>Ga0209210_1002093_pt1 | contig 15144 bp, 12 predicted proteins | sample RifGroA1_FD_183991 | JGI IMG/M metagenome (GOLD analysis project Ga0209210, IMG submission 183991) | Contaminated groundwater microbial communities from Rifle, Colorado, USA - Rifle Groundwater A1 (SPAdes) (version 2) | ecosystem: Environmental > Aquatic > Deep subsurface > Groundwater >...
CGCCGTATGTTGCGATGCCCTCAAGCGATTCCAGTAGGATCGTGCCGGCTATCGATGCCCAGGGTGGGGGAGGTGCTATTTCCGATTTGTGGGCCAATTGTCGTTCGCCTTCGTGGATGTTGGACATAGGAAAAATATAAAGGCAGGTTATTGTGACGGGAAGTATAGCATTTTAGGACTATGTCGGCAAGCACCGCCAACTGCAATTACCTACTGCAAGGTTGGACCTTGCAGTAGGCCGTCAGACGGCTCTTTTCTACTCGCTATCTTCGAGTATGAGGCTGCCGAGAAGTTTAGCGCTGTCCGTTTTATACGACTGCACGAAGTCTTTGTAGGTATGATGTTTCTTAAGAAGTGGCAAGGTGCCGGGGGAGAAGAACTCGAGAATATACCGTGGGTTGAGCCAAGCCGTGTTTCTTTTTTCCAGATAATCCGCATAGGAGGAGAATGCCTTGAACAGATCGGTGAAGTGCTCTTTGGGATTGAGATGGATATAACGAGTGAGATGCAAAAGATAAGGTTCCTCGGTGACCATGGTTGCTTTATAGTTGCTTTGAAATAGTGGCCCAACGCGTTTATGTTTTTTGTTGAAATAAATAGAATAGCGCGTCATGATGGAATGGAGAAATTCTTTTATGCCATATTCTTTTTGTTGTTTGAGCAGTAGATGAAAATGGTTTGGCATGAGGCAGTATGCAAAAAGCTCAATTTGTTGGTAAAAATTTTTCGGCATGCGCTGCCACTGCAAGGTTGGACCTTGCAGTGAATTGCGTTTCATGGGGAGCGTGGTGGGGTTGGAGAGGGCCTCCTTTAAAATATTAAGAAATACTCGGTAGTCGTGATCGTCGAGGAATATTTTTCGCTTCTCAACGCCCCGATTGTAAATGTGGTAGATGCCATTGGCGGCGTATATTTTAACGACATTGCGGGCAGGCATACCTCTACTATACACAGTCAGATTGTCTACTGCAAGGTTGGACCTTGCAGTTGTTACAGTTATTTAAAAAATGTTGCGGCCAGGACGAAAAGGGAGGCAAGGGAGATAAATATTGCGGCGATGATGACCGCGTAGCGCTGGAGTGCATTATTTTTGTATTTCCCCATGAGCGTGCGTTTGTCGGTGAGCTTAAGTAGATAATAAAAGATAAACGGCAGCATGAGCGCGTTTAACACTTGGGTGGCAACGGCCAGCTGAAACAGCGATACGCCGGTGGCGACAATGATAAAAAACGCAAGCACGAGTTGACCGATATAGAGGAGGTAAAACGTCCGGCTTTTGGTAAACGACACGTCAAGCGAACCCGAAAATCCGAAGAATTCACTAAAGGCATAGGCGGTGGAGAGCGCCACAATGACAATGCCCATAAATCCGGCATTGAGTATTCCTACGGCAAACAGTATCCCCGCCAGGTTTCCGGCAAATGGCCGGATGGCAATGGCCGCATCTTCGCCGGAGACCAGCGGTATGCCGTGGGTAAACAGCGTCGCGGCAGTGGCGACAATGATAAAAAACGTAAAAAAGCTGGTTAGTATGGCGCCTGCATACGTTTCTATCTGGCTGTATTTGAGTTTGGCGACATCAATTTGCTTGTCATAGGCAAAACTGCTTATAAAAAATTGCCCCCACGGCGTGATGGTGGTGCCCAGCATGCCCAGGCCGATGATGACGTATTGTTTGATGTAATCAGCCGTCACTGCCATACCATGGGGAAATACCAGGTTGGAAACAGCCAACCCCCAATCCGGCCGGGTGCGGACGGCCGATATGATATACGTGACGTAAAACAGAGCGGAAAAGAGCATGATGTTTTGGGTGGACCGGTAGCCGCCCCGCACGACAAATAAGAAGGTGATGGCGATAACGGCAAGCATAGCCGGGATGGCTGGAATATGAAACATAGACGCCATGGTTTTCACCGCTGCCAAATCCACGATGATGGTACCGAGATTTGCAATGGCCAATGCGGAAAAGATAAACACCGCGACTCTTATGCCAAATTGCTCGCGGATCAGGTCTCCCAAGCCCTTGCGCGTGACAATGGCGAGGCGCATACCCATTTCCTGGGTGAGGGCGAGGGTGATCGTGTTGGCCAGTAACAAGAACAGGATCGGGTAGCCCAGCGTCGCGCCGCCCAGGGAATACGTCGCCACGCCCGCGGCATCGTTGTCTGCCATGGCAGTGATGGTTGCGGGCCCAAAAACCGCAAGAAATACGAGCATTCGGCGCTTGAACTGATGAAAATTAAATTTAAACATAGCTTACGCGAATTTTTTTAACATTTCGCCTGCCAAATCATCAAACGTCACGATGCCGATGGGCTGCTTGCGCTCGTCCACCACGGGCAGCGTATCTACTTTATACTTGAGCATTTTTTTAATCGCAATCTCAACCGGTGTTTCCAGGTGTATGATGACGACCGATGGGATCATAAAGCGATAGAGGAGCGTGTCGTTGTCCTGTTGCAGAAGCTCGTGAAGGTTCGCCACGCCTACCAGCTGTCCGGTTTTGTTCACCGCATAGACAGAATGGAGCGTAGAAAAGTCCCGCGTTTTGGTTTTGATGATGACGACCGATGGGATCATAAAGCGATACAGGAGCGTGTCGTTGTCCTGTTGCAGAAGCTCGTGAAGGTTCGCCACGCCTACCAGCTGTCCGGTTTTGTTCACCGCATAGACAGAATGGAGCGTAGAAAAGTCCCGCGTTTTGGTTTTGATGATGGATTTTATCTTTTGGACGGTATCTTCCGGTGAAACAGTCAAAAATTCCGAGGTAATGAGGTCGCCGATGGGCGTTTTGGCAAATTTCAGGAGGCGTGTAAGCTCGGCCTTTTTTTCGCGGGAAAGCTCGGCCATGATGTCCGTCCGTTTCTTTTCCTGGAGGGTTAAAAGGATGTCTATAGCCTCGTCAGGATCAATCCGCTCGATGATGTTGGCGGCTTTTTTGGGGTAAAATTGTTTAAACAGTGAACTTTGAAACGATATATTGAGGTTTTCGATAACTTCGGCCGCTTGCGGCTCGCTCAAAAGCTCCAGGATGTGTTGCACGTTTTCCACGTTCATCTGCTCCAAGTGATCGGCCAAATCCTCCGGAAGCAGTTTTTTGAGCTTCTGGGATTCCTGCTTCATGACGACCGTGCCGCGGGTGAGTTCCAGCGGCTGGATGTCCGCCCACGACAGGAAACGGCTGGTGACGGCGATATTGAGGTTGCGCAGGAGCTTGCCGATGGTTTCGTCCGCGCCAAACCAGCGTAAAATCCCCAGTAGACCTATGTCCACCCCGGCGACGAGCAGTTGGGGCCCGCCTGCAACGCTTTGCGTAGCAATGCGGGCAGGCTTGTCCTGGAGTACCACGTCGTTGACGCGCACCACTTTGTTGCCGGAAACATCGATAATCTGCTGGTCCTGCAGGTTGACGTTGACAAAGAGTTCATTTTCTACGATGCCGGCTTCTTCAAAATGGGCGGCGATGGTGATGACGCGGTTTATGGATTTGAGAAATCGGGTGGGGATGGTATGGGCTTGTTTATCGCGGCCCAAAACCACGAGCTTCGTCACCATGGGCTGGTCGGCGGCCAGAAACACGAGGTCGGTGAGGCGGCCGAGCTTTGTGCCGTTATCGGTCACCACGCGTTTTCCGTTTAGTTCGGAAAGATATAACATGAGAGTATTGTACAACCCTTTCTTGGTATAATGCTACTCATGGGTCAAGATCACATTCGTAATTTTGCTATCACCCCAGTAGAACGCTCGCCGTTCCCGAGGGCTACATCCTCGCGTCACGGTGTCGCGTCTACGGGGCAGGTCGCCCATATATGAATATGAACCAGGACCTTATCCGTAACTTCGCTATCGTGGCTCATATAGATCATGGGAAAAGTACGCTTGCCGACCGTCTGCTGGAGATGACCGGAACGGTGGCAAAGCGCGATATGCAGGCCCAAGTTTTGGACAGCAATCCCATTGAGCGCGAGCGGGGAATTACCATAAAGCTTGCGCCGGTGAGGATGGAGCACAAAGAGTATATTCTAAACCTGATCGATACTCCCGGGCATGTGGATTTTGGATATGAAGTGAGCCGCTCGCTTGCGGCGTGCGAGGGGGCTTTATTGGTCGTTGATGCGACCCAGGGCGTACAGGCGCAAACATTGGCTAATCTAGTGGCTGCGCGGGAACATAAGCTTGCGATTATCCCGCTTATTAACAAAATTGACCTGCCGAATGCAAGGGTGGAAGAGACGACGGTAGAGCTTCGGGCATTAGGGTTTAAAGATGAAGAAATACTTCAAATTTCAGCTAAGACCGGCAAAAATGTTGAACAAGTGCTGGAAGCAATTATAGAGCGCGTGCCCCCGCCAGCTGGCGGGGCGAGTGCGTCACTGCGGGCGCTTATATTTTCTTCCCAATACGACAGCCACAAGGGAGTGGTGGTGTTTGTGCGGATAGTAGATGGTTCTATTGGTTCACTGCAAGGTTCACTGCAAGGTCCAACCTTGCAGTTGAAATTGCGGTTTATGGTAAGTGGTGCGGAAGTGACGCCGATTGAGATCGGGTATTTTTCGCCAAAAATGATAGCTTCTGATTCATTACGAACCGGTGAAGTAGGGTATATTGCAACAGGGCTAAAAGATATCCGCGTGGCAAAGGTGGGGGACACCATCACCTTTGGTGATGCCGCTATCGCGCCCCTTCCCGGCTATCGCGAGCCTAAACCCATGGTGTTCGTGGGACTATTCCCATTGGCCAGCAATGAATTTACCAATGCGCGGGAGGCCATGGAACGACTGCGGCTTTCCGATAGCGCCTTCAGTTTCCGGCCGATTGCATCCGCCGCGCTTGGCCACGGGTTCCACTGCGGCTTCCTTGGGCTGCTTCACGCGGAAATCGTGCAGGAGCGCCTGGTACGCGAATTTGGCATTACCATGATCGCCACAGCCCCGAGCGTCGAGTACCAGCTATTACTAAAGGGCGCTGCGGCTTTTACTTCTATCCAATCTGCCTCGGAATTTCCGGATCCGTCGCTTATAGAAGAAGTCCGCGAGCCGGTGATGAATGTGGCGATTTATAGCCCCAAACGCTATGTGGGCGCCATCATGCAGTTGTCCCAGGAAAAACGGGGAGCATACATTGATCTAAAATATACCGGTGATCAGGCGGAATTTACCTATCTTATTCCGCTCGCCGAGATGATTGTGGACTTTTTTGACCGGCTCAAAAGCGTTACGGAAGGCTATGCGAGCCTGGATTACGAGTTTTTCGATTACCAGAGCGTAGATGTGGCCAAGGTGGATATCCTTGTTAATAAGGAAAAGGTGGACGCGCTGTCGTTTTTGGTGGTAAAAGATGCAGCGCGGCATCGCGCTATCGCCATTGTGGAGCGCTTAGCCGACGTGATCCCGCGGCACCAATTTACGGTACCCATCCAGGGAGCAATCGGCGCAGATATTATCGCCCGTGCCGATGTGAAGTCATTTCGTAAAGATGTGATCCAAAAGCTCTATGGCGGCGACCGTACGCGCAAAGACAAGCTCCTGGAAGCGCAGAAGCGAGGCAAAGAAAAAATGAAGTCAATAGGAAAAGTACAAATCCCACAGTCTGCATTTTTTGAGGTATTAAAACGAGAGTAATGTTGCCGAAGCCCCGTACTGACGCCCCTCGAGAGCGCGAGGCTGTAAGCCTCCGGATCGAGGTAAGTCTAGTACTGGGGAAAGGCAAAGAACGCATGAAATCAGTCGGCCGTGTTCAAATACCTCAATCAGCGTTTTTCGAAGTGCTCAAGCGGTGATTCTTCTTACTGTAGCAATCAGAGCTGATGATACTAGCAGCAATATAGTATTGACTGCCAAAACAAGGCCTAAACTTTGAACCAGCGAAGAAAGGATTGTTGTAGCAACCTCCAGCACTTTTCCTTCCAGCCCCACGCGAAGTCCGATGGCGTATGCGGCGCCGGTAAACAAGCCCAGTGTGATCGCCAGCGGCCAGAAACCACTCAAATCCTCCCGTGAGGAAAACATGGAATTGGAGATGGAAAAAAGAGAGTAGAGAGTAAAGAGCAGAGCGTAGAGTGATACATGCGAAAACAACACGCCGTTTTGTGCGTCCAGAAGGGTCAGTTGCCAGAGTGAGGGCAGCCACCAGGAGAGAGCGGCAAGAGAGAAGATTCCGGTGAAAATGGGGGAAAGGCCGATCGCCGCGCGGCGCAGCGGATCGGTTTTGGCAATGGCGACACTACCTGCTTTAATATTGTCGCTTCGGATATCTTCCGGGGCGAGGGTCAATTTTCCCGTCCGAACGCCCAAAATTTCGGCCGTAAACAAATGGCTTAGTTCATGGATGACCGTGCCGGGAAAAAGAAGCAGCGTTACGGCGCTTATGGCCACCGAGCGCACCCGAAACAGGAGCAAGAATAGTAGATAGAGCTTCTTGGTGAGCCAGCGCGAGAGGAAGTAGAGAGTCGCAAGTTCAGCAAACAAAAGAAAAAGTATCATGTGTTCATGCGAAGCAGGATCTTGCTCCGCAAGACAAGTGTCATGCATCAGAGCGAAAAAGTCAAAGTTACAAACTGACTTCTTGACTTTGTAACGCAATGCGTTACAATAAGCTCATGATCGTGATAGGCTGGTTGATATGGGATACACACAATGTTGCCCATATAGCCCGTCATGAAGTTACGCGTCAAGAAGTAGAAGAGGTATGTCATGGAAACTATATTATTGGAGAAGCCAATCATGGCAGAATAATGATTATTGGGCCGACGCAGAGCGGGCGAGCACTTGCAGCGATTCTCGATTCGGAAGAAGAGGAGGGAATTTGGTATCCAGTAACAGCAAGATCTGCAGATCGCAAAGAACGACGAAAGTATGCTAAAGAAATGGGGGTGAAATTATGAAAAAAAATACAAAAAAATATCGTGATCCACAGCCGGGAGCAAACGCAACTCGAGAAGAATTGGCAAAATTTTGGGATACCCATAGTTTTGCTGATTATTGGGACGAATTTAAACCGGTAAAGGTCCGTTTTGCCAAAAATCTTTCCGAGGGCGCCACAATCCGGTTTGATGACAAAACATTGACCAAGCTTCGCAAGGTAGCAGCAAAGAAAGGGATGGGGCCAACCACGCTTGCACGCATGTGGATCCTTGAGCGCCTTCAAGCTTCTGCTTAATGGCTTTTTCGTATTGCAAAAAGAAACGGGATTGGCAGCAAGGCAAAGCCGAGGAGCTCGAGGAGTTGGGGCCAAAAAAATACCACAATATTGGTCGGATTGGTAAATTGGTCGGATTGGTCGGATTGAAGGCGCCATCCGTTGGCCCAGTTGTTGACCAATATATGCTCCTTGATCAGCATAAAGAAGGGGAACGCATCAGTTCGTTGGAGCGCCATCCAGCCCGGATCGAAAGATTGGCTTAGAATAAGCGTAGAGCTTAGAGCTTCAAGTTTAGGGTTTAGAGACACTTCATAAAACGCCGGATTAGGGTGGGAAACCGTGAGCTCTGAATTCAAGGCTCGCCCTTGAGGCTGAATATTGCCATTGGGTTTGATTCGGATACTCGTCAGCCAATCCATTGGAAGAGGAATAATCTGAATTTCCCCAATATCATTTGTTCGTATTTCTTGCCCGACCGCATAGTTGTCTAGCTCTATAAAGTATTGGGGGGATTGCGATGATTGAACGGATGGAAACAATAGTGGGGCCTTGCGCCAGCCTTGTATCGCAGGATAAAGAAGTTCTTCTACCAAACAATACCCGGGTGGGTCTATTTTGAGACACGCTTTGATGGGCCTGCCCTGTTTGGTTCGTGTTTCGATGAGCGTAATTCCGCCGGCCTTGATAAGCGGATCGGTAAAAGAAAAGTAGTCGCAACTGCTAGCATCCCTGGCCGTATATTCAATGTATCGTTTGCCATCCGGATCTGTTTGCACGGTCCGGTCAAAGGTGCCTGTGCCAAGGCTATAGCAGTTGCGTTTTTCTCCGCCAGTACTTGCCGGATTGAGCAGTATTTCTTTGAGCATTTGTTTAGGAAATCGCAACGTCAATGTCCCGGCCGAAACCGGAAGCTCAAGAGGCAGTTGATTGGTCTCAATATTAAACCGTGTTGAAGCTATGGGGTGCGTGAGAAATTCTAGTGAGAAATTTCGGTAGGAAATTTGTTTTTCCTCCGGTGAGTCTGCAGCGAGTTCCAGTTTGAGCCATAGATTACTCAATGGGTAGTTACGCACTGGTACGAGATATGATACCTGGCTCCATCCGCCGTCGGCGAGAAGTAAAGATTCCAATTGTTGGAAAAGGCACGAGGATTCGCCTTCTTTCGACAGGCAGACGATAGGTTGGGCATTATCCTTTAGCTTATATTCCAGGCCGACACGAACCACGCCGCTCGCGGTCGTTGGAAGATTTATGACTACATCCGAAAGTTTGCTATAGATGCATGGTCGGCTTTGCCGGCCAACAAGCGTTATGCTGTCTATCTCCTTGTCCTTACCAAACAGCGTATCTTTTGTTCTTGTTTCCTCTGTTGCACAATTATGCAGCTCATTTTGAAAAAATTGTCTCCCAATATTCTGTTTTACCGCAGTGGTAGAATACACCGCAAGGTAGTTATCTTTTGGATACAAAATGACAGGCGTTGTTTGGCCAGTTGTGACAAGCTGCTCGTTGAGCTGCATTATCGAATAGGTGACTGATCCGATAGCAACAGGAAAAGAGGTAGATGGAAGCGTTATGGGGTTGCCACTGATGAATAGTTCTGGCTGTAAAGGCGCAAAAAAGATACCTTGGTCCTCTTGCCATATGGAGGCAAGAAATGGTCCACGGGTATGCGGAAGCGGCGGGATGGTAAGTGTTCCTGATGATATCGGCGCTTCTATCATGATTTCTTTGTCCGTTTCTTTAATTGTTCTTTTGTTTTCGGGATTAGTGATGGAAAGAGGAAGGAAAGCTTGCGGTGCATCCTTTTCCAGCGTTACCCCGCTCGTAGTATTGGCCGGTGCAAACACATACACGGTTTGCTTGCCGGATTCAAATGCCTTGGTAAATCGAGCTGATTGAGCAAGCCGCAATTTGATTTCCGGATAGAAGAGGAGCGACGGCTTGTGCGGCAGGATGACTCGTTCATCAAGCCAAAGATATGAGATATTGTACCGATAAAATACGCCCTCGAGCGCCTCCGGCGAATCCTTCGTATATAGGGCAGTGGCAAGCTCATTATAATACTGCTCATTTTTCAGGCTCCAGACATCAAACGCCCGATCCAGAATCGGTTGGCGTATGCCGTACCAGGGGAAGCCGCTTCCGCGGTACCCCCAGTCATACGCCACCCATCCCCAAAACGTAGGCTGCGGCAGGTTCGCAATGCGGCCGATCGGATTTTCCTTTTGGAAGAAATCAAAGAGCTCAAAGTATTCAGTTGGGATTTCTTGTCGCATCGCCGGGTAGATAAAGTTTCCTTGAAACGTTGGCCGGTTGAGAAACACGAGGAGCGCAAGTGCACTTGCACCGATGGCACCTACAGTTGCTTGAGGCCTTTTGAGAATAAACGTAAGGGCTTGGGAAATAAAGAGCATCAAGTAACCAAAGCCTATACTATACGTGAGCGATGCAAGCACGACAAATTTGGTGAACGGAAATCGCAATATCTGTTTAAACAAGGGGATGTAGGTTTGAAAAAACGAGAAAAGCCATCCTGTGGGCGGATTTGCATTGATAAGTGCAAACAGAGCTAGAGCAAAAAGCGTCAGGATGGTGATACTTCTGGGCTGCCTGCGCATGGTTGCAAAACCTAACCCTAGCACGATGCCCACAAATAAGACAATGAATCCTCCTTGAACCAGAGGATTCTGAAGGTAGCTTATCCAGGGCTTCACGATGAAGTCATGGGTACCGCTCGCATCAGTCAAGTCTGTGGTATCAAAGAGAAATCCCTTGAGGAGTGCAACATCTATTGGATGACCGAACTTTTGGTTGCGCAAAAATGCCTCTTCGGTGAAAAAGCGGTTGATTTTGACCTGGGAAACAAATCCGGTTCCGTTGCCCACGAAGCCAACAAACGGCAGAAGCCAATACGCATTGATGCAAAAGATAATAGTTAATATCACTAAACTACTTTTTGCCTGTTTTGTTTTCAGCGTATGAAAGACAAGAACTACTCCGCAGATTGCCAAGTACACCAAAAAAAACGTCGGGATATAATTCATGGGAATGGCAAGAAGACTTATGAGTGTAAATATCAGTAAATTTCGCTTGATTGGTGCATCCAGATACGTAAATATCCCGAGCAAAAGCCACGGCAGCGAGGCATAAAAATGAGAAAATGCTTCGTATGGAACGTAGAAATTTTGCATGGTTCCCAAATTGAGTATGTAAAAGACACCGGCAGAAAGTCCGGCAAGTTGGTTCAATAACGGGTTTGAGCTTTTTACGAGCTTGCGGCTCATGAGCTCATACACGCCGATGGCGCCGACAAACAGTGCCAGGAAGTGATAAATGTAGCGCAGGAGATTGGGGGCGAGAAGAAATGACAGTAGCCAAAGGCCAAGCTGACGAACCAAATCAGCTGCATGGGCATTGCCGGCTCGTATGCCTAGCCCCTGATATTCCTGCCAGACGCTAAAGATGGATCGGTCGATGATGTTTGCCCTGAAGTTAAATTCCGGGTGCAGATTGTCCCAACCGGTCAGCCAGGTGTCGGGCGTGTAGTTGGTGACAAAGATAGCCAGTATGAGAATACCAAGGATGCTGTAAGGCAGCCAATGCTTGCGCATGATGGTGCCGATTCCATTAAATACGTGCATAGGAGGCAGTTAGCTCTCCTTGTATTATCGCAGATTTACCAGCCGGTGCAACGTGTGCTAGAGCGAGAATTTCATGGAAGCGCTCGGATACCACCTCCCAGACGCGCGACTGTCGAAGCCGGGTGCTAAAGCTGCGGTAGGGTCGCGGGTGGTTTTTCACCGCCGCCACTTTGTTCCAAAAATCATTCCCGCGAAGACTAAATGAGATCGAATCAGTGGTAAGCTTTGCGATTTGTAAACTTCGCGTAAAATCTTCATCTTCCGCATAGGGAAGGAGTGCTCGTGAGATAAGCACTGGTTTTTGGAACGCCAAAGCCATCGCCAGCGGGCCGCTGGAGCTCATGAGGGTGCGGTATGGCAGCACCACCACGTCCGCCGCGGCAAAGTAGCGGGACAGATCTTTATCTTCCACAAAGCCGGTGTGTTGGATATTGGTGCATCTGGCGATCCGGCGGCTTATGGCACGAATAAACCGTTGGTAGTGCGGTGCATCGGCAACATTAGGACTGGTACCTCCTGCCAAAAGGAGCTTTACCCGCTTGTTTTTATGCTTACCAAATTGCTTCACGAGCCAATCCGCGCCTTTGTACCAGGTCAAGAAGCCGAAATACATGACGACAAAATCTTTCTTGGTATAACCGAGAAGCTTACGCGCCTCTTTTCTTCCCGCGCGTTTAGAAATAGCGCCCAGTCCATGGGGAATCACCACGGCATCTTTGCCGGTCAAGCGCTGCAAACGCTGGGCAAGTACCGCATTGTGGACGACGATGGTGTTGGCTAGTATTCCCACCAGGCGATACAGCCCGCGAAGGCTAAAGTTAAATATCTTACTTCGGATGGTTCTGCCCTTTATATTTACATGGCCGGAAAGCGCCGTGATATCAGTAACCACTTGGTGGAGTACCACGGTTACATGTTTTCTAAGGCCGCGAAGCGCTGCAAGAAACACCGGGAACAAAAGGGTCATCAGTTTGCCGCCAAACTGGTGGAATTCAAACTGTACCAGGATCGCACGCGCCTTGGAAAAGAACAACAGGGCACGAAGAATTTGAAAAAAGGTGAACGGTGAATCCTTTTTCCAGACACGGGCAACGAGCATATTGCCTTCTTCATACCATTCTTCCTGATCTGTGATTTGTGCGATGACCACGAGCCGCTTGCTATGACGCTTGAGTTCACTCTTAAATGACCGCGTGAAGTGATCCGTATAGGAGGCAACCGCGTCAATTTCTTTGATCGACCGGTTCTTCCTTCCGGGAAAACTTGCGATAACAATAGTTGTATCCGGCTGGTTGTATGTTTCCGCCAGCCGGAGTTTAGTTTGTAGCTTCATATCGCCTTAGTGAGTAACTCCTGCCGTAGTTACTCACTAGGGTGAACACAGTACTGCTTTAATCTTTCTTCCTTTCGGAATAAGAACCTATTTCTAGGCGAGTACTGTGTAGCACACATTCATAAAAGGGGATTTTAAGCCCTTTTTTCTAACTCACTTCTGAGTTAGGTCTACCGAGTAAGATTCCTCTTCTCGGTGTCATATTCAGTTGTTGGTACTACTGGCCCAGCAGCGCGTCGGCGATGTTCACGACCCAGGGGTCGGTGGGCGGAAGGCCAACGTAACTGGTCGTGCCATCGCGCGCATCACGGTCGCCAGCCAGGTCGGCGGCGTACATATGCGCGTTCCAGCCGCGTGGCAGGTACCAGAGGGTGCCCACCAGCCGGACTTCGTCGTTGACGCCAGCGACTGCGAGGGGAACATAAAACCATTCCCCGGGTGCGACCGCATAAACACCAGTCACGACGGTTTCCTCACTGTGTTTGAGCGACCACTCAACGATGATCAGACAGTTTTCATCCTGCGAGGATACGACTTCCCCCAGGTGAGTGCTGTCCAGCTCCGTGCGTCCGCAGTTAGAATCGTTCCCACCGAATTCGGTGAGATCGAAACCTTCCAGCGTGACCACATCGCGGCCACTCTCATCGTGCTGGACGATGGTCGCGAAGGGCGGGTTGGCGAGAAGCTCCTCGACGCTCGCGGTGCCGGTCGGCGTCGGTTCCTGGGTCGGCTCCTCAGTCGGTTCCTGAGTGGGCTCTTCGGTCGCAACGGCTTCTTCCGTCGCTTCCGCCTCCTCAGTGGCTTCTTCGGTTTCTTCAACCGGTGCCGCAGCGGTCGGCGTGGAGTCAAACAACGGCTCCATCGCAGACCCGGCGGGAAGGGTGCAGGCCACAGTGGCCAGCATTACGATCAGAACGACGATCAATTTGGTGATCGTTTTCATAGGATCCCCCTTAGAGATTCCTGAAGTCGCGGATCAATGCTACGACTTCGATAGCGGTATCGACCAGCACAACCACCCACACGATACCGTAGGCGATCGCGAGAACCACAGGATTCAGCGCCACCAGCAGGGTAACCAGAACGAGAATCGTTGCCAACACATTGAGTACGACGCTGATCGTGCTCAAGGCCGTCCAGCCAGCACGACCGCGACGGATCAGGCTAACGAGATCAACGACCTCGTTTGCACTGTCCGTGCTCAACACACCCAACACGATCCACCCCACCAGCCTGATGGCCGGCATAAACGGAATGAGGATCAGGGCGAACACGTTCGCCATGATCGACACCGTCCGCCGGACAAGGTGGAGCCCCACCTTCTTGCCATCCGACAACGCAGGCTTCTGCCCTGCCTCATACAGTTTGTCGGCGGCATCGAGGGCAGCCTGTTTTTTGGTACCGTCAGGCTTGTTGCTCAGTGCCTCGATTGCATCGGTCAACACGTTCTTCAGACTGCTCAACTTGTTTGCCATGGGATAATTCCTCCTCTATGGCTTGTTGTGCGATTCCGTCTTGGACGGATCAACAAACTGTCACCGGGCGGTGACCCCTCCGTTTGATGGTCGGTGGGCTTTCCTGAAAATTGGACTTTGGGTCCGCTCTAGAGACCATGATTGATCTCCACAGTGGACCCGTCCAAGTTTTCAGGATTGCCTTCGGATTTTTCCCAACAACTTAAATTGTGAATGTGCGATTCCGGATGACAGAAATCAGATGTCAGATGACAGAGAGCGCAAATGCCCAGAGCATCCTCAACCCGTTTCCGTTCCGGCCCGGTTTTGATACCGGGAATGAGAGTTTTTGGTAAAAAGCACTCATTTCCGAAATCAAATGTTCCGTTGACAACCCAAATCCTGCACCAAGCTTCCTTCCTCCCGAGGGCTATGTCCTCGCGTCGGAAGAGCGCTGGTACGGGACTGCGTTGACACAACTTGTTTCACGATGTAGAGTAGGCGTATGTTGACGAAAGCCGACAAAAAATTTCTTAAAGAAAGTTTCGCCACCAAGAATGATCTCAAGGCGATGGAGAAACGGCAAAATAACCGTTTTATCACAAAAAACGATCTAAAGGACTTCCGCCAGCAGATCAATGACGACATCGATGGTAAGCTTGCGAAACAGAAAGAAGATATTGTAAAAGATGTTGGTGAATATATTGCCGATACTGTTGTCCCCATGTTTGAGGAACGCGACGAACAGCTCGCCCGCCTCAATAAAAAGGTTGGCCTTCCGTCACTCGTTGATTAACTTTTCAAAGAGCCACAATCCCCGTACTATGCTTCCTTCCTCCCGAGGGCTATGTCCTCGCGTCGGAAGAGCGCAAGTACGGGATTGATGGTTAGTAAACTCGCGAATAAGAATTCGCTCGTTAACTAACGCATCAAAAACCCGGCTATCGGTGCCGGGTATCTTATTTATTTGTTTATTCTATAGTCCCCGGCAGAGAACCCTTCGACTCACTGCGCTCGCTCAGGGCAAGCTACGCTTTGTTTTTAACAGTACCAAGCCGCTCAAGCCCACTCCTGCAAACGGCAGTAAGAGAAGTAGGTCATTGTATCCGGCAACCGGCAGATTTTGGGCAGGTTGGAAACACAATTGGGCGGTGTCATCGTCAAATCTATCCAGCGCACGTGCCTCCGCATAGTTAGTCGTACAAAATACGTTTTGGTTGGCCCCGATTGAATCGGGGTTGGCAGGAAATTGGGTGGCGTCAACGACCTTAGTTAAAATTTCAACCGTCCGGGATTCGCCGGCACCCATATTGTCAAGCGTGATCGTGAGCGTTCGGCTTCCGGCATCATAGGAGCCCTGACCGCTTACAAACGCCAGATAGGCAGGCAGCACATCTTTCACCGTCACGGGATTAAGCGTGTCAGCGCTGGCATTTTTTACGGTTAAGCGGAACAACACTTCGGCACCCGGGGTAAAGGGCTCATTTACGCTCAAATTTTCCACGAACGTTTGGGAAGCGGTCACGCCGCCTTTTGTATCTACTACGGGTCTGGCAATTTGTTTATTGAT
>Ga0209210_1002096_pt1 | contig 15114 bp, 25 predicted proteins | sample RifGroA1_FD_183991 | JGI IMG/M metagenome (GOLD analysis project Ga0209210, IMG submission 183991) | Contaminated groundwater microbial communities from Rifle, Colorado, USA - Rifle Groundwater A1 (SPAdes) (version 2) | ecosystem: Environmental > Aquatic > Deep subsurface > Groundwater >...
CATTGAACGTAATATCTTTCTTATAAAAATCACTATACCCATCACGACCCGTAACGCTTTCATGACTCAACCTTACCCACTCCATTACTGCCTGTGCGGCTGAGGGTACAACCGGGTCATACATTTTAATTGTAATTGGATCCCAATCTGCTTTGCCTTTGAGTTTACGTTTTACGTTGATGTGATCAAGTACCACGTCGCCAAATTTTACCGAAGGTCTTCCGGCTGCTTTGATTAAGAAAGCAGGTATGCCTTCAATTGACATGATGAAGCGATTTTGAGTTTTGGGCTCGAAAGCGGTGAAAAAGATAGCTTGAGGATCTATTAGCTCTGCCATAATGTATTTCCTTATTTTAAATATTTGTTACTAATAAGTATAACATTTTCAAGATTTTCATGAATGTTATCACTTTTTTTATTGTTTTCTTCCCACGAAATAAACTGTAGATTACTGATATCGCCGATTACTTCAGGTGGAATATTATTTTTAAATCCTTCGATGATAGGAAATATGTGATCAAGATTATAAGCACCGTTTATACCTGCTTTTCCTCGCTTATTATAATTAGATAAAATTTTAATTGGTTGCCTATTAGTGATAATAGAAACCTGTCGCTTATATAATTTTACTTCAGGTAAAGTTTCTAGATATTGTTCGTATGTAATTCCATGGAGTGTTTTATAATTTTTCTTCCATGTATCATGTGTCTTCTTGACAATTTCTTTTGACTGCAGTGGAAATTCAACTCCATATCTCTCCAAATTAGTCTTCTTAATTTTATTCTGTACTTCCGGTGATTGAGCGGCATATTCACAACCAAATCTTTCAATACAAGTTTCTTTTGTCTTTACTCGGTTATTAAAATTATCGCCCCATCTTTCTTTGGAAGTTGCAACTGCCTTTTTACTATTTGACGAATTGCCTTCTCCGTACTTAATTATTTTAGTCTTTAAAGATTTTTCTCTAATTTCTTTAACCTGTTGTGGATTCTCAACACCATAATTTTTCAAACAAGTTTCCTTCATCTTATCCGGATTATTATAATTCTCGTCACCATATCTTTCTAATAGAGTTGCCTTTACTTTCTTCTTACATTTATCAGATTGTAGGGCATGTTCGACACCTAAATTTTTCATTACCGCCGCTTTGTGTCGCTTTTGAGTTTCTGCGGTGGCCATTGGATGTTTGCCATTATACTTTTCATTCCAAGTCTTCCGTTGAGAAATTTTCATCCTTTCAATTTCATCTACATCACTACTGCGACATTTGTGAGAACACCATTGTTTCTTTTCTTTTTGAGTACCAATTACCACTTCAAATGTATCATCACAATTTATGTTTTTACATTGTTTGGTAAGTAATTCCCTATGTTTCTTGGGTCTTGCCATTATCAATTGTTATACGTATAAGTATAAGAGTTTTTGATTTTCAATAATTTAAGTCTGATAGCTCTAAAAATTGTCCCAGACCCAATCTTTATCTACTCCGTTACGAGTTAAAACTTTTACAAATTCATCATCGTCAAAAGCAAATGCTCGATTCTTTGGGTCTTTTAAAATTGTGTTAAGAGCGGCGATTACCTTTGTGTTCTTTGGAAAGGCCTTTTCTACTTTTTTAAGTTGGTTGATAAATTCCTTTTCATTGTACCAATATTCAAAGGCACTTTCATTAAGACTTGATTTCTTTTCTAAAAGTACTTCTTTGGCACATTCTTTTATCAATGATTTTAACTCGGATTTTTTTATAGTGTTTTGGTGTTAATAATTGTTATATATAAGTATAAGAGATTTTATTTCTTAGTCAGTGGTACTAATTTTCCATTTACCGTTTTATGTGGTACACCTTTGATCATAGTGTATTTTTCTTTTGATGGTTGATATGCTGCGACGTTTTTAGTATTTGCATTTGCTTTTGCAACAGCAGCTTTCATCTCTGCATCAGATGCTTTACCTTTTATTGCCTTTCCTGATTTGTTTAGGATATTAGCATCAACTTTCGCTTCGGTTTTTTGGGCTTCTCCAGCTTTAGGTGTTGGATCGGTGCTTTTCACGGGTTTGTTTTCTGCGATTACTTCTTTCACGCATTCTTTGATAAGTGTTATTAGGTCTGATTTTTTCATGATTTCCAATTGGTTGTTTCTAATAATATGGTTAGTATTGTTTTTAATGATTTTAATTTGGTTATACTCTCTTGTTCGGTAACAGTTTGTTCTGCATCGAATAAGTCGGTTATTACTCGTGTCTTCGAAGCTTCAAACATTTTCAATAACTGGTCTAATACAATTAATTTATTTGTGTCTAAAGAACTTCTGTTTTTATTTATGCTAGTGAATAAAGTTTCAACCTCACGCTGCAATATTCTTATTATATTGAAATTATTCATTTCTTAATCAGTTGTTTAGCTAAAACTATCATTTTATCTAAATCTTTATTATACTCTTTTAAGGACGAATATGGTTTAACAGCCTCTTGAAGTCTACCAGATTTTTCTTTAATTACTTCTTTCACGCATTCGCGGATAAGTGTTATTAGTTCTGATTTTTTCATGTTGTTGGTTTTTTAATGATTAAAATTTTTCGCTGCAATTGAGTTACGTCCCATTTAGTTGTGTCTACATATTTATTTAGAACTAACCAAAATAATCTATGTCTAATTGCATCAGTTGGTTGAATTACAAAGTATTTATACTTAGGTAAAAACTTATTAATTAAATTAGATAAATGAGTATTTAATGTTTTATTCGTTGTTTTTGTGGGTGCATCTAATCTCAATGTATTTGTATCATCCAACCAATATAATTTTACTTCCATAAAATCATTATTTTTGGTAATCTTTGTAATGTGAGTTACACCGAACTCATCTTTAAATTCAATTGAAGTCGGTAATTCATGGGTAATATGATAAACATCGCTTAAATTATAATTTAACCGTTCCATGAGCAGTGTATCGTTTACATCGTTTAATTCCGTTGAATTAACTACCTCATAAAATTCTTCAGTCATTACTCGCTGAATTTCTGATTTAATAAATAACTTAATTTCGTCTGATGTCATTTATCTTTTGGTTTTGATGATTTCTTTTTTAATTCCGATTGTTGGATAATTAGTTTATTAAGTGATTGTTGCAATTCACTTTTACGTTCCGGTTTAAGGGTCGGGTCACTTAATGTTTTTTTCTTATTGTCAATTTTGATTTGAATGGATTTTAAACGATCTTCAGATTCTGCTTCAGTAATAAGAACTTCTTTGACGCATTCTTTGATAATTGATAATAGTTCTGATTTTTTCATATTTTCCTTGATATTTTGTTCTAATAACAGTATGACCTTTAATAAGTCTTGCAGTGATTTAAGTTGTTTAATTACGTCATCATTACTAATTTCTAACCCTGCGTTGAACAAATTATTAATTGCTTGAGATTCTTTTTCTTTAAAGAATTTAATTATTTTTCCAAGTGCAATTGCCCTTTCGACATTTTTAGTTTGTGATGATTTCTCAATTCTTTCAAATGCAGCTTTCAGTTCTGTTTGTAATTTACGAATTTGATTGAAATTACTTTCCATGCTTCTTGATATACTCCTTGCACATTGAAATTAATATATTTAATTCAGGTAACCCTTTGTTTGATGATTCTTCTTTTAATACTTCTTTAATCGTTGCTCGAATCATTTCTTTAATCGATTCATTCTTGGCTTTGAAATTTTTCTCGACATAATCAAAGAACTCTTTTTTCTTTTCATCGGTCATTCCTGCTATGGTTGTGACATTGAATTTCTTCATTGCACCTTTAAAAAATGTTTTGTATTCTTCTCCACCTTCTTTGAGGTTCTTGATAATCGATTCTTTATACATTGTAATCCTTTATTTGGTATTATACTACTTTTATTTTTCCTTTTTTCATTTGATCATCGATCCATTTTGTATCATGCCACCGAACTTCGCCATCTTCATAACTTGTAAACCCATACATATTTCCACGTACATCTATTCCAGAAATATCATATGTTTGACCTGGCTGTGGCCATTGTGATGGATCAACGTCAATTGCACGTGAAAAGATATTACCTAATTTTGATAATACCTTGACTCGTTGATACTTCTTTAATTGTGGAACATATCCTTCTAAAAGTGTTTTGAGTTTTATCATATTAAGCGAATGAACGCGATGTCCAGGTACCACCCATTGACATATACAAGTATGATACACCACTAATTGTCGCAGGAACGATTGTTCCATCTGACGCGGCCCAGTCAGGTGCGTATGATGCAGTGGCGTTTAATTTCAATGACCCTGATATCGCGGTGCCAGTGAACGAACCACTATATGCTGTCTTAGTATCTAAGTACGTTAGATTTGAGTCCATCTCTGTGATGGTTAATTTTGATCCTTTGGTTGCTCTTAATGTTAGTGGCATAGTATTTAATTTATTTGATTGTTGTTTATTTTTGGTTTAAAAGTTTGTTAATTCCACTGATGACATCTAATATTGTATCATTCATTTCCTGTTCTTCCTTGGTGTTTGGCTCATTTTGAGTTCTTAAAAATTTATCATACCATGGCATCACTATATTGTCATAAAATTCTTTAGCAAGCAACATTGCAGATTTAAACTTTTTATCATTGTAAAGAAGTTTGCTATTTCTTAAGTCGATAATTTTTCTATCAAGGAAACTAATTAATTTTTCAACATCTTCTTTATTTTCAAGTATCATAATCCCAACCTTTTAATTTCATCTTTAAATTTTTGGGCATGTTTTTTTGCTTTAAGTACCAATTGACTTCGTTCTCTTATAAGAATATCACTTTCCTGTAAAAGATTATACTCTTTAAGAACCTCATTAATCGTTTCTTTGATAAGCAATATAAGTTGAGATTTTTTCATGATTAGTAATGTATTGGGTCTGCAAGGACAAAGTACGACTCAACATAATCATTTACACAATAATCATTAATATCATCTGTGGGCGGTTGATATCCTGGTGACCCCGCCGCGGCTCCTGGTCCTGATTGTGGTGCTACTGCCCACCCTTGTTGGAATACTGGATTTGTTTCTTGTGGGGTATGTTCTTGAAGAGTCATAATATCATTAAGATATTGTTGCTTTTGCATTTCAAGAAAGTATAAACGCTTTTGCTCGTAAATGGGCAATCGTTTAATTTTGTCCCGTTTGGAAAATTCGCGCCAATCGATAAATGGTGTCATATGATTTTATTTGTTTAATATAAATATAAGAAAGTTAAATTTTCATTAAATTAAGCACGGCCTGAATATCATTTAATTCCTTAAACGCACTCATCAACGATTTATCTAACAAACGAATTTTATCAAATTTACTCATAGCTTAGTCTTAATTTTGACTTTACCGTACTTTGATACAAAATCTTTAGCCATTGATTCAAGGTTCTTAAGATCATTTGATTCTTTAAGAACTTCTTTGACGCATTCTTTGATACGTGATTTGAGTTGTGATGTTTTCATAATTATTTTAATTTATTCAAATAGTTTATTAATTCCAATAAGGCATCTATAACTTGTTCTTCGGTTCGATCATTTTCTTCTTCTAATGAAGAATGTTCTTTGATCCATGGAAGAACAATATCTAAATATATGGAATGAATTTCTTTTAAAATATGTGGCTTAATTAATTTTGATGTTCTTAATTTGATTATTTTATCATCAATGAATGATATTAACGAATCAACATCTTTAACATCTTCACGCAATAATTTAGACATTATAATGATAAATCTTATAAAAACTTATAAAGTTTGAACTTGATTCTTCTTCTTTCTTTGAGTGACTACTGTCTGCTCTCCAGAAGCGTTAATTCGGGTTAATTCATCCCTATTGTTATTATTTATTTGATTGCTGAAATTCTTAATGTTAATTGCTGCGTTCAAATCTCTGTCTTGGACATGACCACAATCTTCACATTTAAAGATTCGATCAGCTAAAGTTAAATCTACATTTATCCAACCACATTCAGAACAAGTTTTTGATGAAGGACTGAATCTATTGATTTGATGAAGTTCGCGGCCATACCATTGTGATTTGTATTTCAACATATTTACAAAAGTCGACCATGAAGCATCAGCAATGCTCTTCGCTAATTTATGATTTTTAATCATATTTTTTACAGCTAAAGTTTCTAAATGAATCACTTGGTTTTCGTCGATTATTTTATTTGAAACTTCATGTAAAAAGTAATTTCTTTGATTTGATATTTTTTTATGTATTTTTGCTATTTTGATTCTTTGTTTATTTCGATTAGATGATCCTTTAACTTTTCGTGATAAAAATCGTTGCTGCTTGGCTAATTGTTTTTCACTCTTTCTAAAGAACTTTGGATTTTCAACGAATTCGCCGTCAGAAGTAATTAAGAAGTATTTTAGGCCTAAATCAATACCAACTTCATTGGATAATTTTGGTAAGGTTAAATCTTTATTATTTTCAATTAATATCGAAGCATAATAATGATTGAGATTATCTTTTGAATAGGTGATTCGTTTGATTTTTGATGTTTGAAGTTCCTGTGTATTAATTTCAGAACATCTAAACTTAATTTTACTGCCCAAGAATATAATTTTATTTGTATTTTCACAAATTCTAAAGCATTGTTTCTGTAGGAACGATTGTTTTGATCTTTTACTTTTAAATTTCGGATATCCATTTCCACGATAAAATCCTTTGAATGCTGAATCTAATGAATCAATTGTATTTTGAAGACATTCGGCTTTCACTTCATTTAGCCATTGAAAGTTTGAATCATGCTTTACATCAATTAATTCATTGATAATATCAAACTTTGAAAGTTTAATTTTATAATCAGAATACATCGTCTTTTTATAATTCAATGCAGCATTGTAAATGAATCTACAAGCACCGAAGTGATTATTCAAAAGATTTTGCTGTTCTTTATTTGGATATAATCTAACTTTAATTGCTTTTAACACTTTTCTCCTTATTCTTTTCAATCCATTCTTTCATTAATTTTTCAATTAGTTTTGATTGATTGCACATATTTAATTTTTCAATTAAAAGTTTAAATTCATTAATGACTGCTTTATTGATGTAAATAGTAATAAATTTTTTATTGTTTGCCATTGTTTATTATGTTATGTACAATAATAAGTATAAGGAAATTTACCAAACACTATCAAAAAGTGAAAATATTTTTGATTTTTGGGTTGAAATTTATAAGTTTTTATAAGATTTTTACATTATATCCTTCTTTCTTTAAAAGTTTGCCTAAATTTTTAACGCGCGATGTTAATTTGTCTGCTAATAATTGTAATTTTTGTTCACGTGATTCTTTAATAACATTTCGTTTCTTCATCATTGTCTTTAATTGCAAGTTTTTTTGCTTTAATACTTTGACAAAATTATCAACCTTTTTAGATTGTTCTTGTTCTTTAAGAACTTCTTTTACGCATTCTTTTATCAGTGATCTGAGTTGTGATGTTTTCATTATTTAATTTTATTGATAATAATCATAAACCTAATCGTTTCGCTTCTGCTTTAATTTTATCTACGTATTTATGCCCAAGTGCTAAAAGTTTTTTACGTTCAGTTCGTTCTGTGTTTGCATTTTCATTATGAACTTCTTTAATACATTCTTTTATTAGTGATTTGAGTTGTGATGATTTCATATGTATAATTATAAGGAATTTTAGAAAACCATAGAATATTTTAGTGAACCACAGTCCCAGATTCTATCAAATCCGTTTAATTGCATATTTTGCCATTCTGTTAGAGCTGGATTGAATATCGGTAGTTTTTTTTGTAACACATTCTTGCGGTATGTATATCGGTGGATTCTATTCATTTTCTTATCTAAATACCAATAATTTGGTGTACCATCTGATATTTTTTTAAATCCAAGTACTTCATATAGGTTACCATTAGACCACCTCCTATCTGCATATGATATGATTTTTTTGGGGTGATAATTTTTAATAAAGAAAGACAACAATCTAGATGATATTCCCTGTGATTTATTTGACGTGCAAAACCTCATTAATTCAAATTCGTCTTGCTTAGCAATTGCCCCTAGCGCCCGGCGTAATCCACCAAATGTCATGACAGCAATTAATTTATTTTCATAGAACGCCCCTATTTTTATTTTTGATTTATCTTCACCTTGAATGTGATGTTTGTATAAAAAATTGTTTTTTTCTTTTGCCGAAATTTCTTTTATTTCACATTTTCTTGCACTTATATTACTGGTATGAATTGTGCAAATATATTTTAACCTAGATTTTATAATGCTTTGTAAATGAATCCACTCATCATCAAAAATTTGTATTAATCTAATTCCAAGTGATTCACATTTAGTGAGTTTATTTATATGGTAGTGTTTATCTTTACCATTAAGTTCACTATGCCAATATAGTCCGTGGTATTCTATAGCTATTTTTTGCGCTGGAATATAAATATCAAGTTCTAACCCACCTAATGTTTTCCTATCATTATATAAGCACTCTAATCCTAGGGACTGTAGATACAAAAATATTTCTTTTTGAGCAAAGGATTTTTCTGCATATAAAGGATAACATTTTGTACATCGTGGTATTTTACCATTAATTAAAGTATCATTAAATTCTGAATTACATTTACAGCATTTAAAGAGATACTTTCCTTCACGTGAACCAAAATAGTTATCCCGAGTAAACATTGGTTCTACTATGCCTTCAAGACGAGAACCTAACGACAGAAGTCTTTTAACCACAATATCTAAATTTTTCATTGATTTTATCTTTTTGACGTGTGGTAATTGACTTGAATTTATCACATTATTTTCTGATAAAAACAGTTTAAACTTTTTGCTATTAAATCCAACATCACCTGATTTATGTCGGTGTATCATACTATCTGTTAATAATGGATTTTTTTCCGTACCGTACTTTTTTATATTACTTTTTTTTACCTTTTCAATACGATCCTCCATCTGTCCTGCATTTTTTACACCGTACCTAGACATCATTGTTTGCTGTTGCTTTTTTACTACCTCTTCATATGAACCACCATTCTTGAGAAATGTTTCTTTTGCTTTTTGCCCCACATTTTTATATGCGCCCCGTTGCTGTGCGGTACGTATTTTTTCACCATGTACTGTTTCATAACATTTTTTACAACAATATTGTGTATAACCATTTTCATAAGTTGTAAATCTTGCAGGTTCGGAGCATACAATACACTTTTCTGGTTCGCTTAAATGGGTGTAATTATATGCCTTTTCCGGAAATGTTCTGCCAGGACAATTTGCTATTTTTTTGTATTCGGTGGGTAGTGTAAATTTTAAAAAATTCCATGAACCTCTTCCTTTATTAATAATAATTTGATGTATCTCCTGTGATGTCATGATTAATAAATATGTAGTTATTGATAATTAATGTTATACTAATAAGTATAAGCAAATTCACCAAACACTATGAAAAAGTCAAAAAAAATGTAGTAACTTTCATTACTACATTTCAAAAATTAAGTTTTTAATTTTTAAGAGAAAACTGCACCGGTCGGTAAGATGCTAAAGGAAAGTTGTATGAATTCAACCGACTTTGCTGGTTGTATGTAAATATTACCCATCAAAATATTTCTATCTATTGTATCAGGTGTATTATTTGTTTCGTCCATCACCACTTTAAAGGCATAAAGCCCCTGCCGTTGCTGGACACTTTCCATGTATGGGTTCACAATGTTTAAAAATTGATTACGAGTTGCGCTTGTATTTTGCTCAAAAACCAAATATTTACTCGAGCTTGCAAAAAATTTCTTTAAAGCAATTAATAACCGCCTAACTGAAATTCTGTCCAACGCAGAGGCTTTTGCTTGTAATGTCTTTTGGCCCCAAACCACAATTCCTTGTCCCGGAAATGTTGCAATTGGATTAATTCTGTTTTCATAAAGGTCATCACGTTCCGCATGATTCAAACGAGTATATGCTTCTAACGCCTCGGTAATTCCTCCTCTATTCAATCCAGCTGGTGCAAACCATGGTTGAGAAACTTTATCGGAATATGCAATTATTTCCGGCAGCACAACGCTTGGTGGAACCCACATTGGTTTGTTTTTAGTTTTGTTCATGATCTTAACCCATGGAAACCATACCGAAGTATAATTTGAATCGGTGGTAAGCAAATTGCTTTCGACTATTGCCGAAGCAACATTGGTGTCGATACTAAATCCGTCCATTGGATAAAATGCATCCCCTCTATCTTCACAAACCTCAATTGCCCTTGCTGCTACTCCACTATGTAATTCATTGATTACACCTGGAAGAACAAGCATGTTGATGTCATATTCATCTGCATTTGAAATAATATCAAGTGCTCTACGATATGCATCATCTCCCCATGCTCCAGAAGTCATGTCGAATCCCTGTGTATTGACATTTGTAATCTTAGCTGCCATTTTTCTTTGTACATGAGGTCTAAATCCATCGAATCCACCTTGCATTGGTACAATAAACTTTCTTGTCTCTGCCGAAGTGTTTGATGTTAAGTCAATTGCCCCTGAAAATGCTGTTGCTACTGTTGGGTAGTTTGCTGCGGCTGGTTGGTTGAAATTTCCAAGATAAAAAGCTACGTTAGAACCGGTAGTTAGCAACGCAGCATCTGGTAGTGGTTTTAAGTAGTTAAGATTATCTGTATTGGTAAAATCAACTCCCCATGGTTTTTTCTTATTGTAAATTCCGCCGATATTTTGGTCGGTTACAAATGAAGCTGATGGTGTGTTTGAAAATACACTGGAAATTGGTTGGTACAACGGTTGGTGTCCAAACGGTACAAGCACTGCACTCAATGCTCCTTCTTTAAGAGCGTCTGTTGGGTCGATGCGGATATACTCCGATTTATTTGGATAATCTCCTTTGTATTCAAGTTTCAAATCAGTTGAATTCCATTGTGTATAACGGTCACCAATTTTTCTTACTATATAATTTGTTGCATTTGGGTCAAGTGACAAATTGTCGAATTGCTCAAGAATGTTTTGTCTTGAATCTGAGTCATCGTATGAATATGGTGAACCCCAAATGTTATCTTGGTCAACTGCACGAACTTGCAAACTAAATGAACCATAGTCGGTACCTGGAATTGATCCGGCTGCACGAACATTGGTGATTTGAATTTTTACTTCATAATTTGTGTCGGTACCATGTGAACGGTGATAGACCCTAAACAAATCTGTTGCAACCTCGGATATTTTTTGTGATTGAATCCATGGTGTTACACCCGAAGCATATCCTGATGTGAAAGCCCATCCTGTTAATGAGCCGCTTCCTTGACGAACTACAAACGAAGATGAATCTTGTGAAAGTGACGCGGAAATAACATTGTCAAATAAAATGTAATTGTAAAGTGGCTCTTTTGATTCGGCTAATCTAGGAAATAAATCTCCGATAAACTTTGTGTCTGTTGGGTCAAGTGATGCTGAGTAATTAGTTCCGTTTTTATCAACCGTTCCGGCAATGTAGGCAGTGTCACTGGTGTCAGTACTAAATGAGCCAGATAAAGTAAGTACGAAATCTCCACCAGTTGATGAACCTGATACTGATAGTGTTGGTTGTACTGTCGTCGCTTCGAAATAATTTACGGTGTCTGCATTTGTCAATACAACGGTTGGATGTAATACGGCAACTGCCCTTGTTCCATATGAACCAGACAATGCCAATACCAATGGTTGTCTAATAGTATATCCATCATCACCGAGTAATCGTATTACCGTTGCTTTGCCGGCATTTTTCAAATAATTTTTTACGGCAAATGGCAAATATGATCTTTCCGTTTCCGGTCCAAATACTCGTTCAAATTCATTTGGTGATTCAATTACTGTCGGCTCGAAGGCGCGACCTTTTACTGTGGCTCCGATAAAGGCAGCTCCGATTTCTCCTATTCCCTGTGGTAGGAAGGATATGTCATTTTCCGAAGTAAAGACTCCGGGGCTTACGATTTTCTCCATTGCTTATTTCCTTGTTTTAAATTTGTTTATCTTTAATTCGTATAAATTTACAACCTAAATATTTTTCTATTTCGGTTTGTCGACGGATATCTCGAATTGTATATTCTCCATCTTTATTAAAATGTCCCAATTCATCGTATTCAAATGCAATATTCTTTTCTGGTGAATAGCCGTCTACCCAATAACCAAGTTCTTTGATGTAATATTCTCCTCCGTTTTCAGCGTGCATTAAATCTGTTATTCCAAGTTCTTTTGCCTTTGCTTCGAGTATTGGAATTGCTAATGGGTTGTAACAAGGATATTGTTGACCGGTTCTTTTTTGCCAAGCCGTAATTAATGATAATCTCAATTTTTTACGCGTTTCTTCTGACGGGAAATATATTAAATTATTATTTCTTTTATATTCAGAATAACAAATTCGAGAGCAATATTTTTTGTTTTTTGCCGCCGGAATTACTTCCATTGACTTATTACAATTTAAACAATACAATTGAATTTTTGGTTTTTTGTTTGGATGTGAATGAAATGACCAAAATATCGCTTTACTCTTGTTAAATTTTTCAATACTTTCGTTTGAATGATGCTTTCCTTTAAACCCATTAAACACCCTCGAATTATGGCCAGAAACATAAATTGCAAACTCACCTAATGATTCGTATCTTGTTTCTTCTCCACAACCACACTTACATTTTGGACGAACGCCATTATAAAAATGTGTTTTGCTATATTCTACTTTGTCATCATCTGGATGATATTTTCCAATGTGATTTGACAACCTACATTTGTTTGGAAATATTTCACTACAAATTTCACATTTAACTGTGACTAATTTGTATTTTCTTTTTGGATATTTTCGTTTTTGACTCATGTATTCATAGCAAGGCTATACTGATAATAAATATCAGCGAATCAGGTCAAACCATGGAAATTTTGAAAATTTATTTTTGGAAAATTCCTTAAGAAACGGAATTAAAATCCCTTATATACTACTAATAAGTATATCAAAAAAAAAAAAAACACTGCCATTTTAGCAGATTATTTCTGTACCGGAATAAACTCACCGGTTTCAATACTCAATGTTCCATCCCCATATTCTTTAGATAATTCTGCGATTAAATCACTTTCAGATTTGCGCAAGGTATCATATTTGGTATATAATTCGGCTATTTCTTTTTGAATATTTTCCATTTCTTCGTTTAATATTTTGGTGCGCAAATGTAATTGTCCTATTGAAGCAGTGACATTGGCGTATTCTTGTTGTAAGTTTTTAATTTTTTCGAGTTGTTCTGGTTTGATTTTTTTTGCTTCCATGATGTAAATTGTTTGTTATAATTATATATGATTTAGAATTTATATGATAATATAGTGAAAATTAATGAGGTAACAAAATAAATTTTCTAGAATTATCAAGAAAAAGTTCCTGCAGTAGTTCTATCTATCATAAATATATCATCGGTTTCCATATTAACCATTGTGCCGTTATACCCTCCTACGCTATCAATTAATGTAGGGTAAGTATCTCCTAAGCCCATATTGTATGCAGCTACTAAATTAGCATATTGAGGTGTATTTGATATGGGATAAATTGCCTGACCTAAGTTGTAATCTGCTAATACTTCTGCTGCGGATAGGTTGGTGTTCCATAGTTTTACCATTCCTATTTGACCTGAGAATACGTAGATTTCCCCCCCGCTGTATAAAACTTCTCCTATCCTTCCATTATCTATACCGACTACCGAATTGAACCATTCTGTCTTATCGGTTGTTACTGAAAACGATTGAGTGGGTAATGCACCATTCACATATATTACAGGCGATACACCATCTTGTACTAATGTAACATAACTCCACTGACCAATAACTAATAGAGTGTAATTTAATATCCATTTACTTACCCCAGCTTCATTACAAGATATTCTGTTGATATTTAATGTAATTCCAGAGTTAGCACCAGTTGTACGGAAAAAACTTATCACGGAGCGTGCGCCAGATGCATGGGGGTTTACCCATGCACTCCATGTCCCCACAGTAGTAGCAGCCAGTGGAGTTAATACACTATCAATATTCACATATTCATTAATACCGTCAAATCTCACACTACTTCTCACAGGTGGATAATCAATATCTAATAATCCAGTAACTATTCCTGTATAATGGGTCATTATTCCGCTATACTTTAATCCTGTTTGGAAATTAACTGTGCCTATGTGATTAAATGTAATATTATTGCTCCATCTGCCAGAGGTCATGTCAGAGGTTACTGTTTGTGTGGATGTACCGTTGAAGTTAATTACTGTTGTGCCAGAAACATTTCCAGTTGTTGAACTTATAGTTTGATTACCATTAATACTTATCGAATTATTATTGAATACTTGTGAAACCGTTGTTCTTGTAATAGTTAAATTTAAACAAACGGCAGTAGTATCAACATCGCAAGTAGTTGCTGAATTTCCATCAAATATCGCAGTATCAGCATTTGTAGGCACAGACCCCGTAGCACCTCCTCCGCTGGTCAATGACCAGTTGGATGCTGTATTCCATGATGCGGTTATATTACGAAAATAATAAGTCGCCATAATTAATTAATGTATGCTTTTGCTTTAGGAAATCCTAAAATATCTCCCGCCAATATTCCACTCTTGTAAATGATTGGATTTACTGTTTGTGCCAATGTTCCTATGGTTACTGTTGACGTACCTGCATCAATAAGAATTTCTAATTGATTTGTTCCTGTTGTCTTTGCACTCATTTGTAAAGTTCCTCCCGTCATTATTACTCTTGAAGTTCCTAAATTATTTCCTGTTGTTCCTCCTACTGTATATCCTCCTGAAGCATAAATCGTTCCTCCGTTGACTGTTGTTGATAATGTAGATGCTCCGATAGTAAGTAGTCCTATATTATACCAATTATCAGCCAGTGTAAATGTCGCTGTACCACTTAATCTCAATCCTCCTGTTAATGTTTTTCCCCCACTGGTGAGAGTCGCAGTAGTATTGCATATTAAATCGGAAGTACCTGCTATTGTCATTCCTGCAATAAAAGTTACTGCGCCTGCTACTGTCAAAGTACTATTAAATGTAAGAGTACCTGTATAAGTTCCTGAAGCTGCTATTGAAGTACAAGCAGAGACAGCATTGACAGTAATATTAGTAGCACCTG
>Ga0209210_1002097_pt1 | contig 15102 bp, 16 predicted proteins | sample RifGroA1_FD_183991 | JGI IMG/M metagenome (GOLD analysis project Ga0209210, IMG submission 183991) | Contaminated groundwater microbial communities from Rifle, Colorado, USA - Rifle Groundwater A1 (SPAdes) (version 2) | ecosystem: Environmental > Aquatic > Deep subsurface > Groundwater >...
CCCCGCCTTCGGCGGGGCTCACGGGCCGCTTCGCTAAGTGGAAATCCGTGACTCCTTCATAAGGCACACCGCCGCCTCCGCTCCCGCCTCATCCCCTTGACGCCCTTAGCACTCATGTTGTATAAGTGATAGCAGATATGCACGAGCTCACGCAAAGGCAAACGGAACTTTTGGATGCCATCATCACCGAATATATAGAGTCATCCGAGCCGGTTGGCTCGCTGACCATAACAAAAAAGTACGGCCTCAAAGCATCGGCGGCTACCGTGCGCAACGAAATGGCGCGTCTGTTGGATATGGGCTTTTTGGGCATGTTGCACACGTCTTCCGGTCGCGTGCCAACGGCGCAGGCTTTTAGGCTTTTCCTCGACGAACTCATGGAAGAGGATGAAATGCCGGTATTGCAGGAAGTGGCCATTAAACAAAGATTGTGGCCAAGGCGCTACGAATTTGAAAAGCTTTTACGTCAGGCTACGGTTTCCCTGGCCGACATTACGCACGAACTTTCCATAATAACCACAAGCGACGGTCACGTTGTTAGCGCCGGCACGGTGAATCTTTTGGACAATCCCGAGTTTTGGGACATAGAGGTTGCGAAGGCCGCGCTTGGCCTTTTGGACAGATACGAGGCCCTGGACGAAATTTTCAAGAAGAATTCCTACGGCGGTAAAGACGTGCGCTCGGCTTTGGGTAGCGATTTGGGTGTGGAAAAGCTTTCCCAGTGCGCTTTTGTTTTTGCGCCGTATACAGCCGGAAATAAAATGGGATACGTTGCGGTCTTTGGGCCGGCGCGTATGCGATATTCGTCGGTTGTGCCGGCGGTGCGCTACACAAAAAATTTGATTGAAGAGCTTGGCGAAACATGGTAAACACCGCGGATGATGTTAACATCCACAAAGACTGCGAAGCCAAACTTGACGAACTTGAGAACAACTGGAAGCGCGCGCTGGCCGACTACAAAAATCTGCAAAGGCGCGTAGAAGAGGAAAAGACCGCGGTGGTGGACTTTGCAAACTTTGTGCTCATTGCAAGGCTGCTTTCGGTTTTGGACAATTTGGAGATGCTAAAGACTCACATTGATGACGTTGGCTTAAAACTTACGGTAAAGGAATTTGAGCAAATACTCTTGGACGAAGGCCTTACCGGTTTGGGTGTTAACGTGGGTGACACGTTTGCCCACGAAACAATGGAGGCGGTTGACAAAGACGGGGACGGTGATGATGTGCGGGTAGTTGAGGTAGTTCGCAAGGGTTATAAACTAAGGGATAAAGTTATCAGACCCGCAAGGGTTTTGGTTAAGAAAGGATAAATTATGCCAAAAATAATCGGGATAGATTTGGGAACAACAAACAGCGCAATGGCCGTTATGGAAGGCGGTAGCTACAAAGTCATTCCAAACCTTGAAGGGGGCAATACAACACCGTCGGTTGTTGCCGTTGGTGTGGCGGAGTTAGTTGGAGTTCCGGCCAAAAGGCAGCAAGTAGTCAATCCAAGAAATACGGTGTTTAGCATAAAAAGGCTCATGGGGAGACACTTTGGCGACGCGGAAGTAAGTCAACTTCAAAAGACCATGCCATACGAAATTGTTGAGGGTAAAAACGGCATGGCCTGTGTGAAGATTGAAGGGAAAGTTTATACTCCGCAGGAAATTTCGGCAAAAATACTGGCAAAACTAAAAACCGACGCCGAAAAGTTTTTGGGCCAAGCAATCACCGAAGCTGTCATCACCGTTCCCGCGTACTTTAACGACGCGCAAAGAACCGCAACCAAGGAAGCGGGGCAAATTGCCGGTTTGGACGTGAAACGCATCATAAACGAACCAACGGCGGCCGCGCTGGCTTACGGCTTGGACAAAAAGAAAAGCGAAAAAATTGCCGTTTATGACCTTGGCGGCGGAACCTTTGACGTTTCAATTCTGGAAATAGGCGATGGCGTTTTTGAGGTTAAGTCCACAAACGGCGACACGCACCTGGGCGGCGACGACTTTGACCAAAGAATAATTGAGTGGCTAATTGACGAATTTAAGAAAGAACAGGGCGTTGACCTATCAAAAGACAGACAGGCGCTGCAAAGGCTAAAAGACGCGGCCGAGCGCGCAAAGCAGGAACTCTCCAGTACAATGGAAACCGAAATAAGCATTCCGTTTATAACAGCCGACGCGTCCGGGCCAAAACATCTTAATTTCAAGCTGACGCGCGCAAAGTTGGAGCAGCTGGTAGACGATTTAATTCAAAAAACCATAAAACCCATGGAAAATGCTTTGAAAGATGCCGGACTTGCAAAAACCGACATTGTTGAGGTGGTGATGGTGGGGGGCATGACCAGAATGCCCAAGGTCAACGAGATTGTGAAGGCTTTTTTTGGCAAAGACCCGCACAAAGGCATAAACCCCGATGAAGTTGTGGCCATTGGCGCGGGGATTCAGGGCGGGGTCTTGGGCGGCGACGTAAAAGACGTATTGCTTTTGGACGTTACGCCGTTGACTTTGGGTATTGAAACCCTTGGCGGCGTGAGCACGCCTTTGATAAAGAGAAACACCACAATACCAACATCCGCGTCGCAGATATTTAGCACGGCGGCCGACAGCCAAACGAGCGTTGAGATAAACGTCTTGCAAGGCGAAAGAGAGCTGGCGGCAGACAACAAATCGCTTGGAAGGTTTATATTGGACGGGATGCCTCCGGCGCCGCGGGGCGTTCCTCAAGTCGAAGTTACTTTTGACTTGGACGCGAACGGAATTTTAAACGTTTCGGCCAAAGACAAAGCCAGCGGCAAAGAACAAAAAATCACGATTCAGGGCGGAACCGGCTTGAGCAAGGACGAAATTGAAAAAATGGTTGGGGACGCGCAAAACCACGCCGCCGATGATAAACGCAAAAAAGAAGAAATTGAGGCCAGAAACGCCGCAGACAACATGTGCTACACCGCCGAGAAGTCTTTGCGGGATGCGGGCGATAAAGTTCCGGCCGACGTTAAGAGCGAAATTGAAGGCAAAGTGAAGGTTTTGCGTGACGTACTGGCAACGGCCTCGGGTGACGACTTGAGGAGCAAAACGCAGGATTTGTCCCTGGCACTGCAAAAGATTGGGCAAGCAATGTACGGCCAGGGCGGGGGACAACAACCCGATAGCGGCGATGACAAGAAAGACGATAAGGGCGGGTCCGACGGGCCGGTTGAAGGCGAGGTAGTGGAAGATAAGTAACTATGGGTCAAGGTGCTAAAATACTCGCATGCAAAACAAACGCGACTATTACGAAATCTTGGGCATTTCCAAAAGTGCAAGCCAGGACGAGGTAAAAAACGCGTACCGAAATTTGGCGCGCAAACATCATCCGGACATGGCGGCGCCGACCGACAAGGCCGAAGCCGAAAGGCGCTTTAAGGAAATAAACGAGGCGTACCAGGTTTTGGGCGACGCGCAAAAAAGAAAGTCCTACGACCAGTTTGGCCATGCCGGAGCCGGATTTGGTTCGGGCGACTCACGGGGCTTTGGAGGCTTTGGGAGCCAATATGGGCCATTTACATACTCGTACACCAGCGGTGCCGGCGGCGATTTTGAGGGCTTTGACCCGTTTGACATTTTTGAGCAGGCGTTTGGCTTTAGGGGTTTTGGCGGCTCCCGCGGCCCAAGGAAGGGCAAAAACCTTTATTACGAGCTCAACGTGGATTTTGCCGACGCCGTGCGCGGCGCTGAAAAAGTGGTGAGCGTTGAAAGCGGCAAGGTGACTATTAAAATCCCTGCGGGTGTGCGAAACGGCACGGAGTTGCGATTTGAAGGGCGCGGGCTGCCCGGCCCAAACGGAATGTCCCCGGGCGATTTGTACATAACAGCCCGAGTTACCACCCCCGCGCACTTTCAGCGCGCCGACGATGACTTGGCCACGGCGATTGAACTTGACTTTGCCCAAGCAGCTCTGGGCGCGGTGGTTGAGGTCCCGGTTGTGGACGCAACAAGCCATACCGGCGTGGGGACCGCCAAGCTAAAGATACCCGCCGGTACGCAACCCGGCACTCAATTTAGGCTGAAGGCCAAGGGCATGCCAAAGTTGCGCGGTGCCGGTGTTGGCGACGTGTTTGTGTCCGTTTTTGTAAAAATACCCAAAAAGCTCTCCCGCGAGCAGAAGCGGCTGTTGGAGGAGTACGGTAGGTTATAGTACCAGCGGATCGACCTGCTTTTGGTAGATGAGTAACGTAAACATGGGTTGGACATAAACCAACTAATTATTGTCAGTATATTGTAGTTGGTTTAGAATAAGCCCGTGCCGGACAGTCCTCTCAGAACCCTCATCGCAGAGACTCAAGTAAAGTTCACGGTTAATGCGTTTGGATTATATGCGATCAGCGTAACGGCTAGTTGCGGCAAATCTCATGGCTTGAAAGTAAAAATAGACGACCAGCAATTCAGGGAAGTACCGCCTAGAAAAAATATTCAAACGTATGACATTCCTCCGGCGTGGAACGGCAACAAGCTGAGAGGTTTGAAGCAAACAAATGTTTTTCTCTTAATATTAGACGAAGGCGAACATATCATTACCTTTATCCCAAGAGACCGGGTTGCTGTCGAAGCGTGGGATTACAGACTGGTTGAAAGTCCTGCAAAGGTGAGCTTTTCTATTGAGAATCAAGCCGAGGATGGCGATAAGCGACCCTGGTTTACATTTGTATTGGTCGACCTTCCCTTAAAATCGATCACAGCCGAAGCCGATGTTGCTTGGCACTACCTTGACGGTGATGATGTGAAGCTGATTGTTGATAATAAAATTGAACGCAACCCCGACTCCAGGTTGTGGAGAGATTGGGCATGGCACGCCGTTCCCCGCCAATTACTAGATGGACCGAGGAGGGAACAGAAAACCGTCACTAAAAACTTAGCATCAGGATTACACTATATTGAGTTTTGGGCAGATAAAACACCGACTTTGCACCAAGTGACGTTTGATTTGGGAGAATTTGAACTAAAACGAATACCATCAAGGAACAGTCCCAAATGGACGGAGGATTTTAACGATGATACTGATGTGATAATTTTGGCACGGCTTATCTTTGGTGAAGCGAGGAATCAATCAAAAGAAGCCATGACTGGGGTAGGATGGGTAATCAAAAACCGCTTGCGGGCTAAGCGTTCGTATTTTGGTTATAGTTATCATGAAATTATTCTAAAAAATGACCACAGGTATTATCAGTTTTCATCATTTAATCCTGCTGATCCCAACTACCCGGTATTAATTGATCCGTTTAATGCTGCAGATGAGACGACCAGTAAAGCTTGGTTTGAGGCATATGATGTTGCCGAGAGCATTACAGCTGATATAAGTAAGGATCCGACGGAAGGAGCAACCTTTTTTCATTCTTCGGATTTGTCCCAAGAGCAGTTCCTAATTGAAAGCGTTCCCGGCGCAATATTCACTAAGAGAATTGGAAATATCCTGTTTTATAAAGATCCAAATGATGCGTAACAACTATAAAAAAACAATTGGTATTTTCTTGCTGACACTGTTCGCAATCGGCGTATTCGTATTTTCGCCCAACTTTACTACGCATGGGGATAAAGAAGCCCTCAGACTTTACGAGCAGCGGAATCAAAGACTGAGAGAGTTCTCCACACGAAATTCTCCAGATGGGAAAAAAGTAGCCTATTACCAAAATAAATTCGTTGATGATATCGAAAGCATTGGAGATCCGGATTACGCCTCGTTGCTAGTAGAGCAAAACGGACAGACTGCCGTGGTGTTTCAAGATAATTTTCGTCTTTCAAGTTTTGAATGGTTAACCAATGATGAGATTAAGATATATAAAGGTTGCGGTTCGGGATGTCTACTGAGCTATGTTGTTAATGTGAATACTAAAGACTTCCAAGAATCGGTGGAGAAGATTTTTAATCCGAGATAGCTGCCTTACCTGGAAGAAAAGAAGAAAACTTGTAGAATGCTTCCACCTTCGCAATTTTTGAATTCATGCCTTTAAGCTTTCAAAACACTCTCTATCTGACGCTTCAGTAGAGGCAAATCTTCCGTCGCTGTTTTCCAAACCACACTGTATTCAACACTCAAGTATTCGTGAATCACTTTGTTTCGCATATCAATCATGTCTCTCCAAGGTAATTCTGGATGATCGTTTCTATACGCCTGGCTGACTTTAGAAGCCGCCTCGCCAATTATTTCCAAACCTCTAACTACGGCGTAGTGATCGGCGGTAACGTCAGACGTTAAGAACTCGTTTTCGGTCCAGCCCTGGAGAAAATCTTCAATCCGATAGATTTCATCAAGGATATGTTCTAAATATATCCTATCGTTTTTAAGATTCATAAATGGTCTTTAAGTCCTTTTGAACGTAGGGATAAATGCGGCTGCTCAAAGCTCCCTCCGTGACCAGATCGACATTTCGCCCCAAATATTCGCCCAGCTTCCTTTGGACTTGAACCAGTTTAAAATACCCCACAGGGATATTAAATCTAACCAATAAATCCATGTCGCTTTTGGGGGTTTCCTCGCCTCTGGCATATGAACCAAATAAACCCAAATACGCAATATTGTTTTGTTTGCAGATCTCTCCAAGTAATGGGGAGGTTAGTAAGGTGTTCATGGCTAGATTATACAAGAAGAGGTGTTGAATTTCGAATCCTTGACCGCATCGGCGGGTTGTGTTACCGTAAGGGAGCAAAAGAAGTGGATTTTTGACACAGGTGGGTTTTCCCACCTTCTTTTTTGAGCGACTGTACGGAGAAAAAAATGGCAATAACCGAATTTAGCGCAGCATTAAGTCAAGTGGCAACCGAGCGGGGCATACCCGTTGAATCCGTTTTAGAGTCAATAATCACGGCTTTAAAGTCCGCTTACAAAAGAGACTATGGCGGCGACGTTGAAGAAATTGACGCACAAATAAATCCGGAAACGGGCGAGGCAAAAATTCTCAAAAACGGCAAGGACGTTACCCCGTCGGGTTTTGGCAGAATCGCCGCCCAAACCGCAAAACAAGTCATTTTGCAAAAAATCCGCGAGACCGAGAAAGAAGCAATTTTAGACGATTTTAAGGGCAAAATAGGAACAATAGTTAACGGCCACATCTTTAGAATTGAAAACGGCGTTGTGATTATGGATCTGGGAAAGGCGCAAGGGATTCTTCCGCAAGCCGAGCAGGTTTCAAGCGAAGCGTACAGGTTAAATCAGCGGCTCAAGGTTTTGGTCAAAGACGTTCGTCAAGGCATAAGAAACACCGAAATAATTGTCACAAGGGCCGACCCCCAACTTATAAAAAAGCTTTTTGAACACGAAGTTCCGGAAGTTGCTTCGGGCGTTGTTACGATTGAAGCAATGGCCCGCGAAGCAGGTTCCAGAACAAAAATGGCCGTTTCCTCACGGGAAGACAAAGTTGACCCGGTTGGCAGTTGCGTGGGACAAAAGGGTGTAAGAGTTCAGTCCATAATTGCGGAGCTCTTTGGCGAAAAAATAGACATTGTTCCGTATTCCGACATCGCCGAGAAATTTATTGCTTCAAGTTTATCGCCGGCCAAAGTCACCGAAGTTGATGTTAACCTTGAAACCAAGGAAGCCAAGGTTTCCGTGCCGGAAGACCAGCTTAGCCTTGCAATAGGCAAAGACGGGCAAAACGTGCGTTTGGCGGCCAAGCTCACGAAATGGCGCATAGATATAAAGGGCGCGCCGGATATTTTTGGCAGCGTTGAAAGCACCAAAGACGTTGCCGCCGACAAAGCGATTCGCGGCGTTTGGGATGCCGACATAAAGATAAAAGCGGAAAAGAAAGCAAAAAAAACATCGCCGGAAAATCCCGAAGACAAAGACAAGGATTTGGCAAAAGAGGATGAATAACCGAATTCCAGCGAAAACTGAAAGCGCCCGGCCGCCCATTGTTACAATTATGGGTCACGTTGATCACGGTAAAACCAGCATTCTCGACTATATTCGCCACACCAACCTTGCAGCCAAAGAATATGGCGGAATAACCCAACACATTGGTGCGTACCAAATTGCGTACAACGCGCACCCGATTACATTTATTGATACGCCCGGACACAAAGCTTTTGCCCAAATGAGGGCGCGCGGAGGCAAATCCGCCGACATTGTTGTGCTTGTGGTTGCAGCCGACGATGGCGTAATGCCGCAAACAAAAGAGGCAATGGCTCACGCCAAGGCCGCGGCCGTCCCAATTATTGTAGCCATAAATAAGGTTGACCTTCCCCAGGCGGATGCTACAAAAGCAAAGCAGCAGTTGGCGCAAGAAGGCATTGCCGTTGAAGGATGGGGCGGCGATGTGGTTTGCGTTGAAGTGTCGGCAAAAACCGGACAGGGGATTCCCAATCTATTGGATGCAATTCTGGCCGTTGCGGAGATAACCAAATTGACGGCGAATCCGGCAGGTGAACTGGAAGCAATAGTGGTTGAAGCCAGGTTGGATATGAAGCGCGGCGTTGTGGTTTCCGCCATAGTCAGAAACGGAACGATGCGCGTAGGCGGCAGCGTGAACGCGTCCGGCCAAACGGCCAAAATAAAATCGTTAATGGATGATAGAGGCAACCTAATCACAACAGCAGGCCCGTCAACACCCGTTGAGCTTTTGGGCTTTAAAACCGTTGTGCAAGTTGGCGATTTGATAGTTGACGCCGGAAGCGAGTTGGCCCAACTGGCCATAAACCGGGATACTGTAGAGATAATTGGCCAGGACACAAAAAGAACCGTAAATGTCATTATAAAGTCCGACACCCAGGGAACGCTGGAAGCGGTAAAGGTGAGTTTGGCAAGTCTGGTAACCGCCGACGCCACATCCTCTTATTCAATAAAATTTCTGTTGACTTCTACCGGCGATGTGACCGAATCCGACGTTTTGCTTGCCGCCAACACCGGGGGGATTATTGTTGGCTTTGGCGTGAAAATACCAACAGCCGCAGAGGAATTGGCTTACGCCAAGAAAGTCGTCATAAAAACCTACAAGACCATATACGAACTGACGGACGAAGTGGAAGACATGTTAAAAGGCGTGGCCTTTTCGCAAGAGCAAAAGATTAAGGGCAGGGCGCAGGTATTAAAGGTTTTTGAACTTCCTTCCGGCGATAAAATAGCGGGATGCAAAATATTGGCCGGAGCCCTAAAAGAAGGCGGTCGTGTTGCCATCTATGATAAAGACCCCGATTCCTTGGCTAAAGAAGACCTTCCGCTTTACGTAGGGAAGGTCAAAAAGCTAAAACAGAAGAAGGAGGATGTGACAATAGTCGGCAAGGATAATGACTGCGGAATTTTGCTCAAGCCCAACTTTAGCGGTATTTCAGAGAGTATGTACATTGAAGCCATTTGACACTATAGGCCGTTTATAATAGAATGCCCTGACAAACATTTACCAGCCCAAACGCATCAGATGAAAATAGAAAACACAGACAAACAACAAATTATGGATTTGATAAGACAGGCCAAACACGTTGCCGTGGTGCCAAGCAAAGTGGTTGGTGCCGATGCTTATTGCGCCGCCGCCGGTTTGTACCATATGCTTTTGGAGAGCGGAAAAGAGGCGACGCTCGTGCACGAGGGTAAAGTTCCCACCGGTTGCGAAGATCTTGTAACCGAATCCGACGTATCGGCAAATGTTTCCGAAAGGGATCTTATTGTCACCATAGATTATTCGAATCTGCAGAATGCAACTTCAGCGCACTATTCCACCGACAACGATGTTTTGACAATCAGAATTGGTCCTGTGCCCAAGGATTTTGACTCCGGTCGCGTTAAATCAAAGGTAACCGGTTTTAATTTTGACCTTGTATTTGTTATTGGTGCGCAAGGGTTTGTAGACTTGGGAACAACGTTTAGAAACCTTCAGAGCGAGTTTGAGAGGGCCAAAGTGGTAAATATAGACATAACCAACAGAAACGAGCGTTTCGGAGTTGCAAACGTTATTGATACTACAGCCGATAGTTTAAGTACGCTCGTTTTTAGCGAGAGCATTTTGTGGGGCCTGACTCCCGGCAAAAAATCAGCCAGAGCCTTTCTAACGGGCATTGCTCACAGAGATTGAAAAAAAACGGCTTCCCTGGTAGAATAGAACGCGCGTATGGCCTTAAACAGGAAGAACAAAGACAAACTTATAAAAGAAAACAGACTTCACGATGGTGATACAGGATCGCCGGAAGTTCAGGTAGCACTGCTTACCGAACGCATTGGTCTTTTGTCGGAACACTTGAAAAAGCACAAGAAGGATGACCATTCAAGAAGGGGGCTTTTGCAGCTGGTCAACAAAAGGAGACGGCTTTTATCCTACTTGAAGAGAAAAAGTGAAGAGAGATACGCAAGTCTTATAGAGAAGCTTGACTTGTCTAAGTAGTATTTAGTTAGCGTGAAGGATGTTTATCTGATTAGGATATGGGATATTGCGAATAAAGACTTGTCCGCAGTGTCGCATCTCTTAATCTCATAAGCATACTTCCATAGAAAGAACAAATGAATAAACACAAAGTGACGAAAGAAATTGATTTTAACGGCAAAAAACTGGCGCTTGAGACCGGTGAGCTCGCGATGCAGGCAAATATGTCCGTGCTTGCCAGGTACGGCGACTCGTTTGTTTTGGCAACGGTTACAACTGCGGAACCAAACCCGGACGTTGATTATTGGATGTATAACGTTGTTTATGAAGAGCGGCTTTATGCCAGCGGCACAATAAAATCGTCACGCTTTGTAAAAAGGGACGGCAGGCCAACCGACGATGCAATTGTAAGACGCCGGTTAATTGACCACGCAACCCGCCCGCTCTTTCCCAAGGACTTTAACGACGAAGTCCAAATAGTTGTCACCGTTTTGTCTCTGGACGAAGATGCAGACCCCCACTCATTGGCTTTAATAGCAACTTCCGCGGCGCTTCACGCGTCCAAAGTTCCGTGCCTTGGTCCAATGGTGTCGGCGCGCGTTGGCTTGGTAAACGGACAGTTTGTGCTGAATCCAACTCTAAAGCAGCTGGAAACGCAATCCGAGCTTGACATGCTGGTTTCTTTCGTGGGCGATGACAAAAGGTTTCTAGCCGTTGAAGCCGAGGCGCACATTATACCGGATGATAAAGTTTTGGAAGCGCTTGACTTTGCCAGAAACGGCGTTGATCCCATACTCGCTCTCATAAAAGATTTTGCGGCTGCGGTTAACCCCACGGGCGAAAAATACAAATACACGGCATTTGCGCTCTCCAAAGAACTGCTCTCTGACGTTAGCAAAGTGGCCAAAGACGCAATTGTTGGCATGATGGCGGCCAACCTTGACAAAATCGCTTACCAACAAAAGCGCGACGGTGTTATGGAAACCGTTTTTGCAACTCTTGAAGGCAAATACAAAAAAAGCGACATGGCAAAGGCCGTGTCCAAAATTGAGGAGAACGCGCTACAACATTTAATTCTTGAGGTGGGCAAGCGCCCGGACGGCCGCGGTGTAACGGACATTCGGCCCATTTCGTGCTCGGTTGGCGTTTTGCCCAGAACTCACGGCAGCGCGCTGTTTACGCGCGGAGTCACCCAGGCCTTAACAACGGCCACGTTAGCTTCGCCCACCATGCAGCAAATAATTCAGGACATGCACGGCGAATATACCAAATCGTTCATTCACTACTACAACTTTCCGCCGTATTCGGTTGGCGAAACGGGGAGAATGGGGTCTCCCGGGCCGCGCGAGATTGGCCACGGGTTGTTGGCGGAAAAGGCGCTAAAGCCGGTTATACCATCGCAAAAAGACTTTCCGTACATGGTACTGCTCACGAGCGAAATTCTCTCCAGCAGCGGCTCAAGCTCAATGGCGGCAACGTGCGGTTCCACGCTGGCCTTAATGGACGCCGGCGTTCCCGTTAAGGACATGGTGGCGGGAATTGGCGTTGGTCTAATTGTAAACGACGATCTTACCAAGCAGTTGGTTATGACGGACCTGGCTTACATGGAAGACGCGTACGGGTTTATGGACTTTAAAATGACCGGAACTGCCGCCGGAGTGACTGCAATTCAGTGCGACATGAAACTTGCCGGAATTCCCATGGACATTTTGCGCAAGGTTATTGCTCAGTCGCACGACGGCAGGCTAAAAGTCTTGGAAGAGATGAAGAAAGTGCTTGGCCAACCGAGAAAAGAAGTAAGCAAGTACGCGCCCAAACTCGTCACAATAATGATTCCGGTTGAAAAGATTGGCGTTGTGATTGGAAGCGGCGGAAAGACAATAAAAGACATTGAGGCAAAAACCGGTGCGACGCTTGGTATAGAGCCAGACGGCACGGTTGTAATAGCAGCCGCAACCAGCGAAGGCTTGAACAAAGCCGTGTCAATGGTTGAAGCGCTTGTCAAAGATATAGAGGTTGGCAGCGTGTACGAAGGCGTTGTGAAAAACACCACCGACTTTGGCGCGTTTGTGGAAATACTGCCCGGTAGAGAAGGTTTGCTCCACGTGAGTGAACTCTCGCACAAATACGTTACAAACGTTGAAGATGAAATAAAGCCCGGCGACAAGGTTAGAGTTAAAGTATTGGCCGCGGAAAACGGGCGCATTTCGCTTTCCAAAAAAGCGTTGGAAGGCAAGTGAGCCGCTGCGACCCGCTCGCGAAACGTAGTGTAGAATTTAGGTGAAATGGATACAAGAATCTGCCCCGGCTGCAGCACGCCACTTGGCAATTACGATAGCTATTTTTGTTCGGTTTGCGGCGAGCATCTCCCGGCCGAATTAATTCCTTTGTCGAAACCAAAGCACACGGAAGTTCTGGCTGCAAAACCTGCGCTTGGGTTGTTTGGCAAACATGTATTCGCCAAAGTCGGTGTAGCGGTTTTTTTGTGCGTTCTTGGGTTTTTTGGGTACAAGGCATTTTTGCTTCCCGGGTTAAGTTTGTTCATAAACTCGTTGTCTGCAAAGGAATCGCCGCTGCCGCAACAGCCGGGCGCATCTATAACATTTGGAGTGTCTCCAAACCCGGGCGTTTTCGGATCACACGAAATCCTTACATATGTTCCGGCGGATATAGATTTGTATTTTGAAAGTTTTGCCTTGCACAGCTTTCTATCCGAAACTTCCGGATTTGACCCCAAACTTGCAGGATTGGCTCAAGGTTTGTTTGAGGAGCATTTTGCCGTTTTTGCCCGCGCGGATGCATGGACAGTAATACTGGTTCCCAAAGACACAAAAGTGCTGTCCGAAATACTCAAAGATGCACAACCCGGATACTGGTTTTATAGGGTTTATGACAACAAGTTGATAATTACGAATAACGAGTTTGTGTTTGCGGATGTTGAAGCTGCTAAGAAAGAAACGGTAAAAAACGTAAAGCAGACCCCAAGTTTTGCCCGGGCTTCCGCCAAGCTTCCAAATGAAGGGAACGGAATGTTGGTGTTTATAACGCCGCAAGGCAAAAAACTATTGGAAGACTTAAAAACGGGCAGTGATAATGCTAGACTTAAAGCTGCATTGAGTACGCTTAGTGAGAAAGGTTACGACGAAGCAATTATAGTCGCCGAGAAATAACATGCCTGAAGAAAAATATCTTTTTGAAGAATTAGACGCCTTAGCCCAAAAAGTCAAAAAGACAAGGGCACTGCCCGAAGACTTGCACGACAAGATTGATCGCATGTTGGACAGGCTCAATAGAATCGCAAAAATTGGAGGCTACGCGGCCGAGTTTGACACAATGTCGCGTTATATTGAAGTTTTAACCACAATTCCGTGGGAACAGAAAACCGAAGACAAGCTTGATTTGGTGAGAACAAAGCAGGTTTTGGACAAAAACCACTTTGGACTTGAAGACGTGAAAGAAAGAATTTTGGAATATCTTGCAACAATGATTTTAATGAAACGGCAGGGCGAATCGGCACTGGCCAAGACACCCGTTCTTTTGTTTGTGGGGTTGCAGGGTATAGGTAAAACAACCATTGCCATGTCTATAGCCGAGGCTTTGGAAAGAAAGTTTGTGAGAATTGCGCTTGGCGCCATTGGCACTGTTTTGGAGTTGCGCGGCCGAAGCAAGGTTTTCCCCGAAGCCGAACCCGGCCAAATAATAAAGGCCTTAATACGCACTGGCGTTAAAAATCCCGTCATATTGCTTGACGAGATAGACAAGGCTAGCGGCGAAAAGGGTTTGCGGGAAGACGTTATGGCCACGCTCCTTGAAGTGTTGGATCCAAATCAAAATCCGGATTTTAGAGATCATTACATTGATTATCCCTACAACCTGTCCGAAGTTTTGTTCATCTGCAGCGCAAACACGCTGGGTACCATCTCCACCGCGCTCATGGACAGAATGGAGGTTATAAAAATGCCTTCTTACACCGACGCCGAAAAAATAGTCATAGGCAGAGACTATTTGCTTCCCAAGGTTCTTGTAAACGCAGGCTTAAAAGAAGGTGAGCTAAGTTTTGACCCAAATTTGTGGCAATCAATTGTGCGCCCGTTTGGCTTTGACTCGGGTATTAGAAGCCTAAACCGAACTTTGGAGTCAATTGCCCGCAAAGCCGCAAAGGAGATAGTAGACGGCAAGTCCGCCAAAGTTTATATAACAGCGGAGAACCTTAAGTATTACCTTCCTAAGTAGCACGTTGATTGAATACAACTATAAGTATTGATATAATACGCTGAGTGTGGCAACAGGAGGTCACCATGAATGGTTACTCAGTTGATTGGGAAGGGTACACTACAATTGGTGCGTTGCGACGCGCCCTAGGCGCAGGTGTGCGCGGCATGATTGTTCGCAGACACCCGTCCCTTGGTAAGACGGAGCGACTCGTACTTCTAAAGCCGGCACCAACTCTTGGAGGGATTCTTGTCAAGTGCGTTGGAGACGGCGAAGAGGTTGATGCGGCAGCAATCACCGACGACGACGGCAAGCTCCAAGACGGCGAGCTAGTCAAGGTCGAAGAATAGACTATGCGTCACACCCTCGCAATAGCCCGGGATAAGAATCTGGTCAATCTCATAGGTTTTGTCCCGGGCGGGTTTTTGTTTTGTTTCTCTCATCTCTGCTAAAATCTTTGTGTGGATAAAGAGGCGATTTTAACTCAAATTGAGCAAAACATTAAAGTTTGCCAAAAATGCCGATTGTGCAAGCTGGCCACAAACGCGGTGCCTGGCGAAGGCAATGTAGATTCCGAGGTTGTATTTG
>Ga0209210_1002102_pt1 | contig 15071 bp, 10 predicted proteins | sample RifGroA1_FD_183991 | JGI IMG/M metagenome (GOLD analysis project Ga0209210, IMG submission 183991) | Contaminated groundwater microbial communities from Rifle, Colorado, USA - Rifle Groundwater A1 (SPAdes) (version 2) | ecosystem: Environmental > Aquatic > Deep subsurface > Groundwater >...
TTACAATCATTTCAGCTATTTGATCGCTACCTATAATTACTAAAACAAGTGTTACCATCCATAACACTCCTGACACGATAAGAGTAATTTGAACTGGTATTCGGTACACATAGGCAAAAATCATCCAAAAGATACCGAAATTTATATCAATGGTAAACAATAGATTGAAGTACGGAATTTTTGTCAGAATATACAACATACCAAATACCATAAAAGAAAACACCGTTCCTCCGGTTGTATTACTAAATCGACTATGTATCTGATCAGCGAATTTGCGTAACTTCATACTCTCCTTCGTTTGATAACTAATAATATCATTCCAGCAACGAGTACTATCCAGGTGCTGGTAGTTGTGAGAACCCCTATTGAAAATGCTTTTTGAGGTGCATAGGTTATCGTAAGCGAATAGGATCCTGACCGGTTTAATAGCCAGCCATTCGCATAAGTATCGACCATCATATGTTCATTTATTACCTCACCCGTATCATATACCGCGTTCCAACCCTTATGAAAGGTTGTATTAAACTTAAGAAGTACTGGATTGTCTGCATTCTGAACTGTTACCTGGTATAGCGTTGGCGTTTCTTTTGTGAAGGATACGTCAGGCAGGGACAGCGAACCATCATTCGTTTTTTGTATTAAATATATGTCTGGCGTATGAACGGGTACAAATTTAAAACTTCTTATTAAGAATCTGGAGCCATCCTTTTCAAACCCTGAATGAAGAAACGCGAACTTATTGCCCTTTGCAAATACCACTGGGGGTATACGCTCACTGAATTTGCTCCAAGTTTGATCGGTGTTTAGATTAAAAATGGTTCTTTCATCACTCTCTTCAATATTGCCCAGTGCAAGGACGGGTCGTCCGTTGGTTATACGATATTCAAACGAGACGATGTAATCTGTTGACGGATCGAGTGAATTGAGTGCATATTCTCTACTTTCGCCAAAAGGTATGTTTATCTCTCTCGCCTCATCATCTGCTTGATCTGTTTCGTATATCTCAATAACATTTTTACTCTGTGCATAATTCAAGATCAATCTATGAGTCCCTTCATTAAGCTGCACTTGAGGATCATTTGTTGTAACAGGAATATCATCAATTATCATAGATTGTGGATTTGTATCATCGGGAACTAAATGAATAGCATACGTATCAGATGATGGTACATATAAGAAATAGCTCACCGTAGAAAAATCTTCACTTTCTTCCATGTACTGTCTTTCTATCCCCATATAGTTCTTCTGTAAAAATAGAGAAACCTGACGAAGTTCATCCCCCGCAATGCCAAAAGGACTCTTAACTTGTGACAAATATGAAAAATTTAATTGAAGATTGTTTTGTATACGTTTAAGCGCGCGGTATTTGCTCTCATTGGATAATTTCTGTGTCTCGCTAAATGCTTCATTGATCAATTGTTGATACTTTACGATGTTCTCATGTACAATTTGTTCTGTGCTCGATTCAAGAGGTCTGTTCAATAATTGATTTACTTCAGCAAGTCTTTTATTCGCTAATGAAAGCGTCATCTCAACACGCACAAAAGGATTTCCTTCGGTTGCATCATATGACTTCTGCTCACGGTTTTTAATAACAGAATACAGAGGTGAATCAGGAAGCAGCATAGCATAAGGCATGATAAGTGAACTTAGATCATCTTGTTGACAAACGGTGCAAAAAGCTTTGATAACCCGGGTTGACTGAGGGATTATGGATGTTATCTTATAGATATCTGCATCCAGATTCTTAACCGCAATCGCATCTGCCGGTATGAGCGATTTTGCTATTAGAGGTCCAATGTCGTTAGTTTCTGATAGTACCGCGCGGGGCTTTGCCGTAAATAAAGACGGTGAACCAGAACGGGTTAATCGGAACAATTTCCACGGTCCTCGCTCATACTCGAGAGTTACCATGCCTGATTGACTGAGCTCATCAATGATACTCTTAAAAGATTCAGCCGTCGTAAATTTGTTAGTAAACAGTATGTCCTCACGCCATAATATGTGCGTAATGCCCAGATATTGAGAAAGCGTGCCAAATAATTCGAAATCCTTATCCATAAGTAGTATATATAGCTGGGTAACAATCTGAGGAGATCCATTGGTATTTGCGATTATTGTTTTTCGATCAGTAGTTAATCGAAGAAGCATATCAAGGCTGAAAAACCCCCATTGGTATGAATCTGCGCGTATGTGCCCATCGAGTGGAGGAAATAGGAGTATGCGCGTCGTCTCAGATGACTGATCTATATGATCAGACACATCCTTTACATACTCGGGGACGGCTAATTTCGTTGAAAACGGTCTATTCCATATAAAAAAATCTCCAGAAAAAAATGGCTTATGATAAAACAGAATAAAAACGACGGAAAATCCATAAATACAATACTTTATTAATGGTGCTTTGACGAGCTTTTGTATAATTGCATATAAATAATAGGCCACAAGCATAGAACTTGTAAACCAATACAGTGACCCGAACTTATAAAAAGCAGACCGAAACATGGCAAATCCAGGAATATACTTAATAAGTGTTATATAAAAGGTTCCGAATGGTCTATGGGAACCGGTAGTGAAAATAATGCTAACCAGCCATAAAATGAGCAGAAGACCAACTATTGACCTCGTTTTTTTTGCTGCCGCGGAAAGAGGATAAACCATCTGACCATATATAATGATCAGTAACGGAATAAAACTGAACAAAATATATAACGGATTTGAGATATACGTATTTGAATAGAGATGAGCTTTATTTCCATACCAGTCTGGTATACCTTGCTGTCGCAAAACATTGAGAATGCTCGCATGTTCACTGATCATATTTTCCCAACCAATAATTCCGTCAATGCCACCGGATCCTTCAAGGGTTGAAGCATAAGAACTTCGAGCAAGTTCAATCTGAGGAAAGACCCAATATGCCTGAATGCTGATAAAACTAACTAAGAAAAGCAGAATAACCAGTATTGCACGGCTGAACTTTTTCCAATCTCTGTTTATAAGATATTTACCGCAATATACGAAAGAAGTAAGACCGTAACCGATCAATATAAATCCATAGAGGGTAGGATTACCACCACCATTTAAAAAAAATGAGGTGAGACTAAAGAAAATGACGCCATGCAGTACAGACCAAGATCCATTCAGCGTTTTTACCAGCGCGAGTAATCCGAGAGGAAATGCTGCATATACTGAAAATTTCGCACGCTCCACGATAAACCATGCTTGGAGTAGAAAAAAATTGTACATATATAATACGCTCGCCACTAATCTCATAAAGAAGTATTTTCGTTCAGGAAAAAACCCGTATATAAATGTAAACATTGAAATTCCCATCAAAAAGAACCAGAAAATAAAGGTTAGTCGCTGTCCAAAACCAAGAGAACCAGTAATAGAAGTAAAAAACGCTTCGGGAAACTGGGTAACTAAAAACCCTTTAAATAATGACCAGTCTGTACCAAATCCATTAGACTCATCCCATGAATACGCGAGATTTGATAAATGTTCCATAGGATTAAGCCGAAAACCCGAATCGTGGCCGAGAACAATCTGATCGGATGAAAACCATAAAAGAGGGGTAAGTGCAAGTATGCCAATGATGAGAATCTCGAATATGAGATATTTTCTTTGCATAGTGCGATCGAACTATTTTACCTTCTCACATACCACATACATTGCACGGGGTATTGGATAAAAACGACCATAATATCCTGATTTTATCACGTTGAACCCTGCGTTATTCAATAATTTATAAAGAGTTTTTTTTGTGAAGAAACGGATATGCGCTTTCGTAGGATCAAACACCTGATCAAAATACCGCAATGAAATAAGCAAGTTTTTAATCAATCCATGGTATGGCGTTGAAAGAAAAAGTGTGCCTCCTGGTTTGATAATTCTGCCAAATTCGTTAATAACCCGGTCCGCATAAAAAACATGTTCTATAACATCCATGGCTAAAACTAAATCAATACTTTTATTTTTGAGAGGAATTTTTTTGTCGTCTCCTTGTACAAAAAAAGTGCCGTTCGGAATATTTTTGTGCGCCCTGTTTATTGCTATTTTTGATATATCTATTCCGTATGGCTTGATCTTTGGGTTAACTTTTAGAATGCCTTCGATATAAGAGCCGTCTCCACAGCCATAATCAAGTACGTTGATCTTTTTTGTGCCTTTTACCAAATCCTGCACGAGCGGCCATTTAAAGTGAAAGTCATGGAAATGGCCATCTTCGCTATTATTCCAAAACTGATTATAGAAATCTTTTGCTGAATACATATAGTGTCAATTATCCTGCAGAAAACAGTTTAGGATATATTTTCTTATAGTAGTATCTCCGACACAACGTTATTGCATTCCTCCGGTATACTTGATAATTGTTCATTATTTTTTTGACCGATGAAACGAACATTTTCTGGTCATTATAATCTATAATAATTCCCGCGCCGGACTTTATGATTTCATCTGAAAACTCAAATACGTCTGTTGCAATCACCGGGAGACCAAGACTTAAATATCGTTTAATTTTCCCGGGATCACCATAGTGGGATACATTGCTTTTGTCAGGAATGTATGTCGCAATGCCGATGGTACATTTTGCCAGCACATCATTAAACGATTCTCCTTCAAGATATCCATGAAAGGTAACCGGGAATACAAAGTCCTTAACCATCCGTTTGAAATGATCCTCGTCAGGTCCCGATCCGATAATCTCAAATTTCACCTGCGGAAAATGCTTTTTTATATATTCCGCATTATCGAGTATCATTTCAATGCCCTGGCTTTTTTTTATAACACCAATAAATCCAAAAGTCAAAGTTTTACTATCGCTACGCTCTTTAAAAAGTAGGTCGGTGCCGATTGAAACAACCGGAAATGACTTATTTCTCGGCAACACGCCTATCTCTTTGCGTAATTGCATAAGACGGTTATTGACAAATACGACGCGGTCAGAGTGTGAGCTGATTTTATCAAACTGCCAATAGATCATACGCATAAGCATAATAATTTTATCTTCATGAATGGGAGGATAATAATCCCATACCCAGAAAACGGTCTTTTGAACTAATCCCATCTTTTTCATAATCAGTCCGATCCATGCGGTATAGGCGTTGACGCTAAAGTAGGTATCTGCTTTTCCATATCGTTTCGTAAATCTGAACGTATGCCACATAATTTGCATCAGATTGATAGCCGAACGGACCGGAAGAAGATAAAACATGAGAGAGGACGAAATGGTAAATTGGAATAGAAGATGTTTTTTAAGCAGCTTCTTTTTTTTATAGATGAATAATGTGTTATAGCGCTTCTTATTTTTTAAGTTATAAAATCCCAGTGAAAATAGAAATACATAATCGAAATTTTCAAGAAGATAGTCCAGAATTTTTCCGGAATTTTCATAGGGCGAATAATTGACATAGATGACAGATTTTCTATTTCTCATACGATTTATTTTTCATTACTATATATTGTCCCAACTGAAGATATTGTAGTCCGGATTTATGGAATGTTTGTAAAGCATCTAGTGGACTTAAGACTATGGGTTCTCCATGCAGGTTAAATGAGGTATTTAAAAGAGCACCGATACCGGTTATTCGCTCAAACTCTGCGACAATGTCATAATAGTCAGGATTTTGCTGACGGGAAAGTATTTGAGGGCGAGCAGTATCATCAAATGGATGAATGGCAGCAGGCATGTCTTTTTGTGCTCTATTTGTCGTATTAAATGCGAACATCATGAATGGAGATTCTCCGTTTTGTCGCGGAAAAATAAGATAATCGTTTACTAGCTTTTTCAGAATTACGGGCGCAAAGGGCATCCAAAAGTCCCGTATTTTAATCTGTTTATTAATAGTTCGTATAACGCTCGGATTGGATGGATTTGCAAGTATTGACCGATTTCCCAATGCTCGAGCACCAAACTCCATTCGCCCGGCGAGTCGTGCCACGACGTGTCCTTTACTCAGCAGTTGAGCAACTTCTTTTGCCGGATACTTCATTTTGTAAAAGGACATTGGTTTATTTCTTACATATGACACAATTGATTTCTTAATACTTGTATCATCAAATGCAGGGCCGAGATATAAATGGCTTAATGGTTTCAGTTCAAATTTCAATCTATGTCCTTCGCAATATTTTTTATATCCATAGTAAGCGGCACCTATTGCAGTAGATTCATCGCCACATGAGGGCATTACAAAAACAGAATCTACTCCCGGAAGTTCATTTATTACTTTATTTGCTTTTACATTCATAAATACTCCCCCACCCAGTACAATTGAATGGATATTAGTTCTTTCGATAGAATTACGCACTAGTTCTACCAGTAATTCTTCGGTACATGCTTGTATACCCCCTGCAATTGCGTCAAAACGTACTTTTGACAGATTTTTTTCGAGGAACGAATAGTATCCGAGTGTAGGAATAGCTGATTTGACCGACAGTCCATCTACCCAGAAAAGTTTTCTAAATAGTTTTTTTACTTCCGTTGCTGACTCAGAAGAAGCATAGGGAGCAAGTCCCATAACTTTATATTCATGTTCGTTCGGCTTCATTCCTAAATATTCAGTAACATACTGATATAACAATCCTATTGAATGATGATTGGGGGTAGATGCAATCTCAATCCACGAATTATTTTTAACCGTATATATTCTTGAGCAGACATCGTCTCCATAACCGTCATTCGTTATGACGAGAACCGGTTTATTCTTTAGTTTATGCGCGGCCGGATTTGCATAGTACGCACTCATCGCATGAGCCAGATGGTGGTCCATTCGTTTTATTTTTGTCAACGGAAGACCGATTGTTCGCGTAATATATTTTCGATAGGAGCGTTCAAACGTAGCAACAGCGATTGCTGGGTATAGCGTTTTTAGTAAAAATGAATATAGGGTAAAAAATACGGGTGATAATCCGACCAGAAATAACAATATGCGTTTAATGTGAGGACTGACCGCCTGGATTATTCCTCCATATGGATTCGGCTGATTTTTTTCTCCGGGCACGTAGGTAACCGGATTTTTAAATCCAAAATAGACGGCAGAAATAGCATCTATGGTAATATTTGCTTCTTGTAAACAATAATGAACAGCAAATTTTGGATATCCCCACTGGCCTTTTTTCCGGGTAAATCGTTCCTCAGACGCACAGCATATGATACTACCATTCTTCAGAAGCGCTGCAGTTGCAGTATGCGATTCATTAATGCCGAGTATATATATATCTTTTTCAAGCTTTGCCATGGACCTTGTGTTTTATAATTCAGTATAATAGCATATACTCAAGATTAATCTGACAATGAAAAACCATAAACGAAAAGTGCTGGTAACCGGAGCAGGGGGATTTATTGGCCATCATCTCGTCAAATTTCTCAAAGAAAAGAACTATTGGGTCAGAGGTGTTGATATAAAAAAACCTGAATTTGAATCGACCTTGGCAGATGAGTTTTTAATGCTGGATCTTCGCGACAGAAAAAATACTGACACAGCCACAAAAAATATTGATCACGTCTATAATCTTGCTGCAAACATGGGAGGTATCGGCTTTATTGAAACCGTGCACGCAGAAATAATGCACGATAACGTATTAATTAATACCAACATGCTTGAGTCTTCCCGGATCAACAAGGTAAGCCGCTTCTTCTTTTCATCTTCAGCGTGTATATACCCGCGTTATATGCAGAGAAAATCACGCGTCACGGCTCTTAAAGAAGATACCGCATATCCTGCTGATCCGGATAATGAGTACGGCTGGGAAAAACTCTTTACTGAACGGCTGTGTATGAATTACAAAAAAGATTATGGTTTGGACGTACGGATAGCCCGGTTTCATAATATATACGGTCCGCTCGGTACCTGGCAGGGCGGCCGGGAGAAATCACCTGCTGCTCTCTGTAGGAAAATAGCGCTTGCTAAAAAAGAAGATACCATTGAGGTGTGGGGAGACGGAAAACAAACGCGTTCGTATTGCTATATAGCCGATTGCGTTGAAGGAATTTACCGTCTCATGAATTCTTCTGTCGATACACCGCTTAATATCGGATCAGACCGGTTAATATCGATAAACCAACTTATTGCGATTATTGCCCAGATTGCCGGTAAAAAAATCAGTAAAAAACATGATCTATCTAAACCACAGGGCGTCAGGGGACGTAATTCAGATAATACCCTTATTAAAAGGCTTCTCCATTGGTCACCCTCAACTCCTCTTGAAGTTGGATTCTCCCATACCTATCGCTGGATTAATAAACAAATACAAGAAGGTAAACAGCATGTATAGACTCAGTTTTCTTTCATCCGGCACCGGCGCAATCACCCGTACGGTATTGGAAGCAATACAACAAAAAGCTCTCCCTGCTATAACACCCGTCAGCATCATATCAGACCGGAAAAGCGCCTCTCTGAATCTTGCCGGTGAATTTCAGATAACCGGCCATATGCTTGCCTACCATCAGTATTCCGGGCACAATCATTTCAGTGAAGCTATTCTGGACATTTTCCAAAAGGAAAAAATTGATGTCATCCTTTCAACATTTGACCGGATTTTGACGGGAAAACTATTGAAATCTTATAAATATAAAATGATAAATGTACATCCCTCACTTCTGCCTGCGTTTCCCGGATATGGAGGTGCTAAAAAAGCCCGCCTCTATGGATGCCGCTATATTGGAGCGACCTGTCATTTTATTGAAGAGGGAACTGATACGGGAGTCATCATAAACCAGGGAATCGTGCCGGTAGACGCAAAAGGTGATGTTAGGAACTTGGAGCAGAAATTGTATCGAGTCAGACAGCGGCTCGTACTCGAAGCACTTCTTGCATTCTGCTCGAATCGTATACGGGTGAAAAACCGGATCGTTACGATAGACGGAGCTCTCTACAATCACCCATTTGTTAATCCTCACCTACCTGACATCCGTATAAACCGGTTTCTGTCATCGTATGAAAAATAGAATCGTTATCCTCCAACCCTCATACTTGCCCTGGCTTGGTTATTTTGATCAAATTGCGAAAACAGATATTTTTGTGTTTTATGATGACGTTCTGTATACGAAAAACGACTGGAGAAATCGTAATCGAATCAAGTCCCCACAGGGAGCTATCTGGCTGACTATTCCAGTATCATTGCCGGGAAGAATACGAAATCAAACATTGATTAATCAAGCAGTCATTTCTGATCTGTCCATTCTCAAACGTCATCTTAAAGCAATTGAGCTTAATTATAAGAAAGCACTGTATTTTTCTGACGTGTATGATCTGTTGTCAAAAATAATGATGAAGAAATATCTGTGTCTTGCAGATTTAACCATCGATTTGACAATGGAAATCAGCAACTATCTTCAAATTAAACACGTCACCTTCATGAGAAGTTCTTCACTGAATATTCACGATTCATATCCTACCGGGCGACTGATTAAACTATGCAAATATTTTGATGCTGATAATTATTTAACCGGTGCATCAGCAAAAAATTACCTCGATGAAAATTCATTTGGTAAAAGTGGTATTATACTCAACTATCAGGACTACAAACATCCCATATATCATCAGCTTTGGGGAGATTTTATTCCTTACCTATCAGTAGTAGATTTATTATTTAATCATGGCCGCAACTCATTAGAAATTCTTATAAATGAATAAACATATTCTTATTACCGGTGCAGCTGGTTTTATTGGCAGTAATATCTTGAATTACCTTTTTTCAAAATACCCGAAATTTTCCTTTACCGCTTTAGATGCGCTAACTTACGCCGGAAATTTGAAAAATATATTACCAGAAATATTAAGTAGTCCACGATTTAAATTCGTATATGGTGATGTAAGAAATACTAATTTGGTCGATGATCTTGTAGGAGAGTCTGATATTGTTATCCACTTTGCCGCTGAGACTCATGTGACACGATCTATTCATGATAATATCAAATTTTTTGACACGGATGTATTGGGCACTCAAGCCATAGCCAATGCAGTTTACCACCATAAAAAAACAGTCGAGAGGTTTTTACACATCTCAACCTGTGAAGTATATGGTACTGGGCTCGCAAAGAAAATGGATGAGTCCCATCCATTAAATCCGCATAGTCCCTACGCTGCAGCAAAGGCTGGAGCTGACCGTCTCGTATATTCCTACTATCTAACCTATAAAATACCAGCAATTATTTTACGTCCTTTCAACGTTTTTGGTCCAAGACAGCATCTTGAGAAAGTTATCCCTCGTTTTATCACAAGCATACTACTAAACGAACCTCTTACCATTCATGGAAATGGTAAGGCAAAAAGAGATTTTATGCATGTAAGCGATGTTGCAACAGTTATTGATCTTCTTGTGCATGCCCCTTTAGAAAAAGTGGCGGGAGAAGTATTTAATATAGGCTCGGGAAAGGCAGTTTCGGTTTTACAAATCGCAAAATCTATAGAAAAACATATGAAGGTTTCTAAGTCTCAAATCCGTTTTCTCAAAGATAGACCAGGACAGGTTTCTACTTTTAGATGTGATTACAGTAAAATTGAGAAATTGCTAAACTGGCAACCAAAAAAAGATTTTGATAAGAGTTTAATTGAAACGATACGTTGGTATAAGGAAAACAAAGATGTATGGTCTGAACAATTATGGTTAAGAAAAGTATCAATATCACTACCGGATGGAACAGTAGTATATCATTAAGTATATGAGGATTGAATTCTATAAACATAATTTGGGGAATGAGGAAATTAACGAAGCAAAAAAAGTCCTTCAATCACTTTTTTTAACCACAGGAAAATATGTTGATGACTTTGAAGAAGCTTTCGCAAAATATTTAAATACAAGCTATTGCGTAGGGTTAACAAGCTGTACTGCCAGTCTCCATCTATCGCTTTTAGCAGCAGGTGTTGGAAGGGGAGATGAAGTAATTACTACCCCTATGTCCTTTGTTGCAACGAGCAATGCAATTTGTATGGCAAATGCAAAACCAGTCTTTGTGGATGTAGAAAAAGAAACGGGTAATATAGATGCTAATCTTATCGAAAACGCAATTACTCCTAAGACAAAAGCAATACTTCCTGTACATCTATATGGACAAATGGTAGATATGAAAAAAATTCTTGCTATTGCAAAAAAATATAATCTTTCTGTAATAGAAGACGCGGCACATGCTCTTGAATCAGAAAGAGAGGGAATTAAGCCTGGACAAAAATCATTCGGAGCTTGTTTTAGTTTCTATGCAACTAAAAGTATCACGTCTGCAGAAGGTGGCGCATTTACAACAAATAATTTTAACGTTGCAAAATTGACTAGAAAACTTCGATCCCATGGTATCACGAGCGAGCTGGCGCAACGAATAAGAACCGGTGTAAAAACCTATAATGTAGACGTGCTCGGTTGGAAGTATAATATGGACAATGTGCAGGGAGCGTTACTTTTACACCAAGTTAAAAAAATTGAGAACTATTGGAAGAAACGTAATCAAATTGCCTTAACTTATAGAAAAGAGTTTTCAAAACTTGGCATTAACATGCCTCTTGAATATAAAAATTCAAAACATGGCAGACATATTTTCCCGATCTGGGTTAGTCCAAAAAAAAGAGGGAAAATTATTGAATTGTTAAATAAAAATGGGATAGGCGCTGTCGTAAATTATCCTTCAATACACTTATTCTCTTTTTATCGGAGTGAATTTGGTTATAAGGAGGGTATGTTTCCAAACGCTGAAGAGATCGCGAAACGAGAAATTTCTTTACCTCTTTACTCAAAACTAAAAGAGAAAGAAATCAGCTATATTATAGCAACAGTCTCAAAAGTAATTCGTATCTAATTATTCCAAACCTCATAAATTGTTATAAAATCCATCGGTCTATCAGCATATTTCCTACATGATATACTGTAGCACATGTATTGGATTGGGTTCATTATACCGCTATTATCGTTTATTCTTCAAATATGGCCCCGCCTGAAAAACCGATATTTTGGAGTAGACACCTGGCGTCATCTACTTCTTGCAGATTATATTAGAAAAAATCATTCGTTTCCTGCTGAACTTAAAGATCACTATATACATCCTTCGGGTAATCCAGGATATCCACCCTTGATTTATCTATTTGCATCGGTCTTTCCAAAAAGATTCGCTGAAAAATATCAGTTTATATTTTCGCCATTTTTTGACGTACTGCATAATCTATTCATTTTTTATGTAGGCATGATTTTGTTCAACGACATCAGAATTGCTGTAGCTGCGCAATTAATTGCCGCGCTGACGCCAGTCGTCGTCATAGAAGCAAGCAATTTTAGCACTCGTGTTTTAAGTTATGTGATTTTCTCTTTTTCATTTTTCCCACTTCTGATGTTTGTAACAACCGGCATGACAGTGTACCTTTTAATTGCTTTTATATTTCTCGTACTACTTTTTTTTACGCACAAATTTGCCGTACAAGCATACTTTTTTTTCAGTCTCGGATTTTCGCTCATCGAAAGAAATCCAGTATACATACTTATTTTTCTTGTTTCTTTCCTGACTGCCTATTTTGTATTCGGAAGCGTATATCGGCCGATTCTCCATGAACATTTATCTATATTGAAATTCTGGATCAACCATATTAATCTCCGGTTTGTCCATCAATTCCGCGGCGTTCAAAAATCAGAACAGATTAAGGACTTTGTCCATCGACTTTTTCTTATGTCGTACAAAAATCCCGCTGTCTATATTGCAGGAAACAACCCCTGGCTCGTTTTTTTTCTCGTATTGTATACAACAGAATATTTCGGTATTCCCGGATTTGATATTATTCGTACAATCAATCCCATAGTATCAAAACTTGAAATATGGATATTGATTTCACTTGCGTGTGCGATTGTAACGCTTAGTATTCCCCGTCTGCGTTTTCTAGGTGAAGGAAATAGGTATGTCGAATATAGTGTATTACCGCTCTCTTTATTTCTTGGATCATATTTTGTATCGGGACGGGGTTTACTCCCTGAGTGGATTTTTATACTACTGGTGCTTTTCTTAGCTGTTACAATGGGCACTATTATATTTATTCAAAAAAAAGTCATATTGCATGACCGTATGCGGACTATTACTCCTGAGCTATGGAATATTATTCATTACTTGAACAGCCATGAAGGTAAACAAGTAAGACTGGCAATTTTCCCGTTACAGTTCGGTGATGCTATGACATATTTTCTAAAAGGAAAAGTACTCACTACGTATAATAATGAAGGATTAGAAAACCTCAAAGATATATATCCTGTTTTAAAGATATCAGTGCAGAAGCTTATTCAAAAATACAACCTCAACTACATTCTCTTTGATAGTGAATATGTCACGATAACGGAATTAAAACTTAAAAAGTACAAGACTGTCAGAAAGAAAAATGGATATTACTTAATCAGAGTGTAGAATCAGAAGAATCATCTTTAATGATTTCGTTTCGTACCTGCTCCGTAATATTTATTAACCTTTTATTTTCGCTATCGTAGTACAGCCCAACAATCGCAGTGAGCGGTAATTGATTACTCTTGAGAGATTCTTTAAGATTATTCATATCATGGAAATAACCAAATCCTTTTCCCTGGGTCTGTTTATATCCTTCTGAAGTAATATCCCAAAGGAATGGTTCCTGAAGAAAATTTGCCGGTATTTTTCCTGACTTATAATACCAAACCATAAGTGTATACCCCGTACCTTGCTGAAATGGGGCTTTGTTATGAGCCACATAGTAATCATGAGAACCATCCAAATAGAAAATGGGGCTTTCAGGAAGTACGGGCACCGCAGTATTAAGCATTGAGAGAAATTGTTTTCTTTCATGGGCAATTTGTATATCTTTTTCCAAAAGTGTGTGGATATGCTGTATTTGAAAATAACTGAAAATAATTATAAACAAAAGACCAATAAAAGATGCACTAGAATAAGATATTTTTAATTTCTCCGTTGCCCAATTCCTCAACACATACATGCTAATGCCGACGATAATGGCCATAGCAGAAACTCCAACATAGTAATAGCGGGACTCAAGATAAGCATTCGTTTTATCAAGTGGCGCATACGCCATAAAACTGAGAACAAAAAACACAAGACTGAACATAAGTACTTTTCGATATTGTTTTGAACAGACATATAGAAGACAAAAGAAGGCTATAAATGCTGTTGAAAATATCCAAGAAACCAGTTCTCCCCCAATGGTTTGTACCGCAACAATTGCCTGTTCTGTATCCCACAATCTTTGATAATTTGTCATTCCTAAGAAATTACTTATACTCCAAAGTGCGGTAGGGTGAATAAAAATTTGAGAAAAAGCTTCAACAGGATATAAAATAAAATGAGATGCCAGCCGAAAAAGCGGATAACTGTTTCGGGTTACAAAACCCGTCGTTTCTCCTTGATACACAAAAAATAAATTTGCCAGTTTAGCCAGAATCGATACCGTTCCATAGCCCACAAGGATGCGGTGTTTGTGAACAATAGATAAGAATGAGTTGTTTTCCTTAGAAAAAAGATAGGAAACAAGGGGCAGAAGAATAAAAATAAAATACGTGCTTTCTTTAAAAAGGAAAGATACAATACCTAATGCAACAGAGGTATAAAAAAGCTTTTTGGTAGGTTTTTCAATAGAGCGAAAATAGAGAATGAGCGATAAAAATAGAAAAAAAGTAGAAAGAAGCGTGGGTACACTTGCACTATTCCAGGTGACTGCCTGAGATCCAATACTGGCAGTTGCAAAAAAAAGACCGCTTATCACTGCAATAAAGCGGCTTTTAGTCATTTCTTTAGCCAATAGGTAGAAAAGTGCAGTGTTAAGAAAATGGAAAACGATGCTGAAAAAGGCAAACTGTACTATCTGAAAAGGAGCAGCTCGGTACATGATATATTGCAGTGGATAGGATATAAAGCGCGCTCCGCCCCCTATGAGAGCAAGAAGTGAAAAATGAGAAAAGTATGCAAAAACAGGTTCAACCATCATGCGGCCAAGAGCAAGCCATTCATCCTGCTGATAGAATGTAGAAAAAAGTTGATAATAGGTACCGACAACAATAACAAGCAAACTAGTGAAAACGAGAATGGCAAATCTGTTTTCTTTAGTTAAGGAAAATATACGGTT
>Ga0209210_1002103_pt1 | contig 15066 bp, 14 predicted proteins | sample RifGroA1_FD_183991 | JGI IMG/M metagenome (GOLD analysis project Ga0209210, IMG submission 183991) | Contaminated groundwater microbial communities from Rifle, Colorado, USA - Rifle Groundwater A1 (SPAdes) (version 2) | ecosystem: Environmental > Aquatic > Deep subsurface > Groundwater >...
TGTATAACCATATCCTGAGTTGAGATTGTAGGCGTTGGCGTATTGCCCTACTAAATCAGTAGAGCCTCCCCTTTCGGGTCAGTCGTTACAGGGTCATACCCTAGTTTATACCTAAAGCATGGAAGTATATACGGCTTTACAATCTGGAGCATCTTTTTAGTGCTTTCGGTACTAATCCGTATTCTCCAATACTTTTTATCTCGATTCAATGTGCTTTCTATTCCGAATTCATCAAGCAGTAATCTCTGCAGAAATTTTTGTTCCTGCATAGTGAACTCTTGAGTATTCAGATAAAAAGCTGATCTAATTTTAGTTCCATCATCCATAAACCATACGGCTAAAGAAATGGGGCTAAGTTTGAGATCTTTTGGCACTCTCTTTTCCCTATTTTTATAAAACCAATTATAGTAACTGGTAAAAACAGGGATGCTTTGAGTAGTGAATCGATAGGCAACACGTGGCCCTTTGCCTCGTCGGGCTTTAGGTGGAGTCAGCACATATTCTTGAAAGTTATTATGCTTCCAATCTACATACTCTCGATACTTGAATGAATGATTAACTTCTAACAAAGCATTTATTCTTGTGCCTTGTTTACGAAGCGTGCCATCGCCAAGTAAACTCCCCACTAAAATTTCGTGTTGAACTAATGATAGACTTCCCGCGGTATTGTCCTTGTTCACACTATCATTTTACCACTTGAAGTGAACAGTTGGATTTCACCGTTATAAGCCAAATTTATTTAGGTACAGAATTACTTCTGTAGCACCCCGAAACCTTATAGGTTAAGGTGCCAAACCAGGTCGTCGATGTGGACTCTTGGACCTGATAAGCCTGTTATCCCCGGGGTAACTTTTATTCGTTGAGCTTCGGCGCACCCATGTGCAACCGTCGGATCACTATATCCTACTTTCGTATCTGCTGGACTTGTAAGTCTCGCAGTTAAGCTCCCATATGCTATTGCGCTATCACATCGGTTTCCATTCGATGCTAGGGAACCTTTGAACGCCTCCGTTACTTTTTGGGAGGCAACCGCCCCAGTTAAACTACCCACCAAACACTGTCCCCATACCGGATTACGGCAAAGGTTAGAATTAAGAAATAATTAGGGTGGTATTTCAACGTTGACTCCACCCAGGCTAACGCCCAGGCTTCTAAGTCTCCCACCTATCCTACACAAACTAAAACTTAATTCAGTATCAGGATGTAGTAAAGCTCCACGGGGTCTTTTTGTCTTGCTGCGCATAGCCGGCATCTTCACCGGCAATGTAGTTTCACCGAGCCCCTCTTTGAGACAGTTTTCATATCGTTATGCTATTCGTGCGGGTCGGAACTTCTTTGTGCCAAATCGCTTTCGCGATGGATCAGACTATATCTTCATCTTGTCATAAACCGTAGGAGTTCTGATTTGCTATAGCGGCGTTTACCACTGGCGTTCATTTGGTATGCCCAATCAATGATCTCTTTGAGAGATTTAGGATTGAGATGCTGATTAGCATTTACCAACTGACAAATCTTGGCAAAGATCTCAAAATCTTTTTGTTTGGAAGTCTTTAGAGGATATTTGCGAAAATGAGGAACAATTTTAGAAACCAGATCGTTGATTGACCTGACCTCATATTTGTAATTTTGGTCGCGCTTGGAAAAACGCAATCCCCCGACACCAAAATATTCTCTAATCTGCTCCAGAATTTTTTTATTTCTCTTATGTTGAGAAATTGAAAAACTGGGGCGAACTTCCACTTTAGTTTTGAACTTTGCTCGATAATTGAAAGAAACCGAAAAGGTCCCTTCGCCATCGGTAAACCCTGCAATGTATGATTCTAACTCCATAATTTATTTTTTTGTGAACAAGAGCTGTCGTATTTTCCACTTAATTATTTTAAGCAGAACTCGCCTTTCGGCTCAGTCGTTACGGGTCATCTAGAAATTACTATATGTTCCCTCGGTATTAGCATACCTGATTCATCGGCAGAGAACCAGATTTAGCCTTCACCGATATTAGACAGTTTACTAATATCGCGTTACCACGATATTCGGGCAAGTTTCCGATTGCCTTACCCGACAAGGAATTTCGCTTATTGTTGTTTTCTGCCTGTTGGCAGAACCTTTTACAAGGCTGCATGTCGCCATGCAGATCGGACTATATCTTCCAATTTCTTCGGCAAAAGAAATTGGCTTGGCGTGTAGTCTCTGAGGATCCCAACATATGTTGAGTAGTAGAGGCGATTCTCCTAGGAAGAATCGCCCTGTGAGTAGGCAATGTTTATTGCTATGTCTTCAACACCCTGTCGTTTACCGGATTAAGAGTCCGGGACTAACAAGATGAGGCATATCGTCAACAAACATTGTTTATCCTATCCACTACTCAACATACGTGGTTTCCTGCTGATTGTCTGCACTCACAAATTGTCACTTATTTATCTTGGATTCTCGAATAGTAAATTATCAGAAAGACAATTTAGTCGAGAATGACAAAGAAATTAGTATTGTGAGATACACAGAGTTTCCAGCATATAGCCAAGTTTTACTAAGGCAGCTTTCTTTCCTACCTTAGGACCGTTATAGTTACGGCCGCCATTCACCAGGGCTTAATGTTTCAGCTTTTCCAGATAAATCTGAATAACCAATCTACGTGACCTTCTGGCATTGGGCAAGCATCAGTCCCTATACATCCTCTTTCGAGTTAGCAGAGACCTAAGTTTTTGCTAAACAGTCGCATGAAAATCTTTCGCTGAGGCCAACCAAACCTTAATAAATAAAATCTGGCTGGCAGTCCTTATCCCGAAGTTACGGACGCTTTTTTGCCGAGTTCCTTAAAGAGGGTTGTCTCGATCGCCTTAGTCTACTCGACCTACCTACCCGTGTCGGTTTGTGGTACGGATACCATTAATTCTCGCAGAGAGGGTTTTCCGGTCAGTTTAGATCAATCAAATTGCATTCCGGCAAGCCGAAACGCTTTCTATCACTTCTCGCAGTTGCCCAGCTTACGCCAGACCGATCTCCCGGATTTGCCAAAGAGATCCTACTAAAAGTTTAGACGAGCAAACCTATACTCGCTCAATCTACCAAACCGCGTCACCCCTTAGCTAAACTTAATGCATCTGCAACCAGACGTTTGTCCCTCACTTTCTAAAACCAATTTCAATCTTTTGATAAACTACTTACCTGAGTAAATAATTTTTAACAAAATAATCAGTTCGAGAAAGTGAGGGATAACCTTTCCGGCGTAGAACGCACAAAGTTTGGGACGAATCAACAGTAGTACAGGAATATTAACCTGTTGTCCATCGACTACGCCTTACGGCCTCGCCTTAGGACCGACTAACCCTGAGATGATTAACATAGCCCAGGAAACCTTAGGTTTTCGGCGCGCAGGTTTTTCACCTGCGTTGTTACGTTACTCGTGCCGACATTCTCACTTCTGTCCGCTCCACCAGACCTCACGGTCAGGCTTCACCGCCGAACAGAACGCTCTTCTACTCCACCGCTGCAAAGCAGCGGCAGCCACAACTTCGGTACCTAGCTTGAGCCCCGATAAATTTTCGGCGCGGAAATACGTCGACCAGTGAGCTGTTACGCTTTCTTTAAAGGGTGGCTGCTTCTAAGCCAACCTCCTGGTTGTTTATGTATCTCCACTTCCTTTAACACTTAGCTAGAATTTAGGGACCTTAATTGGTGGTCTGGGTTTTTCCCCTCTCGACCATGGCGCTTAGCCGTCACAGACTGACTCCCGTGTTATTGAGTATGAAGTATTCGGAGTTTAATTGGACGCGGTACGGTTTCCCGCCCGAATCCATTCAGTAGCTCTACCACTTCAACGAACACACGAGGCTATACCTAAATATATTTCGAAGAGAACCAGCTATCTCCGGGTTCGATTGGAATTTCTCCGCTAATCACAGTTCATCCCCTCACTTTTCAACGTAAGTGGGTGCGGCCCTCCACTGCTTATTAGGGCAGCTTCAGCCTGACCATAATTAGATCACCCGGTTTCGGGTCTAATCCCAACAACTAAGTCGCGCTATTCACACTCGCTTTCGCTACGGCTCCGCTTTCTTAAAAGCTTAGCCTCGCTGTTGAGATTAACTCGTCGGCTCATTCTACAAAAGGCACGCCGTCACCCCTCACTAATTCTGGCGTAATCATTTTAATGTTATCCCATGCTTTTTAATACACGGACTACAAAAAATAGATCACCTCAAAATTAGTGAGGGGCTCCGACTTTTATACGGGCTGTCAGTTTCAGGTACTATTTCACTCCCCTCTCGGGGGACTTTTCACCTTTCCCTCACGGTACTAGTTCACTATCGGTGAGAAGTAGTATTTAGTCTTACCAGATGGTCCTGGCAATTTCCGACAGGATTTCACGGGTCCCGCCGTACTTAAGAAAACTGCTCGAAGTTATTTTCTTTTCGCCTACGAGACTGTCACTCGCTATGGTAGCTCTTTCCAGAGACTTTCGGCTAAGAAAATAATTTTTGACTTCTGACTTGATCTACTGTTCAAGATGCAATCTCTTATAACCCTCTCGCTGCAAGGCCAGTAGGCTTTAACACAACGAAAGTTTAGACTCTTCCCTTTTCGCTCGCCACTACTAAGGGAATAAAATATTTTTCTATTTTCCTCACGTTACTAAGATGTTTCAGTTCACGTGGTTATCTCTGCGAAATCTATATATTCAATATCGCAGTCCCCTCACTAATTTTCACACGCAATACTTGACTGTGACAAAACCAACTAAAATCTCTTAGTCGATTCTAATTATGCATTGCGCACAAAAATTAGTGAGGGGGGGTTACCCCATTCGGAAATCCCCGGATTAAAGGTTGCTTGGCACCTACCCGAGGCTTATCGCAGCCTGCTACGTCCTTCATCGTCTACTTCTCCCAAGGCATCCACCGACAGCCCTTACGTAACTTGCTTCATCCTTAAGAATTTAGTCTTAATCGGTAGTTACAAGAAACCAAGGACATTAATTTTTTTGTGGAATCTTTAACTAATTATCAATGGGCAAATCTAATATGAAAAATTTTAGCGGGTCAGAGTTTCAGCAGGTTAGAATTTCAGCAGGTAAATAATATTTTTAAAAATGTGAGATGCTTCCGCCGTCGCCTTGGCTTCCGTCTTCGCATGAGCTACGCCGGACAAGATGGCGGACTATGTCGGGGGATTAATTTCTGGGTCGCAATAACAAGGTGTTACCCGTCCTGCGCTCAATCTTTCCAGAAATAGGTCATTTGCCTCTTCTGATATAGATTGGATTCCGCGGGATTGATTTCTGCACAATGGTAACAAGGTGTTACCCGTCCTTCGCTCAATCTCATCGCAAATAGATCATTTGTCTCTTGCGATACAGATATCGCTACGGAGGATTAATTTTCGCGAGCGAAAATTAAAAATAAGGGCATTCAACCCTTACTTGTTTAAAAAAGTTTATGGGGTTGAAATTAGGGTAATCGGGCTAAATCTAAAGCTATGCTAAGTTTATTCTGTTGGCAGGAATAAATTTTGATCAGCTTGTCCAAACGCAATTACTTATCTATATATATGGGTTAACCCCACGTTGGTTATAGTAACAAATCCCTAAAAACAACGCAACATTATTTTAATAAAAAATGCCTTATAAGTCAATAATAAGCTCTGACTGCCCTAAAAATCTCCTCTTCTTGTCGTCATTCTGGTAAATCAGCCTGTGGCTGACGCATCCAGAATCTTATATACGATTCTGCCTGCCTTGCCGGTAGGCAGGGAGTTGTCCCAGGGACTCCCCAGAATGACGGGGTTAAACAAGGCCTCTGGTAAGATAAACCTATGGACCCCGTTAGAGATAACCGTTGCCTTCTCAGATTGATTTAATATATAAAGGAAACATCAAGCTTATGACTAATTTATACTTAAACTACGGAAGCGCAAGCGCTTCCTATCTCTAACAGGGTGGACGACATCAAGGCCAATTTAGGCCGATACCAGACCCGCCCCCGTAACCCCCATCTTCATTCCGAGTTGCATCTTTTGGTTGATGAGACAAGAACCTTGTTCGGCGAAACTGCCAAAAAGGGGCCGGGTTCATTTAGTTTCTACTTAGGATTTTTTAAGCGGCTGGGAGTTAAGGAAGTCCGGCAAATTTTAGCTGAAATTAAAGATAGTAAAATAGATAATCCCGGGAAGTTGTTTTGGTGGAAAGTGAAGAATGAATTAAAAGGAAAATCCTCTTAACTTCTTATATATAATTTCTCCCCTTGCCGAGGGGAGAGTGAGAGGGGTGTATTAATCCCTAACCTTTAAATTTATCTGCTACTTTTCTAGAAAAGTATCCAAATATTTCTTCACCACCCATTTGCGCCGCCAAACGGGTGGTACCCAAAGGCGGGCCCATTCACAAATTACTATCTGCAAAGAAAAATTATCTTTCTGGCTTTCGCTGAACTCGGCCGATAACACATCGGCCTCAAACAACAGCTTCGCTGCAATAATTTTTCTACCAGATTACGCAATTTGCTCAATGGGGTTTTAAAAATTAAAATATCCGCCAATGGGCAGACCCCAAAAAAAATCTAATTTAACCGCAACGGCTCATAGGGATGAGCCGTTGAAGAGGTTAACAAAAAAGCCGGAGATCATCCGGCTATCTATAAAGAACACACTATGTAGCATGGAAGCATTAGATTGCCATCGTCCAGCTGAAAAGATAATGCCAGACACCGAAGTATTCACCGCTTATCAGAATAATTCCTCCGATAATCATAGAATACCCCAACGGTCGTCCTGCTCTTCCGCCTTCGAAGTGCTCAAGGATTAAACCCAACACTCCGCAAACCATGCAGATACCACCCATTATAAGGGCTCCCTGAAGACTAGATATCATAGCTTCACCTCCTTTAAGGTGTGTAGGGATATCCGCCCGCCATGGCTATGCCAAAGTTAGCGCCCTTTATAAATCCTGCCGGGTCATAGAAACAGGCCACAATGGCTATGAGAATCACAGCATGGAATATTAAATATGCGATGTCCTTCTCGCGCATGCTCCGCACTATGTCGCAGATCCAAAACACAGCTACGAGCGATAGGTTAATATAACCGAACAGTTCCATCAATACCTCACCTCCTTAGGGTGATTTTCTATTTGTCAAAGAATACCTTATAATAGCATAAAACTGGATAACTCCACCCCCAGCACAATTCAGTCTCATCCAGAATATGATATTTATCCTCTCTGGATATATATTGAATTGTACGGGGCACCGCTCTCCTCTCCTTAATAAGAGTTAAAAAATACTCCCTCCTCCCCCCACCCCTCCTCTGGCAGGAGGGGATTTTCTGACCTGCTGACCTGCTGATATGCTGATATGCTAAACTTGAACTATGGTCAAGAAAATACTCACCTACAACAGCAAGAAACTGCGGGAAAAGTCCCAGCCGGTTAAGAAATTAGATAAAGCGGTAATGCGGTTGGTTAAAGATTTAGTGGAGACTTTGCGCTGTAGCGGTGGCGTCGGACTTTCGGCCCCGCAAATTGGCGCCTTGAAACGCGTTTTTGTTTATGAATATATTAAACCCAAGGATTCTATGGACGCTACCCCTAATATCCCGCTTACTATTTTAATCAACCCGGAGATTACAAAGGTATCCAAGAAACTAATTGCTGATGAGGAGGGTTGTTTATCAGTCCCCAATGTCTTTGGCCGAATCAAACGCAACGAAAAAATCACCGTGCGTGCTTTAGGCATCAATGGGAAAATAATTGAATTTGCGACTACCGGATTAGAGGCCAGAATTATCCAACATGAAGCAGACCATCTCGACGGCGTTTTGTTTATCGATCGCTTGAACAATTTAGACGAAGCCTATACTTACTCAATGTAAATGCGGGATGGAGACAGCCCAAAAATACAAATTGATCTTTATGGGAACACCGGAGTTTGCGGTGCCGTCTTTGCAAGCCCTCATCGATCATCCAACTATTAATGTGGTCGCAGTCGTCACCCAACCGGACAAGCCGGTAGGTCGCGGCGGCATTTCCCAACCCAGCTCAGTCAAGCGATTTGCCGAACAGCATAATTTAACCGTATTAACGCCGGATAAAATAAAAAACAATGCGGAGCTAATCGCTCGACTAAAAGACATTGACCCGGATGTGATGGTGGTCGCAGCTTACGGTAAAATCTTGCCGCAAGATATTTTAGACATACCGGCAGCAAGCGTGGTCAATGTACACGCTTCTCTCCTGCCCCAATATCGAGGAGCTTCTCCGATAACCGCAAGTATTTTGAACGGCGATGATGTTACTGGCGTAACTTTAATGAAATTAGTGCTGGCAATGGACGAAGGGCCGATTATCGCCAAAAGCCAACCTATTAATATTAGTCCGACTGACACCACCGCCAGCCTCACGCAAAAATTAGCTCACATTGGAGCGGAGTTATTAAATCAATTTTTAATCCCCTATTTGCAAGGCGAAATCCAGCCCGCCCCCCAAGACGATGCCCAAGCTACTTATGTAAAAATTATTCATAAAGAAGATGGGAAAATCGATTGGCAAAAATCGGCCGATGTGATTGATCGCCAAGTCCGCGCTTATCAGCCGTGGCCCACCGCCTACACATTTTGGCATGACCAACGTTTAAAAATATTGGGTGCGGAAATTGTGCCATCTACCGGACAACCCATCGGCGCAGTTGGGCTTACCGCCGATAAATTCCCCGCCGTTGCTACCCCCCAAAATAGTGTCAAGCTTTTAAATATCCAAATCGAAGGCAAGAAACCCACTTCTGGTCGAGATTTTCTGCAAGGCCACCCCGACTTCATCGGCACGACCTTAAATTAACCGTTATAATAGAGTTAGTTTGACAATAGGGGTCATAAAGTTAAATAGAAAGGAGAGGCGTATGCCGTATCTTTATCTACTTATCGGTATTGTGGACCTGATTCTGGTCTTTGTTAACCGGGATTGGGCTTTCACTCTGGCCGTGGTTCTCGGTATCATCTATGTTATCTTCGGGCTCTACGAGATCTTCATGCCCAAAAAGTAATTTTATACACAAAAATTCAATAACATTAACAAAACCCCGTACTAACGGGGTTTTGTTAAAACTTGATTAGCCAGATTACTGCCAAAATAATTAGCACTTGCGGTAATAACCCCCAAAACCAATTAAGTGATCCGTTTCTGTCCTGTAAATAGTCAACATGCCACGAATGTAATTGGTTAATAACAGGCAAACGGTATAATTGGGGCCAGAACCAAGACGGTATGGCCAATAGATCGGGTAAAATTGCCGCTCCCCCCACCAGCAAAGCATAGCCGCGCAAGTGGGCAGGGACAATCCACCAAAATATAAGCGCGGTGATGGTAATATCAAATATCTCCATCACGATATTGCCTAAATTAATATGGGTCGTTCCAATCGTATCCCGATGTGGAATCGAGTCCAGCACAAAATGACTAGTAATTGCAGCTAAAGCCGCTGGCCCCGCTTCTGGAGCGTAGACAGCTATGGCTGTCCCTATTAAAAAATGTGGCGCCACTAACATGTCACTATTATATAAGAAAACCTCGTGCGTTGACGAGGTTTTATGGTTTGTGGGAGGTCGCTGATTTGGGATGTCAACTTGGCTGAGCATAACTGAATATACTGAAGGTCTCTGCAACGATCAGCAGAAACCCGTAAACGATAATGAAGGTTGTAAAATACTTGCCTGAGGCTGGCAAACTACAACTCCAATCCGTTTCGGTCACCATTATGGACCCGAACTCAGCCAACCAACCGCAAACACCCACGATAGTAGGAACGCCGATAAGCAAACTAACCATCAAAGGTACACCTCCGCAGAAAGATAGGATATACTCAATATAGCATATTTCTTACTCATAAACTATCAGCTCTGGAAGCTTAAAATATCCTATTTCTCCTATTACTTCTTGACTTATCTGCCCAGTTATACTACAATAATATAATTTCCTGAACATTAACATTTCTTAATGATCTTTCTTGCTTTGGGTAAGCGGTTTAGCAATGACTTGGTAGATCGCTTTCCCAACCTGCCCGATCCGGGACCCGATCAGTCCCTCGTTACTAAAACAAAAATAAAAATTTGTTTCTTTTGTACCTTTTAACATTACGGTTAACTCTGCTTTGCAGAGAAACCATAAGGGCAGCAAGGGGGTTTAATCACTATTGATCGGCAAAGTGATTATGTACGAATCTAGCTAGCGCATCTGTCTCTTTGACGGATACTACGCCAGCCAGGTTCATAAAAAGGCTGGCAGCGCTAAAATATTTCTTTTGAGCGATCTCGTCCAGCCTTTTTCTTTTGGGTAAAAATCTTTCGTCATGCTGAATTTATTTCAGCATCTCTCGCACTAAGTTTTCTAAGTTAATCTATATTATCGGCGATAGAGATCCTGAATCAATTATACGATCCTGGACGAGGCCAGCCTGCCTGCCGGTAGGCCAGGATGACGAAGTAAGGAAGACTTCGTCAGTTCATGATGACAGATTTGGATTTTTGTTTTTGACCGAGCATTGGAGGAGAGGCGGTAATGAAATGAGTAAAATCTCTGTGGGCGGGGTCATGTTTGAAATTTCTAATTTCAGATCCTGAATCAAGTTCAGGATGACGCCATAAAAACCAGCCATTGGAGCCCGAATGTACTGAATCCAAAAAATTCCCGCTGCGCAGCTCGTTGTTTGTTAGGGCGAAAGCAGAAAGGGAATTTTTTGTGATGAATAATGAGAGTGACTGGCTGGGACTTTGGTGTCACCTTTATAGAAAGGTAACAGAAAAAATTTAGGCTTGGATATGATTTTCTAAATCATTCAACGCATAGTTCACATTGTTGATCCAATGCCCATAAGGCTTTACATATTTCCAGCGGGCTACCATGCCCACAGCCGTGGGTTCGCCGTCTTCCTTATCGTACTTATAAAGTAATTCAGAAGCATATTGGATGGATTCCGCCCAAGAAGTAAAGTCCCTGGTTTTGCCAAAATTGGCACTACCTTTTCGGAAATCTTTAATCCCCCAAGCGTTGTAATCCCCGCCTAAGTGCTTGCCATAACCACTTTCGGCATTGGACAGTGCTACGATCATCTCCCAGTTGGTGTATTTTAATAGTTCTCCAGCTGGTAAAGGACTGCGTTTTTCCACCAGGAAGGTTTCTACTTTAGGCAAAATCAACCGGTTTTCGGGCAGGATTCTTAAGCTGGCATCTAAAGCACTTAATTGCATAGATGCAGACATAATAAAAGGCGCTAGCACTAATAACATGCTATCCATAATTCTCCTTATTTAGTTGTAAAATCTGCCGTATCTGTATTATTTTAACTTACTCCAAAATAGCCCTCTTGTCAAGAGTTTTTCGGCTCCCAGAGCTGGTAATCCCCTGATATGGCCCTTGACATTTTGGCATACAAAAAACCCACCTTTTTGGGGTGGGCGGAGGGTCGTTTCCCTATTGGTTGGACGGATGGCGCCGACTACCCGGTTTTGATGCTATCTTTGAGCGCGCGGCGTTGCTTTATCTTTTCTATATGCGCCCGTACTTGGCGCTCAAAGATGGATAGTCTTCTTATGTCAGCATGATCGATCAGGTTGTGCTGATCCTTTTTGACATAACACTTGAGCCAATTGCGCAGGCTGAGGATCTGAGCCTCGTCCATTTGCCGTAGCTCATATTCCGTGATCATTGCGCTTTGAGTAACTTCCCAACGGATATCGGCCCCTCGGCGAGACTGCCTTCTGCCGCCACGGGTATTAGCAGCTCTGCCTGTCGTGGGAGCACCCATGGGCTCGGTGTTATCTTTGCAATCATCGCTGCAATAGACGCCGCCAGTATGACTATAGACCACATCATCCGCATATGTGATGTCCTTACCGCAATTGATGCCATCGCAAAATAGTGGTTCTTCGGGTGATTCTTTCATGTCTGGAACCTCCAAGGTACAAAAATCTTTTTATAGTGTATCTAAAATCGCCACTTAGTCAATGGTTAAGATCTGCTAACTTGCCCCATTAGAAATTTTTGGTGGAGCTAGACGGAATCGAACCGTCGCCCGAGCAATGCGAATGCCCTACACTACCACTATGCTATAGCCCCGATGTTAAATTTCTAACGGGATGAAAATGCGATGCACTACCACTGTGCGACAGGCCCAAACTTATTTTTAACGGGGTGCGAATCTACCTGTCGGTAGACAGGCCTGCTCCTACCGGCAGGTAGGTGCGGTGCACTATTACTGCCTGCCCGTCGTAGCCCGAAGGGCGAAGTCGGGTGCGATAGCCCCAAGGTTATTTTTAGCGGGGGGTCTGGATTCCAAATCAGTTATTAAATATATCAAAAGTGTGTTTGGAATGACGGGAAACTTAGATTTCTTTGTATTCTATAGTCTTTTGGCCAATTTTGATTGTATCACCATTCTTGGCTCCCAGTTTACCTAATTCTGATAGCACTCCGATCCGCCGCAATAATTTATACAACCTGCCCAAAGCTTCATCATTATTAACATCAGTTTTTACTAACCATTTTTCTACCTTCTCCCCTTTTACAAAATACTTATCTTTCTTCTTACCCACCTCGAAGCGATTACTGGGAATATCAGCCAAGGTATAAACTTTTACCGTAGAACCGGTATCTTTGGGTGCAGCGGCTATTTGTTTAATCGTCGCCTCTAAAATATCATTTAACCCTTGGTGAGATACCGCCGAGATATAAAATACGGGGTATTTAAATTTATATTTTTTAATGGCCTTTAATTTTTCCGGGGTAACTGCATCAATTTTATTAAACACTACCACCTGGGATTTAGCCGCTAATTCTTTATTGTATTTTTTCAATTCGGTATTAATGACCTTAAACTGATTCTTGGGATCGTCAGTAGTGGCATCGATCATGTGAATCAAAACTTTGGTCCGCTCGACATGTTTTAAGAAATCAATGCCCAAGCCTTTGCCTTGATGCGCCCCCTCAATAATACCCGGGATATCCGCCACCAAAAAGCGTTGGCCCGAAAAATTAACAATACCCAAATTAGGCTCGAGAGTAGTAAAAGCATAATCAGCTATTTTAGGTTTGGCGCTGGTGATAACTGACAACAAAGTAGACTTGCCCGCATTAGGCAGCCCGATAATCCCTACCTCCGCAATTAACTTAAGCCGAAGTATCACTTCCTTCTCTTCGCCCGGCTCACCCAGTTCGGCAAAACGAGGAGTCTGGTAAGTTGAACGAGCAAATTTAACATTGCCTAAGCCGCCTTCACCGCCCCTCGCTAAAACAAATTTGGCCTGGTCGGTATTAAGATCGGCAATAATATATTCTTTGGCTTTACCTTTTTCGGCGCTGATTTCGATGATCTGGGTCCCTACCGGCACCTTGAGCTCCCGATCGCTCCCAGAACGGCCAGTAGACTTGTTGGCCTTGCCTGGCTCGCCTTTCTCTGCCTTAACCGACCGCTCACGCAAGAAAGGAGCCAAGCTGTGCTCGTTGTGGTCAGCTACCACATAGATACTCCCGCCGTCACCGCCGTCACCGCCGTCTGGCCCCCCATGAGGAATCCCGCGTTCGCGATGGAAGCTGACTAAGCCGTCTCCCCCATCTCCAGCCTTAACATAAATTTTTACTTCGTCTGCAAAAGCCATACATTTTTATTCGTCATTCTGGTAAACCCGTAAGGGTGCATCCAGAATCTGATTATATAAATCTCCAAAATCAGGGTTCATTATAACTACCAACTTTAGTTTATCATCCCGATTTAAATCCTTAATTTGCTTCTCTCTGATAATAGCTTGTTCAATTGTGTCGTGGATCTCATAGTAGACCAACTTATCAAGATTATACCTATTAGTAAAGCTGGGTATTAATTTGTTTTATGCTCATAAATTCGTCTTATTAAATTATTAGTTACCCCAATATAAAGAGTTGGCCTGTCATTAGCCATAATATATGTATAGCCACACTTGATCATATATTTATTATAAGATTCTGGACAAGTCAGAATGACGAAAGGTCAGTAAGGTGTTGTAGCAACTATAAAAAAGCCCCTGCGAGAGGCAGGGGCTGCAAGGCCAACCAATGTAAGATTCTGGACGAAGCCAGAGTGACGAAGTTAGGAATACTTCGTCAATTTGCGCTTGATCAGGAAGGCTAACCCGCCGTTCAAGCCGAACAAACCAGCCCAGACTGAATTGGGCATCCCAGAAGCAGGAGTAGGAGTTGAGGTACCGCCGGTAGAAGCAGGGGCTAAGTAAAGATAGGTTGCAGTATCATATTTACCATCGCTACGCGTAACTGTAACAGTATAAGAAATGTCTGAAGGAATCGCACCTAACTTGGGAGCATACACGCGGATTTGCGTGTCTTCCCAAGAAAGAATCGTAGCCGTATAGTTACCAAATCTGACTGTGCCAGTAGTAGTGCCGGTAGGTTTGAAATTAGTCCCCACGATAGTTACTATGACATCGGCATCAGCTAAACCAGAATTAGGATTTAGGTAAGCAATGTCAGGGTCATTAGTTTGCACCACGTTGGTGTCTGTGTAGGTATAAGTAACCGCATTACTGGCAACATTACCGCTCGTAGTGATAGACACGTTAACGCCTAAGTTGCCGCTAACCGGATAGGCAGGAGTAGTAAAAGTGATGCTGGTGTCTGTCCATGTAACATTGCTGGCATTAACAGTTTGGCCACCAATAGTAACTGTACCCTCGGTAGCGCCAAAATTAGTACCAGTTAACACTACGGAAGTGCCACCGGCTTCAGGACCTTGGTTCGGATTAATATTAGTAATGCTGGGGGTGGTTGAACCAGGCGTCACATAGGTATATCTCGCATTGGCATCAGCACCACCAGAGGTTAAACCAGTGGTAGAGTTAGTGACTACAATGTAAACATCACCAGCGGCATGAGCAGGAGAAGTAACAGTCATGGAAGTATCTGTCCGACCAGTAGGAGTCACGGCGGTGCCACCAAAGGTTACTGCACCAGCAGTGCCAAAGTTAGTTCCTGTGACAACTACTGATGTACTGCCAGCAGTTGTACCAGAAGCTGGGACAATGCTAGTAATATCTGGG
>Ga0209210_1002110_pt1 | contig 15042 bp, 25 predicted proteins | sample RifGroA1_FD_183991 | JGI IMG/M metagenome (GOLD analysis project Ga0209210, IMG submission 183991) | Contaminated groundwater microbial communities from Rifle, Colorado, USA - Rifle Groundwater A1 (SPAdes) (version 2) | ecosystem: Environmental > Aquatic > Deep subsurface > Groundwater >...
GAAAAAATAAAAAATGATATTGCTTCGCAGGCCTAAATCATGGTAATATCTCAGGACGATTTCACAAAATCGGGAGGTAGGCCGTAAATAGATTCTTTAAGCTAAATCATCAGATACAAGCCGCAGAAGTCAGAGTTATAGACGACGAGGGTAAACAGCTTGGGGTTATGCCCCTTCAGGAGGCTCTTAAAAAGGCACAAGAGCTGGAACTGGATCTGATAGAAATAGCACCGGAAGCCAAACCTCCTGTTGCCAAGATAATTGATTACAAAAAGTTTCAATATCTTGAAGACCAAAAGCGTAAAGAGGCCAGAAAACACACAAAACAAACGGATCTGAAAGAGGTCCGTTTTTCACCTTTCATAGGGGAACACGACATGGAAGTGGGCCTCAAAAAAATTCGCAAGTTCCTAGCAGATGGCGACTTGGTTAAAATAAGTATTGTCTTCAAAGGAAGACAAATGGCCCATACTGAATTCGGTCCAAAACTGCTTGAAAAAATAATGGGCTCAATAGGACAAGAAGCGGTATTCGAAAGACCGGCAAGGTTTGAAGGCAGAAGATTTGTAACGGTAATTAGGGGAACGGCCAAGGCAAAAGCTCAACAGCCGAAACAGGAGAAAGAAACCGCCTAACCAGGTCTCTGGAAACTGGAAACTGGAAACTAAAAATGAAACAGAAAACTAAAAAAGCAGCATCAAAGAGGTTTAAGATTACCACGACCGGTAAAATCTTAAGAGGCCGCCAAATGGCAGGCCATCTTAAGGCAGCCAAAAGCAAAAGTGCCAAAAACAGGTACAAAACCATGGCCTACGTTGCCAAAGTTGAAAAGAGAAACATAGAAAGGCTTATGCCGTACGACGGATAAATTTAAATTTTCAATTACAAATTTTAAATAAATTTTAAATTAATTGATGTTTAAAACTTAAAAAATTTATATTTGAATAAAAATTTAAAAATTAAAATTAAAAATTAATCAACATGAGGGTTAAAAGAGGAGTGACGGTTAAAGCCCGCCACAAGAAAATACTAACAGCAGCCAAAGGTTTTAGGGGCGGAAGGTCAAAGCTTTACCAAGAAGCAAGGACAGCTGTAATCCATGCCGGAGCTGATGCTTACCGCGGAAGGCGTGAGAAAAAACGTTCAAACAGAAGCCTTTGGATTATAAGAATAAACGCCGCTTTAGGCGACCATAAAATTTCCTATAATCAGTTCATCAATAAGCTCAAAAACCAAAATGTAGAATTGGACAGAAAAGTCCTCTCCCAAATTGCACTCGAAGATCCGGCCGCTTTTGACGAGCTTGTAAAAAAGGTCGTTTAAAACCCTCTTGTCAACCCGTTGACATTAATATTTCCACTTGTTATATTTCGCGTTGCCTCTCGTTTCAAGAGCTTTTTCTTCTAACGAGAGGCATTTTTGTGGGGAAAAGGGCAGGCCTTAGCTAGAACATGCTCGGCAGAAGACCTGCCCTTAACCTGGACCGTCGATTTCTGTATAATCACAGCATGGACAAAATAATAAAAGACTTACTGGAGCAATCGAAATCCAAAATCGAAAACGCTAAAAGCAGAGAAGAATTAAACGTTATTTATGTCGACCTTTTCGGCAAAAATTCGCCCCTTGTTAACTTGACTAAAAAAATCCCGTCACTTCCCCAAAATGACCGCGCCAAAGCAGGCCAAGCAATCAATGCCGCCAAAAGCCAACTCGAAGATCTTTATCAAAAAAAGCGCTTATCACTTATCACTTTCCACTCACAAGCCCATATAGATGTAACGGCCCCGGGCAAAAAACAGGAAATCGGCCACCTCCATCTCGTTTCCCAGGCAATCGAAGAAATAGTCGAAATCTTTACAAAACTCGGCTTTTCTCTGCAAAGTTATCCGGAAGTCGACTGGGATTGGTACGCATTCGAATCACTAAACATGCCCAAAAATCATCCGGCAAGAGACGATTGGGAAACGTTCTTTATCAGAAGCGAGCCAAACCCCAAATACGGCCGGCAGGTTTTAACCCCGCATACTTCAAACGGCCAGGTCCGCGAAATGGAGGAAGTAAAAAAATTCACCCCTCGAAGCCCTCAGGGCGAAGTGGAGATCCCTATTAGAATGATTAATATTTCCCGCTGTTACCGCCGCCAGATAGACGTCTCCCACACGCCAATGTTTCACCAATTCGAAGGTCTTTTAGTTGACAAAAATGTTTCGATTGCCGACCTTCGCGGAACTTTCGACTTCTTCACAGCCGCTTTTTTCGGCCCCAACCGGGTAACCCGCTTAAGGCCTCATCATTTCCGCTTCACCGAACCTTCCTTTGAAGTAGACGTCACTTGTGGCATCTGCAATGGCCGGGGCTGCAGGCTTTGCAAAGACGGCTGGCTGGAACTCGGCGGTGCCGGTATGGTCCACCCCAAGGTTTTGGAAAGCGGCAAAATCGACCCCAAAACCTACAGCGGCTTTGCCTTTGGCTGGGGGATAGAGCGGACAATTGCCATGAAAACCGAACTACCGGACATCCGCCTTTTATACCAAAACGACATCAGGTTCCTGGAGCAGTTTTAAAGAGGCAAAAGTTAAAAATGATAAGCCAAAAATACAATTCAAAATTCAAAAGTGATTTAAGGGATAGGTGCTTTAAATTTGGACTTGACGTGATCAGGCTGACAGATAACTTACCTAAAAAACGGAGCGCCTGGGTAATATCTGACCAAGTTATCAGGTCATCGTGCTCTGTCGGCGCAAACCTAGTTGAAGCAAAAGGATCAAGTTCAAGGTTAGAATTTAAAAAGTTTTTTGAAATAGCTTTAAAAAGTGCAAATGAATCGAAATACTGGCTAGAACTTTTAAAAGAATCAAAACTCACAACGCCAAAATCAACTGATCCCATAATCACAGAACTTCAAGAGATAACAAATATGATAGCTGCAGGTGTTATAAGGCTTAAAAACAAACTTTAAAACTTTTAACTTGAACTTATGTCTTTTAAATTATAACTTTTGACTTAACATGAATATACTCATTCCCGTTTCCTGGCTTCGTGATTATCTAAAGACCGATGCCGCCGCCAAAACCATTGCCCGTGACCTGTCGCTTTCGGGCCCTTCCGTCGAGCGCACCGAAAAACAGGGCGAAGATTACATTTTCGATATTGAAGTAACCACCAACCGCTCCGATGCCTTTTCCGTTTTTGGAATCGCCCGTGAAGCAAACGCAATCCTTACCTACAATAAGCAAAAATCAAAGCTCCAAAATCCGGAGGGTATTAACTTAAACCTCGACCCGGACACAAAAGAAAAATTAAAATTGGACGTGTTAGTCACAGACCCTAAGCTTTGTCCCCGCTTTACGGCAATTATTGTTTCAAACGTTAAAATCGGTCCATCTCCGGCAGTTATAAGAAACCGTCTTACAGCTTGTGGGATAAGACCAATCAACAACATCGTCGACATTACCAATTACGTCATGCTCGAAACCGGCCAACCGATGCACGCTTTCGACTACGACAAGATCAAGGGTGCCAAAATGACACTTCGCGCTTCCCGTGAAGGCGAAAAAATAACTACCCTTGACGGCAAGCCACACAACCTGCCAAAAGGCTCAATTGTCATTGAAGATGCAAGCCGCATAATCGATCTCTGCGGTATTATGGGCGGCGAAAATTCCCAAATCACCAGACGCACAAAAAACGTCCTTCTTTTCGCCCAAAGCTACGATCCTTTGACAATCCGCAAAACCACCCAAATCCTGGCAACCAGAACCGAAGCAGCTGCCCGTTTTGAAAAAGGGGTAGACCTGGAAAATATCCTGCCCGTCCTTTCCCGTGCCGTATACCTCGCCAAAAAAAACGCAGGCGCCAAAATTGCCTCTGAGCTTATAGACATTTACCCCAAAAAACAAACAGCTCAAAAAGTCAGCCTTTCCATGGCAAAACTTAATAAATACTTAGGTATAGAAATAGATCCGGCAAAAGCGGCCGGTATTCTCTCATTACTTGGGTTTAAGGTCACTATAGTGGGAACCCAAATAAGCGCTCTTGCGCCTTCCTGGCGGGCCCAGGACATAGAAAGTGACGTTGACCTGATCGAGGAAATTGCCCGAATCTACGGCTACCACAACCTGCCTTCAAAAATGCCCCAGGGTGAAGTCCCCAAGAGAGGCGACAGTAACCTCAAATATGTTATCGGTCTCAAAAATTCACTCAAAATGCTGGGTTTAACGGAAGCAATTTCTTACTCCATTATTTCCAAGGATTTACTCGAGTCCTCAGGTGTTAGTCCCAAAAATGCCGTAGAGTTGGCAAACCCCTTAACCGAAGAGTGGCAATTCATGAGGCCTTCTCTTATTCCGTCTTTAGTAGACGCCGTTTCAAAAAACCAAAACCTAAAACCAAATCTAAAACTTTTTGAAATAGCCAAAACATATATCCCGTCAAAAAACAGTCTCCCCAAGCAGGATCTTTACCTGACAGCTATTACAACCGAAAGTGACTTTTTCCAAATTAAAGGCCTTGCCGAAAATATCATCGAAAGCCTCTCAAGAAATGCCAAATTCCAAAAAATACCAAATGAAGATAACTTTTTTGACCAAAACCAATCTGCAATAATAAAAATAGGGGAGACAGCAGTCGGCAAAGTTGGTGCTCTAAATTCCACATTTCTTAACCGATTTCAATTGGAAATACCGGTCTTTGCAATAGAGCTCAACTTATCTATAGTCTATAATCTAGCATCTAAAATTCTCTCATTTCATCCTCTCCCCAAATACCCGCCGGTAGTAGAAGACGTTTCGGCAATTTTTAGCCTTAATACTCCGGTAGCCCTAATCGTCCAGGAGATAAAAAACGCCTCCGATCTTGTTAAAAAAGTCGAAATTATAGATATTTTCGAAGACGAAAAAATTGGTCAAGGCAAAAAATCCGTAACTCTGCGCTTAACTTACCAAAAAACCTCCGGCACACCAACTCAAGATGAAGTTGAACAAGCCCGCAAGTCAATTACTGCCCGCCTCACAACCGAACTTCGCGCCAAAGTCAGAATCTAGTTTGCAATTTCAAAAAATTTACTGTTTAATGCATCGCGCATGGAGACATTAACCCCCCAACAGGCAGAAGCCAGAGCCAAAACAATGCTTGCCTATCTTAGAGGTATAAATGAGAAGGATTACAACATCACCGTTTTGGCACAAGGCGCATCTCCCCAAAATCCCGACAACGCCCATTTAGAATTTACCTTAACTACCTCAGACATCAAATCGGCTCCTGATGGCTTAAAACGGATACTTCCGGTTCCCCAGGAGGTCCAAAAAAGAGCCCGACGCTACGAAAGCACGATTATTCTACCGGCAGCAAAAAGCACCCTAATGTGGTACATAAAACCGGTCATAGGTAATCACTCCCAAGCACTAACTTATGGAATTACACTTCACGCCGGCGGGACCGAAACGGAATGGCTTAAGCGGCAAATAGAAGCCAGAAAAAGAGTTCCCCAAACAGCCTAAATTCCTGCTAAAATTATTAAAAATGGGCAAGGAACAAAAACCCGAAACTCCACCGGAAATCTACACAATTAGAGTACGTGCGCAGCAGCTTTTTTCATTTTGGCAAGTTGCCAGAAGACTGGATCTAAAAGAGAACGATTGGAAACTGGCAATGGCTTTTGTAACCGAAAGGTTAACCAGAACAGATGTCTATGAAACCACATCATTTTTAAACAGCCCGATAGCAGTTGCCATGGCAAAATTCGGCTTTTCGCGAGGATCTGTAGAAGCAGCCGAGCGCCGAGACAAAAGAAGGCGCAATGCACTTGAATTTCAACGAGAAGAAATAAAAGCCCAAATCGAGGCAAACTATCCAAATCCCGAACAAAGACAAAGGGCAAGAACCATAGAGCTTGCCATAAACTCCCTAGTCGCCGAAGCAACCCCACCGGCAACAACAGTGAGCCTGTTAAACAACATGACCTTATCAAATGGTCAGCTTGACACTTGGACTACAAGATGGCGCCCACAACTTGTCCAAACAGCAACTACCAACGCCTTGAATACTTATGCTAAATCCTAACTTCGTCCTAGTCGGTATTTTAATCGGAGCAATCGGCAGTTTGAGCTACCTTATCGATACGGTAAGGGGAAAAATCAAACCGAATAGAGTCTCGTTCTTCATGTGGTCGATTGCACCTCTTATTGCCTTTGCCGCCGAAGTTAAAGAGGGTGTTGGGATCCAATCGATAATGACTTTCAGCATTGGCTTCTTTCCCCTGATAATATTTATAGCCACATTCGTAAACAAAAAGGCTGAGTGGAAATTAACACCGTTTGACCTGGCTTGCGGAATCCTGTCTTTCGTAGGACTCTTCTTGTGGTATATCACTAAAGTTGGCAATATAGCCATATTTTTTAGCGTCCTGGCAGACGGCCTGGCAGCAATACCAACTATCGTCAAATCTTATCATTTTCCCGAAACCGAACGCCCAATTCCCTGGCTATCATCTTCAATAAACGGATTATTTACTACACTGACAATAAAAACCTGGAATTTTTCAACTTACGGTTTTCCTGTTTATTATCTTATCGTTACACTCATAATCTTCATCCTTGTCCAATTCAAAATCGGCAAAAAGTACAAATTATTCAAATAAAACCTTCCTCACGGTCAAAAGTGACAAATCTATGCTAAAATTAGCCTGAATGCCACCGGAACCGCAAGACAAAGAGAGGAAAACTCCCCAGGTTGTAGAAATAGAAGCAACCGACGGGCTTGTCGAAGGCCAAAATTTTTATGACCAGGAGCCGTTTTCAACCGTAATCGCACAAACCGCTGCCGAAACCCAAACAGACCCTGTACGCCTCAGGAAAATACTGTCAACATTTTGTCTTAGGTATTTCAAAGATCCTGCAGATATTCCATCGGACAACAAGGTTACCGACATACTAACAAGCCCAAAATACAACCCTGGCTTCGAACAGTCATATTCTGCCAGCTTCGAACCCGGCCAAAAAGAAAAATACCAAAAAGCAGTAGCTTCAATTGGTCGCCTCCTTGCTCCATATCCAAGCTGGTACGCCTATGTGAGAACAATGGAGCGGGCGTACTATAACCGCGACGGTTCATATAAAGAAAATGCACCGCGCTTTTTTTCACCGAAAACATACCCAAAATGGCTTGAGGCTGAATCCAGAGTACGCACAGGCAGCGTTACCTTCGGCATTAAAGAAGTCTTTCCCCAGGATTTTGCTACTGAAAGCCCGGCTATCTCCCCAAAACCGGCTGGCCCAACCGGCAAAAAACCACTACACCGCGTATATAGAATCCAAAGGCAAATGAAGTAGCTCCTTTTTAGTTGATTTTAAGCCTATAATGTGTTAAATTGTTTACCTCATGGGCAGATTAGATATTGAACCGAGTTGGAATTATTCGCCGAAAGACATTTTCACCGAACCCGAAAAACGGACAATAGAAGCATGGGCATATGCGTCCTTTCTACCGGAGGATGTGGCCGTCTATCTTAACATTTCTGTTGGAACCGCCAGCAATTACGGTAATCGCATAAGAGATAAAATGGACCGTGGCAAAGGCACAGACCGTAACGCAAAAGCTGTAACCACGGCAGCCTTAAAAGGTTGGATAGACCCGGCGCCATTTCCGGATCAGCTGGAAAGAAAACTAACAAAAAGAGAGCATTCGGTAATAACCCAACGTGTCATTGGCTTTACAAGGGAAGAAGTCTCAGCAGAACTTAATATCCCAAAAGAAGAAGTTGCCGAAGATCTTGAAGCCATGCAAAGTTTAATCGGCTGCGATAACGATTACGGTGTCATCGCCTGGGTAATCCTAAAAGGTTTAAAAAATAAAGCCACAACCGGCTAAATTTAAAAAATTATTTCTGAGAAGTTAAGCCTAAGTGATCTTCAATTACCCCAACGCGCTCATCCAAATCCTCGGCTTTTTCTTTATTTACTTTGTACATATCCCCGTACCCTTTAAGGGTGTCCTCAATTGTAACTAGCGATAATGTATGACTATTCAAAGTGTCTGTAACGCTATTCAAACTGTCACCTTGATTATCTAATTTTTCATTGATTACGGATATCTGGTCGGCCACCCGCCTCAACTGCGATGACATTAACATTTGGCTTCCATCAATTGAGCGCACTTTCTGATTGGTAACCTCTGCAAGCTCCTTAACAGACCTTACCTCATCTTTAATAATAGCCTTCAGTTTTTTTATTTCGTCATCGGTCATGGATATCCATAATAAAACCAAAATTTACCAAAAACAAGATTCCAAAATCGACTAATTTTAATAAAGTATTAAAATCCCTACTCTTCGTCCCTATCTGCTTATTTGCCGTTTAATGAAATAATTTGAGCAAGAGTTGGAAAGCTGGTACTGCCCCTCAAGCCTGAGGTAAATACCAGAAGGCTTCCGTCTTGCGAAAATGTAATTTCATAGGCAAAAAACATTAGGGTGCCCTTTCTTAATTCGTTCTTTGGGCAAGCAAAGAACGAAAAATAAAGTTTAATTACGAAAAAGAAGAAGGTAAAAAAACTTCAGCTTCGAAGCATCTGATACATGATATAATACACTCAATATGACAAGGAAATTAGACTATATTATTAAATTAACTTACGACAAAGAGTACAAAGGGTACGTTGCAGACGTATTGAATTTGTACGGTTGTATGAGTCAGGGAAAAACCAAAAAGGAAGCAATTGCAAACGCAAACAAAGCTATCAAAGCCTACATGGAAGCAACTACCAAGAAAGTCCCATCATCAGATCTTGCAAAAACTTCCGTCAACATAAACTTCGCATTGAACTAAAAATGGGCGCTTTTGCCAATATTTCCGGCAAAAATGCACTAAAAGCTTTCAAAAAATTCGGCTACATCCACTCTCATACATCTGGAGACCATGCAATTTTGCAAAAAGAAGGCTCTCCGACTCTTTCTATTCCACTCCACAAAGAAATAGCCCCGTTTCTCTTAAAAGCCCAAATTAAAAGGGCAGGCATTCCTGAAAAAGAATTTTTGAAAATAGTAAAGTAAACACCAAAAAATCGACTAAATTTTTAAAAAGGACTAAAATTCTTTGACGATGGCCAAAGTTTTTAAAGTTTCCACAAAACTCCAAATTTTCGACATGTACGCCCCCTGGATGTATCTTCCCATCCCCAACGAAAAAGTCCCAAACGTGCGCCCTGGCGGCTGGGGGAGCATCCCGGTTATTGCCACGATCGGCAAAACCACCTGGAAAACGTCCCTTTTCCCAACAAAACAAATCGGCTACTTTCTGCCCGTTAAAAAAGCAGTTGCCAAAAAAGAATCACTAACAGTCGGGAAATTGGTAAAAGCCACCTTCTCCCTCGCCTAAATTTTAAAACTTACTGCAACATTAGGCAATATTCGGCAATATATTCCAATTCAAGCTTAACGATAAACATCGTTATGTAACGCATTGTGTTACAATTAACTTGTGATTAATGTAAACAAACTTGTTTGGGACGCATGGAACGTAGAACATATTGCAAGGCACAATGTCATACCCGAAGAAGTAGAACAAGTTTGTCATATTGATCCAATTGTGCAAAGTGGCAAAAAAGGGCGATTACTTGTTTTTGGCCCAACCAAAGTGGGTCGTATGCTTGCGGTAATTCTTGACCCGGAAGCAGAAACAGGCGTCTATTATCCGATAACAGCATACAGCGCAAGCAACAAATTGATAAAAATATACCAAAATCAAAAGGAGGTGAAGGAAAATGACTCAGATTAAAAAAACAATTCCAGATTTTAAAAGTCGTAAAGATGCAGCAAAGTTTTTTGATACGCACGATATGGCAGACTATCAGCATGAATTTAAAACCGTGAAGGCAAGTTTTGCTAAAAATCTGTCCGTTGGAATTACAATTCGTTTCGATAAACCTACATTAAACAAGCTTAGGCTAATAGCTCACAATAAGGGGGTAGGGCCGACCACGCTTGCCAGAATGTGGATTATGGAGCAACTTACAAGTAAAGGTGCGTAAACAGCACAAAACCTCATCAAACCTTTACAAAAGAAGTCGGCTACTTCCTGCCCGTTAAAAAAGCAGTTGCCAAAAAAGAGTTCCTGGCAGTCGGGGAATTGGTAAAAGCCACCTTCTCCCTCGCCTAAGTTTTAAAAAGAGGCCAGTACACCCCAAGCAAATAATTTTGATTACACTTCAGGCAAGATTCCTGTCCGGGGTATGGCCTTGGCGTATATAAGCAATCTCTATATCTATTGTCCTATCAATCATCCATCTGAAAGCTTCCTCCGCCATATCCGGGTTATATTGATAAGTTTGCGCAGAATCTCTAACTTTGCCTATCAGGGCTTCTTCTCTTTCCCTGTCTCTCAATTTTGCCAATATTTCCTCGTCTGTCGAAAGACCATAAATGCTCGGATCATTTCTTCCTTTAACCTCTGCAACAAATCTTCCGATATTTACTCGCTCATGGATAAGTTGAATTAAATCGGCATCTATATAGGCAGTTTCCCCAAAAGACTCAGGATTTTCTCCGCCCTGGCAATATTTTGACATCAAATCCTTATAAAATGGAATTAACTTGGAACTGACATTTATGCTAATTTCGGGTAAACGGACCAATCCTATTGTTCTTTCCACCTTTGACATAGGCAAATTCAACCCCAGTACCGGATGCTGGTCGGTATATTCATATCTGCCCAAAGAAGCATGGTATGTTTCAAGACCTTCTATTGCAAATTGCAGCAGGGAAATATCCGGCCTGTCTGCTATATGCACGCCACCCGGTGTATAAATGGCATTATTTAAAGGGAAACGTGATCTATCTTTAAAACGGCTGGATATTCGCTCGGTCATCTGATCCAGCTTTATTCGCAGTTCCCCAAGTTCCAAAGGTCTAGATCCCTCTTGTCTTTCGTTTCTCACGCACGCATTCTATTCACTTAACTCTATCTTGTCAATAATATTTAGAAAAACTAACCACACCCCAAAAACTCGCCTTTATTTTAAAAAAGGAGTAAAATTCGCAAAATGGTAGCAGAAACTTGCTGTCGGCCTCAAGAAGGTTTCAAAGACAAGCCTAAACGTTGGGTACTTTCCCAAGAAGCAAAAGGAGCAATTCACGACTTCTCAAAGAGGGTTTTGGAGGTAGCAGAAGAAATAAGAAAAGAACGTGGCTACCCAAATGACCCCCAAGCCCACTTTTTTGCAAATGGAATGCAAAAATATCACTACTTCGTAAACGAAGCAAGCGACGATTATCTTGACCAAACACAGGTGCCTACACTTCCATCTTATCAACAGGACCTAAAGCTTGACGCAATAGGTGCAATTAGCTTTTATGGATCCGTTTTTAAAGATAAAAGCTTTAAATCGGCTACAATTAAGGAACAAAAAGAACTTCTAATGTTGTTTCTTGAAAAATTAGGTTTCAAGGCAAATGAACAAACCAGCTGGCAGAAAAAACAAACCCCGGAAAACGAATTTCATCACTATCCGACAATCAAACATCCAACTTGGCCAATAACAGCTGAGTTTGGAGAACAAAAATCTGATTGTAATTTTGCTCATATTTGGTTCAGTTATCACGAATTAAACGAACACCAACTCCCGCTGCCAATTTAACCCAATAATCGACTAAATTTTAAAAAGTGTTAAAATTATCGTAATTTCCGGGTTCTAATAATGATTATTACCAAAAACTCACCATTTTCAAAAAAAGAAATAGAAAATCTTAAGGAAGCATTTGAATCATATATAAAAACTGTTATCGATATCAAACAAGAGGTCTGCTCGGCCGGAGCCGATAGGCACTTCGAATCGGAACAAACACTTTTAAAACAGGGCTCAAAACAATCTGATCTTTGGGGTGGTGGGATAGATCTGGAAACAAAAGAAGTTGATTTCAATTCTTTCATTAACATTCGCACGAAAGATGGCAATAACAGTAACGAGATTCAGGATGCTAAAATAAGAGAGAAATACAAAAAACTGACGAAATTTTTCTTCAAAGAAATTTATGAGTGAAACAAAAATAGCTATCTCCTCTCTTGCAATGGATTTAAAAAGAGTAGCTCTTGGCTATTGGAAAGGTTCAGACCAAACAGCGCTCCGTTTTTCGAACGAAGCCCTAAAAAGGCAAACTGAATTGAATTCCCACAAAATGAAGCCCTATATACAAGACTTGTTAAAAAAACTGCCGCAGACACTCGACCAAAAAGACAAGCAAAAGCTAGCAGAAGATGCGCTGATGCTCAGCACGCTCTTCCAAAACTACGCGCTAAAAATCGACTAATTCCAAACTACCTCCCAAAAATCGACTAAATTTTAAAAAAGGGTAAATTTTATTTCAGGAAGTCTTAGAATCTACTTGATTTACAAAACCGGCAATAGTCGCGACAAATTTTTCTGTTTCTTCAATTTCGGCGTGGTGCGCGCTGTTTTCAAAAACAACCATCTGTGCATTCCCAACACCTTTTTGAAAATCTGAAACAGTTTCTACCGTAGCCTCGTCATACCTTCCGCAAGTAAACAAAACAGGCATTCTCAAATCCTGCAATCTATCCGCCCCATCAAAAGTTTTAAGGTTGCCGGTACAGTAAAATTCGGAAGGCCCCCACATAGTCGTATAAACATCCATGTTGGCTTCCTGGGATGTTCTTTTGGCCGAATCCGGCAGTGTTTCCAGCCGGCACCAATACCTGCTATAAAATTCTTGTATAGCTGCTTTATATTCTTCGCTATCAGTTTTTCCGCTTCTTTCACTTTCCTCTATAACCGTCTGAGCTTCCTCGGGTAGAGTTCTCTTGAGCCTGTTTGCATCATCAATCCATCTTGGGGTACTCAAAAGTGGGCTAGCTAATATCAAACTTTCAACGCCTTCGGGAAAATTTAGCGCATACTCAACTGCCAAAGAACCGCCCCACGAATGTCCCATCAGGTGCACCCTGTCCAGCCCAAGCGTGTCCTTGACGGTTTTAAGCTCGTCAACAAACCTGTCCAGATTCCACAATTCGGGATTGCTTGGTCTTTCGGATTTTCCGCAGCCTAGCTGGTGATAAAAAACAACCGGCCGCCTGTCACCAAGTGCCTCTAAACAAGAAAAATTATAAGGTGGAAAACCGGGGCCGCCGTGCAGAAAGATAAGCGGTGTCTGGTCATCTAATCCCGACATCCGATACCAAACTTTTCCCCCTTCAACAGGAATAAACCCTTCTCGGTCAATATGTTCTCGATCCGGCCTTTCTGCCATTGGATGCACAAGTTTAGATTAAGACATTTTCAAAGTCAAATTCCAAGTTATTACTAACCCAAATCGACTAAATTTTAAAAAAGTTTACAAAAAGCTTGCCCTAAAAGTCGAACGGGCGTTTACTCTGAGCTCACCGAAGAGTAAAATTGGCCATATAATGGATGACGAAAAAACACTTGCAATAATAAAAAACCTTCACAAAAACGCAGAGGAACTTTTCAAAACTTACGTATTAAGCATAGAAAATGTAATTAATGAAGTTAATTCAAGAAAGAAAGGTATTGATCTTAAACTCTCAAAAGATGACAAGAACTCTATTGCTGCTATGCAAAATGCAATGATGGAAGTCATAAACATGAGAGATAGTTATACAAGGTCTAGGGAACGCCATAAATATACAGGTTTAGATGAACTTCTCAAAATTGTAAACGACTGGTTCGATTTTATGAAGATAGTGACAGCAATACACATAAAATCAGCACGTTTAATTGCTAATAGCAGCGAAAATGACCGAGAATTCAGTCTAGAAGAAAGAGACCAATTAATAAAATTAGAAGAGATTAAAAAACGGTTCACGCAAAGGCTAGGATAAGATGCAAAAAATTCAGGATGACATTTTAAGTTATCGCGAAATGTGCGATATCGAAAATGTCCAAACACTCCAAAGAGGAATGAATTTTCGCCTCAATCCAAAATATTCTGTAATATTAATGTCTCAAAGAACAAACGCACCATATAAAGACAAGATCTACGAAGACGGTATCACAATCGAATATGAAGGCCATGATGTATCTCGAAAGGGTTACTTTCATAATCCAAAGCAAGAAAATCAACCATCGCAACTTCCCTCCGGCAAACCAACTCAAAATGGTCTTTTTATAAAAGCTGTTGAAGAATTTAAAATAGGCGAAAGGGAAGCAGAATTAGTTAAAGTTTACGAAAAAATCATGGATGGAGTTTGGTCTCTTAAGGGAATATTTGAACTTACTGATTATAAAATCGTTAATGATGGCAAAAGAGACGTTTTTCGATTTATTTTAAAACTCACAAATGCAACTACTTTAGAAAACAATGGTAAGCACAGAATTGAGATATCACACACAAGATTAATTCCGTCTGAAGTTAAAAAGGAAGTTTTTAAAAGAGATCAAGGAAAATGCGTATTGTGTGAATCAACTCGAAATTTACATTTCGACCACGAATTGCCATTTTCCAAAGGTGGTACAAGTTTGACAGCAAAAAATGTAAGATTACTTTGCATGAAGCACAATTTACAAAAATCAGCAAAAATCGAATAAATATGGATATTAAAAATCTACAAAAAAAGGTTATATCTTTTCGAGATAAACGCGATTGGAAACAATTTCATAATCCAAAAGACGTTTCGCTTTCTATGGTTCTCGAGGCCGGAGAAGTAATGGAACATTTCCAATGGAAAAATCCAGAAGAGATGGAAAAACATATAAAAGAGCACAAAGCAGAAATAGGGGAGGAGCTCGCAGACGTTTTCTATTGGGTGCTTCTTATGTCTTACGATTTAAAAATTGACCTTGCACAAGCCTTAATTAAAAAAATTACAACAAACGAAAAGAAATATCCGGTCAGAAAAGCTAAAGGGAAACATACAAAATACACTAAAATAAAATGATTCTCTACGAAGGCACCGCAAAAGCGTATAGCGATGCCGTTGAAACTAATCAAATAATTTCAAAACTAGAAGAAGCTTTCAAGGAAAAACTAGGAAGAAAGTTGCCACCAAATGAAATTGGCGCTTATACAAACTCTTT
>Ga0209210_1002111_pt1 | contig 15042 bp, 17 predicted proteins | sample RifGroA1_FD_183991 | JGI IMG/M metagenome (GOLD analysis project Ga0209210, IMG submission 183991) | Contaminated groundwater microbial communities from Rifle, Colorado, USA - Rifle Groundwater A1 (SPAdes) (version 2) | ecosystem: Environmental > Aquatic > Deep subsurface > Groundwater >...
TAAGTGTCTATAAAAATCGCTCTTCTGCCGTCCCCTCCCTCTTTCAAAGTAGTCTTTCCAGTCCACGCGTCAATTGAATTATGATGATAGATTATTCCATCATCTCCAATATCTCTCCTTAACTGCCTGATAAAATTATAGTTTATAAGAAAATTTCCAGTCCCATCAATGGTAGCCCCATCAAGATACCAGCCGTCAAGATTAAATTCATCCTGAAAACCTCTCATCCATTGCAAGGTTACTTCTTTATCTTGAAACTCTCCAGCTTTGTCTCCAGAAGGATACTTCCATTGTGTTCCAACATTACTTCCTTCAGGAAAATAAATATAAGACAAAACTTTAAATCCGCGCTGATGTGCCATAAGAACAAAAGAATTAATCTCATCCACATTAGCAAATTCATACCCCATCACACCTTCTTCCTCCAAGTAAACTGGAAATGGATAATCTTGGGTGCCTGCCTTAGGCTTATAACTATCTGCCCATAATCTAATGACTCCAAATTCATTTTTTTCGTAGAAAGTTTGTCCTGTTTCCACCCCATCCCACTCATTCATTAAATTATCTACTCTTACACCTCTTAAGCCAAGAACCTGCGGTCTGGAATTTGCTCCATATAATCCTTCAAAATTAAAAGGTCTTGCCGGAAATACCATATGTGCAGTTATAGTATTTTCTTTTGTATAAAATATAGTCTTATCATCGTCTGTATCATCAGTCTCTATACTACCAAGAACTTCAGCATGCAGGGATCCTCCATAACTATCAGTCCAAGTTCTATTCCCACCAGAACCTTTATTCCAGTTCAGCCAGTCAAACTCAGAACGTTCTATAAGATTTATATGGCTGTAAACAACATCCTCCTTAGACCTTATAAAAAAGACAGAATCAGAATTAAACTGCAAATCAACCCAAGTACTTGTTATATTAACCTCTTCCCTGTTAGCCTCAGTTATCTCAAGCTCTTCAATCTTTTTATCAAAAGTAATTAAACCAACCTTTTTGGGATTGTCCGTGTTTGTTTTTGGGTCAATTCTCCTCCACATTTGTATTGCCGTTGAATTTACAGAATAAATAGCCCCAGTCGTAGTTACGTTTATGGAATCTCCGTATTTTATCACGCTTTCTATCTTCATTCCAAAAAAAGGATATCCAGATAATGTTATTTCCTGATTTGATTGAACAGTCGGAGCAGTTGGAGCAGTCAAAGCTGTAATGTTAAACTCCCCTACGCTGGCGGACTCCGAAGCAATCTTAAATACAAAACTGCCGATAATGACAACTGCGGAAATTCCTATTAAAATAATAAGAACCGCAGTAATAATTCCGCTAAAACCTCTTTTGTTTGAATAAAACACATTAACCTCTTATAATATTAATAATTAGTAAAGTTTTAAAGTCTTCCTTTAATTTAAAATAAATAAGGATTAAACCTAAGAAAGATAATTACTATTGCCTGCAGTCAGAACAGCTTTTTATCTATTCTTTCCCAGCTAAAATCAGGATCATTTCTCCCAAAATGCCCAAAGCAGGCCGTTTTTTTATAAATTGGATTTTTCAAATTTAATTCTTCAATTATTTCCTTGGGTTTTAATGGAAAATTCTTCTTTATCAGCGAAAGTATTTCTTCTTCAGGTATTTTATTTGTTCCAAAACAGTTTACACAAACAGAAACAGGCTCCGCAATGCCTATAGCATATGCAATTTGCACCTCGCATCTGTCTGCAAATTTCGAAGCGACAACGTTCTTTGCTATATATCTCGCAGCATAAGCTGCACTTCTGTCAACTTTGCTCGGATCTTTTCCTGAAAAACATCCTCCGCCATGCCTTCCAAATCCTCCGTATGTGTCAACAATTATTTTTCTCCCAGTTAATCCAGTATCCCCTGCCGGCCCGCCAATGACAAATCTTCCTGTTGGATTTATATGGTATATTGTATCTTCATCTATCCATTCAGAGCAAACCTCTTTTATCACTTTTTCAATAATCTCCTTCTTCAATATCTCTGAATTTATCTCTTCATCATGCTGTGCAGATAAAACAACAGTATGAACTCTGGAAGGCTTGCCATCTACATATTCAACGCTCACCTGGCATTTAGAATCAGGTCTTAAATAATTAATCTCGCCTTTCTTTCTTTCTTCATTCAGCTTCCTTTCCAGTTTATGCGCCAAATCTATCGGCAAAGGCATTAAATCAGCAGTTTCATTTGTAGCATATCCAAACATCAACCCCTGATCTCCCGCTCCCTGCTCATGATTTTCCAAAATATTAACTCCCTGGGCAATATCCTGAGATTGTTTTGACAAAACAATTTGTATTTTGCAGTTATGCCCGTTAAAGCCATATTTATCTTTATCATACCCTATTTCAATTATAGTTTTTCGGGCTATTTCTTCTATATCTTTATTTGTTAATCCAGCCTTAGATGTAACTTCTCCTCCAATAACAAGCAAATCATTTTTAACAAAGCATTCAACTGCAACTCTGCTTTCTTTATCTCCTGACAAATATGCATCTAAAATAGCGTCAGATATTTGATCGCAAAGCTTATCAGGATGCCCAGGCCCGACTGATTCAGAACTAAAAATATAATTTGACATTTTATTAGCTAATACAAGATATATTTAATTGTTTTGATATTCTAAATTTCCGTTATGTAGTGCAGAGCAAACAGCTCTCCTTTATAGCTTAATGGAACAAGTATTACATTTGTTTTTATAAAATTCCCATTCTTTTTATTTTTCAATGATATATCTATGCTGGAGCCTATTTTATTTTCCATTGCATTTTGGTATGCAGAAACAAGCGCCTCTCTATCTTCATCTGTGACATCGCTTAGCATCTCCTCTTTCATCGCCCACTCTTCTGGAGAATTATATCCCAACATTGAAGAGAATCTCTTATTGCATAACTTATGCCTGTCACAGACATAAATATAAATCGCCTGTTCGGACTCATCTAATATTTCCTTAAACTCTTTGCCCACCCAGTGTAATATCTCTTCATGAATCTCCTTGGAATCATCCATCACTTATTACAGGAAGATAGAATATTTAAATTCTATGCTCCAGCAGCCTTCGTCTTCCAGAATATTAAGTAAGAAACCACAAGCAAAGCAATTCCATGCTGTATAAAGTTATAAACATGCCATAAATTTCCATAGTATCCTGAAAGAATATATCTTACTTCAAGCAAAGAAATTATAATAATCGTGAATACAAAACTCTTTGCCCATATCTTTGGAATTCTTTTCACAATTGGAAACAATAACGCTCCAATTACCACAGCTCCAAGGAACTTTCCAATAGCGTACCAAACCAATGGCGTTTCTGATATAAATTTCAAAGACTGCGGGATTGGGTAATAATAAACCTCAAGATAATCAACACTAAAATGAACAATAAAGTCTATAGCTGTGAACAAAGCAACTATTACAACAACCCATATCAAATATCTCCAAAAGTTAGTTTTTTTCATTTTTTAATCCTCTTTTCAGCGCGGGCAACCTTCAACTCCTTGTCAACTCTTTCTTGGAGTTGAGGGGACAGAGAATTTTCAATTCTCTGTATCATCTCCTTCTTCAAGCCAATAAAAACTCCGCCCCTTTTGGCTCCGACATAAGTATTTTCCCCAGGTTTTATTATCTCATTCAATGCGTCAAGTTCAATATCAACGTGTGTCACCAATGCATTAGACTTTCCTTTAACATGAATGTAAACATCAGCTTTCCCAATTTTTATTTTTCCCTCTCCCGGTCCCGACATAACATAACATAGAATTGCTGCTTTATAAAAATAGCGAGGGTGGGATTTGAACCGCACGACCTCGAGGTCTCCGAAATCATAGATTCCTAAAGAAATCAAGCGAACCTTGATTTTATGGGCCTCGCGAGCTAACCAGACTGCTCCACCTCGCTATAAATTAACTATCTTGAAACCACTTATAAACCTAACTATTCTGCATAACAAGATTTTTATACAAATCTCTATATCCCTCATAATGTTAATTCTAGGAATAGATGACGCAGGACGCGGTCCTCTAATTGGACCTTTAATTTTAGCAGGCGTATTAGCAGATAAAAATTCAGAAACAGCATTAAAAAGATTAAACGTTGCAGATTCAAAAATACTTGCCCATCCAGAAAGAATCCGCCTTTCAAAGTTAATCAAAGAGTCTGTTCTTACATATCACGTTGTCAAGTCTCTACCAAGTGAAATTGACAGCGCAATTAACAGCAAGCTGAATCTTAATACCCTGGAAGCTTTAAAAACAGCGGAAATAATAAATAAAATTAATTCAGGAAGGCTGAAAAAAGAAAAAATAAAAGTTATAGTGGACTGCCCATCTGTGAACACCTCTGCCTGGACAAGAACCCTTGAGAGTTTTATAGAGCACAAAGATAATTTAAAAATAGTTTGCGAGCATAAGGCAGATGCAAACTATCCTGTTGTATCCGCAGCCTCAATCCTTGCTAAAGTTGCCCGCGAGGAGGCTGTGGATTCATTAAAAAGTAAGTATGGAAACATAGGCTCCGGATATCCTTCAGATCCAACAACAAAAGAATTCCTTAAGTCTCAGGGCTCAAGGTTGAAAGACTCCGGAATATTCAGGAAATCCTGGGCAACTTGGAAAGCCCTCTTTCCGGAAAAGAGTCAATCAACTTTGGAAGGATTCTAGAAATGTTTAGTTTATAAGAATTATTTATTTTCTCAAAATCAATGCTTTCATTGGCCAATTAAGATAATACTTTCCATTTTTATTGGAAATATCTAAAATTTCCTTGCAACTTCTAAAGGTCTTATTAATCTTTTCTTCATTGTTTCCAGGTAAAAGAGTCATTGCATGTATTTTGTAGATAAATTTTCCAACGTCTTTTTCAGTATCAAAAATCCATTTCTGAGGTAAACTAACTATTTTGATGTTAGATTCTTTAAATCCAGCAATTAGACAAAGAGTCTTTGCAAAATCTTCTGATAAGAACTTAACTTCATGCCCAGTTATGCAGTATCTGGCTACTTGTATATCAAAATGTTTAGCTAGTTTACTTCCTTGGAATACATCACAGATTACCGCAGTGCCTCCTCTTTTTAGAGAGTGATATATCCTTTTTATTGCAGCCGTCTGATTAGAGCAATGATGAAAAGCTCCAAAACTCCAAATCTTATCAAAATTTCTTTGTGATTCATCTATTTCTTCCGCACCTATCTTTTTAATCTCAATTTGTGGGAGATTAATCCTCTTTTTTAGGTTTATTAATTGGTCTTCTGAAGGATCGGTTATATAATATTTGCCTTGTTTGTCAACTGCTTCAGCAATAGCCTTACAAAAGTAACCATTTCCTTCTCCAAATCCTAATATCTTTTCTCCTCTTCTAGGATTAAGAAGCTTTTTCATAACTTCTATATCCATTATTCGAGCATCAGGGTACTCACTAATTGCTTGTTCATACAATTTTGCTCTTTCTCCATCAAATTCAGCATTTTTATTTTTCATACTAAAGTGCAGAAAAGTAGTCTTAAATATATAAGCCGTCGCTTACCGGCAACTATAATAAAGTTTAAATATATCCTATTTTTAAGTATTTCATGCAAGAACTAAAAGAATTTGGACTTTCTGATAATGAAATTACCATTTATTTGACTTTGTTAAAGACTGGAAGCAGTACAGCCAATAGAATTGCCCAAATAACCGGCTTAAAAAGAAGTACAACTTATGACAATCTTGCTCTTTTAGTAAACAAAGGGATTGTTTCAACTGTCATGAAGGATAAGGTCTATTTTTATGAATCTGCAAACCCCATAAAAATAGTCCATCTTTTGGAGGAGAAAAAAGAAAGAATAGAGAAAATAGTTCCAGAATTACTCAAATTAAAAGAGAGTATATCTGAAAAGACCGGCGTAACATATTTTGAAGGCAAAAAAGGAGTGCTTACAGTATTGAATGATATACTGGACGAAGGAAAAGAATTGTGGTTTTACGGATCAAGAACAATGGCTTTAATCTCCTTAAAACATTATCCAGAAAACTTTATTCAAAAAAGAGCCGAGAAGGGCATTAAATTAAGTGCGATACTTGCTGAGGAGGATAGAAATGATCCGGTTTATGAAGATAAAAAAATATTCAAATTATCCCAGTTAAGATTTATAGATAAATTTAATAAAATAGATACTAACGTTTTTATCTATAGTGATAGGGTTGCATTTATGACTTCTAACGAGAATCCGGTTGGGATTATAATAAAAAATAAAGAAGTCTTGCAACAACAGAAAAAAATCTTTCAAATTATTTGGAAGATGTCTAAAAAATAAAATTTTATCAATTTATCCCGTTTGATTTGTATTTTGACTTTTGTGTTGTATGACAGCCCCAATAACTGCTCCAACAACTTCACTTATAACTCCAGCATTATCTCTTACCCAACTTACAGTCCCATTAATACCAGTTCCGCAAGTTAAGCAATAACGACTCCTTCTATTCAACTCGTCTCTTAAACAGCAATCTCCAGGCTCCTGTCTTACCCACCCATTTTGCCAGCCAATTTTTTCTTCCCAACTGCCATCTCCTGTTCCTTTTTGATAAGCTAATCTAGTGGGAGAAATTTCCCTAACTACCTCATATTCATGAAATAATAAATAGGTGCCAGCTTCTCTCGCATCTTCAAGTTGTCTCATTTTAATCCAACTATCTAACTAACTTTCAGACTTAAAACTTTCGAAACCCCATCCTGCATTGAAACCCCATACAAAACATTGGAGTTCATTATGATGGCGTCATTGTGAGTTATGACAATATACTGCCCTGATTTCATATACTGATTCAGCAATCCTGCAAGCCTTTCAGAATTTCTCTTATCCAATGCAGCGTCAATCTCGTCAAATATATAAAAATGATAAGGCCTGAATTCTTGGACTGCAAATAAAAGTGACAGCGCAACAAGAGTCTGCTCTCCTCCTGACAAGGAAGTTACATCAAAATATTTTCCCTTGGCTAATTTAACAATAATGCTGACTCCTCCGGCAAAAATATCCTCTTTGTTTTGCAATTCCAAATAAGCAACTCCCTTTGTGGAAAGTTTGGAAAAGTTTCTTGAAAATAATTCATTCAAAGCCTTGAATGTCCTCATGAAAGTTTTTTTCTTTTTCTTGTCAATCTCCTCAATTATCTTCATTATCTCTATCTTTTCCTTTTCTAAAGTTTCAACTTTCACATAAACAGCGTCATACTCCTTCTTAACTTCATCATAAACTTCCAAAGCTCTCATATTTATGCTTCCTATAGTCTGCAGAATTTCCTGCGCTTTCTTCAGCCTTTCTTCTAGCGATTGAATGCTTCCCTGCAATAACTCCACGCCGATAAACTCCTGCATATCAAGCTCAACAGCTTCCTTTTCAGCATCCAATTTTGCCTTTCCTATTTTAAGATAGTTAACTTGGTCTTCAACCTGCCTTACTTCATTTTGTATCTCGCTCATTTTCATATTTCCTTCCTGTATTTTTCTCTGCAAAGAATCTCTGTCCTCAAACATTTTCTTGAACCTCTTATTCAAAGCCCCTTCCTGCTCTTCTTTTTCATCCAGTTCATCAATTTTCTTTTCTAAGTTGTCCCCAATTTCATCAATCTGCTCGCCTATTTCTGCAAAGTCTTCTTTTGCTCTTTTAATAATATTTCTCGTGTTCTCCAGTTCTCTCTCTTTGTATATTATCGTAGTATCCAAATTATCTTCATTTCTGGAGGAAATTTCCTGCATCTCAAGCATTTTCCTGTCATATCTTTCTTCTATCACTCCAATATCCCCTGACTTTACTTCAAGATTTTTCCTTCTTTCATCCAAACCCTCAAGTTCTTTCTTCAAAATTTTCTCCTGCTCAACAACCCTTTTCAACTGCTCTTTCTTCTCTTTTATGTTCCTATGTTTTATAATCTCAATCTCCGCCCCAGAAATTTCCCTTTCCAAGCCCTCAATTTCTTTTCTTGCTTTTATTCTAGTCTCTTTTATTTCATCCAATTTCTTGGCAGAAATTTCTTTCTTCTTCCCAAACTTATCAATATTCTCCTCTGTATCCTTGAAAACATGAGCTCTATGCTGTTCAGTCATCTTTGTCTGGCATAATGGGCAGGTGTCAATATCTTCAATCTTTTTCCTTATTTCCTTTGCTCTTTCTATTTCTGAATCTGCAAGGACAATTATTTTCTCATTTTCAAGCTCTTTTTTGTTAAGCTCTTCAAGCTCCTCTCTCTTGTCCAAGAGGCTTTTTCTCCACGAGCCTTCTTTTTTTGAAACTTCCTCCTCCGTTCTGAATTTCAAATCAGATGAATTTTCCTCAAGCTGTTTCAATAAATTTTCAGACTCCAGCTCAGCTCTTTTTACTTGCCCTTCTTTGTCCCTTATTCTTTCTCTCAAGCCGTTTAGTTCAGTTTTAACTCCAAGCAATTTCTTTCTTTCGCTTTCAATCTCTGCCAATTCTTCTTTTTTCTTTCTAAGGCTTTCAGACTTCTTAGCCATCAAAGGAGATTTTAATTTCAATTCCTTTATTTCAAGCTCTGTTTCTGGAATGCCCTTTCCAAGCTCGGAAATTCTCCTTTCTATTTCGTCTCTTCTGTGCTCGTAGCTTTCCTTTCTTACCTTAAGACCCTCAATCTCAGCTCTAAGGTTTGCAATTTCATTGTGCAGATTTTCCTGCTCCAAGCCGGTTGCTTTTTCAATATGCTTGTTAATCTCTTCTATTTTCCAGGAAATTCCCTCCAGCTCTGTTTTAACTTTATCTCCCTGCTCTCTTACTTTATCTTTGTCTTTTGTTTTTGCCTCAATAGACTTTATCATAGAATTGACTTCTTTCTCCTTATCCTCTCTTTTTTTGTGAAGTATTGTTGCTTTGCTTCTCTTTACCGTGCTTTCCAGCTCCTTGTATCTTTGCGCCTGCGCCTTTTCTCTTTCTAAATTTTTAAGAAATGCAGTTCTCTCTCTTAAAATAGTGGAAATTTCCTTAAGCCTTTCATCCGTCTTTTCCAGCTCCTTCAAAGACTTTTCTTTTCTAGTTTCATAAATTGCAATTCCCGCAACTTCCTCAATTACTTTTCTTCTCTCATCAGGATGCATCCTTACAACGCTCTGTATCTGCCCCTGAAGAACAATATTCGCTCCATGAGGATCAATTCCTGCCTGGGCAAGAAGTTCTATAACTTCGCTTCTTGTCTTAGTTTCATCATTAATTTTATATACGCTCTGCCCATTGTATCTTACTATTCTCTTCAGGCTTATCTCATCTTTCTCTATTGAAAAGCTCTTGTCAGTATTGTCAAATACAAGCTCTACGTAAGCTTCCTTAGCAGGCTTAACATACTTGCTCCCCATAAATATTAAGTTCCTCGCCTTTGCCGCCCTTATTGATTTTATGCTTAATCTTCCAAGCACAAAACATAATGCGTCGCTTATATTGCTTTTTCCTGAACCATTTGGACCCAAAATTACGTTAATTCCTGTATCAAAATGCACCTCTGTCTTCTTGGCAAAGCTCTTAAATCCCTGCATCACCATTCTTTTCACATAAGCCATACCCTCTCTTATTTATCGGGATATTTAAAAATAACTAAGCCACAAGTCTATAAGGAATGCCATATTTTTTGACTAATTCATATGCATCAGAAGTTATTTATAGCAAATAGTTTGTTATTATCTATGGGGTGGAAAGAATTGCCTATCTGGCTAAAAGGTGGGTTGATAGGTATTTTAATATGTCTTCTTGTGTTAACATTTAACTTTAGTATAGAATGGGCATACAAATCTACTTCAATATGTCCTGGAAATGCCAATTGTTATTATACTCCCTTTGGAGAATCATTAAAAAAATTGCAATTTGAATATATGGTACCTATAATTCAATTCCCTCTTTTGCAAATTATAGAAGCTATATTTGGAAAATGTTATCAAGTGGGATGTATCATTTACATTATAATCTTCATTCCTTTAATGATTATAGAATACTTCTTTGTAGGAGCTTTGATAGGTTGGATAATTGGAAAAACAAAATAAAAAAACTACTAAATAAAAAATAAAATTATCTTATTTAGTATTGTCCCCGCATATACGGGGCTTTTTAGGTCTTCTAGTTGCATTAACCACACCATATAACATAGAAAGTCCCATCACTGAAAATCCCAGAACAATAGATCCCGAATCAAAATTATTCCAAAATCTATTATGGTTGCTTTCCGCCTGAACATTAGGCTCTTGCCTCATATCTTCTAAATCTCCTCTTACAGCACTAATTGCTTTATCCATGTGTTCCAATCTTTTCCCTTGATTTTGTAAGCTATAAACAGCCTCTATGTCCTCTCTCGCTCCTTCTGGCATATAAGGTAAAGGCAATGCATTTTTCTCATTTTGAATTCTCTCCCGCTCCGCCTGTAATGTGCTCAAAGTTGTTTCTGCTTGATGATATAATCTTACTTCCGGCTTTCCAGAATGCGGATCATTTATTAAATTATAACCAGAATAAAGTAAACCACCGACACTGATTATACCACCAGCTACCAGTCCACTTATCATTCTATTGCCAATCCTTTTCCGCCGTTCTACTTCTTGTGTTTCCATTTTCTTCCCCATCATCCCTTTTTGATAAAATAAAAAAACTACTAAATAAAAAATAAAAAAATAAAAGTAAATTTAGTAGTAGCTTTCGCCGAATTCTTCGGATTTTTGAGGCTTTCTTGTTAGCAAAACGATAAGCACAACCAATAGCACAACGAAAATTATTGCAAGAACAACAGTCAATAAGACAGTTGTGTTTCCTGCATTTCCGCCGCTAAAGGCATTTGTACCTTCTACTTTTGCTGCAAAACTTTGTCTCTTAATAAGAGCAGAGTCAGAGTTTACATTTACTGCAAAGTTATAGTCACCAGCCTTGTCGGCTTGTGCAGTTACTTTAACAGTTCTGCTTGAACCTGCAGGTATAGCAACAATTGGCTCTTCAACATTAACGGTTAATCCGCTAGATGTTTCAGGAATCAATTCGTATACTTGCACCCTGTCTCCAGCGTTTACTAATGTGATGCTGTAGTCTGCTTCTTGTCCAACTGCAAATGTCTTGCTAGCTGTTCCAGAAACGATAACAGTATCAGTGCTCTGGGCTCTTACAACTACTTTTCTATTCAAAGTTGTGATAGAATCGTCGTTGAAGGCCTGAACTTCTACATCGTAAACACCAGCAGGTGTTCCAGCAGGGATTCTCAAGAATAACCTTCTTTCAACAGTGTCGTCCTTATCAGGATTTCCTCTGTCTTCAAAAGTTAAGTCTCCGAAATAGGCTCTGTCGTCCAAGCCCAATGCAGGGATTCTTGCAGATACAAAAGTATCTTCAGCATCCTGTCTTCCTATGTTCTTTGTAACAACGTCTAGTGTTAAAGTGTCTCCAGCTTTAACTTCCGGACTGAAGTCTACATCAAGAACGTCTAGAAGGTGGGATTTTCTCTGCACGGTTAGGTCTACGCTTTTTTCATCTAATTCTCCCTTTAACTTGCTTTCAACAACAACTTCAAGAGTTCTTGCTTCTTCAGTTTCGTCAAGGTCAGATGGCATATCAACAAAGACCCAAAAGCTATAGATGCCACCGATTACAGCAAATTCTTCATCTGATGTAAATAGGTTTTCTCTTTCGCCTGAGATCCACGCTTTTACTCTGACATCTTCAGCATAGTCCGTTGCGCCAGTGGCGTCGAAAACAATTAAAACTGAAACTCTTTGTCCAGCAAATTGTGCTAATGTTCCGCTTGAAGCGTCAACACCGTTTATTTCGACACGGTCTATGCTACCAAAGCTTGATGTGGCAGCGCTTACGTTAGCAACCAATAAAAGTGCTAAAGCAAAAACTGCAGCAAATCCAGCCAATAGCTTTCCAGATGTCACGATTTGTTTCTCCATGGTAATTTAGTTATAAACTCAACAAATTAGTCATTTATAAACTTTATGGTGATAACATATTAAGAGTTACTTTATAGTAACAAACAGAAAGTCTTATATAGTATACCGCCAGTATACTCCGGTATGCCGAAGGCAGAAATAACGACGATAAAGCTTGAGAAGGAGACAAAAAAGAGGCTGGAGCATATACGCTCATATAAGAGAGAAACGTATGATGAGATAGTCCAAAAGATGCTTGAAATCCTCAACCTCTGCAAGCTTAATCCCGAAGCAGCGCAGGCGCGCCTGCGCTCAATTGACAGAAAAAGGCGAAAGATTTCAAGGAAAAAGTCTAATTAATCCTTAAATTAAATTCAGCATACAATATTTTAATCTGAATTTTGTGTTTCAATAACTTGCTGGATATTATTATCGGGCAAAGGTGAATTATCTTGTTTATCTGGAGTTATAGCATAAATACCTGCTGTCAAAGCAATTGTTCCAGCAGTTAATAATGCTGCAAGTCCTCTTTTCGTTTTTGAATTTTGTCTTTTTAATAAATAAGGATAAGATGGTCTTTCACAGTCTTTTAGTCCAGTTAAATCTCTAAATAAGTCAACTGCATAACCCACAGGAGACCCATTGACTAATCCAAAACCGACAGCTACTGCTGTTCCTATTGCTATTTCCTTAGGATCTCTTGCTCCAGATGCTGCATAAAGTAATGGAGAAATAGCAAGAGTAAAAGCGCCAGAATAGGCAGCATCATGCACACTTTGTATTCTTTCTTTTGTTTTATCTGTAATCTTGAATAACTTTCTTGATAAATCTCTTCCTTTAGCAAAAGCAGAACCCATACCGAGATATACTAACCCTGCAGCAAACATTCTTGCATTCATAGAAACTTCATCAGACATTCCTGCTATTCCTGTTTCAAAAGCAGCAAAAACTGGAGTAGACTCAGCTAATATAGCCGTTGAGTCGACTATGTGATAAGTCGCAATATCTCTAGCTTTTTGCATAATACTTCTTTCAGTTTTGTTGCTTTCCATATAAAATTCTATTAATTTTGCTTTTTATATCTTTCTATTATATTAACTAATAAGTAGTTACAATTATTTTAAGTAATCTATTCAAAATTACTCCAATACCCACAATCCAAAAACCTTAAATATCCTGTATGACAATGTATTACTAAGTAAAACACTAATACAAAATGGAAAACATAAGCATAAGAATAGATAAAGAAATGATAAAAGAATTAGAAAGTCTTATGAAAAGGCATCGTTTTGCTACGTTAACAGAATTTGTCCGCTCCGCTATAAGAGACAAAATGAAAGAGCTTGAGCGCGAAGAAATTCAAATGCAGATTAAAAAGCTTGCCGGCTCCTCAAAAAGAAGAACGACAGACGAACAGCTCCATGAAGCAGGAGAAAAGGCAGTTGAAGAACTTGAGAAAAGAAGCATAAGAAAAGTCTAATTAATACCGCTGCAAATTAACCAAACAAGCTAATCTCTAAAGGAAAAGCAATATTAAATTTATTTAGAACTTTTCTTAATAACTCTACCCTTTCCCTAAAATCTAAAATGCCTATATTAGTGATTCTCCCGCTGTCAATATCACTAGTTACAAAACCCCTCCTCATCATAATAAACATCGTATGTTTGATTTTCTTTCATTCTATTTTATCTTCCAGATATGCTGAAATAACAAAACCAGCGCCATTTAAATATTTAAACCTTTAATGCAGAAAAATTAACCTTGAAAGGAAGCTTTAGCTCTATATCTTTAAGACTTTTTGCTCTCTCCCTAAAATTAAGTATACCCATTCCGATAACCTCATCTGTTTCTTGATCTTTAAAAAGAGTAACATCATCGTCAATATCTTCCCCATAATTCGGCCTAGCGTCTCCTACAAAAATCTCCAAGTAGTCTCCTTCTTCATCATAATATATTCTCATTTCTCCTTCCATATTAATCCATATACCTCACAAAATATGCTGAAATAACAAAACCAGCGCCATTTAAATACTTGACGATGACTCTCAAATATCTGTGAGGTAAATCTTTATGTTTGAAATATTGATAATAAAAGTACTTATCTTTTGACTCTTGTATAATCTTTAGTGGATTAATTAGTGTTTGCCTTAATTCCTCATCTTCTACAAGAGGATGTTCTATTCTTATGTGTTTCCATCTTTCTTTAGTCATCCTTATCTTTCTTCCTGTTTTATCAATCACCTCAAATAAATAATTGTCCATTAAAATTATAGTTTATAATATTATAAAACTCTTTCTAATTAATCTCCTTCCAAATCTCTAACCCCTCAACTGAATCTTCCACTAAGGTAGGACTCTCATTTACAATCCTAATTTCTTTATCTTTCGGCAGATTTTCCAGCAAGTCCACCCAGGCTTTTCTCTCTGTTGTTTTATGGTGCTTCTCTCCCTTGTCCCCATAAACAATTCCTGAAAAATGAACGTGCCACTCCCTTTCTGGAAACAACTTTTCAATTTTTTCATAATTGACTTCTTTATCTCTTGCAAGAATATGCGCAAAATCAATACAAAAACCGCATCCAGTTTCTTTGGCTAATTTGCTTATCTCCTCCACACTCCCAAACACATTTATCTTCCCCATAGTCTCAGGAGCAATCTTTACTTTCCAGCCCTTTTTCTTTATTTCTTCCATCATTTCTAAAACACCTCTCTTTATTGCATCATAAGCTCCCTCCCTGTCTTTTCCGTAATCTGAAGGTGAAACCCTCACCGAAGATTTGGGAGCTTTGCTCCCATAATAACCTGGATGAAAAACAACAACCTTCGCTCCCAAAAGCTCTCCAACTCTGCAGCATTCAAGAATCCTTTTCTTCGTAGCTTCTCTTTTCTTCTTTTCCTCGGAATTCAAGTTTACAAAATAAGGCGCGTGTATGCTCAATTCAATGCCGAGCTCCTTTGCCTTTTTTCCTATTCTAATCGCATCCTCCTCTTTCTTTATGTAAACGCTGTAAGTAAATGCAATTTCGCACGCCCGCAGTCCTTTCTTATGGTATTCTTCAAGAACTTTCTCAGCAGTCTTCACAGGCCCAAGTCCTGCAGGCCCAAATTTAATTCCCATAATTATGCTTGGAAAGATAATT
>Ga0209210_1002113_pt1 | contig 15020 bp, 14 predicted proteins | sample RifGroA1_FD_183991 | JGI IMG/M metagenome (GOLD analysis project Ga0209210, IMG submission 183991) | Contaminated groundwater microbial communities from Rifle, Colorado, USA - Rifle Groundwater A1 (SPAdes) (version 2) | ecosystem: Environmental > Aquatic > Deep subsurface > Groundwater >...
AGACTCAATTCTTATTGATGAAGCAAGAACGCCACTGATTATTTCTGCTCCAGATGAAGAGTCCGGGGAGCTTTATCGGACATTTTCTCGTGTTGTCCCGCATCTTGTTGAAGAGGATGATTTTACGGTTGATGAAAAACTGCGGACAGTCAGCATTACAGATAATGGTATTGAGAAGGTGCAAAAACAGCTTGGGATAGAAGATTTGTACCAGGAGGGTGGGACAAGATATGTCCATCATCTTGAGCAAGCACTTCGCGCGCAGTCGTTGTTTCAGCGAGATAAAGATTATGTTGTAACACCTGCCTCGCCGGCAGGCGGGAATGGCGAGGTAATTATCGTAGACGAATTTACCGGTCGCCTTATGCCCGGCAGACGATGGTCTGATGGGTTACATCAGGCCGTAGAGGCCAAAGAAGGAGTTGCTGTTCAAAGGGAAAGCCGTACTTTGGCCACAGTAACATTTCAAAATTATTTCCGTTTATATAAAAAACTTTCTGGCATGACTGGTACGGCTCGCACATCCGCCGAAGAATTTCATGCGGTTTATGGTCGTGATGTGGCGATTATCCCAACTCATCGCCCAATGATTCGTAAAGATCTACAAGATCGTATATACAAAAGCGAACAGGGTAAATTCCGCGCACTAATTGCCGAAATAAAGAAATGTCATGAATCCGAACAACCTGTACTTGTTGGCACTGTTTCAATTGAAAAAAACGAATTACTATCGCACATGCTTGCTCGTGCAGGGGTAACGCACCAAGTGCTTAATGCAAAAAATCATGAGCGAGAAGCTGAAATTATTGCACAAGCTGGCAAGCCATCAGCAGTGACCGTGGCTACAAACATGGCTGGCCGCGGCGTTGATATTATTTTAGGAGGCAATCCCTCAAATGAATCTGATGCCGAGCGTGTGCTTAAAGCTGGCGGGCTTGCGGTGTTTGGTACAGAACGACACGAGGCGCGACGAATAGATGATCAGCTTCGTGGACGATCTGGCCGTCAAGGAGATCCTGGCACAAGCCAATTCTTTGTCTCATGCGAAGATGAATTGATGCGAGTTTTTGGCGGCGATAGAATCAAGTCGCTTATGGAGCGGCTTGGAGTGACAGACGATGATGTAATAGAAAATCGTCTCGTGAGTCGTTCAATCGCACAAGCGCAAGAACGAGTTGAAGGACACAATTTTGATTCACGCAAACAAGTACTTGAATACGACGATGTCATGAATCGCCATCGTCAAACGATTTATCGTCTTAGAAGTGAAATACTTTCTTCCGAAAATAATCGCGATCTTGTTATAAACGCGTTTGATGTGACAATTCAAGGCGTGGTCGCGGGACATATAAATGAAAACACCGGAGAGATTGATACAAAAGAAATCGCAGATGCACTTCGTGGTATCGCTCCATTTGCCGAAACGCTTGGAGAATCAATTTCTCAATATGCTAGCGGTAATAAAGAATCGCTTATTGAGTATTTAAAAACTGAAATAAGAAAATTATATGAAAAGCACGAAGAATCAATCGGCGCAGAGCAAATGCGCGCAATTGAGCGAGCAATTATACTTCGCATAATTGATGATGTGTGGGTTGAACACTTGGAGACGATGGAATCGTTGCGCGATTCTGTGCGACTTCGTGCGTATGGCCAACGCGATCCATTAGTGGAATATAAGCTGGAAGCACAAAGACTTTATGGCACGCTTTTGTCTGTTGTATGGAATCGTGTCGCCTCCGTAATCTTTCGCGTACAAGTCGGCCCGCCTTCGCCCAGCCAAGCAGGACTACGGCGAGGTGAACCCACCGCAATATCTGAAAAATCCGAATTAGGCCGAAACGATCCTTGTCCGTGCGGAGCGATTAATCCAGCAACTAGTCAAGTATATAAATATAAGAAATGTGGACTTATAAATGCGCCGCATCATCGCAAAAATTAAGCGGAGTCCCGCCGAAGCCTTGGCGAAGGCGGACGGAAGCGGAAAGAAATATAAGCGTTGTCATGGCGCATAACAACGCGCAATCCCGTGATCCCGCTATGGTTGGATTTTACGGGATAAAAAGCTTGCCCCGTACCGAACAGAATGTTCTGGTACTGGGGTGTCATGGGAAATAAAAAATGATAAAATAACTGTGTGTTGATCCCAATAATAAAAGAGCCAGTAACACGCTCTCGGTTACGAGAAATCGCTAAAGAGCGTTTTGGTGATTTGGTAAAGGGAGCTGTTGATATTGAAAAGGGTATTATGGCATTGGGCGGTGAGCTACATATTGACGAAGAAATTACATTGATTGAAAGTGAAAATTCAAAACAAGAAAATATTTGGGGTATCAATTTGTATCCAGACAAAGAAGGTGATGATTTTATTGAATACGATTCAATGATTAATATAAAACCCAACCTCGGTAATCGTACTTGTGGCGTTGACGATGAAAATATTAGAATCAAAATCAAAGAGATTATAGCTAATCTTATAAAATGAGCGACTTGATGCATAAAGATCTTGCCAAAGGACGATGGCGTACCATGTCTCTAATGGAACAGCTTGGGAATATTGGTAGTGAAGTCGGCAGAGCTAGAGCATATAGCGACAAAAACGATAAAGAGCGACTTCAGGGTGCTTTTTATAGAGCGCTTGAGCTTTTTGACTTAACTCTCGGCGATTCTCGTTGGCGCGGTCGCTTACTTGAAATAGGACGCGCGCGAGATGTCTTTTGCGATGCCATTTTAGGCGGGAAAGAGTATGGCGGTAAACTTGCCGATCTTGAGCGTTATTTTATGCATTTTGCCATCGCCTTTCGTCTTGGCAAAATAAACTAAAATTTTAGCGAATTCCTAATTTCTCTGGGGTAAAAAGTGCTGTGCCATTCCGTAGCTCAAAGAGCGAAGGACGGTCATGGGAAATGAAAAACGAAGGAACAAAACAAATTATAGAAAGACTCCAGAGATTATTGACTGATCTCGAAAGTAATGACGCTAGAATAATCGAAGAAGCAGCTTTTAGTATTTCTGGTACATTGATTGCCTTGGAAAGAGAACTAGGGAATCTGGACCGTGAATTTCTGGAAATTGAGCATCTAGCACTGGATCTTGAAATTCCAAAAGAAAATATTGAGGACTATGATTCAAAATTAGTGAGTCTGAAAGAAAAGATAAAATCCTTAAAATAAAAAACAACCCATGACCGAAGCCATGGGAGGGATGCGTTCACAAAACTAATACGACGTCGTTCCAGACTTTGGAGCACCAGGCCATGCTGGACTCACTGGCGCCGTACCAGCCCTTACGAATGCAAGGCATGCTGCGCGGATCTATCCGCCAACATTAAAAGGATTATAGTAAACTAAATCCGCAACGTCAAGTGCTGAAACAAGAAAATAAATAGCCCCGGGAGCGACCCGAGGCAGGGGAGAAACGGCTGGCACACCACAGATTCGGCGATGCGGGAATCAGAAGAGGCGGAATAATAGCTATTCTTTCCCCTTGCGTCTCCTGATCACTCGACGCTAGACCGTGGGTGCTGGGCAATTTGCAATTACCCCTGCTGTTTTTGACATCACAGCATCGTAAGTATAATAACAGATTGATGCGGATTTGTAAATAGAAATAAAAACGGGGAGCCTACGCTCCCCGAAGGTGCTCGTACCTGTGACGGGCTCGCTTACCTGCCTCCTTCAGATCGAGCCACGCGAACCCGCAAAAACGAAACGAGGTCGGCATCAGTAGCAATGACATGATGCCGGCCAGAAAGACTGAATCAACCCAGTCTCCTCCCAGTAACTCTGCCACCGCTACGATCACTACCGGGATTGCGATCCATAACAGAAACAGAGCTACTCCACTCCGAAAGAAGTCCATTTTCAAGAAGAACAAGGCGGACTTCCAAAACGCCTTAAACCTGTTCATGCGCACCTCCAGCTATAATGATAGCAGATTTATATCATTTTGTCAAATCTTGTAAAATTTCCGATAACTAAAAATAGAAAAAGATAGTCCGCAAGCGAGGCGTCTCGGAGCCCGACGGGGCGACCCGCCTGCCAACGCCTAATGCTGCAGGCAATGGCGGGCAGGGAACCAGACGCTACGCCAGCATGTGGAGACGGCGTGCCGAGTGGTGGACTATCTTTTTCTATTTTATAGGCGTGGATTTTCTTTTCGGTTATGAACATTTGTTCTTGCGACAGTGTTCATACAAATGCGATAATGGGTCAACTATGAAAAGGGGGTGGATTAATTGAATCTCCATAAAGTTACTTGGTGGCTTGTCGTGATCGGCGGCATGAATTGGCTACTCGTTGGCCTATTCCGCAAAGACATCGTGGACATGCTGAGCTTGGGCTCGGACGTTGGAAAAGTGATCTACCTTCTCGTAGGTCTCTCCGCCCTTTATCAGCTGTTCTCGCATAAATAAATATAGAGGGCGCGCCCTTTATATTTATTAAGGAGGGATGATTATTATAAAATAATAATCCCCACAAAAATGCCTCGCTAATCGGGGCATTTTTGTATCTATTTTTATACAAAAGTCAATGTTGTCTGACGCAGATACATTATATAGGGTGCAGGGCTATGCCAAAGGCTGCACGACATACAAATCCCATAGCGGATTGGCTTTTTAGAGAATTTGTCTCAATGCTAAAAGCTGATCGTATTCGCATTTTACGCAAAAGATGGCTCGTAGACCCAGATGCTTCCAGTCGCGTTGCGCTACGAGGCCTTATGGATCCGGAACTTCGCCAACCGAAAGGATGGGCATATATTTTTATTAATCCCGCGAAACAGGTTCACAAAAGACGCGACGATGAAGTAGGAACACTTATACATGAATTAGCGCATGTGCTACTTCCGAAAACTAGCGAGCGAAAAATTCTTCGCATTGAAGATATACTTACAAAAACATTTACACGAGAGCAACGAGCGATACTTAAACAATTTATTCCGCGACACGAAGTAAAGCGCTATCCTCGCTCGCCAGCATCTACCGCATTGACTCGTTAATCGGATTAGAGTATAACATTAGTGCCACAATAGCGTGGCATAGTTCTTCAAAAAGAGGTGTTTCGTGGACACACAAAAGATGTCTTCGATCCGTCAGGGTACATGGACCCAATTCATGGAGCGTTGGGAGAGTGAGCGATGTGTTGAAATGCGCCACTCACTCCTGCACTTCGGGTTTGACATCAAGATCCACACCTACGAATTTCAGGATTCTCGTAGAAATGGAGTCTACAACCCACAGTTTGGAGATCGCGTCATCTTCTACCTGAACATCGCAGATGGCCACTCGTTTTGGGAGAGAGAAAAGTCGTATGAGGATTATTGGCTTGCACAGAAGGCGTTTACAATTCTGTGCAAACAGCTCTTTCCGTCTGGATTTACACCAGAGCAACGAAGGTATGACGTAGTCGGGGTCACACTCATTCCGTCATGGGCAGAAACCGTAACTATCGATGAACGCATCGTACAACGACTCCTTTCGTTCTTCCGACTTCGGAAGAACGAAACACGATTTCAGGTGGCCAATCTCGATGATTCTCTTAGTTCTTACGACAACACTCCAAGAGATGTGGGTGGTCATCATCGCGCGACTGCTCGTGAGTTCGCCTACGATCTCACATGCTTCATCAGATCGTTCCAATACTTTGGCGAGTACGCAGGCGACAGAGACAACATAATTCGCGAAATGCTGGATCGGCACATGACGGACGCACTTTCTCTGATGGTGGGACTTGGGCGTTTGGATTGTCTGCGCAATGCCAATGCAATAAGCGATGTCTCGCGTGCTCATCTCGAGAACCTCGCGCTGTCTCAAAGGTTTTGGTTTCACCCATGTGTCCAAGACCAAGGAGAATCAAGACTTCCGACAACGCTTCAAGAGGCCGCATACGCTGGATCACAGCTTGCGTCTGCACTTCTATTGATCAAGATCATGCAACGAGAAAGAGAGCGACTCGAGAAGATCGCGGAGCTCGAGAGGAAAGCGCAAGATACCAAAAAACAACTCGCGAGACTCCAGCAAGGCAGTTAGTTCGGTCAGGCCGTCCCATGTGGGGCGGCCTAATATTTTATGTTAGTATTATTTTATGACAAAACTTACCGGGTAGTGAAAATTCGAGAGCAATTTCATTTTGAAATTGCCAAGACTAACTATACTATAGATATTATGACGATGAGTTTAAGAATCTAATAAAATGTCAAACAACGAGAATTCAACTCGAATTTCTACTACCCGACTTACCGCTGAACATTTTTATAAATTATGAGCTCTGAAAAGATTAGTAGAAAATCAATTGAATATAACGATTCCATTAAAGATCGTCGCGAATATAGCACCGAAAGATTGGTATGGGGATCCGATACATTGAAGATTATTAATCTTATTAGAAATAAAGAGTTTATTAATCAAGAGCTAAAAAAATCTCAAGATAAGTTTCTCAGATTATTCTCAGATAAATATTGGGAAGACCAGGTAAGCCGCGAATTTCGAAAGCTTATGGAAATAGCTTTTGATGATGAAGAATTTCTAGATGCTCTTCAGCAAGACGAAGAATGTCGTGAATATCTTTTGGCTGGAGATGATGCGATTGATTATGCAGATGTCAAAAAATATATTCATGACCGTAAAACGGGCGTTGTTGTAGGAGAAACTAGTTATGATGAACCATATCTTTTATCAGAAGCTATAATGAGCGGACATCTTAGTCGCATGTCCCCGCGACTCTATGAGCGATTATTAAGAATACACAATGCAAATTTTAAGGAAAAACAGGCGGAAATTAAAAAACTATTCCCAGTGTTAAGAGATGGGTTTTTGAAAAGAATTAGTGAGCGTATAAATGATGGCACTGTCCCAATAAAATACAACGATGTAATTTCTCGTATTGAAAATATTAAATATGAGGTTGTAGATCCATTTATTGCGCGCTATGAAGAAGTTGGAGGATATTTCAATCCATCCACAGAAACAGTAATCATAGCTTCTTCGGCATCAGTCGAACATATAAATCAGATATTCGACCATGAAATGTTGCATGTAATAAGTGGCAGAACCGACGCAACAGACACCTTATCGGAAGATAATATTATCAATATTCGCACTGGGATACACTATGGCATAAGCTTTGGCAAATTTGGAGAAGATGAATTAGACACACTAACTTTTGTGGAAAGATTTCGTTGGCTTAATGAGGCGATCACAGAAGATAATGCAATGAAATTTAACAATGCAAAAGCAGGATATTATAGATCTGAGCGAACATTATATGATCTACTTCAGAAATCTGGATCTATAATTATTCCAACAAGCATATTTCTTGAAGCATATTTTGAGGATTATAATCCTGACACTCAAGCAAATGTCCCAAATTGGAAGATTTTGGGGGATGCTATAAGTAGGGCATATCAGCCGGGTTTTTTGGTTATACTTGATAAATACATTGAAAAAAATGGTATAAGCAATGCAATTAATGCGATGCGCTCTAATTGGAGAAGTATTTTAGAAAACAGTACAAATTAGTGTTCTAGATTAAATCTCTAGTGTCTATATTTTTACAAGCTAATCGCGCGATTTAATAAATTCGTGGTACATCACGGCATGGAAAAGCCACGGCTAACCGGGTAGTGAAAATTCGAGAGCAATTTCATTTTGAAATTACCAAGACTAACTATACTATAGATATTATGACGATGAGTTTAAGAATCTAATAAAATGTCAAACAACGAGAATCCAACTCGAATTTCTACTACCCGGCTTACCGCTGAACATTTTTATAAATTCTTTCAATGCCCGCATTGGATTTGGTATGATCTCTATGCAGACGCGTCGCGTCGCAAAGAGCCATCGCCACTCTTACAAATGATTTATCGTGGCAAGGCGCATGATGCATTAAGCACCGTGCGAGACCACAAGAAATTTGAAGAGCTATTGCCAGAACAGTATCAAGACCTTGAAGAAGCATATATCGCTACGCTTGCCTTGATGAAGCAGGGCAAAAATATTTATCGCGGTGTTTTAATGACTGAAAATTGGGTCGGCATGCCTGATTTATTGGAAGCACGGCCGGGAAAAAGCGAGCTTGGTCCATGGGAATATGTTGTTTATGATGTGCAACGCACGATTGATCTGCGCGATGAGCAAAAATTTCCTCTGGTATTTTATTCGCTAATACTAGAAAAAATTCAGGGCGTGCGACCGCGCGAAGCTTATATGATTGATCCGCAGGGGCAAGAACGATCATTTCTCATTTCTGATTTTACTGACCGCTTTCATGTAACTCGCGAAGAAATTGAAAAGATTCTTGATGGTGAAAAACCAGCACCGTTTTTGAAATCAAGTTGTAAGCGGACGCCATGGTACGCGCTCTGTCTTGAGGGTGCGCAGGAATGTAATGATGTCTCTCTCGTGTATCGTCTCTCGCAGGCAGATCAGAGGCGTCTTTATGGGATAGGCATTCATACGGTTCAGGAGCTTGCTGATGCAAATGCAGATGTTTTACGCTCACAATTTGAGGATTGGCCATATGACAAAATAACCAGACTTCAGAATCAGGCAAAAGTTTTAGTTTCAAATAAACCGCTTATATTAAGAAGGCCAGATTTTCCTGAAGTCAGATACGAAGTTTATTTTGATGTTGAATCAGATCCTATTCGTGATGTTGATTATTTATTTGGAGTGCTTGTGCATGACACAAAAACCGGCACAACGAAATACGAGAAATTCATCGCCGAGAAACCAGAAGACGAAGCTAGTGCGTGGCAAGGATTTCTTGACCGCCTCGCAACTTTTGATGACTTTGTGATTTATCACTATGCGTTTTATGAACACATGGTTTTTGATCGCCTCGTAACTCGTCATGGTGCGCCTGATGTGATTATTCAAAAGTTTCGCGAACATACGATAGACCTTCATCAAAAGACGGTTGATTCGGTTATTTTCCCACTCTATTTTTACACGCTAAAAGATGTGGCGAAATTCCTTGGATATCAGTGGAGCGATTCCGAAGCTGGAGGCGCAGAATCTGTCGCATGGTATGATCAGTGGCTTAAAACTGGAGACCGAACTTTTTTGGATAGGGTAATCAAATACAATGAAGATGATGTGCGCGCCACAATGATGCTTAAGCAGTGGCTTGCCACACAAAAACCAGTCAAACATCGCGAATCGTTAGATGAGTAGCGATTCGCGCCGACCCCTTATGCTTAAGTATTGTGTATTTATCGCCAGTCGCAGAGGTATTCACCTTTATCTCTACGCCTCTATTTGATCTTCTTGTAGGATCCCACTGCCAGCCAGCCTCGCCGAGTCTAGGCGGGCCCGATAGAGCTAAAGGCGAATACCCCTGCTCTCGGCTCTCAATGTGTAATTATTACAAAAAATATTTCGGCGATTGCTATTCGCGAAGGTGCGTAAGGATATATGAATAGCCGAGCGTAACGAGCACTTATGCGTCCCGACTATTCGGGACGCTAATTAGTGCGAGTAGTGAGGTATTACAATACTGGAGCACAAGTGAATGGTAGTCGCCGAAATATTTTGATCTATATTACATATCGCACGAAAGACGAGTTGACTTCTATCTGATTATTTGGCACGATAAGCCGAACACATATGACGCGAAACGCAAAAATTCTTATCAGTATAGCGGTTGGCTCGCTTTTGCTTTTTATATATGTAGCGCCGAATCTGATAAATCGTATTCCTGGTCTTCCAAAACTGCCAGAACGACCATTTACCCTTGGTTTGGATTTGTTGGGCGGAGTACATCTACAATATAAAGCAGATCTTTCTAATATCGGAACTTCAAGCCCAGGCGATGCTCTGGCTGGGGTAAGAGATGTTGTTGAGCGAAGAGTAAATTATTTTGGCGTATCCGAACCGTTGGTACAGATTTCCGGTACAGACAGACTTATTGTTGAGCTTGCTGGCATAGATGATGCTGATACAGCAATAAAACTTATCGGAGAAACTCCTTTTTTGGAGTTTCGTGACGGCAGCACTCTTGACGCTGTGCCAACAGAAAAAGATCCGTATGGCGGATGGAAGTCTACCGGATTAACTGGTAGCCAGCTAAAAAGAGCCCAAGTCGTATTTGATTCTCAAACAAGTCGCGCACAAGTAGATCTTACATTTAATGATGAAGGAACAAAATTATTTGGTGAAATCACAAAACGAAATCTCGGTAAACCAGTCGCGGTGTTTTTGGACGGTGTTCCAATAAGCATACCAACAGTTCAGACGGCAATCACCGATGGTCGCGCAGTGATAAGTGGATCATTTACTCCGTCTGAAGCAAAACTTCTTGCAACACGTCTAAATTCGGGCGCGCTTCCAGTTCCAATTAAATTAATATCTCAACAAACAGTTGGTGCATCCTTGGGTAAACAATCATTATCGGATTCTATGCGTGCCGGCATATGGGGACTCATATTGGTCGCTTTATTTATGTTGATATTCTATCGTCTTCCCGGAATAACCGCGATGATGGCGCTCTTAGTATATCTTCTTATTACACTTGCGGTATACAAATTATTACCGGTCACATTGACGCTGGCTGGTATCGCAGGATTCATTCTTTCGCTGGGTATGGCGTTGGACGCAAATGTATTGATATTTGCCCGTATGAAAGAAGAGTTAGCGAGCGGGAAGCCATTATCAATTTCGCTTGCAGAAGGGTTTCATCGTTCATGGCCATCTATTCGTGACAGTCATGTTACTACATTCATTAGCGCGTTCGTACTTTATGCGTTTACAACATCAATTGTGCGTGGATTTGCGCTCACGCTTGGCATCGGAGTTGTTATTAGTTTATTTACATCAATAATTGTAACGCGTACATTTCTTCGTGCCATGATTGCTGGACGACTTGGTAGATACACATGGCTATTCTCATAAATATATGAAACGCTTCTACATAATTATGTTCACTGTGTCATTGATTGTTTTTGCCGCATCAATTGTTGCAATCTTTTCCTACGGACTAAATTTTGATGTTGATTTTACCGGCGGAAGCGTGCTTGAAGTTGAATTTACAAATGGGCGGCCGCCTATAGAAGATATTGTATCCGTGTTTGAATCGTCAAAAGATCCGATAGTTCATGCCACCACCGTAACTCCGCTAGGAGAACTAGGACTTGTGGTTAGGTCGTCAGATAAAACAAACGCAACACATGGTGTGGTTACCAGTGTTTTGCTAAAAAACTGGCCAGAAGCAGGGCTGCAAGAAAGACAATTTGATTTTATCGGTCCGTCAGTCGGAGAAGAATTAAAACAAAAAAGCATAACAGCAATAGTAATCCTTTTAATCGCAGTATTGCTGTATATCGCCTTTATGTTTAGAGCATTGTCCCGTTCACTTTCTTTGTGGGCGATGTCTGCCGGCACAGTTCTTGGACTTGCACACGACATTATTATCCCAATCGGATTGTTTGCTGTGCTAGGTCATTTTGCTGGAGTGCAAATTTCTGCAATATATGTTGCGGCGATACTTACTATTTTGGGATACACAGTATCCGATAAGGTTGTTATTTACGATCGTGTCCGCGAGAATATTTTGAGAGGATCAAAAGCTCCACTGGCAGACTTAGTACATACAAGCGTTATGCAAACTCTTGTTAGGTCTATAAATAATACCCTCGTGGTCGTCATATCGTCTTTGGCCGTGTTTTTGTTCGGAGGAGAGAGTATAAAATATTTCGCGCTTGCCCTAATGGTCGGTATTGCCCTCGGAGCATATTCTTCTATATTTGTAGCGTCTCCGGTTTTGGTATGGATGGGCAACAAACGAAAGACTTGACTCTTTTTATAATATGCGTACAATATAACTATCTAATCATATGGCAACAATTGACTCAAAACTTTTGACCCAGGGCGTAAAGGATCTAGTTAAGACCCTTCAGCCACGAAACCGCGATATCATATCGCGTCGTTTTGGTCTAAAAACTGGCTCTAGCGAGACCCTTGAATCTATTGGCTCTGGGTATGACATAACACGAGAACGAGTTCGTCAAATTGAGGCGTTTTCCTTGGCTCATTTGACACGATCTGTGCCAAATATATCAATAATTTCCCGTACTATTGATTCTGCAAAATCAGCACTTTCTCAAGAAGGCGGAGTCCTCTCGGAGAAAGATCTTTTTGCAAAAATGGTTGGATCCAACATCCGACCGCCAATCCATGCATCACTTGGCTTCGTGCTTGGTCTTGATAAGGACATTGTTCATGTTTCTGAAAATAATCAATTCCATCCCTTGTGGGCACTGGACAAAAAATCTCTTGATGCATTAACTGGGCAGGTCAACTCCATCATCTCGGCACTTTCTGAACGCGGGACAGCAATTTCAGAAGATGAAATTGCAACGCTTGCGTCTTCAAAAAATATTCGTTCTTTGCGTGGCGATGCTTTTCGTGCAAATGACTTTATCGCGCTTACCAACATTGCAAAAGAAATTGGGGCAAACCAATTTGGACAACTTGGTCTTGCAAAGTGGGGACAGATCTCCCCGCGTGGCATTAAAGATAAGGCGTATCTCGTTGTAAAGCAATCTGGCGAGCCACAGCACTTTACTTCAATCGCAGAACTTATTTATTCTGCAAAACTTGATAATAAAAATGTAAATGTGCAGACAGTCCACAATGAACTAATAAAGGATTCGCGGTTTGTCCTAGTTGGCCGTGGACTCTATGGCCTTACCGAATGGGGATATAAAGCAGGCACGGTAAAAGATGTGCTAAAAGATATTCTTCGTGAAAAGGGCAATCCAATCCCTCGCGCAGACCTCATATCTTTAGTAAAGGATCGCCGAATGGTCAAGGACAATACAATACTCTTGAACCTACAAGACTCTGGAACATTTATCCGTACTGCGGATGGAAGTTATCAGCTCCGAAAACGCTAGCCACATGGTATAATAAAGGGAAATGCTCGGATCAGCACTAATGCTGTCAGCGTTATTGAATGGATTAACCTTTGCGTTAAAGCTCTGGTGGGTTTGGCTTCCCGTTTTATTAGTCATAATTGCTTATGATGTTTGGTTTGATTATCAATTAGAAAAATATTTAGTCGAGATGAAATGGGTTCTTTTAGAAATCATTCCACCGCTTGAAATTCGCTATTCAAGTCCTCGTGCGGCAGAATATTTCTTTTCTGGCCTCCACGCATCATATGGTGGTGGCACTGGGTGGAAAGGGCAATTTTTTACAGGCAAAGTGCCAGACTGGTTCTCAATTGAAATCGCCTCAAACAGCGGAGACACTCACTTTTATATTCGCTGTCTGGAGGGTCAAAGAAATACTTTAGAATCAATTTTATTTGCGCAGTATCCGGACGCAGAAATCCGTATCGTAGAAGATTATATGGATCAAGTCCCAGCCGTGTTTAAGCCGGACAAATACGATTTGTCGTGCAGTGAGTTTATATTTTCGGAAGCACAAGCGTATCCAATCAAAACATACCCAGAGTTTGAGGATGCTGGAGGCAAAGATGAATATGCGCGACTTGATCCGCTCGCGCCACTTCTTGAAATTATGAGCGGGCTTCGTGCCGGAGAACATATTTGGTTGCAATTTATGCTTCGTCCAACCGGCAAAGACTGGATCAAAGAACAACAAAAAGTTGTAGACAAGCTTGCCGGCAAAGAAGAAAAGCAAGCAGATCCGCATCCGATTGTTTGGATTCTTAGTTTGCCTCTAAAAATTATTACAGCACTTCTTGAGGAGTTCGGTCTTCAGAAGCCAGTTGAAGAAAAGAAAAAAGAAGAGAAACAGTTTAACTTACAAGGTCTTACGCCAGCACAAAAAGTAATATTGGAAAGAGTAGAATATAAATTATCCAAGTTGGCTTTTAAGGTCGGCATCAGACTTTGTTATATTGCAGACAAAGATGTTTATAACGGTGCTCGCCCAGCGTCAGTTGGCGCCATGTTTAAGCAGTTATATTATACAAATCTAAACTCATTCAAACCGAATCCAAAAGCATCAAGCAGTGACAAGGGGACTCTTGGCTGGCTATTCCCAGATGGCAAAGGATTTGGAGTTGAAGCAAGAACGCTTCAGAAAAAAACATCAATGTATAAAAAACATAGGGAAAGAAAATTCACAAAAGACTTCGTCATCCTTAATGTGGAAGAACTTGCGACGATTTGGCATCTTCCTGGTGCTAATATAAAAGCGCCACTGATTTCACGAATACAGGCAAAGAAAGGACAGCCACCAGCGATGTTACCAACAAGACAATTACGATGAAAGATTTTACCGACACAAAAAACGAAAAAGAAGTCGTCTTGTTCGGGACGACAGAATTTCGCGGCAAAATAGAAAATTTTGGAATTAAATTGGGCGATCGTCGTCGCCATGTCTATGTAATAGGAAAATCAGGCATGGGCAAAACCGAACTTCTCAAGAATCTTGCTATCCAAGACATTCAAGACGGACGGGGCATTTGCTTTATGGATCCTCACGGAGATCCTGTCTATGACCTACTGGACTATATTCCGAAAGATCGCGTCAAAGATGTGATTTTTATCAATCCTGCCGATATGCAATTTCCGGTTGCATTTAATGTGATGGAAAAAGTTGGACTAGATCAGCGCCATTTAGTCGCGGATGGCATGATGGCGGTATTTAAGAAAATTTGGATTGATCAATGGTCTGCTCGTATGGAGTATATTTTAAATTACACAATCCTTGCGCTTTTGGAAGCCGATGGGAGCACGCTTTTGGGAGTTAATCGTATGCTTGCGGAAAAAGAATATCGTCATCGTGTGCTTGAGCAGGTAACAGATTCGGAAGTCCGCGCATTCTGGCTTACGGAATTTGCAAAATATAACGATAGATATGCGCAAGAAGCAACTGCCGCTATCCAAAACAAGATCGGACAGTTTGTTTCAAATCCGCTTATCAGAAATCTTATTGGACAAGAGCGGACCAGTTTTGATATGCGCAAGGCGATGGATGAAAATAAGATTATTCTCGTAGATATCTCCAAGGGGCGAATAGGCGAGGACGCGTCGCGCTTGTTAGG
>Ga0209210_1002118_pt1 | contig 14983 bp, 27 predicted proteins | sample RifGroA1_FD_183991 | JGI IMG/M metagenome (GOLD analysis project Ga0209210, IMG submission 183991) | Contaminated groundwater microbial communities from Rifle, Colorado, USA - Rifle Groundwater A1 (SPAdes) (version 2) | ecosystem: Environmental > Aquatic > Deep subsurface > Groundwater >...
ACGGGCAGCCGCCGGCCCAGCCGACGGTGCCGCAGTACGGGCAGCCGCCGGCCGCGCAGCCGCAGTACGGGCAGCCGCCGGCCGCGCAGCCGCAGTACGGGCAGCCGCCGGCCCAGCCGACGGTGCCGCAGTACGGGCAGCCGCCGGCCGCGCAGCCGCAGTACGGGCAGCCGGTGCCGCAGTACGCGCAGCCGCCGGCCCAGCCGCAGGGCGCGCCGGCCGCGTTCGGGCAGCCGCGGTGGCCGCAGTAGGAGAGCGCGCCCTCTAGGCAGTAAAGCGCGCGCAAGCGAGTCGAGCGCAATTCCACCCGCTGGTACTCGACGGAATACAGCGGGCGGAATCTTCTAGGAGTGTTGGATGATCGAGCGCATCATCTCTGGCGGGCAGAACGGTGTTGATCAAGCAGGACTCCGCGCTGCACGCGCCGTCGGCATCGCGACGGGAGGGTGGGCGCTGCATGGCTGGACAACCATCGACGCCCCCGCACCGTGGCTCGCCGGCAACAGCGAGCGGACCGCGCCCGGGATCGGTGCGTCGGCCGAGGCACTGTTGAGGTCATTGATCATGGAGATCAGATGATTCAGATAGTCCCAGAGGTGGGGGCGCGTGTCGGCGTCTGCTGCCACGAACCACATTGCTATGTTCACGTCTACGAGAACAAACCAGTCGTGAACGGCGAGTTGTTGTCTTGGCTCTATGTCTGCAGGGAATGCTGCGATATCGTCTTTCGTATCGGCGTCGTATCGTCGACGCTGTTGACGGTGCGGACCTGGACAGACGTCGACGCCAACAAGGTGCAACTTCCTGATAGTTTTAAAGGAACGAACTGACGGTGAGGTACCTCGGCGGCAAGAGCAAGATCGCCTCGCGCATCGCGGCGGTCATCCTCTCGACTGTCAGGGAGCGCGACAGATACATCGAGACGTGCATCGGGGGGGGAGCCGTGTTTGAGGTTCTCGCGCCGCACTTCGCTCGTCCATGCGCGGGCGATGTTCACCCCGACCTGATGCTGATGTGGCAGGCAGTCGCGCGAGGCTGGGTGCCGCCAACGGCCGTCACCGAGGAGCAGTACCGATCATTGAAGAATCAGCCGTCGTCGGCGCTTCGCGGGTTTGTCGGGTTCGGATGTAGCTTCGCTGCGAAGTGGTTCGCGACGTACGCTCGCGACGGCTTCGGCGGCGCGGCGCGCAACTTCGCCGAGGAGGCATCCTGCTCCGTCGTTCGGATGCGCCCCGTCCTTGAGCGGGCGGCGATCAGGCACTGCTCTTATGAGCAGTGGGACGTCTGCAAAGGTGACGTCGTGTACTGCGATCCTCCGTACGCCGGGACGACTGAGTACGCGGGCGCGAATGGCTTCGACCACAACAGGTTCTGGTGCGTTCTCGACGGGTGGGTTGAGGTCGGTGCTCACGTGTTCGTGAGCGAGTACTCGGCGCCATCTCACTGGCGTGTGATAGGCGAGGCATTGCACAGGCAATCGGTGGCTGGCGGAACAAATGTCGTCGCCACGACGGAGAGACTTTTCACGCGCTCGCGTGGGCGGGTGTTCACCAGGACTGGAGTCCCAGCATGAGATACCTCGGCGGCAAGGGTCGGCTCGCGAAGCAGATCGCCTGCGTGATTCTCTCCTCGACGCGGCGCCGCGACTGCTTCCTCGAGACGTGTCTCGGCGGCGCGCACGCCCACGAGCAGCTCGCCCCGCACTTCGCGCACCCGCATGCTGGAGACGTCCACCCGGACCTCGTCATGATGTGGCAGGCGGCGGCCAAGGGCTGGGTGCCGCCGACGGTCGTGACCGAGGAGCAGTACCGCTGGCTGAAGAACCAGCCGTCATCGCCGCTGCGCGGGTTCGTCGGTTTTTGCTGCTCCTACGCTGGGATGTGGTTCCAGTGCCCGGCCCGGCACGTGAAGGGCGTGCCGCTCGAGCACGACGACGTGGCGGCATGCGAGTCGCGCGTCGTCGCACGCACGGCGCGCTCTCTCGCCAGGTCGCGGATCGAGTGGACCTCCTACGAGTCGTGGACGCCGCTCATCGAAGCCGCGCCGGAGCGATGGGTCTGCTACGCGGATCCGCCCTACGCGGGCACGGCCTCCTACGAGGGCACCGACGCTTTCGATCACCTGCAGTTCTGGGGCATTCTCGACCACTGGGTCGATATCGGCGCCGAGGTGTTCGTGAGCGAGTACACGGCTCCCGCTCACTGGAACGTGCTGGGCGAGGTCGAGCACACCTGCATGGTGTCCGCCTCGCGGTCCGACGAGACCGGGAAGAGGGTCGAGCGGCTGTTCTCTCGCGCGCAGTTCGCGCGCCCCGCGCCCGGGTGGGAGGCCGAGTTCCTCGCCCGCGTCGAGCAGGTTCGCGCAGCGAGGCAGGCGCCGGCGCGCGGCAGGGCGCCGGCGGTTCCCGCGGCGTCTCCGCCCGCACCGATCGTTCCCTTCGCGTGCTTCGCACGCACCGGGGCGGTGATCAGGTAGGTAGCATGAGTTATACTGGAAGCCTTGCTTATAAGAGGAGCGAAGCAAGCGGGAAGCTCGCTGCTAATCTCCTACAGTTTCACGCGGCTCTCTACGATCTGCAATTTGTGCTCGGATATCCGGATGCGTCAATGAACGAGATAGTGAAGCATCTGCGAGACATGGGGTACCGCGCGGAGACGCTCAACGGCTGCGGTACCATCATGAAGTCGTTGCATCGTAACGGCTGTGTGTGGATGGTTGGTAAGCGCAGATGTCGCACAGGAAAGCACTCTTTTGTCCAGGTCTACACGTGGAAAGAGTGGCAGACGATTCAGCCAGAACCGCCGTCGTACCTGACGCTGCTTCGACTCTCGTATCAGGAGTTCGCTCAGCATCGTTGTCCGACGTGCCATGCGCATCATGGCTCTTGCAAACACTCACCGTGTCCTGGAATCACTGACAGCACGAAATGTGCATGCGGCTTCGCTGATGCCGTCAACGAGTTGTTCGTCAAGCGCTCGATGAAGAAATGAACGGAGCGGATAAATGAAGCGCACTCGAGTCGCGCCTCGAGGATACTGTCCCGAGTACCAGTTGCGGTTCGCGATCGTCACCGGCGACGGACGGTATCTCGTCACGAAGGAGGTCCCTTTCGAGCGGGTCGCGGACATCGGAGCGGCGTTTCTCTGGACCCGCAGGCGAGAGGCGGAGGATCTCCTGACGAAGTACCGAATCGCCCTTCGCAAACACCGCGTCGTGCAGGTCCGCGAGGAGGAAACGCCTTGATTCTCGACTCCGAAGGCCGAGTTATGTTCCGCCGGCGCGACGATCACCGTGTCGACGGTACTCCCGGGCCGTGGTGGGCGCGGTGTCCTGACGGCATTATTCTCGTCTGCCTTCCTTGCGGGCACTCCGTTCGGCTCGTGCAGCACACCACCGACTTGGTCGGTCGCGTGTCCCCGTCGCTCTGCTGCTCCTACGGGGACAGCTTCCATGAGATGGCGCGGCTCCTCGACTTCGAGAGAGCGCAGCCATGATCTGGGACGTATCCCGCTTCGTAGCATTTGACACGGAAACACACAAGATCCAGGACGGGCTCGCGGCTCCGCCGCTGGTCGTCGGCTCGACCGCCTGGTTCAATCCGGGATGGCAGGCAGAGGGGAGGCTGCTTCACCCGGCCACCTCCGCCTACGACTACGCGAAGCGGCTGCTCAACTCCGACCGGATCATCGTCGGCGCGAACATCGCCTACGACATGGTCGTGCTCTGCGCCGAGGGGCAGCGGCGCGGCGACCCGACCATGATGGACGCGGTCGTTCGCGCTTACACCGAGCGCCGCGTGCTCGACGTTTTGATTGCGAGCGCGCTCGAGGCCATCTTCGACGGCAGTTTCGGCAACGAGAAGAACAACGACGTCTGCTACCCGTCCTGGGATCGCCGCGCAGGCCAGAAGGTCAAGAAGGCGTCGGGCAAGATCGCAAAGCGTTTCTCGCTCGAGGTCTGCACCGATATCGTGCTCGGCCGGACCGATGCCAAAGAGAATGACTTCTGGCGTCTCCGGTACGCCATCCTCGAGCACGTCCCGCTCGATCACTGGCCAGCCGACGCAAAACAGTATCCCGTCGACGACGCCGTGAACACCCTCGAGGTGGCCGCCGCGCAGGTGCTCGGCTACCGCCGCCCGGATGGCGAGACGCCGCCGCACCGGAATCTCGACGACATGGCCGACCAGGCCGAGACGGCGTTCTGGGAGGCGATGGGCGCGGCCCGGGGCATCCGGGCTGACCGGGACCGCGTCGAGGCGCTCGCGGCGAAGGCCGAGGAGATGCACGCGCGAGTCGTCGAGCAGTTCGCGCAGTACGGCCTCTACCACGTCGGCGGACCGCAGTGCCAGTGCGGCATCGTGCCTTGCAGCAAGGCAGGCAAACCCTGGATCCAGGCGATCAAGCGGCGCGTGGCGATCGCCTATGGCGCGAACCCCGCGGCGGGGTGTATGGCCTGCGGCGGGTGTGGACGCGTGACCGGGGCCTCCGGGTCGGCCGTGTTCTGTGAGCGGTGCGACGGCACGGGGCTGGACCTGACGACCTCCACCAGGATCCCGTCTACGCCGGCCGGCGGCATCTCGAAGGACCGAGACGCGCTCATGGAGTCCGGTGACGATGTGATCGCTGCCCTCGGGGACAACGTCGTCGAGAAGGTGCGCGACACCTATCTGCCCTACGTCCGCGGCGGGATCGACGTGCCGATCACGCTCAGGCCGAACGTCCTCCTCGAGACGGGGCGCTCCTCCTATGACGGGCTCATCCAGCTCTTCATGCGCCAGCCGCTCATGGAGAACGGCAAGCCGATCATGTTTCGCGGCTTGCCGCTCGGCGTGCGGCAGTGCTTGCGGGCGCGGCCCGGGTACTACTTCTTTTCGATTGACTACTCGGCTATCGAGTTGTGCTGCCTTGCGCAGATCACCTACTGGCTCTTCGGCAAGTCGGTGATGCGGGACATCATCAACGACACACAGGATCCGGGCTTCCTCCATTCGAGCGGGGCGGCGCGCATGCTCGGGATCTCCGACGATGAGATGCGGGCGCGGCTCAAGGCGAAGGACAAGAAGGCAAAGGATTTCAGACAAGCCCAAAAACCATTCAGCTTCGGCGTTCCCGGAGGCATGGGTGGTGCGAAGATTGTCCTTACGAACCGCAAGGCGGCGGCCGGCGAGACGGTGGCGCCGGACGGCACCCGGTACGCGGGGATCAGGTTCTGCATCCTCGTCGGCGACGAGCCGCGCTGCGGCACGCGAAAGGTAAGCGAGTGGAAGGGGCGACAGATCGTGCCGACCTGCCAGCGCTGCCTTGAGGTAGCCGAGTACCAGTTGCGGCCGGCGTTCCTCTCGACGTACCCCGAGGTCGCCGAGTACCTCGCGTGGTCGAACCGCGAGTGCAATCGGGACGATGAGTGGTCGAAGCGCGTCTACAATTATGTACCCGCAAGCATTCGCGCCGATGGCTACACGCGAATCCGTGGCGGCGTCGACTACTGCTCGCGCGCCAATGGCGGCTTCCAGCAGCTCAATGCCGACGGAACGAAGGCCGCCTCGCGCACCTTCGGGCGCGAGTGCTACGGTTACGGGCCGATGGGCCGCGAATCCCCCCTCTATGGTACGCGGCCGATCATGATGGTTCACGACGAGTTGTTCGGCGAGACGCCGCAGGCGAAAGCGCACGCGGCGGTGATGAGGGGATCCGAGATCATGGTAGCAGATATGCGACGCTACCTGCCCGACGTCTATGTCAGTGCGCCCCCTGCTCTCGCGGCCTGGTGGTCAAAGGACATGGAAGAGAGGAGAGATGAGCACGGGATGTTGATCCCCTGGGACATCGAGGCGATTGCCGAGGATATTCGCGCAAAAGGCTTGACCGCGCACGGCGTTTCAGCCTAAACAGTTAATCGCTATGCTGATGGGGAAACAAGAGAGTCAGTCATGAGCGTCCTTCTGAAGAACTGGTTCGTCCACCTCTTGGGAGATGGCTTCACGGCCCCCGAGAACAGGGTTCAGACGCTCGTCGGCGAGGCGAGCGGGCACCCGAAGCCAGGGTTCCCCGACGGGTCCAAGATCCAGACGTCCGAGATCACTGGCTACTTTGATGGCCCGCCTCTCCTCATCAGGACGAAGGACGGCACGATCTATCGCCCGGAGGAGATGGAAGAGGGCTACCGGCAGTGGCGCCTTTCTCAGGGCTTTCAGAGCAAGGTCGACTGGTCGAAGTTCCCCAAGTTCACTCCAGAACCGAATGACTTGGCGGTCTGAGGCCCGCCGATGGAGAAGCAGAAGTGCAGGAAGTGCAAGGGCGAGGGGGAGCACCGTGACGGGAGCACGTGCAAGTGGTGCAAGGGCACGGGCGTTTACACGCCGAAGCCGAAGGACAGCGAGAAGTGAGGATCATCTCGGCAATCCGCAGCGCGGCGCGAAAGCACATCTGGAACCCGGTCGTCGGTCGGGTCCTTGACCGCGGGCTTCGCTGGCTCTGCAGTCAGGAGGGGTGGGAGAACATCGTTTCAGCGTCAGCGCAAGTACTGGTTGACCCGCTGGCCGCCGTCGCCGCACGCGCTGCCGTTGCAAATGTGTTCGCGAGGCTCGGCCCGTACCTCAGTCGCGACTCGATCAAGGTGCTGCGGCTCGTCGACGAGATCGCGCGGAAGAACGCGCCGTCGTCGGAGGCGAACTAAGGTGAGCCGCGTCCAGCAGGCGTCCGGAGCGCGTTTCGAGGCGTGGGTCGAGGCGCAACACGTCGTTGCGAGGAACCGCGGGCTGCTCGTTCACGCGGAGCATACGCAGGCCGTGGCCAAGGTCATTGGCGGGAGGGTCGTCTACGCAGCCCCCGGCGTGGCCGACTACGTTCTCTGTCTTCACTGGGGGTGGTACGGCGCTGTGGAGGCCAAGGCGTGCGACGGGCCTCGCCTCTACAGAACGCGCATCGCACCTCTTCAGTCGCGTCACCTTCACACCGTCGCACGCGGCGGCGGGCTGGCACTTCTGCTCGTCAGATTCGATGACGACTACGCGGTGCCCTGGCTCGAGGTGCCGTGGGAGCAGGCGCGCTCGGCCGATAGCGTGAGCGCCGCTTCCATCGCTCAGTGGAGGATCGCTCCCGGTGAATGCTACCTGGAGCGGTTCGTTAGGAGACCGTCGTGATCAACACGCGATCGCGCGTGAAAAAGATGCTCCGGAAGGGGTGCACGGCGGCGCAGGTGGCCAAAGCACTCAAGGTGTCGAAGCCGACCGCATACAAGTATCTCAACGAACTGCGCAAGGAGTTGGGCTCCGCGATCACGGTCCGCCGCGAGCGGGTTTCGGCGCGCGGTCCGAAGTCGAAGGTTTACAAGATGACGGGAGGTCGGAAATGATTGTCTGGGTCGACACGGAGACGACCGGGCTCGATCCCGAGACCGGCGACCTGCTCGAGGTTGCACTCGCGGTGACGGACGACAACCTCGTCGAGGTCGCGGCCACGACCACTGTCGTGCAGCCGATCACGGCCAGCGGGATCAAAGCCTGGCGCGCTCGGCTCAACCCGGTCATTCAGGAGATGCACGGGAAGAACGGTCTGCTCGACCAGATCGAGGCCGGGCTCGGCGCGCGTCGACACGAGGCAGAGGAAGCGCTGATGACCTGGGTCAAGGCCGTCGCGAGCGGGCGCTGCGCCACGTGCAGCTACCTGCGCAGGGAACACTTCCTCGAGGGGCAGATCAACTGCGGTCCGGTTTCCCCTCCTCCCGAGGGCAGCTTCAAGGCAGTTGATCTGAAGAATACGCAGCTGGCCGGGTCGACGGTCGGCTTCGACCGCGCGTGGCTCCGCAAGCACATGCCAGCGCTCGAGGTGCTGTTCCACTACAGGTCGATCGACGTCTCGTCGTTGACGGAGCTGGCCGAGAGGTGGGTGCCCACCGTCTACGAGGGCAGGCCGAAGGCGGGTGCCGCGCACCGCGCGCTCGACGACGTGCGCGAGTCGATCTCCTACCTGCGCTACTACCGCGACTGTGGCTTCATCGGAGGTGCCAAGTGAGCAAAGCGACCATCGACCTGACGCGGCGCACACGCATCCGCACGCTCGCTGCACGCATGCACCGCGCGGGGATCGCTGGCGTGTTCTCGACCGCCGGCGGGGTGCCGGCCGTCGACGAGAGCGCGCTCACGGAAGATCAGCGGCTCGAGGCAACGAAGATCCTCGATGCCGACGTCCCCGTCGAGGACGTGGAGACGGCCGTGAGCGTAGCGGCGATGATCCCGCGATACGTCAAGCCGTCCTGCCCGATCTGTCACGGTGGCGGCCTTGCGCGCGGTAGCGTCGACAATTTCTGCGTCTGCGTCGACCGACGCTGGCAGGCCACCATCGATCATCAGGCGTTCGTCGACAACCTCCGCGCCCCCCGGCACGACTTCGGCGCACGTGTCGAGAGCACGCGTGCGGCCGACGACGCGAAGCGGATCGAGGTGGCGAAGGACGTACTCGATCGTGCCCGCGCTGTGCAGGCAGCCGCGTGTGGCGACCTCGACGGCAAGATCAAGGATCTGGAGGACACCGGCGCTGCATACTTCGCAGAGCGCGAGAAGATCGACGCAAGCCGTGCCGCGTCGAAGGCACTGGCCGAGGAGCAGGAGCGCTTGGCGGAGGAGTACACGAGGCTCGTCGCGGAAGGAGACGCCAGAGCGGAGGAAATCGCGCTCCAGCTCGGGCGGCTGATCGAGCCACTCTTCCGGGCCTACCTGGCAGGGTTCGACGACGACGATCGCGCGCAGGCGCACACGGCCGTGGACGAGGTGTACGCCACGGCCGCGCTGGTGAGCACTCGTCGCGTCGCGCGGAAGGCATCGGAGGAGGCGGGGCAGCGCGCGCGTGCCGACGAGCGGGCGTGCGAGCAGCAGATCGCAGTGATCGACGCCGCCAACGCACCGCTCGTCGGTACGATCGAGCGGCTGCGCGCCGAGCGCGCCCGGATCGCGAGGCACCACCAGCCGAAGATCGACCGCGCGGAGAAGCGGCTCCGGCGCCTGACCTACTTGGCCGGCGACACGGGTGGCGACGAGAACACCGAAGCGACAACACTGTAGGCGAGGAGAACCTGATGTACGACAACCCGTATCGTTTCATCGGCGTCGGCGGCTGCATCAGCGCTGGGAAGAGTGACCTCTGTCGTCTGCTCGCGGAAGAGATGTCCGTCGACGGATCGCAGACCGTGATCCTCGACGAGCCGGCGGATCAAACGGACAGCCGGGGGAAGGTAGCGAACCCGTTCCTTCCCGACTACTACGAGGAGTCCGATCGCCTGAAGGATCCGGCCGCACCGCGCCCGAAGGCGAGCGTGTCGTTTCTCATGCAGATCCACCTCTTCGTCGAGCGCAAGATCATCCACGACTACGCGGCCTCGCACGTTACCGCTCGCAAGGGGCACGTGATCGTCGACCAGATCCTTCACAACGACGCCTCGTTCGCGCGGGTCCAGGCGTACCTCAAGTACATGTCGCAGCGCGAGTTCGGCGTCTACGCGCGGCTCTACGACGCGATGATCAATGCTGTCAAGCTGCCGACGATCCTCGTTCACCTCGACGTCGACCCCGAGGTCTGCGTGGCACGGATCCGCCGACGCGCTCTGGAGAGGACCGGGCGCGAGTGCGAGAAGGTGATCGAGACTGGGTACCTCGCTCGACTCCGGAAGGAGATGTCCGACACGGCCGACGTCCTGGAGCAGCGGGGCGTCGGCGTCATCCGGCTCGACTGGAACGAGGAGTTGCCAACGGACGAGCTGCGACGGCCGAGGGTGCGTGCGCTCGCGAAGCAGATCCGAGAGAAGCGGGTCGTCTCTGACTTCGTCGACCTGCACCTGGGGATCATCTAGGAGGTCGCCATGCCCGCCGACTGGATCCAGACCTTCACGCGACGGAAGTTCTACCCGACCGCCCCCCGCGTCGAGGACGTCGATATTTTCGACATCGCACACGCCCTCGCGCGCATCTGCCGCTTCACCGGGCACATCGATCCAGCCTATACTGTAGCCGAGCATAGCATCCACTGCGCGTTGATCCTTGCCGAGCTGGGGCACTCCCCGAAGATCCAGCTCGCCGGTTTGCTCCACGACGCGAGCGAGGCGTATCTCTGCGACGTGAGCCGGCCGGTGAAGAGGGACCCGTGCATGGCCGGCTACCGCACAGCCGAGGCACGGTTGGAGGCGGTCATCTACCAGGCGTTCGGGCTCCCCTTCGAGCGCATGCCGCCGGAGGTGAAGGAGGTCGACAACATGCTCTGCGGGTGGGAGGCACGCGACCTCTTGCCGGGCGGGCCGCTCGACGGCTGGGCGAAGGCGCCGGACGGCGCGCCGAAGATCGTCCCGGTCGGTGACCCGAAGATCATCAAGGCGGAGTACCTGGAAGTGTTCTGCGGATTGCTGGGGTGAGTCATGGCTCGGCTTCGCTTCACCTACGCAACGATGTGCGCCGGCAAGACGCCGCTGGCGATCATGATGCGGTTCAACTACCACTCGCGCGGGCGGCGGACGATCTTCTTCGCGCCGGCGTGTGATACGAGGATCGTCGGTAGCCGAACGACGACGAAAATCGGAGTCTCTGCTCCTGTCGTGCTCTTCCTCCAGGACGACGACCTCTACCTTCGTGCACAGAAGGAGGATCTATCCTACAACGACGGGGAGCCTGCTGAGAGGGGGCTTGACCTCGTGATCGTCGACGAGGCGCAGTTTCTCACCGAGAAGCAGGTGTGGCAACTCTCCGATGTCGTCGACAAGATGGCCGTCGACGTAGTCGCGTTCGGGCTTCGCACCGATTTCCTAGGCAGGCTCTTCTGCGGGAGCGAGGCGCTCCTCGCACTCGCAGATGAGGTCGTCGAGATCCCTGCGATTTGTTCCTGTGGTCAGCCGGCGAAGATGCACCTCCGCGTCGACGCGGCGGGCACAGTGGTGCGCCAGGGCGAGGTCGTCCAGATCGGAAGCAGCGAGAGCTACATGTCAGTCTGCCGGAAGTGTTTCAAGAAGGGGATGGGAAGATGAGCACGCAACCGTTCATTCTCGGGCTGCTTGGCCGGTCGCTCTCCGGCAAGTCGACCGCCGCGGACTACTACCGGGACCAGCACGGCTTCACCGTCGTCAACTTCGCCGACCCCCTGAAGGACGTGCTCAAGCACGTGCTCGGCCTGACCGAAGCCCAGGTGCGCGGCGATCAGAAGGACGTTGTCGACTCGCGCTACGGCGTCACGTCGCGGGACCTCATGATCCGCCTCGGGCACGGCGGGCGTGAGATCCTTTGGCAGGACATCTGGGTCGAAGCGTGCTTCCACCGGATCGAGAGATTGCTGAACGCGGATCCGTCTCGACGTCTCTTCGTAATCGGGGACGTGCGGTACGCGAGTGAGTGCCATGCGATCTACGAGTGCGGAGGCGCCGTCGTGAAGCTAACGAGGCGCACGACGAACATCTTCACGGAGGCGTCCGTCGATGATGTGCCAGCAGATATAATCTGGAAGACGATCGACAACGGAACCATGACTGTGGATGATTTGAAGGCGGCTCTCGATGCGCTGCCTCGGCCATGGTAGAAGCTGTGACCAGCAGCATTTGCTTGAAGTACGATGCCTACATCACCGCGTTGCGCGGCGGAGGCTCCTTCGCAGCCGAGTTGCGCGCCTACGAGCGTGCGTACGTCGTGCTCGATGTTGTGGCGAAAGAAGAGTGGGACCGCGAGGTCGAGCGCACTCACGATGGGGCGGATCGAGCGGATCCTCTTGACCCAACAGGACGAAGTGAGCGAATCTCGGCCGCACTCATTGCACACCACGAGAAGAAAAGGTGCAAAGCATCTCGGGACGATCGGTGATCCGCTCTGGTGAATGCGTTCGCTGTCGCGCCCCGGCTGTGCCCGGATCGCTTCTTTGCGTCGAGCATCTCGCCCTCGGTGCGAGTCCTGTAGCCGACGAAGAAGGCTGTCGCGATCGTATACACGAGTTCAAAGAGGAACCATTGGGACGTTCGTGCAAGGACTGTGATCGACCACTTCTTGCAGGTCATGGTGGCAGGCGAGAGCGGTGTGGTTGTCGAAGGAAGCGTGCGCAGCACGCAAACAAGAAAAGGAGCAGCGATATGGAGAGGACACTCGGGAAGGTGATCTCGGAGCGCCGCAACACCCTCGGGCTCAGCCTGAAGGATCTCGGTCGCCTGGTGCACAAGGAAGACGGCCACGGCGTCTCGTCACAGTACATCCACGACATCGAGCGCGACCGCCGGACGCCGTCGCCGCGCGTCCTCGCGGAGATGGCCCGCTCCTTGGGCGTCGACCCCCACTACCTCGCTGCGGTGGCAGGGCAGTGCCCCCAGGAGATCCTCCAGTACCTCAAGGAGTACCCCGAGGCGGGCGCCGACGTCGCGACGATGTTCACCCGCGCCCGCGCCACCGGCTTCGTCGGGTGGGAGGACGTCGAGATCGGCCCGAAGAGCATGAGCGCCGCGCGCTAGTCCGGCTGGCGCTCGGCGGAGAGCCCCGGGCGCCCGCGCGCGAAAACAAGGAGATGAACATGGCAGAGAAACAGATCACGTTCCGCTTCGCTGACATCGACGTCGACACGCGCGAGGCGTTCCAGCGCTACTGCGACGTGCGCCAGGCCGAGGCCCGCGCCTCCAGCGAGTCGGAGCATACGAAGCAGCTGGCCGAGGAGAACCGGCATCGCGAGGCTGATGCCGCCCGCCGGCGGGAGGAGGTCGCGGACGAGCCGCAGATCATCGTCGAGCGAGCGCGGGCCGAGGCCGAGGCCCGGAAGATCCGGCGCGCGACCGAGTTCGAGGACGCGAAGCAGGAGATCGAGCTTCAGAAGGAGCGGCGCGAGGCGGACGCCGCCGACATGCAGTCGAGGGTCTCGGTCTTCGAGAAGGTCCTCGAGGTCGTCTGGCCGAAGATCGAGTCGATCGGGTACGGCTTCGTCGGCATGGTCCGCGAGGAGAACCAGGAGACGCGCGACCTCCTCGTCGCCAACATGCACCTCCTCGCCGGCCGCAACCCGAAGGATGGAGCGAAGTAAGCCGGCGGCGCGTCCTGCTGGCCTCCGCGAGGCCACCGACCGCGCTCGCGTAGACGAGGTGCTTCGCGCGCTCGAGGCGTGCGACGGCTGTATCACGCACGCGGCGGTGGAGCTTCTCGTGTCGCGCCGGACGCTCACGACGCTCCTCGGCGACTACGACCTCACCGAGCGGGCGCGGGAGATGCGGCGCAAAGCATGGGGTCGGCGGTCCGCGATGGGGCGCCCGCCGAGGTGATCCGGAAGCGGCGCCCGGACGAGCGCGCCGCGCAAATATGAACGACGGAGGCAAGAATCATGGCGATCGATCTCAAGACCGGCAAGAAGATCACGATCGAGGGGCGCAACTTCGGCGAGGACGAGCCGATTTTCATCATGCGCGCTCGCGACCCGCTGGGCCGCGACTCCGTGGAGGACTATGGGAAGAAGGCGCGCCTCCTCAACATCGTCGGCGCGCTCAACAACGAGGGCGACGAGATGGTCAGCGAGGAGTTCATCGTCTCCTGCGAGGAGGCGGGCGAGAAGATGATCGAGTGGGCCGAGGCCAACGACTCGCGGATGCCGGACTAGGTTCACGGGCGGCGGTCTGCGCGAGAAGCGGAACGAGATGAGTGCTGACCGCCGCCCTGTCCGCCAGGTTCGACTAGTCCGCGTCGACGACACCGACGCGCACCCGTGCGACAAGGACCATCCGATCCCGCTGCCGCAATGGCTTGTTGAGATGCGGCTCCCAACCATCGGCCGAGTCGATCGCCCGGAATGGCCCGAGGAGGGGAGGCCATACGAGGGGCGGCACCCGCACCACATGCGGCTCCGGCCCTGGCACTTCGGCCTCCTTGTCGCCGTTACCACCGTCTTGCTTGTGGGAGCTGCGCTGTTCCGGGCATGTGGTAGATAGTGGTAGAAAACTAACACAAGGCGGTAGTTTTCAGCCAGTTCCTGACCGAAAACCGGCGGAAATCGCGGAGATCGGCGTTGGCACGGCGCATGCCACGCCAGAGCGCGCGTCCTTCCTTGGTCTGCGCCGGGCTTGGCTTGATGACGACGGACCAGTGCCGCTCGGCGGCGTCGTACAGGGCGGACGCGACTCCGCGGCGGCGCGCGCTCGCCGTCACGTGGACTGCCTGAACGATGGCCACGTGCGGTCCGACGACGAGGATCGCGTATCCGATGATCTCCCTCGGATTGACGTCGAGCGGCTCCGCGGCCTCGCGCAGGACCGCCGCCCCGAAGCCGGGCGGCCCCGTGAAGCCAGGTGACCAGGCGACCGCTAGTGACTCCTCGGGGCTGTGCGTCCTCGCGGCGAAGGCGAACTCAACGTCGAGGCTCCCGTGCATCGTGCGCACGGCACTATCGGTGGCGGTGCAGGAAGCCGTACTTGTCCGGGTCGGCCACGTGAACTGGAATGAGTTCACCGTCGGCAGGATCGAGCCGTCGCACGCGCGCGAGTTCGCCGCTCTTGGCGATCGTGTCGGCCACCTCGACTGCCTTTTTCCTCGACTTGAACGACTGGTGGGTGGTCCAGCCGCCTTCGGCGAAGTTGTTCTGGATCTGGACGAGGTACGGCCCGGTGCTGGTTCGGCGCGACATGGACGAGAGTATAACATCCCCGGCCGTGGTCGGGATCAGGGACTCGGCGCCCGAACAGAGGAGTTCCGCGACACCGTGCTAAAGTGGGAGAAGTGGGAAATCTGCCTCCCACAATGCACTAGAAAAAACAGGTCGATACTAAATCCTGTCGGTGTTAGACTGCTGATTGATGAGCGTTCTCGATCTCTACAGGACGGCTGCCCACGAGCACGTTTGGCTGCCACGGCCCGAGCACGGGCAGGGGCCACTCCCGAAGAAGTATCTACCACTGGTCGACGCCCCGTTTCGCATCTCCGACCAGTGCTGCGACATGATGAAGAAGAAGCCGCTGGGTCAATTCGCGCGGCAGTCAAGCAGATGTCCGATCACCG
>Ga0209210_1002124_pt1 | contig 14970 bp, 16 predicted proteins | sample RifGroA1_FD_183991 | JGI IMG/M metagenome (GOLD analysis project Ga0209210, IMG submission 183991) | Contaminated groundwater microbial communities from Rifle, Colorado, USA - Rifle Groundwater A1 (SPAdes) (version 2) | ecosystem: Environmental > Aquatic > Deep subsurface > Groundwater >...
GTGTATCCCAAAGAGCTTACACAGGTATCTAACATTCTTAGGATCCATCTTCTTGTATGCATCCATGAGTTTTAGTCTAAATAACTCTTTTTCATTCAGTTCAATTGTGTGATATTTCATATATGCTGGCACCCCCTTTCCTAGCTACACCTTAAAAGTGTATCGGAAGTGTCGCATATGTGTTTACACAATTCGAAGTCTAGATTCGCGAACATTTTTGTGCTATTTTGGAACATATGAGCATAGATAAAAGAGTTGCGGGTTTGATTGTGATGATACTTGTCGGGTTTGGTTTTGCGGTGTTTTTCTTTATGGTTCTGAGAGAGAACATAAATAATCCCACTTCACCTGCTACCAATCAAAATACATCAGTTCCAGCCCAACCAACAACTGCTATACCGAATGAACAAGCTGGTTGGCGTAGCTATTCTTCTAATTCTTTGGGGATTAATATTAATTACCCTCCTCTGATGAAAAGCCAAGAACATGACGATGGCTCTGTTACATTCATTTTAGCGGGACCAACTCCCGCTGATGATAAAGACTTTTTTAATGGAATTATACTTAATGTAAAAAAAGCTTCCCACGAATCGTCAAGCCTAGCTTCTTTTGTTGAATCGGAAAGAGACAGGTATTCAAAAGAGTCGATAACCGAAGCCGCAACCCAAGTTTCAGAAAAAACTTATGGCGGGAAAGAAGGTCTTGAATACACAATTACTGCATTAGCTGATTTCAGATACTTCTATATCGAAAAAGGTCCTAAAGATTATATCCTTTTAACCATGCTCGTTTCAGATAAGCAAAATGCAGGTTATGAAGATACCGTCAATCAAATGATTGCTTCTTTAAGCTATTAGCTACTTAGTCGCATCCCAGATATTTGTTGTTGGTCTTCGTTTACTGTACATGAAAGACAGTTCGTTATCGAAAGTTAAATCAAAGTCGGATTCTTCCTTATCATTTTTAATATAAAAAGTTGCCAATTTCCTATACTCGGATGATAAATAACCGTCTTTCGTAATGTTAATTGCCGCAAAATCAATTACTATTCCGTCTTCGTTTTTTGTTACAAAATTTACAGGAAATCTCCATTCACCAACCGGAAGTTCGCTTGATATTTCAATCTTATCAGACTCATTAGCGCCCTTATCAACAATTTGAAGGCTAGCGCTATCCTGTCCCTTAATATATATTCTCATTGCAAGCGAACTTATTGCTTCAACTTTATCTTGAGCGGTTCCGGTTCTGAACATAACGTTTATCCTTGAAACGTTTTCTTTCCCTTCCAGTTTTTCAGTTAAAACCTTTACCGTCCCGACGTCAGCCGGAGTTTGAGCTAAACTTCTCATATACTGGTCACGTCTAACTAGCGTTAAGCCTACCAATACTCCTAAGAAAATTATAAATATGTAATATCTTCTTAAACTTTTCATTATTATTCTTCTCCTACCAACTTCAATTGATTAAAGTTGATTAAAACAAGCTCGATATCTTTTATTTCGATATATCCATCCAGGTCTAAATCAAAAACCTCAAATCCAGTTTGGACCGGATTAATTTCTTCGTTGTATACTGACAGTAATTCTGCTACGTCTTTAAGTTCCAGGATATTATCCGAGTTAAAGTCTCCCGCTAATAGTTCCCTGTCATTCCAATAATAAATATTCACTCCGCGCTTGATGATGATATTCTCAAACATCCTCTGCAAGTAACCATCGCCTTTGACCAAGACTTCATAAGTACCCGGCCTGATATCGGTAATCACGCCTTTATATACTCCTTTTGCATCCGATGTCACAATTACCTTGTTGTATACATGCAGCTCATCTTCATTCCTGAAAATCACCCTCACGGATTTATTCTTTTTCTTTGAGTCAATGCCTTGGAATTTAACCCAGAAATCAAGTCTAGTTGTAATGTAAACATACCTAACCTCAGGCAAGGGCTCGGGGGCTTCTGCAACTACCTGATTAACCACTGTTACGTTTGTTCCCAAGTTTACTCCACCCTGGCCTCCGCCGCCTTTATCGTCTTTTTTATCATCCTTGCCCTCGTCATCTTTTTTCTGTGAAGGACAATTTCCCTGAATATCGCCGTGTTCCAAGTGCGGATTCAGGGCATTTTCCGAAACTTCTATTTGCACCCAAGGATTTGAGTCGGATCCTGTTCTATGGCAAACAACTACTTTATGTTCTTTAATTTCGGATGCTTTATTTGTTATATCCTGTTCTTTTTGTACCAAATAGACTCCTCCGAATACGCCCAAAATAAGGGTAATAACTCCAATGATATTTGCGAAAGAAGCTGTTAGTCCGGATTTTTTAGACATATAATAAATATTGTTTAACATTATTTGTACCACAAAATGATAATCATTGGTATAACAGGCACGAACGGCGCCGGAAAAGGAACAGTTGTTGAGTATCTTATTACTAGAAGGGGGTTCAAACACTTTTCGGTCAGAGATTATCTTACGAAAGAGTTAAATAAGCAACACCTTAAAGCCAGTCGTCCTAATCTAATCGATTTGGCTAATAAATTAAGAAAAAAGAATGGTCCTAACTTTCTTGCCGAAACTCTTTATGAAAGCGCAAGAAAGACTAATAGAAACTGTATTATTGAAAGCCTTCGGAACCCAAGTGAAGTGAAAACTCTCCGGAAAAAGGGTAAGTTTTACCTTTTTGCAGTTGATGCAGATCCTAAAATCCGGTATCAAAGGATAAAGAAGCGTGCTAGCACAACCGACAATAGCTCGTTTGCTGAGTTTATAAAGACCGAAAGAAGTGAAATGGAATCAGATAAACCTAACGAAGAAAATATTCACAAGTGTATCAAACTTGCTGATTTTCTTTTTGAAAATAACGCTTCGTTTGAAAACCTCTATGTAAAAATCGATGATGCTTTAGAACAAATTCCGGAAATTTAAGGTTCAACCACGAAAACAAGACCTTTGTATGCATCTACCTCTATTTTCATCCCCTCGCTAATCTTTTCTGTGGCAGTCTTTGTGCCTACAATACACGGTATATTCATCTCCCGGCAAACAATCGCTGCGTGAGAAGTAATCCCGCCCAAATCGGTTACAATTGCTGAAGCATTTTTCATAATCGGTGTCATTTCGGGGACTGTTGCATCGCTTATCAAAATCTCACCTTTTTGAAGATTAGCAAATCTGTAATGTTCACTACTCATTATAACTCTTGCTATACCTTCCGCTTTTCCCAGACATGCCGGCAAACCTTTCACAATAACTCCGTCATCGACTTTTACCGAAGTATCCCCATTTAAATAAATCATCAGGTCTTTAAACAAATCATCGATATCCTCATAAGCAGGTTCATCGTTATAATCAAAAAACGATAAACACTTTTTCCCATCCAAGAAACCATACTGAAACTCATAATGACCAGGGTGCTTTGAAACATAACCATAAACTTCCTCCTGATATTCTTCATCCAATAACTTTGAGTATCTGATAATTCTTTGCTCATCAAATAGCATAGGATCGGTTAAGGTTAGTCCTGCGATAAGCTGGGGATGCTTATCTCCTTTCACAAAATCTACAATTCCAACTAAATTATCAGATACACACGCTGAACCTTTAAACTCAGGATCATCTGCATACTGCATAACTATGATCTTATAATCTTTTAGTCTCGGTAGTTCTCGGATAAATTTCCAACCTTCATGGGAATTTTCAATCCTTAATTTCGCCATACGGTTAAGGTCATTTATACCTAATTTAGGTGTGGCGCTAATCCAAAATGGTAATCCTAAATCTCCAACTGCTATAAAAAATTGATCCTCGGTAATTTCATCTCCAGAGGAAAAAGAGTAATATCGCTCATAAGGCACACCCATCGTTTTGAGAAGAGCATAAATTGCTCCCCTGTCCTTTCTTTCTTCTACTCGTAATTTTCTGCCAAAATACTTATTTGTTAATTTACTCCATTCCTGAAGAGAGGTCGACTTTATGATTCCACGCTGATCGTTTTTATTTTTCATGATTCCAAATTATAACTTAAAGCTAAACCGATAACAACGATTACAGCTTGCAGGGACAATACTTGTAAGCTAGCCTGCCTGCCGGTAGGTAGGTCGCACAATGTAATCACCCGTTGACGTGGAGATATTGTTTAGTGTACTATGCCTCAAAATGGATAACGAGCCTGTTTTTCGAACCGAGGAATCAACAGAAAATGTAAGTCAACCGCCGGAAGCCAGTGTCAAGAAATTCTCTTCTAAAAGCAAATTAATCATATTAATAGCCGGCTTTGTCGTTTTAATGCTCTTAATCGGAGGCGGCTCATACTTTTTGGGGAAAAGAAGTAATTCAAGCGAAAATCCTTCCCCCACACCCGCCCCAACGCAAACTCCCGAGCCGACAGAAATCATATCCAGTCCTACTCCCACGGCCACTGCATCAGGTTCTATTACACCGACCAAAAAACTTTTATCCACAAAAACACCAACGTCCTCGCCCACCCCTATTCCTAAATCAAAGATATTATCTTCCAGCACATCCCTCGACGGATTCCGCTCGAGCAATAACGGCGGAAACGCGACTCTGGAAATAAGAGCAGGAAGAAACGTGAACTTGGTAACCAGAGGTTTTGTTAGTTTTGATTTGAGTGATATCCCATCAGGCGCAACTATAACGGAAGCAAGTTTGCGACTCTACCAAGCGAAGATAATCGGAAATCCTTATGGAGCCGGAGGTTCGCTTAAAGTTGATCATCTGACTTATGGAGATTCCTTGGATAATGAGGATTATGGAGCTGCGGCTCTTTCTTCGAGCTTTATTACTCTGACAAACAACGCCAGCATTGAGTGGAAGGATGCTGTTGTCACCGACCGTGTCAAAGATGATATTGCAAACGGCCGTTCACGTTCCCAATTTCGGATCCATTTCCAGACCGAAAATACCGGAGGAGACGTTACCGGCGACTTCGCCTACTTCGAAGCTGCAGAAAATAATATGGCAACCGGCAATACTCCGCAATTAGTTATCAAATACTATTAATCCTCTCTTTTAATATTACTTTTAATCTTAGTAGTTATCAATAAACAACCGAGGACTAAGAGTCCTCGGTTTTCTCGCACAAGCTCGAAGAGTTTGTTCACTGCTTCGCTTCATCCGTGGAATAAGATTCCACGGTTTTCGCGAAGTTTGAATAAAAGTAAAGGGTTGGAAGCTAATCAACCCTACGGGTTGATTACGTTCTAACCTTCTACTATTTACTCTAATAGGCTTCAAAACGGAAATATTTACTAGCTGGGTGTATAATTGCCCCTAATATTTATATGGAAATCAATCCTGAACAGCGTAAGATCTGGTATCTAAATCGCCCACGCAATCCAGCTATCCCTTCCGCAGAAATTGCATTAACCACGCCTTTCCATGATTATACGAAAGGATTGTTGCAATTCTATGGCGAACCGAAAAATACAATTTCTGAGTATGATGTGCTTCCTGAACCAATCGGAGTTTCAAGAGAAAATTTATTTTCTCATTTAACAGCAAAATTGAATGAACAAGGTTACACTTCAGATCAACTTAATAAATTACAAGAAGTTTATCTTTATGCACATTTGAAATTTGCAACCACAGATAGAATGGAGTTCAGAAGTTCCGGCGACGAAACTATTACTCATTCTTTATGGATGGCTATAATCTTAGCCGAAAACGGAATCACAGATATTGATGTTCAAATGGCAACTCTTTGTCACGACATTTTGGAGGATACAGGTGCTGATATTGAAGAACTTAAACTAAAAACAAGTGAGAAAGCGGCCCGACTGGTCGATCTGGTTTCAAAGGTAAAAACCAAAAAAATATTCGGACCCAGTGATATGGTTACAAGTGAGGATATAACAGAAAGAGAAAATTTAGATCAAAAAAATACCGAATTAAAATTGTTAGATGCTATTCAAAGCGATGATGAAATTTATGCATTTATTATAAAAGCGGCTGATGTTATCCATAATCAAATTACTAGTGAAGCAATAACCAAGAAAATAAGGGAGCGCAAGGGAGGAATTGCATTGGATTACTATGAAAAGTGGGTAAGGCGACTTGGATTTACATATTTTGCAGACCTGATTGGCAATTACGCGCTCAAAAGCGTTCAAATAGACAGATATGAGAACATAAAAGCGGAAAAAGATAAAACCGATAATATTTTTATGCCTTACATTCAGAAAATTATGAATGATTGGGTTGATTATGAAACATACGAAGGTAATGAACTTAATACCGAATTAATTACAATAGAATCGTCAAGTATTTATCAGATTCATAAAGATTTAAAAAATCAACCTATAGACTCCGAAAGTCATAAATATTTTATTCCTCACCTAAATATTGTTTGCACTGATGAAACAGAATTATTTAAATGGCACAGGTTTTTCAGCAAAGCATTGGACGCACGATCTACGGAAATTGACGAGAGATTAAATTTAAAAGAAGCGGTAGAAGAAACGATTATTCTTGTGAATGGCAAGCAACCGATTAAATTAAAGGTTTTTCTGAAAACGAAAGATATGTTAATAGAACCTGCTCATCTATTCATAAACACCATTTCATTGACTGAAGATGAGGAGCAAATCGCCCGTTCAAAACTGGAATCACTACGAATCGCATATAAACAGGCTCTGTCCTCCGATACGCTCGAAGAAGTAACAGAAACTATGGAACGCGGATCAGTTAATGTACTTGATAAAGAAGGAAACCCCCGTTCTGTGCCTTCGCATGCGACTGCCCTGGATTTGGCGTACATAATCGGAAAAAATCTGGGAAACGATACCGTCGGAGTAAATATTTACAAACTTGTAAACGGAGAATGGACCGTTTCAGAAAATTCTGAATTGGACACTCCGCTTACTGAAGGGGTTAAGGCAGAGTTTCTTACTGAAAACGACCAGACTATCGAACCAAATCGATATGAACTGGTTACTACAGGAAAGGCCACAACGAATATTGAAGAAAAAATGACTCAACAACTGGTGGAAACGGCCATTAAATCTACGGGTTTGTCTGAAGATTCGGAAGTTATTAAAACCTTCAAGGGACAACTTCAATCCGGACAAATTATCCGAAACATCAGAAGTATCCTGGGAGTCGAATTTGACGAAAACACACCTTACCCTGAATTTATTCAGAAAATAAGGGATAGAGGTGTACGGACAATTGAACATCTATATTCTAAAGTCAGAGGCAAAAAGCTTGATACAAATATTAGTGACGTGTTTCCAAAGATATTTGAAGAACAATTTGGCAGTAAAGATGATTTCTTGATTAATGTAGGACTGATAGTTATGCCATTTAATAAAGAGGGTTCATTGGAAAAATGGATGTACTATGAAGATACTAGTTCATCTGAAACAATATTGCCAACCCGAAAAATTATTGAACGCTTAATAGCATTTCGGGAATCCAGATGGATAATGGAATTTAATGCTAATGATAAATCGGGTGTCCTATTTTTAATTGCAAAACATCTTTACGAAAGCGAAGCAAATGTACATATAAGATCGTATCCTGATAACTATGCGCGCGGTCGAAAAACCCGGGTTGAAATAAGATTTACACGAGGCAGTAGAACAGCAGTAAGTCAAATTAAAAAAGATTTAATGAGAGAATTAGGAGGTGAAGTAACATTCATCGAAGTTTCCAGAGAAAAAGACAGACGAGCAGATACCCAAAGTTAATATTCACAAATAATATCTAAATACATTGTCGCACAATATTTATACTTTCGTGGCTTGTTCCTTTACAACACTTAAATTATCTAGATCAAAAGAGTAAGCTCCCATTATTAAGTCTGCAGTATCAACTGCTAGTTTTCCTACTGCAATTTCATTAACAACTATCCTCTGAATAACATCTAATCTCCTTGTGTGATATGCTATTGAAGATTCCCGATAATGTGGATGCAGAGTTTCGGCTAAATCCCTACATAAACTTTCAGTTTGACTTACTAATCCAACTCTTGCCTTTCTTGAAGCTGATTCATAGCTTGATCGAATTTCGTCTCTCAAAGTTAAACACCGTTCCACAGGAACCCCTAAATACATCACAACTGCCGCACGAGTAGAAGCAATTAAATTGCTAAAGCCATATATCATTTGACTTTCTGCGTGTCTTATACCATTTTGTTCGATCGTGTAATATTTTCTCTCCATTTTCTCCAACAAAAAACCTCCCCGTTGCGCAGGAGGTTTACATAGAAATCTCCTCCTGCTTTAAGCCGGGAGGCAAATCGTCCAATTATTTATATTGTTTGTGTTCATGTCAGGAACTATATTTTATTACCACATTTTCTTAAATTCAACCATAAGAAAAAGTAGATAGTATATAGGAAATAGGTTTCTACTCGAGTCTTTTTGTATATTTCATATCTGTATTCCCTAACTACTAAATGCTGTCTGCTAACTACCAACGCATATCTTATAGTATTTTAATCTCAAAATCAATATGATATAATACACCATCCTGAAAGTTATTATTGATATAAAACAGCAATTAAGACTATAATTCAATCCCCTTTTAACAAATTAATTTGCTGTGTCTGGAAAACCTACCAATTTAACCAGAAGTTTTTTAAGATTTGGTTTAATAACCACCGCCGGAGCCGTTATTACAGCCTGTGAGGATACATCAGCTGCCACCCAAAGTAATACAGTTTACTTTAAAGAACTAAACGCTTCATTTGTAATTGATAATTATTACCCTGAACTAAAAGGACAGGCTCCTCTTTCAAGCGCAGAGGTTCCAATAAATACGAACTTGCTCGACAACGTCACTTTTTACAACTATACAAATTTAACAGTCAATCCTGATGAATTAGCAAAATTATATTCTTATGTTTCTACTGTAGCCGAAAACCCCGTTGGGGCAGAATATAAATTATTCAATAATACTTTGCCTTTAGATATATTCCCGATCGAATTACCTAAACGAACGGGTCACATATTTATCAGATGATGTAGTACTAAGAAGACCGAAAGAGATTTATTGTAATTCATTTGGCTTTGCTATGTTTGCAAAAAGTTATCAGATCGAATATGAAGAATACTCTGAAACAGTACCCAAGGTGGGTATACCTTTTGGCTTTCGGGGAAAAAATATTCCTCCCATAGCTTTCCCTCAAGAATTTTATGAGAGTATCCCAACATTTACACCGGTAAATCCTTAAATACTTCATACTGATATTTTCCCCCATTCCCCCACTTTGACCTATCTGTTAAAATAACTATAAGGATGGTGGTCTTTTTATGACTTACATTTATTTATCACTACCAGACATTGGAAGGGGGGCGACTACAAATGGTGGTTGTTATCAAAAAACGCGGGGAATCAGACGACAGGCTTATCGCCAGATTCAAGAAAAAGGTCCTGGATTCGGGGATCCTTCAGGAGGTGCGTGAGCGCCAACGCTACAAAACCCCATCAGAAAAAAGGAAAGAGCAAAAAGCAAGGGTTAAACATATGATTGAATTGGAGAAGAAAAGACAATATTAAATTGCTCTGCTTATAAAAGTAGTAACAAAGCTTTTTCTATGATATCTAGTCACACCATACTCTAAAATTGCTTCCTGGTGTTTCTTTGTCCCATAACCTTTATTACTACCCCATCCATATTTCTTATATTTTTGCTGTGACCCAATCTGATACATCAGTTTATCCCTATAAACTTTGGCGATTATTGACGCGGCAGCTATCGAAAAACTCTTTTCGTCGCCATTTATTATTGCGAGTTGTCTTGAGCGAAAATCTATTACTTTTGGGTTTCTACGCGAAAATAAACCGTTTCTTTTACCTATTCTCAATTCCCTAATATACGGTACATAAAATGCGTCTATGAGTAAATAATCTATGCGAAATTTTAACTTTTTATTGGCATCGCTTATCGCCCGACGAAAAGCCGAATGAGTAGCTTTTGACATTCCTAGCCTATTAATTTCGGAGACCGTTCCGATTCCGACACCCCAAATGAGTGCATTCTTCCGAATCCACTTATCCGCAACCTCTCTTTGTCTAGATGTTAATTTCTTAGAGTCATCGATTTTCACACCTTTAAAGGTCCGTCCTTGTAAGGTAATGTTTGGGGTAAATACAACACAACCGGTGACAACAGGCCCCGCAAAACAACCCCTCCCAACCTCATCACAACCAGCTACAACCTTAAAATCCCTCCGCCAAATTTGCCTCTCATATTTAAATGACACTTTGTCCATGAGCAAAATATACCATATATTTGCATATACCTATCATTATTTGTTAAAATTGGCAACCAGTGAGGAGAATATTATCTTACCTAAATGATGTTCGCTTTGAACTCTCCAAAGTAATATGGCCTAAGAAACAAGAAGTATTGAGGCTGACTTTGGTAGTTTTTCTAATCTCAGGTATAATCGGAATCTATGTGGGAGTCCTGGACTTTGCCTTTACAAAAGTTCTTGAAGTTTTTATAGCCAGATAATGCCGGACGAAAACACAACCCAAAACGAATCACCAACAAACGAAGCCATTGCGCCCTCGGTGCATATTGTTGACGAAAGAGGTGTCGGGAAGAAAAAAATTCCCGGACACATAATAGTCAATAAAACCGACAACCCAAAGGCTCTCTGGTACGTTGTCCATACCACTTCAGGTCATGAAGCAAGGGTAGCGGAAACCCTGAGGCAACGAGTTGAAACGATGGGACTACAGGAAAACGTGTTTGAGCTTCTGGTCCCGACACAGGATAGAATTGTAATCCGCTCGGGCAAAAAAGCAACGGTCAAGGAAAAAATATTCCCCGGTTACATGCTTATCAAGATGATAATGGACGATGAAACATGGCTTGCAGTTCGCACCACACCGGGGATAACCGGTTTTGTAGGTGCAGGAAAGACTCCAACTCCATTATCCGAATCGGAAGTCAGTAACATCCAAAAATTCGTGTCAGCCCCCGCAAAACGCTTCAAAACCCGCTTTTCTACAGGTGAAGCAGTTAAAATTACCGATGGGCCTTTTTCCGACTTTCTGGGAACAATTGATAACATCGACGAAGAAAAAGGGAAAGTCAAAGTCTTGGTTTCAATTTTTGGTAGAGAAACTCCGGTTGAGCTTGACTTATTGCAAATAGCTAAAGTATAGAAACTAAAAAACTCAAAACTGCTTTTCCCCAAGTTTAGCAAGTATTTCCATCTCCTTAGTAAGAGAGGGCAACAAATCAACGTATGCGCTCCCGCCAAGAGTTAAATATTAAACAGATGGATCTAGTGCCGATGCCAATGCTGCCAAAGTCGAGTAAGATTCATTGACAGGTTCTCTTATTAGATCATTCGCAGTTTTAGGATACTGGTTACCCAAAAAACCAACAGATTCGTTTGTCAAACCAAAGCGAATAATACTTTCTAAACTCATGCCTAAATTTTTTGCAAAAGAATGTGCGCGGTTAAAACGAATTATAACTTCTTGGGTCGGATAATTTATTTCATCAGTTTCTTTATCATAATTCAGTGAGGTTGCAGCTGAAAATGCAGGTCCAGTCTTAACTTGGTTAAAATCTAAGTGAATGATATTAATTGGAGATTTGGATCCGCCAAAGAATTGGTTTAGAAATTCTTCAATATTACGTTCTTTATAACTTTCAGATCTCGAGATTGTTCCTAGAGTACCATAAATAATTAATTGGTTTTCTACGCCATTATGCTGAAAGGTGTAAATTTTTTTATCCTGGACGGTGGGGATTGGATACTTTACAAATATAAGATCATCCATCTTTACAGATAACTCTCCAATCTCATCAGTAGAAAGTTCCAATGAATCACCATTAATATTTTTGAACGTCCCAATAGGTTTATTTAAGAACCAAGTAGGATCTATCGCTCTATTAAAAGCTATTTCTGCTAACTCTTCTCTTGTAGTTGTTGGAGTAATACCCAATTCACTTTTCAAATATTCCAAAAGTTGACTGTTATCCTGCTCTTTGCCTCCTCCGCAAGCAGCAAGGGCTCCACCAACTACAAACGCAGCCGCTACCTTAAGAAACCTTCGCCTTTCTGCTCCGTAAGTCATGCGGATAATATATAACTTGCCTATTGGATAGTCAATCTCGATATTTACATAAGATATAGACTTTGCTACAATTCATTCACCTCATTTAATTTATTGCTTGAGGAAGACAGGCCAAGAAGGCTCGTCGAAATATTCTTCGTACTCGCCTTCTTTGGTATTTCTAAATTATTCGTAGGTATTTGTAGATTAGAATAATATTCGCAAATTAGCATCATAACCATGGCTAAAAAAATAAAAACACAGATCAAGGTAAATTTAAAAGCGGGTGAAGCAACCCCGGCACCTCCTTTAGGACCTGTTCTTGGCCAACAAGGCGTGGCTATTATGGAATTCGTTAAAGCCTATAATGATAAAACTGCGGACATGAAAGGCCAGGTCGCCCCTGCATTGATCACTATTTACGAGGACAGGTCTTTTGACTTTGAGATCAAAAAGGCGCCTGTTGCTGATATGATCAAAAAGGAACTTGGTTTGGAAAAAGGTTCAGGTACCACACCTCGTGACATTGTTGGAACATTAACAAAAACACAAGTTGAAAAAATTGCCTCAGAGAAATTGGATGATTTTAATACGAAAGACTTAGAAGCAGCGAAAAAAATAGTAGCCGGCACTGCAAGGAGCATGGGAGTGAAGATAGAGTAAATAAATACCAATGAGCACCAATAATCCAATAAATACAAATGTCCAATTTATTCGTTATTGGAAATTGGAAATTGGTTTATTTGTACTTATTTGAAATTGATCCGTGGGAAAAACGAAAACAGTATCAGTCGGGGGCTTACCGGAAGAACAAAAAACCGGTAAAGAGTCTTATGAGGAAAGAAGAAAGAAAAAAGCTGCAACCGCTCAAGCTTTGCCTGCCAAGGAAGGTCAGAAAAAACAAGTCCAAGGATTGGGTCTAAAAGGCGGAGAAAGAATTAAAGTCATAGGTGGTGACGTCATTCCCGAAGTAACCGAGGTGGCTGAAGCCACTGAAAGCGAAAAGAAAAAAGCTAAAAAGGTTAAAATCCGCAGCAAAAAGTACCAGGAAGCAAAACAAAAAATCGACAGAAACAAATTGTATCAGCTTCCTGACGCAATCAAATTGGTTAAAGAAACTTCATTTTCCAAATTCGATGGAACAATAGAGCTGCATCTTGTTGTTAAAAAAACCGGAACGTCAGCAAGGGTAAATCTTCCCTTTTCAGGAGGTAAAGCTAAAAAGATAGAAATCGCGGATGAGGCAACTATTGATAAGTTAAAAAAGGCCTCCGGCCAAGAGGGCTCTGGCCCGGTGGGAAAAATAGATTTTGATATTTTATTGGCCACAGCTGACATGATGCCGCGCCTTGTGCCTTTTGCAAAACTTTTAGGTCCAAGAGGATTAATGCCAAATCCAAAAACCGGAACGATAATAAAAACTAAAAAGGATGCCGAAAAGTTTTCCGGTAACACTCTCAATTTAAAAACCCAAAAAGATGCGCCCGTAATTCATACGGTTGTCGGTAAAGTCAGCCAAAAAGACGAAGAATTATCTGAAAATATAAATGCTATTCTGGAAGCCCTCGGCCGCAAACAAATCGATAAAGCTTATTTAAAATCTACAATGTCACCAAGTGTTAAATTACAGATTTAAACACTAATCCTTTAAAAAAGGCAATTACCCCTTCTTCGGCCTTTTTGGAATCATTTGATCTGAAAATACCTTCATATAATTCGGCCAAACAAATTTTCCACGCAAATATTCAATAATAAACTACCGAGGGCTAAAAGCCCTCGGTATTCTAGCACTTTGTGCCAGACAAGTTTGACTCTTAGCATTCGCGAATAAAGGCTGTTTCAATCAAATACTTTTTCGCAGCTTAATAGGAGTAGTTCTCGATTTCTTCTTTAAACTTTCCTTCCAAAATTTATCATTATCTAAGTCCAAATCTTTCCACGAACCGGCGGATTTCTTAAGCATCTTCTTTTAACTTCAGGTAATGCTTTTAATACGGCGAAAGGTTCCCCGCCTTTTGTTAGAATTATAGAATCATATAATGCAAGGTTGGCCGTAATTGCGCCGAATTTTCTTCTTAAATCAGTCACGGGAATCATATTTGTAGTACTATTCATAGAATATGGTGCATCATTCAACCATCACTTTGTCAATCAGTCAATTACACGCTTTAATGTACGTTGAACCACACGCAGTAAACAAATCCTCAAAGCCTATCTGAAGTCCACAATGCTTGCCCGCCGAAGTCTTGACTAAGGCTGGAGCCCGTCAGTGAAACTTCAGATTTAGATTTTATTCGAGTTTATATACTTGAGGAATCGAAAATATCCAGTCTTGAGCTATTGAATAAGTGAGTGCTCCTTGATTTGGTACTAAAATAAGATCACCCTCCATTATATTTTTCATATAACAATAATATCCCCAAAGATCCCATGTTGTACAAAGTTTTCCAAAGATGTTAATTTCTTTTTCGGTCATAGATGGATTGGTAAGATTTATAAGTGGAAAATATTCATGTTGGAATCTTTGCCAGCCAACCATACTCACTCCTCCGTTGGCAATAGCTACTTTCTCACTTTTGACATCAGCAATTGTTAGTAATATATGCATTGCATTTGTACACAAATATCGACCAGGTTCGGTATAATATTTTGCTTTTATGATCGGCCTAAAATATTTATCAATTGCCTTTCCAATATTCCTAGCATAATCATCTATATCCAAGGCAACCCTTACATAATATCTATCTATAAATTTAATATTTAGGTTGAAATAATCCGAAACTGTTTTTATTATCTTACCTTGAGGTAATTCGTAGGGAAAAATTCCTTCAGAGTCTTGTTGCTCATAACCCCCACCAAAATCTACATACTTAACCTTCTCTAGCATTTCATCCGAAAAATTCTTTTTTAAGTATTTACCAATT
>Ga0209210_1002127_pt1 | contig 14960 bp, 19 predicted proteins | sample RifGroA1_FD_183991 | JGI IMG/M metagenome (GOLD analysis project Ga0209210, IMG submission 183991) | Contaminated groundwater microbial communities from Rifle, Colorado, USA - Rifle Groundwater A1 (SPAdes) (version 2) | ecosystem: Environmental > Aquatic > Deep subsurface > Groundwater >...
AGATATTGGCTTCCCAGACTGGGAATTTAATTAACAGAGCCGAACTATCCGCGACTTTGGGAGTGTCCGAAAAGACGATTGAGAGATATCTCTATCTGTTGGAGAAAACATTTGTAATTGACGTGATCAGACCGTTTTACAGAAACGCGCGCAAGGAACTGGTAAAGTCGCCAAAAATCTATTTTGTAGATTTAGGATTTCTGTATGTTGCCCAGGGGATTTTACCTACAATGCAAAGGCGGCCGACGGGAAATGTATTTGAGAACGCGTGTTATCTAAGGCTTAAGGAGTTGGATTTTGTGAAGCCTCCGCATTTTTGGCGAACAAAATCGGGGGCGGAGGTGGACTTTGTGGTGGTTTCGCCCAAGACGGGGGGCTTGATTCCGGTGGAAGTTAAAACATCAGCTAAGGAAACGTTGGGTAAAAGTCTGATCAGCTTTATTAAAGCTTATCAACCCGAGGTGGGTTATGTTTACTTCCAGAGTGGGGAAGGGAAGGGGAGTAATAAAACTTACGAGAAAACCAATATAAGATTTTTATCATATCACTATTTGTTAGAGAAAGAAGTCCGCTTCGATTAGTGGATATTAATGTGGCAGGGGCTAGTGAACTATGTTGGAACCTATTTCAACAACTGTTGGATGGGTTCGGAAAATTTATCTGCGTCACTTCTCATCCACTCTTTTATATCACCAAGCAATTCAGAATTAGGATATTCCACTAAAAGAGTGGCCTCAAATGCGTAAACGAATACCTTCTGGATCTTTGCTGCCTGTTCAGGCCCCTTTGTTAGTCGCAGACCAACATATCTTCCATACCCCTCTAAAAATATACCCATGGCTGACCTGGCGGGTCTATTGGGATCGTATTCTTCATCAGCCCATCCAAACTCCCTTTTACCTTGAAAGAATGCTTTGAGGGCTGGAGAGTGGTGAAATTGGCCGTTGGCTTCAAGTTCGGCCTCTGATAACGAAGGAACATGCTTGCCAGCTACTACTGCTAACTGATTAATTTCGACTCCGTACTGTTCGTTAGCTGAGTTAGGGTTAGCAATGATTTCATTGAGTTTAGCGACGACAGCATCGAAGTCTGCAACTCGGGTTGCAAACTCTGGCCTATTGTCCTTTAACCATTTAAGGGACTCTGTCGTGTTGGGATATTGGGAGAAGATTCTTTCCGCAAGTGACCTGGCTACTTCTGCAGAATTGAGAGAACTGGAGTCTTCAGGCATAAAACAATTCTACCATGGACCATAGAGTACATCAAACCGTATCAGCAGGGATGCCAGGATTCGGACCTGGAAAAACGGTTTTGGAGACCGTTGTGATACCATTTCACTACATCCCTATATGTTTAGTGACTCTTTAATTTGTAATTTTAGTTCAGTTTTGGCTTTTCCACCAGCTTTTAGATATTTTTCTCTGTTTCTGGCGTCACTTTCATTGGCATACGCCTCGTAATAAATCAGCTTTAAAGGGTGTCTATTTTTGGTGGAGGCAACTTTACCTCCAAGATGTTCTTGATATCTTTTCTTTAAATCAGAAGTAAAACCAGTGTAGATGTTTTTATCTTTGAGACTCAGCAAGATATATACGTAGTGCATTTTGTTTGGGATTCGAACCTGGCCCCGCAGCTGCGGGGTTGGAGACAGTAATGATACCACTTCACCACATCCCTACACCTAAATTATATACCCAAAGCGACTACTTGAGCTTGGAGATTTCCTTGTGTTCCGTGTGCTGGCAGCAGCGGCGGCAATACTTTGATATAGTGAGTTTGTCCGGAGTATTGACCTTGTTTCTGGTCATAACGTAGTTTTGAGCCTTGCAGACCGGGCAAACGAAAGCAAAAAGTTGGCGGTTTCCTTTGGCCATAGTGGGGAGATTTTAACCAAAAAAACGCTCCCGCACAAGAAGGAAGCGTTTTTTGAGCTCAAAGTTACTGAGCAGGCTGGTCAGTGGGTATCACTGGAGCAGCTGGAGCAGCGGGTACAGCATCAGCGGCAGCGGTGACATCTACTGGTTTGTTTTCAGTTGCGCATTGTTCGCAGACCCAGACGGTTTTGCCGTCGTTGGTGGTAACTGCGTGACAATTTGAACAGGATACTGGTGTTTGATCCAATTAAATCACCTCACTTTCTAATTAGAGTATAGCAGAAACGTGAGCCCGGATAGAGAGTCGAACTCTAATTTAATCCTTACCATGGATTCGTTCTGCCGTTGAACTACCCGGGCCGGGTGCCAGGAGTAGGATTCGAACCTACGTAGCCGTAAGGCGCCAGATTTACAGTCTGGTGTGATTGACCGCTCCACCATCCTGGCATGCGGAGCCGAGAGTGGGACTTGGACCCACGGCCTATTGTTTACAAAACAATTGCTCTACCACTGAGCTATCTCGGCGCGAACTAATTTTACCAGGTTTTGCCACCAGAAATCCCGCCGATTGGGGAGCAAAGGTTTTTCCCCGAGTAAGAATCAAGTGGGCGAGCTTGTCCCTAATACTTCTAGTAGGGAATGTCTATCCGGGTACTTGGACCCAAACAGAGTTGCGCCCTGGCCCTTACTTTTAGAAAACTAGTCAAGGAAAATCTCCTTTGACCGTCCCTCTCGGCAGGACAACTCTATTATAACAGGATGTCAAGTATGAGTTTGGAAATAGGGAAAATGATCAGGCTAGCTAAAGAGTGACCGCCGAATATCGGCAAAATAAGCGCCAATATTAGTAGATAGTTATTAGTTATTAGTTGATAGTTTTTGAAGAATATTTTTGAGCCGTCCAGGGGAGCGACGGGAATTAAGTTAAAGAGGGCGAGATTGACGTTTAGACTGATTAGAAAGTAGAAAATAGAAAGTAGAAATTGGGGGATGCCCAAACGGATGATTAGCGATAAACTAAGAGCCAGTAGCAAATTGCTAATCGGGCCGGCCAGGGCGATGAGCGCCGTATCGCGTTGGGGATGACGCAGATTGTAAGGGTCAAAGGGGGAGGGTTTGCCCCAGCCAAAGGCACCGGTGATTAAGATAACTAAGGTGCCGATGGGATCCAGGTGGGCCAAGGGATTGAGGGTCAGACGGCCTAAGGACCGGGGGGTGGGGTCGCCCAGATAATCGGCCATAAAGCAGTGGGCGGCTTCGTGAATACCGATGGCGATAATGATGCCGCCAAAGATGACGACAAAGCTTAAGGGACTAGTAAAAAGCAAATCCAGCATGCTAAAATCATACCATTATGGCGTATGCTTGTGACAGTTGCGGCAAGGGAGTGCAGTATGGCGAATCCCATACCCATCACCGGGGGGTGGCCGGAGGGCAGTGGAAGAAACGGGCCCAGCGGACGCGCAAAGTGTTTAAACCGAATTTGCACAAGTGGCACGGGATGAAGCTGTGTACGAAGTGCTTGAGAAAACTTAAGAAATCTTGACTCTTTCTCCCTGGGGATTGATGGTCCACACTCCAGGCCAGCCCACAAAAGCCCGGAGTTTGCGGTCCAAGTCCTGGGTTTGATATTCTTCCCAAGATACAAATCCGTCCTGGCGGGTGAGTTTGTGAGTATAAGTGGCAAGAGAGTGATTTTGGGGTTTAGCTTTGAAAGGCGTGGCCTTTCGAAGCTGGGAGAGAAAGAGGTCGGTACCCAGAGAAAAAAGTTTTACACCAAGAGTAACGGTCGTGTCAGTTGGTGTAATTTTGCTTTTTGCTTGGGTTACAATGGGACCATGATCTGTGAGGGCATCGAGTTGGATGATGGTGACGCCGGTTTGGGTAACCCCGTCTAAAATTTGTTGTTGTAAAGGGGAGGGCCCTTTGTATTTGGGTAGTAGACTAGGGTGGATGTTGTAAATATGGCCGCCAAAAATGTCTATGACGCTTTGGGGGATGATTTTGCCGTAGGCGGCGACGAGACCCAATACCTCTCCTCCTGCCCCCTCTCCTACGGCGCAGCCACGAGCTCGCGAGATTATAGGAGAGGGGAACGAAAGGGGTGAGGTATAAACCGGAATATTATTTTTTTGCGCAAATACTTTAACAGGATTGGGAGTAAGTTTGAGGTGCCGGCCGGCGGGGGCGTCCGGAGTGGTGACCACAGCGCACAAGGAGAGACCTTGTGCGTTTAGCAGTTTCTTGAGGACGATAAGGGAAAATTCCGACGAACCAAAGAACACGATTTGCGTTGTCATGGCATAATTATAGTGTATGGGGATATCAGCGGCTGAGGATGAAAGAGTGAGGTCGGCGACTGAGGCGGCAAGACAGGCAGGGCGGGAACAGTCGGATTTTTTTAAATTTTTTGGGCAGGCTGTTTCAGGGTTGCGGCCGGCCCCGGAAGCTGGAGTACAAGGAACTGAGAGGGAACTACAAATTCTAATGGTGGTACAAGGGCCGGAGTCGTGGATCGGAAAGGGCAAAAATAGACATCATGTTTCGGGATGTGCTTCCTACGTCTTAAAGCCAGATGGGAGTAAGGTGTTTGTACCAGGCAGGTTGGCAGACGCGAGCGGAGGCGATATTTTTTTGAGCGAATTACGGCATTTAGATAAGACTTTGGTTAGGGAAGCCCAAAGGGCAATTATTGCCGATAGGAGGAAGAATGCCAAAATATGGCGGGGGTGGACTCCCCCGACGTGTCGATGACAGCGCACAAGGAGAGACCTTGTGCGTTTAACAGTTTCCCGAGAACTATTAGGAAAAACCGCGAACTGCCGAAAAAGACTATGGGTTTCACATCTTGATTATAAGGTATATAATTTGGGCATGTCTTTGTTAAGAGAGGCTGAGATGAAAAGGATGGGGAATTTGATGAGGTTGCAACAGCAGGCAAGGGGACCAGTTACTTCGCCTGGCGAAGATGGTCAAATAGAGACGGTGGCAACGCAGTTTGATGAATTTGGAAATCCGACCGTGGTGGTGGTAGATAGTAAAGTGGTGCGGGGAGAGACAGAGGGATTGGTTGCGCTGGCAAGATCATTGGTGTTTGTGCCAAAAAGGCCGTGGCGTTTTTTGAGAAGAAAGAGAAACCCGAAGATTATAGGTGGGGAAGAGTAGAATTGACAAAGACGGGGGAATGGAGTACATGAGTGTTTATGGCTAGGACTGAGGAAGAACGGAAGCGGGTGGCGAGACAGTACAACGCCGAACACAAAAGGAGATCGGGGGCTAGATGGGGAGCCGTTGAACCGGATGACGATCCGTCAAAACTTATTAAAGTGCATGGACGAAGGGGGAGAGGAAGAGTTCAAGAAGTTCCCCACCAACAGCTTGGACCGACGAAACTTTATGCTGTTTTGGATACAAACGTTGTACTGGAAGGTGTGGGTAGTCCAGGCGATTCCGATTGTAGAAACATAGTGTGTATGGTAGAGGAAGGAAAACTTTCTTTATTGAAAATGCCGAAGATAGAAGATGAGGTACTCAGGTTTGCAGAAATGGCGGCAGAACCAGAAAGCGTGGAGTTGGATGATAAGGCAAGGGAAAGATTGTATTATTTAATGGCTGGAGCGGCGTCGCTGTTTCAAGGGAACCGGAAGGACTACAGTAATCTGCTACCAGAAGACCCATCTGATGCTGTTTTTATACATGCACTAAATAAAGCTGGAAAGCTTTTTGGAGCCGATAGAGTGTGGTTAGTTAGCAGAGACAGTGACCTGTTTAGAAGTAACAACCCAAGTATTCTCAACCCCAGTGATTTTATTGAGCGGATGAAAGCAGTTGGAATTTTGGCTTTATAAAGTAATTTCTTGCCAACGGTCGCCGTCGGATTTATAAAGCTTGGCGTTTTGTTCCAAACATCGGTCTATAAATAATATTCCGTTTAAGTGGTCCATTTCATGCTGAATGACATGAGCGGGGAAACCAGAAAAGACTTGAGTCTTTTCAACTACCTTACCCCTTGCGTTCCCCTCTCCAAAATTTTGGAGAGGGGTTAGAGGTGAGGTGGTTAAAGTTTGGTATTTAACCGTAACGCTGGAGGACCGTTCGAGAGGCGCATAGTGGTTGGGTATAGACAGGCAGCCTTCGTAGACGCCTTTCTTGGCGGTGGGGTGAGTGGTGCGTTGGGAGTAGTGAGTTATTTCGGGATTAATGAAAACGGTGATGGGGCCGTTTTTGATGGGGCGGATGAGGAAGATGCGCAAACCGGCACCGATTTGAGAAGCGGCCAGGCCAACCCCCTTCGGATTCTTGGCTTCTTTCAGGGTCTTTATCATGTCTTTGACGATATTTAATACTCTTTTGTCGAGCCGGTCGACCGGTTTGGCCACCAGCCTGAGAGTCTCATTTGGTACCATAATTATCATGCTCATGGTATAATTTTAGCATGGCCAGTCAGAGAAACGAGCGCGATGTTATTATGGAGCCGGTTCCGGCTGTTGATGTGATGGATGATGATTTGGGAAGAGTTGCTTCTGATTGGAGACCCCGGGTTGTGATAGCGGGGGTGGTTCGAGCATTTGGCAGGTCGATCGGTTTACTGGGAAGGGTTGGGGATGGGGAACCTTATCCGATAGTGGCCGAAGACCACGAGATAAAAAAGTATTTGGAAGCTCAATCTTCCAATAAGAATTAGTCGCTAATTTCTTGGAGTTGTTTTTGGGCGTCGGGGAAGTCGGGTTTTAGCTGGAGTGATTTTTGAAATTGCAGACGGGCGGAATCGGTAGCGTTTAAGAATTTGTAGATAATGCCGAGATTGTATGGCAGGCGGGGATCGGTGGGAGAGATGAGAACGGCTTTTTCGAGAGTGTCGGCGGCAAGAGTCAGGTAGCGGGGGTCGATTTCGGAGAGGAGAATGTAGGCACGGGCGGCGGATTTGTAGTAATTGGGGTGACGGGGATTTTTGGAGACGGCTTGATCGGCAGCGAGGGTGGAGGTTTGCGCCAGTTGGGCCGAGGCGGATGAATCTTTGGCGGCGAGAGCGGCGTAGAGGTAGGCCGCGGAAACTGCGTATTCAGAGAGGATGGCGGGCTCGGAGGGATTGGCTTTGACGGCCGATTTAAAGGATTGGAAGCTAGAAATTAGATACTGGGAGTTTTGAGTTTTGCTAAAAAACTGGTAGTTTTTTTGGCCGCTGGCGTAGAGAGAGTCGGCGTACCAATATTTACCTATAGTACTTAGCACATAGCCCATAGCCCCTAGCACTAAAAAGATGCCGAATTTTTGGCTATTGGTCATCTTTGATAGTCAGAGCAATGGCGGGAAATAAAAAGAGGAATAGCTGCATGATGACGACGGAAAAGCCCCAGAAGTTGGTAACAATTATTGTTAGCCAACCAGCCAAAAAGGCAATTTGGGGACGGCGAAAGGCTTTAAGCATAAATACCAGCAATATTAAATATGATCCCAGACCTAGTATTCCAGTAGTAGCTAGATAGTTAAGAAATTCGTTGTGGGCTTTGTTGTAAAGGAGTTCCCATTCGGAGGTTTGATTATGCTCGATAGGGCGATATTGATAATAGGCCATGGCAAAGGTTTCCGGGCCGGTGCCAATTAGCAGATTTTTGATATTAGAACGCCAGATTCTAGTAGCCCCTGTCCAGACGATTTTTCTGATATTTCCCGACTCTGTTCCTCCAACCTCAAGAGCGGGGCCGGTGGTTTTTTCTGGAGCCGCGGGCTTGAACACCAGGTCCCGAACCGGATTAGAAATGATTGCTGTGAGCATAACAACTGTCAAAACCCACAGGGACACTCCTTTAAGGACTAACCTTTTTGGCGTAAGCCCCCAAAAGATTATCGATGATATTCCAAAAGCCAGCAGACCGGAGCGGGATTTAGTAAAGAGAAGAGTTGAAAAAAGCAAGACAAAGATCCCAAGGTTCGTCCAGTACTTCACCCCAGGGGTGAGGTATGAAAGGGGAATGAAAATCAAAGCGGCGATGTAGGCGGCCAGCCAGTTGGGCTGGCCGAGAGTGGCAAAAACCCGATTTTGGACGTCTTGGACCCAGCAAGCGACATTAGGTTGGCCAGTAGTTAGGAGACAGGAGATGGAGGCGCCGAAGTGTTCAAGAGTAGCATAAATGGCGACAGCGATGGAGGCGAGTAGTGCGTAGTGGGTAGTGCGGAGGGCGGATTTGGAATCCATATTGCTGACGAAGGCCCAATATAATAAAGAGTAAGAGATAAGAGATAATAGGCCGCCGTTCCAACGGGAATAATAGCCGAACCAGGAAGTATGCGAGTCAATTGAGAAGATTAAGCTGGCTAAATTAGCTAAGAGAAATAAGAGGATAGGCCAGTCCAGTAAAGTTTTTTTAAATATTATCCTTTTTTCCATAATCATGCGGATGGCCCAGGTGCCGGCGATGAGAGCGGTGAGGATGTAGGTGAGGATTAATTTGTTGAATTCAAATAGTTCAGAAGTATTAGGCAGCCAGATGAGAGGAATGAGAATGAATAAGAGATAATAGAAAATAGAGATTAGAGATTGGAGGCGCTGGGGCCAGGACATGAGAAATAGTTTAGCAGATTATGATACCGGAAGAGAACGATTTCTAAAGGCAAGTTCAAATATACAGAGCTGGATTATAGCCTTAAGCTTGTCTTTGACTGGTGGTGGAGAATTGACTGACCGCCCTATCTCTAGGTAAAACCTGGCTAATTCTAATATTTCATCACTACTAAATGATGGATCGAAGTCTTGAAGGGTGTCTGGTTCGATTTTTCCCACGAGGGAATTTTATACTATTGCCCACCTTCTATGGGAAGATGTATTCCTTCGGGATTGTGGCCGTGACGTTTTGATCTTCTTTTGGTTGCCGAACCAATTTGGCCCTTGCTCCCCGTTTCTCCTTCTGTATAAAACTCTCCACCTGAAACAGCATTGATAGGACTACCCTGGATAAGGCTTCTGTCAGTAATTACAACGTTGTTTCTGCCCTCCAGCATTTCGTGTTCTATGTCGAATAAGATTTCTTGCTGAAGATCTGGAGGCAGAAGCCTAAATAGTTTTCCATGCCTTTCAAGGGCTAGCCGATCGTGACTTATCTTAGTTCTTTTACTCATTTTACTGATGGGTGAACGTTACCACGAACTATAGGTTATGTCAAGGTGTTCTAAGGATGGCAATGGTGGCGGCTGCCTCCAATTGATTCAGGGCGGCTTGTTGAACGGCATCTTGGGGATCTTCTTCGATCACAGATATGAGTTCGGTAAGATCTGGAGCGTATATGCAGGATAAACCATCACAAAATGATTCATACTCACAGCGACGTCGCATAGTTCTGATCGCGCCAGTTTTTTTGCCTCTATCAAATGCGGGACATCGGCTCATGGGCGAGATATTAGTCCTTGAAGAAACTTCTGTCAAGACTTATATTGCCAGCAGCATGCTGGATTATTTGTTGGGACTGTTGTCATATGACGTGGGGATTGATTTGGGGACGGCCAATACCCTGGTGCATGTCAGGGGCAAGGGGATTGTCATCCGGGAGCCGTCGGTGGTGGCCATGCACAAAAAAAGCAAGCGGGTGCTGGCCATCGGTGAGGAAGCCAAAAAAATGCTGGGACGGAATCCGGCCACGATTGAAGTCATCCGGCCATTGAAAGACGGGGTGATTGCCGATTTTGACGCTACGGAAGTGATGCTCAAGCACTACATTTTGCAGGTTCATGAATCGGGGAAGATTATTCCGCGAATTCCTAGGCCGCGGGTGGTGATCGGCATCCCCTCGGGAGTGACGGAAGTGGAGCGGCGGGCAGTGCAGGAGGCGGCTTTGTCTGCGGGGGCCAGGCAATGCTGGCTGATTGAGGAGCCGATGGCGGCGGCTATCGGGGCGGGACTGCCCATTACCGATCCGGGAGGACTATTAATAGTAGACATTGGCGGGGGAACCAGTGAAATCGCAGTCATTTCTTTGGGAGGAATAGTTTTGAATAAATCTTTGCGGGTGGCGGGGGATGAAATGGACGAGGCCATTATGCATTACATGAGGCTGAAATATAATGTCTTGCTGGGGGAGAGGACGGCTGAGGAAATAAAGATAACGCTGGGCAATGCCCATGCCGGCACGACCGAGAAAGTGATGGTCATCCGGGGGCGGGATTTAGAGAGCGGTTTGCCGCGGTCGATCAAAATTTCGGCCAGCGAAGTCAGAGAAGCATTAATGCCGGTGTTACGGGAGATAACCTCCGCGGTGGGGGATCTGATCGAAGAGACTCCGCCGGAGCTGGTGAGTGACATTCTGGAACGGGGAATTGTGATGTGCGGTGGAGGGGCGCTAATATCGGGAATGGATAAATTGATGAGCGAGGAAACCCGGATGCCGGTGTATATTACCGACGATCCGTTGACCGCTGTCGTCCGCGGATGCGGTAAGGTGCTGGAGGATATGAAACTTCTAAATAAAGTCAGAGTGGTGGGGGGATTGCGGTAGAATTAGATCATGCGCAAGTTTAAACCAGGTGTGTCTTTCGGGGACTTTGTGGTGACGGATATTAAAGAGAGCAAGAGCAGGACCTGCCTGCCGGCAGGCAGGGAGCAGGTAGTAGACTATCGGAGGGGCTGGGTAATATGGCTAATAATACTGGCGGCTATGGGGGGAATACTGGCGCGATTAGGAGCGCTGCAGCTGATTTCCGGGGGGAAATACCGGATACTGGCGGACGAAAACCGTATCAAAAAAATTAGGTTGGTGGCAGAACGGGGAAAAATTTTGGATAGGAACGGGCAGGATTTGAGAAGCTGGGGAGAAGCGGCGGCGCATGTGGTGGGGTATGTGGGAGAAGTGAATGAGCAGGAAGTGGGGCTCCTTAAGGAAGCCGGACAGAAATATGAACTGGGAAGTCGGATCGGCCGGACAGGGATGGAGGAACAATACGAAGAGCGGTTGCGGGGCCGGGATGGCGGACGGCTGGTGGAGGTGGACCCCGGGCAAAAAATAGTCAGGGAGCTGGGGCACCAAGAAGCGGAAGCTGGAACCGATATAACGTTGACGCTAGATGCTGGATTGCAGCAAACTGCTTTTGTTGCGCTGGGGGGGAAAAGAGGGGCAGTAGTAGTGAGTGATCCTAAAAATGGGGAAGTGTTGGCGTTGGTTAGCTCGCCGGCCTTTAATCCCCGACAGGTAACTGCGACGTCGGAGTTTTTTAACCGAGGCATAGGGGGGGTTTATCCTCCGGGGTCGGTATTTAAAATGGTGACGGCGGCGGCGGCTCTGGAATCCGGGAAAGTGAAAGCTGATTTTACTTACAAAGATACCGGATCGATCAATGTGGGCCGCTTTGCGTATACCAATTGGTATTTTACCCAGTATGGCCGGACGGAAGGAGTGGTAGGGTGGGAAAAAGCTATAGCCCGGTCGGTGGACACCTTCTTTTATAAAATCGGAGAGCTGACGGGGGCGGAAACGATGGCCGCGTGGGCCAAAGAATTTGGTCTGGGGGTAAAGACGGGAATTGATTTGCCGGGGGAGGTGGCGGGATTGGTTCCTACTCCGGATTGGAAATGGGAAACGAAGAAGGAAAAGTGGTTTTTGGGGAATACGTACCAGATGGCCATTGGCCAATCGGATTTGTTGGTGACGCCTTTGCAAGTAAACGTGATGACAAATGTGATTGCGGCGGGAGGGGAAAAATGCGGGCCGCACCTGCTCAAATCTCAAATCCCAAATCCTAAATCCCAAATAAATTCCAATGTTTCAAATTCCCAATGTACAAAAATAGATATAAATCCTGATATTTTAGATATTGTCAAAAAGGGTATGATTGGGGCGTGCAGTGCGGGCGGGACGGCCTTTCCGCTGTTTGGGTTTGAACCGCAGGTGGCATGCAAAACGGGAACGGCAGAGTATGTGAGACCAGACGGAAAAATTGGCACGCATGCCTGGCTGACGGCTTTTGCTCCGGCTGAAGATCCGGCTATTTCAGTGACGGTGCTGGTAGAGGGAGGAGGAGAGGGCTCGCGGGTGGCCGCGCCCATCGCCCGCAAAATCCTGGCCAAATATTTCGGGGTAGAAGACAAATACAATTACGCGGCGGTGGAAGGGGTGGGAGAATAATTTATCTATTTGACGCTACAGCGTTTTTCTGATAAAAATGGAGATAAGATGAAACAGAGAATTACGGCTCGGGGTTTATTGAAACTGGTAGGGGATGTGGGAGCGTTTGTGTTGCCGCTGGATAAAATGGCGCCATATAGATGGTTGCATGGGGAAATACCAATAAAAGGATTAGATGATTATTTTCCATCGGTAGTGAAGCAGGTAGCGAGCAGATTGGAAAGAAGAGGATTAGTAAAAAAACTGGAAACAAAAGATGGGTTGGTAATAGAAATTACAAATGGAGGGAAATGTGAGGCGCTGAAATACAAGCTGGAAGATATGAAGCTAAAAAGGGGAAAGTGGGACGGATTGTGGAGATTGGTATTTTTTGATATTTTGGAGAAAGACAAGGCAAAAAGGGATACTCTGCGGGAGTTTTTGAAAAAAATGGGGATGGAACAAATGCAGGATAGTGTCTATGTGAGTCCGTATGATATAAGTGGGGAAGTAAAGTATTTGCGGGAAGTATTGGAGATTCCGCACGATGTGAAATTGGGAGTGTTGAAAGAAATTGAAAACGAGGAAGAATTAAAAGAGATTTTCGATTTGTAAACTTTTATCAGATTGACGCTATAGCGGGGATTTGATAAATAGGGTGGCTTATACAGGGAGTTGACTTTGTAGAGAGAGAGAGTTATTATGCGGATTATGAATTGGGAACAAATGAAAAAATCACCAGCCACTCGGGGTTTTATGACGGTTGCGGAAGGAGCGGTGGATATCGGAGGATTTTTGCTGAAAATAACATTTAAACCAGCATTTATGAGCCATGCTCAAAATCCTGATGAGAATAAAGTCGGTTATATGGCTAGACTTCAGTTTTTCAGATTACTAATACCATTCTATGCAGCTTTATTTTCTGGTGTGGCGAGAGGCGAATGGAATGGACAACTTAATCCACAGAATGTGGCATTTACATTAGGGGTCGCTTTTTTGGGCGCTGGATTGGTGGATATGGCTGGTTTGGGATTGCAGGCAATTGGGGAAAATAGAAAATAGTGTAGAATAGAAAAATGAATTTGGTGATTGTGGAGAGCCCGACGAAGGCTAGGACACTGGCCAAGTTTTTGGGTGACGGATACAAAATTGAAGCCAGTTATGGGCACGTGCGGGATTTACCGCAGAAGAGATTGGGAATAAAAATAGACAAAAATTTTGAGCCGGAGTATGTGCAGACAAAAAAGCAGGAAGAAAGAATTAAAGAGATTAAGAGATTAAGTGATAAAGTGAATAAGATATATTTGGCGACAGACCCGGACCGGGAGGGGGAAGCCATTGCCTGGCATGTTGGCCAGTTGTTAGGAGTCAGGAGTCAGGAGTCAGTAAAAAGGATTGTTTTCCATGAGATTACAGAACACGCTATTAAAGAAGCGTTGGAACACCCGCGGGAATTGGATATGAAACTGGTGGATGCCCAGCAAGCCAGGAGAGTTTTGGATAGATTGGTAGGGTATAAATTGTCTCCGTTGTTGTGGAAAAAGATCAGAAGAGGGCTATCGGCTGGTCGGGTGCAGTCGGTGGCGGTGCGGCTGGTGGTGGAGAGAGAAAGAGAGATTGAAGCTTTCAAGCCGGAAGAATATTGGCAGATAGATGTTATGTTGAGGAATATTCAGTATTTAGTATTCGGTGTTCGGTTTGTTGGAGATATTAAAAACCAAGTTGAGGCAGAAGAAATTGAAAAAAAATTACTGAATACTGAATACCGGGTACTGAATATAGAAAAGAAGGATTTTAGAAGGACGCCGCCGCCGCCGTTTACGACTTCCACTTTGCAGCAAGCAGCGGCCAATAGATTAGGCTGGAGTGCCAAGCGGACCATGCAGATTGCTCAAGGATTGTATGAGGAGGGACATATTACGTATCACCGGACGGACTCGACGAATTTAGCGATGGAGGCGGTATTGGCGGCTAAGGATTTTATTTCAGCAAATTATGGGAAAGATCATGCTTTGGATAAGCCACGTTTTTACAAAACTAAATCCAAGGTTGCTCAAGAGGCTCATGAAGCTATCCGTCCGACGAATGTAGCTTTGAAAGGCGTGGCCTTTCAAAATCGGGATCAGGAAAAAATATATGAGATGATCTGGAAGAGATTTGTGGCCTCCCAAATGGCTGAAGCTCGAGGGATAACGGTAACTATAGTGGTAATTGCAGGGGAATATAAATTGCAGGCTAGGGGGGACACGATAATTTTTGACGGTTGGTATAAATTAAATGGAGAAACGAATGAATTGAGATTGCCGGAGGTGAGTGAGGGGGAGAGATTGGAGTTTGTAGATTTGACGAAGGAGCAGAAGTTCACTCAACCGCCGACCAGATATAACGACGCCTCTTTGATTAAAGCGTTAGAAGAAATGGGAATTGGCCGGCCGAGCACATACGCGCCCACGCTGTCTACAATCCAAGACCGGCAATATGTGGAGAAAATTGAAAAACGGTTTAAGTCGACGAGTTTGGGGTTGGCGGTGAATGATTTTTTGACAGTGAATTTTTCTGACATAGTGGACTATAAATTTACGGCCCATATGGAGGATGAACTGGATGAAATTGCCAACGGGGTCAGGCAGTGGCGGCCGGTGATAAAAGAATTTTATGAGCCGTTCGCGGCTAAGTTGGGAACTGTTACAGAAACTGCGGCCAGAGTGAAAGTGGAAGTGGAGACTACGGGTGAGAAATGCCCCAAATGCGGGCAGGGGGAAGTAGTGATCCGGCTGGGAAAGTTTGGCAAGTTTTTAGCCTGCAGTAGGTATCCGGAATGCGATTACAAGGCTAATTATCAGAACAAAACCGGGCAAAAATGTGTGAAATGCGGGGGGGATGTGATTATCCGCCGCACCCGCTCCGGCCGGTCTTTCTACGGCTGCAGCAATTACCCCAAATGCGATTTCGCGTCTTGGACCAAGCCGAAATCTATCTAGAGTCTTGAAATCTATTG
>Ga0209210_1002135_pt1 | contig 14920 bp, 13 predicted proteins | sample RifGroA1_FD_183991 | JGI IMG/M metagenome (GOLD analysis project Ga0209210, IMG submission 183991) | Contaminated groundwater microbial communities from Rifle, Colorado, USA - Rifle Groundwater A1 (SPAdes) (version 2) | ecosystem: Environmental > Aquatic > Deep subsurface > Groundwater >...
CATCAACAATCACTACTCCAACAACAGGCACAACCTTACCTACAATCTGGATAACTACCATTTCTCTGCTTTTATTATTTTTTGGTATATCGTTTGCTTTTATAAAAAAATAACTTTTTTTGATATTTTTTGTGTTATTTTGATAATTTTTGACCCTCTTGACGACAATTTTCCATTCAATTATATTTAATTTACTTTCGGTTTTTATTTGGATATAAATATTTTATTTAATCTTATGATTTCTAAAATTTGTGAAAAAGTTTCGGTTAATTTTGTATATAACCATATAAATAACACGCTTTTACCTAAATATCTTAAATGGCAAAACCGGGTATATGTAATTCAAAAGTTAGGACTGCATTACACTCTTTATCGCGGGTCTACCCTGTTTCATATGTTTGCAGTTAATTCAGAAGATAAATATTTTTTACTTTCTTTGGATACAGACAACTTACATTGGCAATTGGAAGAAATAGCGGATAATTTAACAAATTAAAAATTCAAATTATAAATTTCAAATAACCAATCAAATCCCAATGACTAAATTTCAAAAAATGAATATAACCCTTCGACTACGCTCAGGCAGTATTTAATCCCTGAGCGAACGTAGAGAGTCGAAGGGTTAAAAAATTTAAACATTTAATCATTGATTGAAAATTTATAATTGAAAATTAAAAATTATTTAAAACATGATTAATGCAAATTTTAATCCACAACCATCAACCTATCTTCATCTTGATTTAAATTCTTGTTTTGCAACCATTGAACAGCAGGCAAATCCACTACTTCGGGGTAAACCTATAGCTGTGGCCGCTTACGTAACCCCCAGAGGATGTATTTTAGCCCCTTCAATTGAAGCTAAAAGGTTTGGAGTAAAAGTCGGCATGCGAGTTGCAGATGGTAAACAAATTTGTCCGCAACTTACTATTTTACCTTCAGATCCTCCAAAATACCGATTTATAAATAAAGCCTTATATCAATTATTAAGCCTCTATTCGCCTCATCTTACTGTTAAATCAATTGATGAAATTTTATTGGATTTTGCCGATACCCCAATCATCAAAAGAAAATCTTTAATTGAAATCGGCAAAGAAATTAAACAACGTATCAGGCAGGAAATTGGAGAATGGTTAACCGTATCTGTAGGTATTTCTACTAATCCGTATTTAGCCAAATTGGCAGCTGGACTGCATAAACCTGATGGATTGGATGAAATCAATGCGCAGAATATCTTAAATATTTTGTCTCATCTGACTTTGGTTGATTTACCCTATATAAAAATGCAAAATGCCCTAAGACTTGCATCTGTTGGTATAAAAACACCGGTAGATTTTTATTTTGCCAATACGCAAAAATTAAAAGCAGCTTTTACCTCAATTGCCGGTTATTATTGGTATTTAAGACTTCACGGTCAAGAAATTGATACAGCAAAAACTTTACGTAAAACTATCGGTCATTCGTATACTCTACCTAAACCAACTGCTGATTTAAATTTGTTAACCCAAATTCTTTATAAATTAACTGAAAAAATGGGCAGGCGTTTACGGAAAAATTGTCTCACTGCACAAGGAATTCATTTAGCATTAAATTTTTTTGATAATTCATTTTGGCATCATGGACAAAAAATTCAACACCAAATATATGCTACCGACGACTTATATAACCAAGCTGTAAAACTTCTAAAAACTGTCCAACTTAAACCGGTTTCCATAATTTCCGTTTCATGTTTCTTGCTAAACCATGATTTATACAATCAACTTAATCTTTTTCAAAACGAAAATAAAAAACGCTTACTTGTCCAAACTGTGGATAAAATCAATGATTTGTGGGGAGAATTTACCGTAACAAAAGGATTGACTCTTAAAATGCCTTACCAAATTTTAGACCGGATTTCCTTCGGGTCAGTAATGGATATGCCAAAAGTGACACTTTAGGAAAGAAATTTATAAACCAGGTGTGGCTGTAACGACAACTGATGGAGAAGGTGCAAAACTGGGTAATACTGACGCTGAAACTGTAGCTACTGCTGAAGGTGAAGCGATTAAAGATGCGCTGGGTGTAGTTACTGGAAGCTTCTTGAAAATTCCACTGGCTTTTCCTGGAATAATATGTATCCTTTTAGCAATAATTCCGCCTGTCTCATTAAGATCCCCTACTGCAACAATCCTTTGTCCAACTTGTAAACTGGTTAAATTGACGCTTGCTGATCCAGATGCGGATAATGTGGCGCTATTTGATGACTCACTGGATTTTGTTTGAATATATGTCTCACTGGTTATCAATACAGTATATGTGCGTTCTCTTTGAATTTGATGAGCAACAGTAATAGTATTACCACTGATATCTATTATTACTCCTTGTACGGCTTTTCTTTTTGATTGTGCTGATTCAGATGCTTGTTTAACAAATACTTTTTGAATTTTCAATTTAGCACCGCTACTTGACATGTTTCCACTATCAGTACTGATTAATGCAATTAATTCTTTTAATTTAAGTGTACCTATTTTAAGTTCTTTTTTATCTTGTCCAAAAATTTTTGTATTCTCATCAATCTCAGCTTCAGTTTTTTTATTTTCCTTTTTATCTCCAATAGTAATTGAGGATGTGCCAATATTTTCTAATGATCCAATAAATACTCTTTTTGTAGATTTTTCTTGAACTTTATTTTGTCCAGGAGCAGTCTCGGTTTTTCCATGCACCACTTTATTGACAATGTTTATAATTAATAAAAAAGTTAGAATTGTTATGCTTATTTTTATAAATTTTTGCATATTTTTAAGATTCGGCATCATAAACTATATCTAATGTTATACTTTTCTCTTCACCGTCATCGGTATAGGAAGTAACTGTAATAGAATTTATTCCCATTGTTAATTTAAGCGTGGTCTCAAAACTACCATCCTGATTACTTACGACCGTAGCTTCGTCAATTTCGTCAAAAACTGCTACCGTAGCACCTGGTAAAGTTTTACCTGTAATCAAGATTTCATCATTAACAGCTAATTCACCATCTTTAGGATTTATTAAATCTAGTGTCAATTTTTGATTAATTAATTCTAGCGACTGTTGGTCTTGTACCATATTTTTATTAAATGGATAAAGCCAAATAAATAAAGATACACCAAGACTTATCATCAATGCTATTATAATAAATATAATTAGTCTTTTTGAGTTTTTATTAGTCGGTTGATTTGCAACAGTTACTTCTTGTGGAGCAATTATTGTCGGTTGAGGTTGATTATTATCCATATTTAATTACTATAAATTAGTTAAACAAATAATTCAAGTCGTAAAAAACTAAAAATTAATCATCTTCATAATCCTCAAATTGTCTCTGCGTTTGGGAATTATTTACTACATTTAAAATTTTTGACGGATTTATAGTTTCATTTAAACTACCTAAAATTTCTTTTACTAAAAGTGATTTGGCAGTATCTGAATGATTTTGTGGTCGGGTTTTATTTTTGGTTGTAAAAGCTTGAGTTCCATCACGGCCACAATAAGGTAAAATACCATTTGCTCCTCCGGGATGAGAAGACAAACTTTGTGTCACATCATAAACCTTACCCTCAATAATCAACCAACTACTATTACTGTTATCATGTTTGGCAATTTCCTCTGAAGTTAACTTTATTAGTTCATTAGATTTTAAATTATTAACTGAAACAGAGGAAACTTGATTTTGATTATTTCTTGATAATGCAAGGGTTACAATAACCACAATAAACGTCCAAAATATGATTAAACTAATTCCAACTGCAATTTTTAACTTCATATATAGTATATAAAGACTCTAAGATAACTCAAAATCTTCCATATGAATATTTTGAGATTTTATTTTTTCTGAAATTAATTGAGATCGCAAATCATCCATCATTTTTTTAGGACCGCAAATAAAATAATCATAATTATCTAAAGAATGCAAATCGTTTTTTAACACTTGAATATTCAACCTACCCTGATCGGAAGATATATGAGGAATAAATTTAAAATTTGGTAAATTCTTGGCAAATTGATTTAAAAATTCCCCATAAATTACATCATCTTTGTTTCTTATACTGTAATATAATTTAATTTTGTATTCAGGGTAATTATTTAAATCTTTCAGCATGCTCACAAATGGTGTAATACCTATTCCTCCGGCAATCCAAATTTGATTTTTATTGGGATATAAATAATAAGTAAATTTACCAAAGGAACCTTCTATATTGACTTTAGATCCTGATTTTATGCTGAATAGTTTTTGTGTATAATCTCCTAAATCTTTTATAACCAGTTTAAGCTCTGTACTTTGCGGATGTGATGTAATAGAAAATGGATGTTCTTCGTGACTAAATGTTTTATCATCTATTGATATAAATACAAACTGACCGGGAAGATATTTCATATTTTGCTGTAATGGAGACAAAGTCAGTTCGATAATATCTGGGGTTAACTTTTTTATTTTATCCAGTACATATTTATAATGTTTAACTAATAAGTTAGGGAAAAAAGTTCTATAAATAGAACTTAAAAATGCACAGGATATTAATAATAAGATGTAAAATCTTAAAATAGTATTTTGGGAAATATCACTGGATATATTTATGATATGTAAAAATGCTAAAAAAAATGCCAGTGTCAAAAACTGATGAGTGGTTTTCCATAAATGATATACAGGTCTTAGAAAAAAAGTCAGGATCAATAATAGTATTAAAAGACCTAAAGCATAATCTCCCCAAAAAACTCCATTTTGAGTTTGGCCAAGCAAAAATTTAAGAGTCAAATCTGCAGAGATGTTTAAATATGTAATTGATAAAAGTAATGGATGTGATAAAAGCAGAATTAATGTGATTCCACCAATTAGATGATGATATTTATAAACTTGGTTTTGACCGTTAAATAAATCCTCTAAAAATTTCCAACGGGAGCTTAAAATAATATTAATGGAAAATAAAGTTATACCCATTAGACCCATTAATTGTCCTAAGCTACGGGTTGCAGCATTTAGATTTGCAAATCTAATGTTTAACGGTACCATCATTATCCATAAAACTATGGGAATCAGACAAAGTGAGAAAACCATCCAAATACCCAATTTCTGTTTCATAAATTAATGGAAATTATTAAATTAATTATATATCAATCAGCGTAAATTAAGAGAGTTGGACTTAAATATAATGTTTTTTGGTTTGATCACCACTTGTTTTTTACCTCTTTTAACATAACCAGCTTCTATACTTTCAAATCCCAACAGTTTAATAATTCTTTGAGTTTTACGAACATCTTTTAACGAAATAAATAAAGCATAATCCATGCCCATATTGAAAGTTCCATACATTTCCTTATCAGTTAACTCTGCATGTTTTTGGATGAATAAAAATATTTCCTGCGGTTCAAATATTTTTTCCAAAACATAAGTAAAATCAGGACGCGCCCGCATAATTTTTCTAAAACCATGACCGGTAATATTGGAAATATAATGAATATCAATATTTGCTTTTTGAATATCCTGAATCAATTTTGCATAAATATTTGTTTTTGTAAGTAACACTTCTCCATACATTTTTCCATTTGATAATTTAGCTGCATAATGCTTAGGAATTTTATCTGCAACTTTTCGGGCCAGAGATAATCCATTTACATTTATACCAGTACTTTTAAGTAAGATTATTTTATCTCCGGATTGTAATTTTTTATCAGTAATCAATGTTTTTTTATGTTTAATTATTCCAACTGCTGATCCTCCCAAATCAATAGTATTTGCTGCAATAATGCCCGAGTAAGTGGGAGTTTCTCCTCCTCCCCAGGAAACTCCTGATATGTTGCAGGCAGATTTCCAACCTTTAATCAGATCTTTCATTCTTGGTAAATCTTTAAAGAAACTGCTATTTCCAACTGCCCAATATGCATGAATTACCAATGGAATCGCACCAACTGTTATCAGATCATTTATGATTGCTGCTACTGTATCGTGACCAATGACATCATAATAAGACTCACCGGTAATTTTACTCATAGCATCAGCTACTAAATTTTTGGTACCCAATCCTTCTATCACTGAAGCCATATAATGATTATTTTGTTTCCAAACATAAGCTGATTCACCCCGAGAAGCAGATATTTCTGAAAATCCATGAGGTAACAAATTTTTTGAAGTACTGTTGCCAGCATTTTGTGCCATTTTTTTAATCGGATCTAAAGTATCGTAATTAACACCGGATCTGGAATAAGTGATTTTATGAACTGTCATGAATTTATAGAATTGATAATTTGCTTTTCAATTGGATATTTATAAGCAGTGAATTTTCTGCCAGTGATATTTTCATAAACTTTTATATATCTTTGAGATATTGCAACAATTAAATCTTTGGTCATTTTTGGCGGTTTTCCATCACCGCTATACCCATGATTTACATACCAAAGTCGCAAAAATTCCTTATCAAAATTTTCCGGTTCCAGACCTTTTCTAAACCGTTCTGAATAAGTTTTCGATATCCAAAAACGCGAAGAATCAGGAGTATGGATTTCATCAATTAAGGTTAATTTTCCATTGTATAATCCGAATTCATATTTAGTATCCACTAAAATTAGGCCTCTTTTTTTACATAAATTGCTTCCATATTCAAAAAGTTTATATGCCGTTTTTTCCATTTGTGAATATAATTTTCTAGAAACAATTTTTTTCTTAATTATTTCTTGCTTGGTTAATCTTTCATCATGACCATGACTGCCGCCTCCATGAGTTGTTGGAGTAATCACTGGATGTGGTAATTTTTGATTTTTTCGTAAACCATCCGGAAATTTAACTCCATAGATAATCCTGTCGCCTTTTTTATATGAATACCAGATAGAAGTTTTGGTGACTCCGGAAATATAACCTCTGACTACCATTTCTATCGGAATCGGCTCGCAATTTTTGGCAATCATCACGTTTGGGTGAAAAACAGAAATCATATGATTAGGAACAATTTTTTGGGTTTTTTTAAACCAAAACTCTGACAGCAAATTTAATACAGATCCTTTAAATGGAATATGTCCTAAAATCACATCAAAAGCTGATTGTCTATCTGTGGTAATTAAAATTCTTTGATTATCTTTAATATAATAATCCCGGACTTTACCCTGATATTTTTTCCCCAAACCGATAATATTAATAGTTTTTAAAACTTTAGGTAACACATTTGTTATCGTTTTTGATTGAATCATATTTTCTTGAAAATCTTCAAATATTTTTTTATACCAAATTGATTAAGTTTTTTATTTTTTGCAATAACCGTTTTTTTTAAATTACCACTGAAGTCTATAATTTTCTTCTCTATTTTTTTATCATTAAGGCCAATTATTTTCAAAGCCAGAAGAGCGGCATTTTTGGCGCCATTTATAGCAACTGTTGCCACAGGAATTCCTGGAGGCATTTGGACAATTGATAAAAGAGAATCTAAACCATCCAAACTTTTTGTCTTAATAGGAACACCTATTACAGGTAAAGAAGTAATTGCAGCAACCATACCCGGCAAATGAGCACTCCCGCCGGCTCCCGCAATAATTACTTTCAATCCGTTTTTGTGGGCATTTTTTGCATATGTAAACATCCAGTTAGGAGTACGGTGTGCTGAAACAATATTAATTTCATATAATAATCCAAATTGTTCAAGGGTTTGAACTGCTTCCTGCATTATGGGTAAATCAGAATCTGACCCCATAATGATACTGATAAGAGGTTTAGTCATAATTTATTTAAATATTAATATATTTTCTGGCCTGATTGGCTGTTTTTAATAATTGATTCAAATTTTTTCCAATCACTGTTATATGACCCATTTTTCTTTCAGGTTTAGTTTCTTTTTTTCCATAAATATGAACAGCAGTATTTGGAAGAGACAAAGCTTTTTCAAGACCTGTTAAATTTGCTTCACCTAATCGTCTTCCTAAAATATTTAACATAACAATTGAAGGAATTATCATATCAGTTTTTCCAAGAGGCAATCCAGTGATAGCACGAATATGTTGATCAAATTGATTTGTTATACAACCTTCAATAGTATAGTGTCCACTATTATGCACTCGGGGAGCAATTTCATTAATAAGTATTTGATCATCTCCGGTTTTAAACATTTCAATTCCAAAAACACCGGATCCTTTTAACAGTTTCACTATCTTAATAGCCAAGTTAACAGTTCTCTTTTTTGCCAATGGAGAAATTTTAGCCGGGGCTATGACATAATGACAAATATTATTTTTTTGCATGGTTTCAACTACAGGATAATGCACAATATTTCCAGTCGTACTCCGAGCAACCATTACTGCTAATTCTTTATCAAATGAAATATATTCTTCAACATAAAGTTTTTTTCCTTTTAATTTTTCCCAAGCTTTGTCAATATCATTTTCTGTTTTAATAAGCGCATTACCTCGACCATCATATGCATCAAACCTAGCTTTTAACAAAACTGGATATTTTAATTTATTAATTGCCTTTTTTAAATCTTGAATATTTTCAATTGGTAAAAATTTTGGGGTTGGGATTTTTACTTTGGTAAACAATTGTTTCTGTTTCAGTTTATCTTGAAATAAACGCCAGGATTTACCTGAAGGATTAATTTTACAGGAAACTTTTTTTTCCAGTTGATCCAAGAATTGACCATTAGTATTCTCTATTTCGAAAGTTAAATAATCGGATTGCTTACTAACTTTAATAATCGCCTCTTCATCGTTATAATCTGCAATGACTTGCTGATCGGCTACTTGACCAGCAGGACTATTGGGGGTTGGATCAAGAATAGTGACATAGAATCCCATTTTTTTAGCTTCTTGTGTCATCATTCTGCCTAACTGTCCGCCGCCTATAATACCAATTCTATTTTTCATTTATTTTCTTTTTAATGATTTTAACCAATTGTTTTGCTCTTTCAGGAGCATCACCAATGTGATTTTTGACATCAAGCAATTTATGAATTTCATTTTTTTTAAGATATTTTTTTATATCGTTATTGTTAATCATCAATTCTGCTATCGGATTGAATTTGCCTTCTTGAATTGCGCTCCAGGCGATCATGGAAATATTGCGTAAAACTTCATGTATTTCCTGACGATTAGCTCCCCTTTTGACAGCTTCCAATAATAATGTTTCTGTTGCTGCAAACGGCGCATAAATATTTAAATTGTATGAAATTCTTTTTTCATTAATCACAATATCTGAAATTATTTTTTGGGCAATCAATAAAATTTCATCAACTGCAATGAAACTTTCGGCCATAATAATCCGTTTATTTGCACTGTCATCAAGTGTTCGTTCTAAATAGGAAAGCGTTGCATTTTCTAAAGCGACTGGTGGTAATTGCTGGACAAATCTTCCTAGTGAACAGATCTTTTCACAGTTTACGGGATTTTTCTTAAACGGCATAGCTGATGATCCCACCTGTTTTTTTCCAAAAGACTCGCTCCATTCACCGATTGCAGGAGATTGAAGTATCCGTAAATCAGCAGCAAATTTTGAAATTGATGAAGCAATACTTGCCAGCAATGTTAAAACTAAATAATCATATTTCCGTGAATAAACTTGGGTAGTAATTAAATCACTCTCCAGATCTAAATTTTTCATAACCATTCCATCTAACTCTTCAGCTTTAACTTTAGTACCTTTCAAAAGTGCTGTATAACTGGCTCTTGTTCCCACAGCACCTTTCATACCTTTAGCTTTATAAGTTTTTTTTATAAATTTAAGAGTTAACCAATCAGTTAGTAAATTCTGAGCATAAAAAGCAAGCCTATATCCAACAGTTGTAGGTTCAGCAGGCTGAAGATGGGTATAACCGATACAAGGAAAATCAGCGTATTTTTTAATTTGGTCAGAAAATTTTAAAATTAATTTTTTTAGATTTTCATCAATAATTATTAATGCTTCTTTAATTTTTAACGCATCAGAATTATCTACAATGTCCATACTGGTTGCTCCAAGATGTATTTTGCCTCCGCCGATTTTGGCTTTTTCAGAAAATTCAGATATTGCTGCAACTACGTCGTGTTTAGTGTCTTTTTCAATTTCTAATATTCTTTCAAAATCAATATTAGTTTCATTTTTTTCTAAATCTTTAAGTTCCTTGTCTGTTATAATACCAGCTTTATGTTCTGACCTAGCTAAAGCTACCCAAATTTTTCTCCATAACCGATATTTATTTTCTTCGCTGAAAATATAACGCATTTTTTTTGATCCATATCGCCAAGAAAAAGGAGAAATATAATTTGAAAAAGTAAAATTTTTCATAAAAAATATCAATCTTCCATCTAACAAATAATTGTTTGATTTCTTTCAGGTCCAACAGAAATTAAAGATATGGGAATTTTTAAATTATCCGTAATTTCTTTAAGGTATGTTTTTGCCTGTTTTGGCAAATTCTCAAATTTTTTAATATTTTTAATGGAAGAATTCCATCCTTTCATGATTTTATAAACCGGCTTAACTTTGCTTAGCGAATGAGCATCACAATCTATATATTTCACTTTTTTCCCGTTTAACTTATAACCATGACATATTTTAATAGCTTTAAAATCATCTAAAACATCCAATTTTGTAATTACTAATTCGGTAAAACCGTTTAATTCAACTGCAAATCGTAGAAGTTCCAAATCTAACCAACCGCAACGCCTAGCTCTTCCTGTTGTAGCTCCAAATTCAGCTCCTACTTTCTGTAAAAGCTCTCCAAACTGATTTAACTGTTCAGTAGGAAATGGCCCTCCACCAACTCGAGTTGTATAAGCTTTCACTATACCGGTAATTTTTTTGATATGGACAGGAGAAATCCCTGCTCCGGAATTGATATTTCCAGCTACCATATTTGAACCTGTTACAAATGGATAAGTTCCCCAGTCATTATCCAAAAATGTTCCTTGAGCCCCTTCACAAATAATTTTCTTATTTTGTTTAACTGCCTGCATTACGGGTTCAAATGTATCTTTAACATAATGTTTTATTTTTTTAAATTTTTTAAATTCTTCCTGATAAACCTCATCTAATTTTAACGGTTTTTCTCCAAAAGCTGTAATCATTTTATTTTTTAACAGTAATATCATTTCCAGTTTTTTCTTAAACATTTGTGGATTTATAAAATCAAACAAACGAATTCCATTATAGGATACTTTGTCTGCATAAGTTGGTCCGATTCCCCTGCCAGTTGTCCCGGTTTTAGCTTTACCTTTAGCATCCTCAAACAATCTGTCCAGTATTTTATGATATGGCATAATTACATGCGCGCGGGGAGAAATAAACAGTCTATCTGACAGATCAGGGAGAACCCGTTCAATCATTTCAATTTCTTTTATTAAAACACCCAAATCTAAAATTACACCGTTGGTAATAAAAACCTGGCATTTTTGATTAAAAATTCCTGCAGGAACTAAATGCAGGGGAAATTTACCACAACTATTTATAATAGTATGGCCAGCGTTATTTCCTCCGTGAAAACGGATTACACAATCTGCTTTTTGGGAAAGTAGATCGACGATTTTACCCTTACCTTCATCACCCCATTGCGCTCCAATTATTAAGTGAACCATATTTTCTCCTTTATAAAAAATAATTTACGGCATTTTTGAAAATTATAATACCAGGACCAAATTTTGGCAGTTCTTGGTTTTTTCGTAAATATTGCTCTTTAAGGTAAGTCCAATTTGGCAATTGGGTAAAAAATATCGCCCGCTCCGGATGAGGCATCATACCTAAAATTTTTCCGGTTTCATTTGTAATTGCCGCAATGTCGTTTACCGAACCATTTGGATTAAAATCCAAGGATTGGTAATCACATATTTCCCCTTTGGTATATTTGGCAGCAATTAATTTTTGGGTATTTAGTTTTTTTAATATTTCACCTTCAGCAAAGAATTTTCCTTCCCCATGAGCTATCGGTAAAGATAAAGTTTCAATATTGGAAAACCACGGGTTTTGATTTTCGATTTTTAAATCTATCCAACGGACAGTATAACGGGCAGAAGTATTATGCAGTAACGCCACCTGTCTGTCTCCATATTTATTGTTCAAAGCCGGCAGTAATCCCAAGTTAACTAAAATTTGAAATCCGTTACAGATGCCGATTACCAGTTTATCACCTTTCACAAATTTAATTAACTCTTTCCATAAATGGTTTTTCAGTTTTTGGGCATAGGCATTTCCCGATCCGGTATCATCGCCATAAGCAAAACCTCCGGGTATGGCTAAAATCTGATAATTATTGAGGTTATATATCTTAGTAATTAGATCATTAATATGCACTATGTCAGCTTGACCGCCAGCCAATTCAAATGCATATTTAGTTTCTTCCTCACAATTCAATCCGTATCCTGAAAGGATGATTACTTTTGGCTTCATCATATTAAGAAGCTATATTTGTAAATAGCTTCATAAGAGTCTGTAATGACCCGATTTAATCGGGATCAAACAGACTCTAAAATTCTTCGAATGTCGATTTATAACTTTCTAGTGCTGACTTTAATTTTAAATCAATAATTTTATTTCCCTGTGGATTTTTAATTAAAATGTTTTTTTGTTGAGTCACATAACCAATACATGCAAAAGAATTTTTTTTCATAAAGCTCTCAAACCGGGCTTTATTTTTGGGATTGATTGACACAATAATTCTTCCCTGGCTTTCGGAAAATAAAGCAAAATCATCGCGGGTAAATTTTCCCGGTAAATTTTTTAAAGAGATTTCCAACCCCAAATCTCCTGCCATAGCTGTTTTTGTTAAAGCTACTCCCAGTCCTCCTCTACCCACACTAATTGCCGATGCAAGTAAATTTGATTTAACACATTTATAAAAATTTGTATAAAGTTTTTTATTTTTTCTGGCATCAACTTGAGGAACTGCATTTCCAATATATTTATAACTTGAAAAATATTCTGAACCACCCAGTTCATCATTTGTTTCACCCAATATATAAATCAGATCACCGGGAAATTTTAAATCAATTGAAATAGATTTTGAAATTTCATCAATCACGCCAATTGAGGAAATTAAAAGTGTTGGCGGAATTGAAATTTTTATATTTTTACCCAAACGATCAAATCCCTTGAAATCGTTAAACATACTGTCCTTTCCGGAAATCAGCGGCGTTTGATAAGCAATAGTATAATCAAAACAAGCTTTAGCTGCTCTTTTTAACTGACCCAATCTTTCCGGATCTTGGCAACTGCACCAGCAAAAATTATCCAATAATGCTAAATATTTGATATTTGCGCCAACTGCAACTGCATTTCTAATTGCCGTATCAATACTGCAGGCTGCCATATGATAAGTATCAATATCCGAATAAGTCGGACAAATCCCTTGAGTTACTACTACTCCTTTTGAAGATGTGAGCAATGGTCTTACAATTGTTGCTTCACTATTTATCCGGCCTTTTCCCTGTATAGGTTTAAGCACTGACCCTCCCTGAACTTCATGGTCATACTGCATGGATAAAAATTCCTGTCCGGCAATATTCGGTCTTTTTAAGATTTGCTTTAATGTCAAAGTCAAATTAATAGGCACTTTAAATCTTGGCTCTTGATGAGTTTTTTGCGTAAAAGTTGTTTTCATTACCCGTTTTGGTAAACCGTCATGTAAAAATTTCATATCTACATCCATGATGATTTGATCATGATATTTGACCAGACATTGTTTTTTTTGGGTAAATTCTCCGATTATTGTAGCTTCCACTCCCCGGATTTTCATCAAATTTGAAAATATATTCCATTTATTTTTAGGAACTGCTAAAGTCATTCTTTCTTGAGATTCCGATATCCAAATTTGCCAGGGAGCCAAACCCGGATATTTTAAAGGCACCAAATCAAGATTTACTAAACAACCTCCGGATTCTTTGGCCATTTCTGCGACTGAACAGGATAGACCTCCCGCACCATTATCAGTAATACTATGATATAAATTTAAATTTCTGGCTTCTTTGATAATGGCATCGCTTAATTTTTTTTGTGTAATCGGATCACCTATCTGTACTGCAGTTGCCGGACTTCCCGAATCCATAGCTTCTGAAGAAAAAGTTGCTCCATGAATTCCATCAATCCCCACCCAACCTCCAACCATCACAATATAATCTCCTGGTTGGGCTTTTTTTACATAAGATTTTTTGCTTCCGGATTTGGAAAATATTTTATTGGGAATTAGTCCCACAGTTCCTACAAAAACTAATGGCTTCCCTTTGTAACGCCTGTCAAAAAACATAAAACCCTGAGGAGTGGGAATGCCGGAACAATTTCCTCCTGAATTTACTCCTTCAATAACTCCATCCATGATTCTTCTTGGTTCCAGCATTTTTTGGGTAAAATTAGAACCTTTAAATAATGGTGTTTTATCATTTGGTTCTGCAAAACAAAATCCATATCGGTTGATAATGGGTTTTGCTCCTAATCCAAATCCGATAGCATCCCGGTTTACTCCAACTATTCCGGTAATTGCACCACCAAATGGATCAAGGGCAGATGGACTATTATGAGTTTCCACTTTGTCGGTTATTAAATAATCTTGATCAAATTTAATGGCTCCCGAATTATCAGTAAAAACTGACACACAGAAATCTCGTCCAGAGGACGATCGGCCTTTGGCCGACTTTTTCTTTCTGATTTTTTCAGTAGCTTTTTTTATATATTTTTCATAAAGTCCTTCTTTAATATCATCAATCGGATCGGCAAATATCGTATGCTTACAATGTTCTGACCAGGTTTGAGCAATTGATTCAAGCTCAATATCAGTTGGATTTCTATCTTTTTTCTTAAAATATTCGCGGATAGTTTTTAAATATGTCAAATCAAGTGCCAGTGGACCGCGTCTGGTTCCATCGTGATTTACAATTCCGGACTTTCCGATTTGGATAAGTTCATTATCTGATACATCCAAATTAACTTGATCAATTTTGGGTTGTTGATTTATTTTTACTAGGGGAATTTCAA
>Ga0209210_1002137_pt1 | contig 14890 bp, 13 predicted proteins | sample RifGroA1_FD_183991 | JGI IMG/M metagenome (GOLD analysis project Ga0209210, IMG submission 183991) | Contaminated groundwater microbial communities from Rifle, Colorado, USA - Rifle Groundwater A1 (SPAdes) (version 2) | ecosystem: Environmental > Aquatic > Deep subsurface > Groundwater >...
AAGCTGGCTGTCGAATGTCAAAAATTCATCAACCTTTTGATTTTTAATCTGGGTAACAATCAAACAGTCGGCAAAACTTACTCCTTTTGAATGTTCGTACAAATTGACAACAAGTTGAACCTCCGGTTTGTTAGGCACGAAAAGATTTTCTAAAGCCAAAAGCTCTTCAAAAAAGCTGACTATTTTATCTTTCTGCTGTTTATAAAAAGACCGCAAAACCCATTCGGTTTCCAGAAACACCGGTAAGGGAATGTAAATTTTAATTTTACCTTCTGAACATTCACCAAAATGCTTATTAATAATCGCAAACTCCTTGCCCCTTTTTAACCTAAAAGTCAAAAGGACATTGGTGTCGATGGCTACTGTTCTCACTTTTTAGGAAGTCTTTTTGCAATAACTTTTGCAGCTTCTGCTTGGGATTTTGCCCTAATTTCGGAAAGCGGTTCACCCTTATCCAGATGTTTTAAATCACCTGCAAATTCCAAAATTCTGGATTGCCTGTGCGGCTTGCCGATGAAACCACCCTCGATAGGCAATATTTGCAGCTTTATCCCTTTTTTAATCCCCAAACTCTCCCGAATGAGACGCGGTATGGTTATTTGGCCTTTTGAAGTAATGGTAGTAGTAAAATTCATGAATAGTCTTACAATTATTACATAATTCTTACATTAACGTCAATATTCTTACGACCTTGAAAGTCCATGTCTATTTTCTTCCATACTTGTGAAAAAAAACTACTATCTGCCTCTTGTTTCATATGGTATGTTGGCTCTAGGCAAAGCCTAAGCAAATAACTAATTGACCTAATTGATCTAATTAACCTAAATAATACCCAATTACCCAAACACTAAAAGTCTCAATTGGGATTTGATGAATTATTTAGAAATTAGAGTACTTAGAAATTAGAAATTTAAAATATGGAACAGCATCCTGTCCCGCAGCACATTGCTTCTTTCGAGTTCAAGCTTTTCGGCAACTTAACAATCAGGCAGTTTGTAAATTTGGCAATCCCCGCATCGATCGGCGGAATTATTTTTTTCTCGGGACTGCCCGATATCATCAAATACCCCTTGTCCGGTCTTTTTGTCGGTTTCGGGCTTCTGATTGCGCTGGTGCCTTTCGGCGGACGGCCGTTCCATAAATGGATCATGGCATTTTTTAAAGCCATTCTCTCGCCCACGCAAAGAATTTGGATCAAAGAAGAAAAAATTCCCGAGTTCTTGGAGATCATTACTAACACCGTACCTGCTGCTTCTTTCGAAAGCCAAAATTTTGATGAGAAGAGCAAAGAAAAACTCATGGCCTACCTCAAAACTCTACCGAAAGGCGGGAAACAGAGTTCCTTGGATGTTTCCGAGCAGATCGCTTTGCAAAACCTGCATTTCGACTGGCAGGGGAAAACCGCCGAAGGAAAGCTGCCCCCGCCGATTGTTTGGCCGTCCGGCGAAGATTTAACACCGAAAACAAGCGCTTTTTCCGATTCCCTGCCCCAAATTGAACAACAGCCTAGTATTCAGACATCTGGAAGGCCTCAGCCTTCTTATCAAAAAAAACCTGCCATTTTGCCAAAGGTCAGTTCTCACGCAAAACCATATGTTTTGAGCGGCATTGAGGCGAGATTAAAAGGAAAACATCAGGATATTAAAACCACATCCCGCCTTGCTTCAGAAACAAATTTTGCAACCGAAAACATCATTCCAATCATAACCCCCGATATGCACATTAAGCTTCTCCATGGAATAGGCAAAGTCCGTGTGCGCAAACTCCACTTTGCCCCGCCCTTGGGCTTTGATCTTTCCAAGCTTCCGATAAGAGGCGAAAAACAATTTGAGATATCAAAGGAGTTAAAGAGCCGGTTTCATCTTTCCCGTGATGTCCTTTACCAAAACCCGCAGGTGATCTTGCCAAAAGATGAAGAAAAACCGCAAATTAAGACCCAAAATCCTGTTTCTGCATCTATCAAAACCCAAGACTCCGATTTTGGGAGAAAATACCAGGAACCTTTGGCTGTACAGCCACAAATGGTTCATCTTAAAAAGCAGCCCGCCAGAAAGCAGCAGGAAATTGGCGACAGTCGTCTTGTGACTAACTTCCCGCAGTCACCGGATCAATCTGAGGCAATTCTTGCCCAAATGGCCCAAATGGTCCCCCTGACCAACAAACCAAATGTAATTTCCGGAATCGTTCTTGGTTCGCAAAATACCCCGCTTGCTGGGGCAATTTTAGTCATCCGTGATGAAACCGGCATTCCGGTTCGGGCCTTAAAATCAAACAGGCTCGGTCAATTTCTTTCGGCAACACCGCTTCCGAAAGACAGCTACCAGATAGAAATCGATGCCGAGAATGAGAATTTTGAACCTGTGGCACTTGTACTTAACAATGAAGTCCTAAAACCGATAGAAATAAGAGCGAAAGGAAGGACACATGCCTAAAGGCCAACCAGCTCCCACAGCATCAACGCAGGAACATCTGGATATCGACGATATCCGGGAAGATTTGGTGATTTTAAAAACCGGGTGGATTTCTATGGTGATGTCCGTCTCTTCGGTTAATTTTGACCTTCTTTCGGAAGCAGAACAGGACGCAACTATTTACGCATACGCGGCTTTCTTGAATTCTCTGACATTCCCTCTCCAAGTATTAATCAGATCAAAAAAAGCCGACATCTCCTCTTATTTTGCGCATTTGGAAGAAGCCGAAGCTTCTCAACAGAATCCGGATATTAAAATGCAGATTAAAAAATACAAGGAATTTATCTCGTCAATTGTTTCCCAAAAAACCGTCCTTGACAAGGAATTTTATCTGATTATTAACTTTTCTCCTTTAGAAATGGGCTTTCGTGGTCTTGCAAAAGCAAACATCGCCAATTCCAAAAACAAAACCCAGCTGCTTTCAGGTGCCAAAACCGCGCTTGCGCCCAAAAGAGACCATATTACAAAACAAATGGGCAGAATCGGGCTTAACGTAAGACAGCTAACGACCCAAGAGATAATCGAGCTTTTTTACGATATTTATAATCCGGCGCCAACAGGAACCCAGAGGGTAATTTTAGATACGGAATCCTATACAACTCCAATTGTTGAACCTGCTGTTGCGATACCCTCCCAGTATCCGCAGGCAGACAGTAAGCCAATTAACCAACCGCAAGCGCAAGTTCCTAACACAGCCGCCCCAAGACCGCAGCAAACTCAAAATACCGGGGGACTTTCGGAAAATCAGACAAAAGCGCTTGCAGATTTACAGGCATCGACAAATAGGGCAGCCAGCTTCGTTAATCAGGTAAAAACACCCACCGTTCAGCCGCCAACGCAACAAAATAACCAAACGCCAAACCAGCCAACAAAGGTACAATAATGCTGAATTTTTTAAATCCTAAAAAACAAACTAATACACCCAATTTACAAACTTCCCAGCAGTGGGCACAGACTCTTGCCAAAGGCACAGTTTCTATTAAAGACATTATTGCTCCGCCGGCAATCGAAGTCGATTTCGATTATATAAAAGTGGGTTCCACTTTTTACCGCACTCTTTTCGTTGTAGGCTATCCCCGTTTTGTCCAGGCAAACTGGCTTTCTCCTATAATTAATTTTGAACATACCCTGGAACTTGCGATGTATTCTTACCCTGTTGAGGCAAGAGGTGTTCTAGACGACCTTAAACGAAAAATCACCGAGATGGAGGCAACGATTGCCTCGGATATTCAAAGGGGACATGTTCTTGATCCTGTAGTCCAGGCTGCTTTGGAAGATGCCACGGTTTTACAGGAAGAACTGGTCAAGGGTGCCGAGCGTTTCTTCCAGTTCGGGCTTTATATCACGATCCCTGCGGAATCGAAGGAAGAGTTACTATCGATCACCAAACAAATTGAATCTACGTTAGGGGCACTTTTACTGGTGCCAAAACACGCATCACTTGAGCAGGAAACTGCCTTTAAGACTACCCTTCCCCAGGGAACCGACCATCTTAATATCACACGCAACATGGATACGACGTCTTTGGCCACGACGTTCCCTTTCATTTCCTCTACTCTCTCTCAAAGTTCGGGAATAATGTATGGAATCAACGAGCACAATGGTTCTTTAATCGTCTTTGACAGATTCAGTCAGGAAAATGCCAACATGGTCGTTTTTGCCAAATCCGGAGCCGGCAAGTCTTATCTTGTTAAACTTGAAGCCTTACGATCTCTGATGCTGGGCACTGAAATAATTGTCATTGACCCGGAGGAAGAATACCAAACACTTTGCGAGGCAATCGGCGGTGAATACATCTCTTTCAGCTTCGATTCGCCGGCCAAAATCAATCCTTTCGACCTTTCCGGGGTCTATGAAGAGGGGGAAAACGAACTCGGTTTAAAAATTCTTTCCCTTCACGGGTTTCTTAGGGTAGTCATGGGCAAGTTGACGCCAACCGAGGATGCCATTATCGACAGGGCCTTGGTTGCAACCTATAAATCTAAAGGGATAACTCCGGATCCTTCGAGTCAGCAAAAAGAACCGCCTCTTATGGAAGACCTTTATAAGATTCTTCTGGGTATGGAGGAGGAACAGGCACAGGGCCTTGCCGATAGAATTGAGAAATTCGTCAAAGGATCGTTAATTGGAGTTTTCAATCAGCAGTCGAACATCGACCTTCGAAATACCTTCACGGTGTTTTCGATTAAAAATTTGGAAGACGAACTTCGACCGATTGCGATGTATCTGATTTTAGATTTCGTCTGGACCAGAATTAAAAACGACATTAAAAAAAGGCTTTTGTTTGTTGATGAGGCCTGGTACCTGATGCAGCATCCTGACAGCGCAACTTTTATGTATTCGATTGCCAAAAGGGCCCGAAAATATTACCTGGGGATGACCACAATCACCCAGGACGTTGAGGATTTTTTGGACACCGACTATGGGAAGGCCATAATTACCAATTCTTCAATCCAGGTACTTTTAAAACAATCGCCGGCTGCAATCGACCGTGTTTCGGATGCCTTTTATCTTTCCGAGGGGGAAAGGCACCTTTTGCTGGCTGCCGATATCGGAGAGGGAATTTTCTTTGCCGGGCCCAATCACGTAGCCATAAGGGTAGTTGCCTCGCCGAATGAACATAACCTGGTAACCACCAAGCCTCAGGAACTTGAGGAAATGCACAAACAGGCAGAGGCGGTGGCGAAGCAGTTTGGGAAGGTGTAAATGGTTGGGGTTGGGGAAACTGGTATGGTAAATTCCAAAGTAAAAATTAGGAGTTTTAGAGACTTAGAAATTTACCAAGAAAGTTACGAACTATCGCTAATAGTCAACCGGCAAATCATTACAAAACTCCCAAAAGAAAAGAAATATGACCTAGTTGATCAGTTGAGAAGACCAAGTAAGGCAGTCCCAAGGCTGATAGCTGAAGGCTACTCCAAACGTCACCAAGCAAAGGGATTCCAGAAATATCTTGACGGTGCCTTGGCGGAAAGCAACTAAACAATAGTCAGTCTGTCGCACACCAAATATTTATATTCACGTTACGTTGATGTTGATTTGGTTGAGCAACTTCTTAAAAGATACGACCTTGTGAGCAGGAAAATCTTCACTCTTGCTTCAAAATGGAACAGCTTTTCTTCCAGAACCCCTTCCAGCATCCCCAACCCCAACCCAAAACCAGACTAGCCTCCCCAATTCCAACTCTTAACCACTTGTCCAAACAGTAGTCTGTAGTCTCCTCATTTAAAGTGCTTAGGCCCGCAGTCCAGTTAAAAAGTGGACGAGGACCGCAAGCTTGGCTTATATTGGAAGTAGAGTTTCTTTATCCTCCGAAGCCCTGAGCAATGTCGAAGGGCGAAGTAGGAAGTCGAATGGCCTCTCAAGATCAAGACATTAAAAAGGCTGCCGGTGCTGCCAAAGGTGCGGTCGACACCGCCCAAACAGTCAAAACAGCCGTTAAAACCGTCAAACTTGCCACAACCGCTGCCAAAGCCGGAGCCGGACCTGCCGGCTGGCTAATGCTTGCCGCTCAATTCGCACCGCAAATAAGCCAATTAGCAAACCGGCTCAAGAAAATTGCCGCAGGCATTGGTGCTTATTTACTTTATCTGCTTTTAAAATTAGCCCTTAAAATTGCCGGGCTGATTGCAGGTCTTGCTTTTGGTGCTGTCACCGGTCTGCCGCTTTTGGCAATCCCCGTTGCCGGACCTTTTCTCTACGCCGGCTGGACCGCTTACTGGGGATACCGCGGCTGGGTTAACCCTTTAGGCACCATCCATCTTGCAACTCACCCTTGGGAAATCATTACCAAACCTCTCGCCCAAGGATGGAGCTGGGGTAAAGGCGCATTTAACACGGTCACCGGCGGGCCGATTGAAGTCGGCGGAGGCATTTTTAGTGCCGGCGCGGGGCTTGTTTCTGCGGTAGGTAATACTATCGCCGCCGCAGCTACTGCTATCTGGAACTTTGGTACCGGTTTAGCAGGCAGTGCTTTTGGCGGGCTGGCAAGCGGGCTTAATTTTGTGGTCGGAGGATTGACAACTGCCGCCATCCCCGCTGGCATGGTCATGATCCCTGTTGTTGGAGGGATCAGTGTAATCACTTATCTTGGCCTCCAAAACGAAATAAATACTCTCTCATCCGTCTTTACCCCAAAAGAAGATCAAGTAATTGCGCCATCCCAAACCGGTGACAACATCTTTTTTACTATTTCCAAAAAAGTAAGTGATGGTCATCTCCAAAATTCCGAACTGCCTGCGACAATTACATTCACAATCAGCTTGACTGCCAAAGAGGAGAACCTTTCCCAGATTTCAATGAGAGATGAGCTTAGAGTTCAGGGGCAAGAAGACACTTTTGAGATTACAAATATTGGTGGTGTACCTATTTTAGAAACATGTGATCCCGCTGTGCCTTCCAATCTGGCAGCAGGCCTAACTTGGAATTGTAAAATCGAACTTGATGTTCCTGATAATGAAAATTACCGTGATTCTACTATCCGAAATACTATAACTGTTGCTGGAGCCCCGGGAGATCAACCACGAGAAGAAGATACCGCTTTTGTTACCGTGGCAATTGGTGAAACACCAACTGACTGCCCAAGTGGCTGGCCGACAGACCATGGCGTGATCTGGCAAGGTCCTATGGGCGCAACGAGCCATGCCAAAGAATCTGCAGACGGCTGGCCGGCAATTGACATAGCCCAACCGCTTGGAACCCCGACATACGCAACATTTACAGGTAGAGTCTTTAGCGTAGTCAATGATAAAGACGGCTGGGGCTTCGGTGCCCACGTCATTATTGAAGCTGATTGCAATGGAACGCGATTCCAAGCCATGTGGGCTCACTTAAAACTAAATAGCATCGATCCAGCAATTAAGGAGGGCGCAGAGATCAAGTTCCATGATTTAATCGGCGAGATTGATGACACCGGTGATTCAGAAGGAAACCATCTCCATTACGCCCTTAATGGCATCAAAATGGAAGAGCCATATATACCCCAAAATCCAAAGACGGCAAACTGTAACGATAACGTATCGTGCGACGTGAGTTGGTAATCATGGCCAGTTTAACAACAACATCACAATCACTCAAAAAAATAACTCCTTTTTTAATCTTTGGACTAATCATTCTTATTCTTGCCGGCGCTATCATTTATCGGTTAACAAATAAACCCAAAGCACCACTACCTGTGGCTATCAACCCTCCGGAAATTACCCAAAATCCTTCCCAACAACAGCCACGGTCCTTCGATTTTTCTAATATCCAAATACCTGATTCCCCTAAAAAACTGCCTGTCTATGCGGTTAAACCATATAACATGACAGAGGCAACGACAACCACGCTAGCTTTTAGTCTTGGCTTTTCGGGGAACCCTTCGTCGGTTAAGGGAAACACTCTGGATGGGGAACAATACAGCTGGAATATGAATAACCTTACACTAACTGTCAGCCAAACGAATCTTGAATACCATAATAATGAATACCGAAACCGAACTTTAAGTACGGTTGATGGGCTCCCGCTGGATCAACTTAGAGAAAAGGTAGACTCCTTCATTCAAAAAGTAGGGCTTTTAGGAGAAAGCTTAACACTCCGGAAAACTGAATACCAAGTAATTTCGGGTCTTTATAGATTGCCCGTCGAAAATTTTGAAGATGTTCAAATTATCGAATTTTCTTTTGGGAAGCAATTATCAAACGTGCCGCTGGTTAACAATTACCCTGACTCAGGTTTTGCAAGGGTGCGAATTACAAAAGACGGTGAAGTAACTTATCTAACCTCTCGCTTCTTTGATAAATTCTCAGAATCCGGTTCATACGATTTAAAAACTGCCAAAGAAGCGATAAGTGAGATTCAAAAAGGCCAAGGAAAAGTGGTGCAAACACAAGTGTTAGACGAGAAAGGCATACCCTCAAACATCTACGAGCACCCGGAAAATATTGAGAATGCCAAGATCGAGAAAGTTTCTCTCGCCTATTTTTTGCCTAACGATATAAAGGATTCGGTACAACCGATATTCGTATTTGAAGGAAGTTTCAAAACCAACAAAAATGAAGGCGGAAAAGTGGTTATCTATTTACCAGCAATCAAACAGGCTAAATAATCAGCTCACCCTAAACACTATCCTTTTAATAATATCTTTACCGAAAGCCTTATTTAATTGGTCTTTTAGCCCCTCAGAGCGCATCTTAAGCTCAAGAGAGATGAGTGTGGGAGCAGAAAGCGTAAGCTGACTATTTCTGAATGATTTGACTTTGATTTGGTGAATCGCCTCTCTTGGAAGATCCTGAAAAGTTTTTGTGATTTGCTCCTGTGTTATTCTTTTAACCTGAAGGGCGAAAATGGCACCCTGAGACTTTGATCGCAAGTGCAAATTGCCGATTATTGAACCTACGGGTTTGAACATTTCCTTACACTATAACAATTTTCAATTCGAAATTTTCAGTTTTCAATGAATTTTCAATGTTTAAAAAATTAAATCATTAAAATTTGATTACAAATTTAAAATTAAAAATTAAAAATTTAACTCTGAAGTCGGACAGGCATGATGATGTGGAATGATGGATCTTTGGGATCGGTGCTTTTTAAACGGGCTGGTGTCAAGCTTTCGCCCATTTCGAAAAGAACATCTTCACAGTCGATTGCAGATAACGCCTCTAAAAGATATCTGAAGTTAAAAGCAATTTCTCCCCCCGGCCCCTCAATCTGAGCATCGGTTTGAATTTCGTTTGACCCAACCTGGCTGGTGTTTGCAAAAATTGTAAGCTGACCCTCCCCAAGATTAAGTTTGACAATGTTACCTGCGTCGCGGGCAAAAATCGAAGCAATCCGCAGCTGCCTGACAAACTCGCTCTTTGGGATTTTTGCTTTTGTGCTAAAGGCTGAAGGAATTATTTTTTGCCAGCCTGGATATTCCCCCTCGATAGTCCTGGTGGTGAACTCAATGCTGCCGATTTTAAATTCGACCTGATTTAGCTGGTTGGCAACTAAAATGGCCAGTTGTTCGCCCTCTGCACTTTCTGTTTCTGCAATTATTTTAGCCAGTTCCGAAAGAGCGCGACCCGGGATTATCAGCTTGAAGAATTGGGTTGATTTGATATCTGCTATTTGCGAAAATCCCAACCTGTAACCGTCGGTTGCAACCATCAAAAACCCCTTTTTCTCAAGTTCACAAAGTATGCCCGTCAAAGCCGGCCTGCTTTCATCCTGGGATGCACAATACTCCACTATCTGGACATTTTTGGAAAAGTCGCGGGCGGCGATTTTCAACTCCTTGCCTGAAACGATTTTGGGGATTGCCGGGAACTCATCGGCTGTCATGGTAGCAAGTCTTGCGCTGTAGCCCTTGGTCGAAAGTAAAACCTCTTCCCCAAGTTTCTCGACACTGATCTCCCCTCCAGGTAGCTGGGGCACAAACTCGAAAAGAGTCCTGCCGGGTAGTGTCGTCTTGCCTTCTTTTTCGATCTTACAGGGCACGGTTACTTTAATTGCGGTTTCAAGATTCGTCGACGTCACCTCCAGATTGTTTTTGGAACAATTTACCAGAACGTTGGAAAGAATCGGCAAACTGCTTTTTGCGTTTACGGATCGGCTGCTTACAGAAAGAGCCTTGGCAAAATCCTCTTGGGAAATTTTAAACTTCATATTTTTTGTGTAGGCAGAGTTTACCAAACAGTAGATGGAAGTCCATTAATTCTACACCATGCTGTTTACAATACCTAGTCTTTCAACATAATAGAATACTTATATCATTCGCTTTATAAAATTCAGTATTATTCATAGTAGTGGTGTTGAAAGTGGAAAACTTAATGTACCAAACGGGGGTGACGAATAAAAAAGCCGCACTCGTGAGTGGGAAAGTTAAAAGATTTTGTGGGCAAAGAGTCATTTAGTGTTTATAAACTTCCGGGGGCTAAAAGTCCTCGGTATTGTCTTCGAGTTTACATGAGCGCAGAAAACCCCCAACATTATCATTTTTATCCCTCGAAAGTATGTATTCGCTTTTTCGCATTCATCCGTCGAGTTAGACTTGGCGGTTTTCTGTAAGCGAATATAAAGAAGACCGGATTCTGAGTACCTCGTCTTTTAAATTTCGGTCTGTTTCTATTTGCTTCTCAAGCTTTCCAACAGAATGGATGATTGTTGAATGGTCGCGGCCCCCAACAAGTACGCCTATTCTTACGAGCGGCAAGCCCAAGTCCTTTCTGAGAAGATAGATTAAGGTCTGTCTTGCCAAAACTATACGTGCTTTTCTCGATAAACCCACAAGGTCGTCTGCCGGTATTTTAAAGTGTGAAGCAACCGCCCGGATAACATTTTCCGGCGGGATCGCCTCTTGGGTATTTGCAAAATTTAAGGAGACCCTTTTGACATCATCAAGCGAAATTCTCCCTCCGGAGAGCCTAGAGAGGGAAAGCGCCGAAATCAAAAGTCCTTCAAGCTCCCTTGCGCCGCCCGGGCAAGACTCGGCGATAAACTGGGCAATTTCCTCCGGAAGAGAAACACCGCGGGCTTGGCACTTAACATTTATCATTGCCTTGCGCATTTCTATATCCGGTAGCCCTATATCGACACACATCCCGCCCAGAAAACGGCTCGTCAATCTTTCTTTGATTTTACCTAAGCTGGATGGGTGTTTATCTGATACCAAGACTATTTGTTTACCGGCAAGATTCAACTCGTTGAAAGTATAGAAAAATTCGTCTTGCGTGCCTTCTTTACCGGCAAGAAACTGAACGTCGTCGACAAGCAGAAGGTCTGCGGTGCGGTATTTGTTGCGAAACTGGGCTTGGGTTTTGTTGCCTAAAGACTCAATATATTCATTGGTAAATTTTTCCGATGAGGAATAGATAATTTTTGCATCTTCGAAAGTTGCAAGCATTTGGTTACCGATTGCCTGTAAAAGATGAGTTTTGCCCACACCGGTTGTGCCGTAAATTAAAAGCGGGTTGTACGTCGGGGTCAATGATGAGGCCTGTTTTGCGGCCGTATAGGCCAAATTGTTCGACGGACCGACCACAAAATTGGCAAAATTGTAATCAGGGTTCAATACTTCGGCTTTGCCGCCTTTTATGTAATACGCCTGAGGAATACCCGAAAAGATAGGTTCCGCTTTCGGCTTTTTATCTTCGGTTTTGGGTGCGACAACAAAAATTACTTCGAGGCGGCGCGTACCATTTCTATCTATTATTTTTTTAATGACAGGCTGGTATCTTGCTTCGACCTGCTCTTTTAAAAAGCTATTTTTTAGGGCCACAATAAGCGTCGGATTTTCAGTGTCTGTTTTAAAGTCCAGAACGTATGATCCTGAAAACCAGGTTTTAAATGTGGAATGGGACACTTGGGATCTCACACCGGAAAGAATATCGTTCCAGATTTTTTTACCTTCCATAGTACTTACACTATTTTCAAATAGGATTTGGGGCAGCTTTAAATTAAAATGCAGGCTTTGTTGTAAGGTCTACTATTGTAAAAATACAAAGAAGAGGTTTTTAAAAAAGTGACCAAAATTAATAATTGCAGAACTTTTCAACAGATGTCAATCCCCAAAAGCATCTTGTGGATAACTTGCAATCTCTTGCGCTCTTTATCAATTTCTAGTACCCTAATGGTCTAGGCTATTGGGCGATTAGGTAAGTAGGCTATTAGGTGAACCGAACCTCCTAACAAACAACCCACCAGCCCAGAAACCTAAATACCCAACGTATGCCAAAAAGAACATATCAGCCCAAAAAAAGAAAGAGGGCAAAAACCCATGGTTTTCGAAAAAGGATGCAAACGGCAGACGGGCGCCAAGTCATAAAAAGAAGAAGAGCCAGAAAAAGAAACAGACTTACGGTTTGATGCTGCCTGCCAGAAACCGCGCGGCAAGAGCGCTTTTTACAATGCTACGGGCAAGGGATAGGAATACGAAGAAACTCGAAGGGGCAGAATTTGAGATTTTTTTTAGGGAAGGAAGTTATCCAGTAAAGGTTGGGATTGTTGTCAGCAAAAGGACAGCCAAAAAGGCAGTTTTGCGAAACAGGATAAAGCGAATAGTTGCAGAGGCGATAAAGGATGAACTTGACAAAATTGGCGGCCAGCTTTTAATAGTTGTAAAGAGCGATATTTCAATGTTAAAAACAGGCCAAGCCAAGGAAAAGATTTTTAGGATTCTTCAAAAGTTGAATGATTAAGGTTGTAAAATTTTTATTTGTCATCTATAGATTGGTTTTTGGCACAAGTGTTGCTACGTGCCGCTTTAGGCCGACGTGCTCGGCGTATGCAGTTGACTCAATAGAGAAGTATGGAGTTTTGAAAGGAACATGGATGACACTAAAGAGGCTTTCAAGTTGCCACCCTTTTTCTAAAAGACCAATATATGACCCTGTTTAATTTTTATTTTTCAGTTTTCAATTTTCATTGAAGTATAAATGTTTAAATTTTTAAAATTAAATTATAAATTTAAAATTTAAAATTTATAGCTATGAACCCGTTTGATACTTTTTTAATAAACCCCATTCTCAATATCTTAGTTATTATCCTGAAAATTCTGCAGACGATAGGGCTGCCCCAGGCCCTGGGATTTTCTATTATATTGCTGACGACTTTGATTCGTTTTGCTCTTTGGCCACTGATGTCGTCTCAACTTAAGAGTACCCAGAAAATGGCAGCCTTAAAGCCTCATATACAGCGAATAAAAGATGACCATGGTCATGATAAGACCAGGCATCAGCAGGAGCTTTCCAAGCTTTACAAAGAGCATGGCGTTAACCCGCTTGCAGGCTGTTTGCCTTTGCTCTTGCAGCTCCCTGTATTTTTTGCCCTTTATCAGGTTCTTTTCAAGATTGTAGACTTTAATAGAGCAGATTTTTTAGAAAGCATTAATCAAAAAATTTACTCTCCCATATTCCATCTTGCGACTGTACCAGACACTACTTTTTTGGGTTTTGATCTTTCGGCAAAACCGAACCAATGGCAGTCGATTGGTGTATTAATCCTTTTAATTCCGGTAATTACGGGTGTTCTGCAGTTTATCCAGTCAAAAATGCTTGCCCCGCAAACTGCACCAGCCAAAGTTCAAAAAAAGGAGCCCGAATCGAAAGATAAGAAGGAATCAATGGAAGACAGCCTTGCCTCTGTTCAGTCGCAAATGATTCTGATCATGCCTGCGATGATTGCCTTTTTTTCCTACGGCTTCCCGGTTGGGCTTTCCCTTTACTGGAACACGTTTACTATTGTCGGAATTTTTCAACAATATGTAATTGCGGGCCCGGGCGCCCTTTCCAAATATCTGCCTAAAAAATGGCAAAAGCAAAGCTAGATGAAAACTTAGTCGCAGAATCGATCCGTGAAATAATTGAAAAACTTCAAGTCCCTGCGACGATTGAGGTTTCCTGTCAGGACAACATCTTTTTTGTCGATATCGATTCGGAAGATTCATCGCTTCTGATCGGCAAATACGGGGTAAATCTTGAAAGTTTGCAGTTTATATTGGCTGTGCGCATAAAAACATTAACTGGTGACGATGATTTCGAAATTTATGTTGATGTCGGCAACTGGCGCAAGAGGAAAGATGAAAAGCTCAAACAAATGGCTTTAGATGCGGCGCAGCGGGTCGCAAGCGAAAATGAACCTCAATCCATTTATAATCTTAAAAATAGCGAGCGCCGGGTGATTCACGTGGCTTTGGCAGACCACCCCAGCGTTGAAACGGTTTCCGAGGGCGAAGGAGAAAACAGGCACATTATTATTAGGTCCAAGAATTAGGCCCAAGTGAAGGCTTCGGATTTACTTTTTTTGGCAGCACTTCTCTCACTGCCTGTTCAGCTGAACAAATTTTTCTGGCCGCAGTTTTCGTTTGTCTTTGGAATTCCTCAGGATCTTTTGGCACCAGCGGTTTATCTGTCGGATGTTTTGATAGTATTTTATGTCTTTGTTTTTATAGGGGAGTTCATATTCAAAAAGGGGGCCAAAGACCAGTTGGTAAGTTTCTACAAAAGACAGAAATTTTTCATTTTGGCTGTTTTTGCATTCAATTTTTATCTTTTCGTAAACGCGCTTTTTATCTCCGACAAGCCCCTATTATCTCTCTGGTTTTCTTTGAAGGTTTTTGAATTCAGCCTGTTTGCTGTTTTTGCCCAATTTACACTTTCAAAAAATAAAGTATTTAAATTGAGTTTTACGGTATTGGCAATTTCTATTTTTTGGCAGTCAAGTTTAATGCTTTTGCAGTTTACCCTACAAAAGTCTCTGGGTCTTTGGTTTGTGGGGGAAAGAAGCTTTAGCCCAGACACGCCTTCGATTGCCCATGTTTATATTTTCGGCAAACAGCTGCTGAGGCCTTACGGTACCTTCCCCCACCCTAATGTTGCAGCCGCTTTTTTTGTTGTCAGTTTTATCATTTTATCAGCTAGGCAAAGATCCAAGGTCGGGAAATTAAATATTTTCGCCGCGGC
>Ga0209210_1002140_pt1 | contig 14882 bp, 15 predicted proteins | sample RifGroA1_FD_183991 | JGI IMG/M metagenome (GOLD analysis project Ga0209210, IMG submission 183991) | Contaminated groundwater microbial communities from Rifle, Colorado, USA - Rifle Groundwater A1 (SPAdes) (version 2) | ecosystem: Environmental > Aquatic > Deep subsurface > Groundwater >...
GGTCGAGCGGTTGCTCAACTCACGGCCGAGGAAGCGCCTTGGCTGGAAGACGCCGTATCAGGTATTCTATGAACTAACCGGTGTTGCACTTGAGAGTTGAATGTACCCTCGTTCGGCTTGACAAGATAGATGTAATCTGCTATACTATCAACAGTAATCCAGTAGGGATTATCTAGCTCTTTTACATACACTACTTCGCGCAGTTTTGCTTGTAATTTTTTGGGGTTGTTGGCAAAGCTGTGTGAAGTAGCTCAATAATCAGAATTATAATCTAGAGGGAGGTCTGTCGTGATTGAACTGAATGGCGCAATTCGCCTGGTTGCGCTGCAGTTTTGTTTCACGAACCCAGACGTGGTACCGCCATCGGTAAAACGCCTTGTTCGAGAAACCCCGGAAAAGCGCGTGGTGCGCAAGGATCGCTCGAATGGCTTTGTGGTCATTGAGCCGACCGCGAAGTGTTCTCTCGTGAAGTTTCCGGGGGAACTCGAGGCGGCGGGGTACGAGCTGGTTAATGCGTTCTGCGAGGAGCGCATTGATGGGAAGGACGCTCGCGGCAAGAGGACGTACTACATGGTGCGCCTCCTCTTCGCTCGGAGCGAATTCGTGGATATCTCCGCGGAGTTCAGGGAAGTGCGGGATACCATCCGCGCCGGGCTCCAGGAACTCTGCGAGAGCGCGATGTGGAGAGTCCGGGCGTTCTCCAATCCGTTCTTCATGGACGGCGAGGAGATTCCAGGGCAACGCGCCGTGAGTATCAATCTCGAGGCGCGTGAGCCGCTCTTCCGACCGGATGGCCAGCCGGTGGTTGTCTGGCAGAAGGACGAAAGGGGTGAGCGCGTCGGGGACGCTCCGCTCCCGATCGTATCGGAGCGGCGCCTCTGTGTCATCGGAGAACTCGTCAAGTTGATGACGGTCTCCGAGAATCGGTGAAAGCTTGGGGTCGGTGTGCTACGCGCATGCCGCCCCCTTTTTTATTTATCTTTTTGGAAATACGCAAGAACGAGCCGATTCGCTTTTTGTTTACACTGAGCGAGTGTAACGAGTCGAAGTGTGCCGCGGGTCAGAATCGAACTGACGACCAATCGCTCTTCAGGCGAATGCTCTTCCACTGAGCTACCGCGGCATATCCTCTTGTTTTTTTAGGAACCTTCTTCCTGCTGCAGATTTTAAGTAGCATTCTCGCTCACGTGCTTTTTTCCACTCCCCATGCCTTTCTTGATAAATCACTCGCAGATCCTCCATTCTCGCAGTGGTAATTGTTTTACCGCATCTATGCTCCTTTAATCGTCTCGGCAAATTATTCGTTACCCCTTTATATAGCTTACCCTTGTTATCCCGAAGAACATATACTGTATACATTTTTGTGAGCTCCCCGCCCGTACCGAACGGTACATTCGGGCGGGTGCCACTGCCTGTCCGCCATAGCACTGCGACGGCGGAAGCTACCGCGGCATTAAATAGAATCTAGGAACTAGAATTTAGAATAGAGAAAAAAAGAAGAAAAATCAACTATTTCTTCAACTTCAGTATCAGCCGCTTCTCTTCCGGCTTGATGGAATCGATGACAAAGGGATACGATTGGCCGAGCGCGAGCCCTTTCTTCATCTCGTCCAAGCCGCCGAATTCGGAAACATGGATGATGCCCTGAATGCCGTGTTCCAGGTTCACCACCGCTCCGAACGGATTGAACTTATACACCTGGCCCGAAACCTCCTGCCCCTCTTTATATAATTCACCGATCCTTCCCCACGGGTCGGCGGAGAGGGCCTTTAGGGAAAGGAATATTCTTCCCTCGCGGATATCAACGATCTTTACTCGGAGCACTTCATTCAACTTTACTACCTCTTTTGTGTTCGAAACGAGGCGGTGGTCGAGTTCGGAAATGTGGATCATACCTTCTATCTGTGGATTGTCGACGAATTTCACGAAGACGCCGAAATCGGCTATTCCCGAGACCATCGCGTCCACTTCTTGGCCAACGCTATATTGGCCGATGAGCTCTTTGAGGTTCGTCGAGAGGACTTCGCGTTCCGAGAGGATAAGCTTTTTGGTCCGCGAGTTTACGTCTATGATCTTTACGGTGAGCTCCTCTCCGATGAATTTTTTGAGCTCATCGATGAGCTTTGTTCGGTCGTTTTGGTCCACCTTGGGGTAATGGTCGTTCGAAAGGCGCGAAACGGGGATGAACGCCCTGAGTTCCAGCACGTTTGTCATAAGGCCTCCCGCGTTCGCTCCCGTGATCGTGACCTTGATGATCTCTCCCGATTCTTGAAGTTCTTTGATCTGCTGCCACAGCCGCTGTTGGTCGGCCTCGGTCAACGAGAGCTCGGTATATCCGTCTTCGTTCTCGAGTTGCGCGATCTTCGCGGGAAGCTTTTCTCCCGGCGTGAGATTCCGAAGGAGCTCCCGGGCGTTCGAAAGCTCGAGCCCGTAGACGACTCCGGTGCCGAATTCTCCCAAGTCGAAATACGCCTCGCGCGGAGTTTTTTTAATGAGTTCCGCTTCGATAACGTCGCCTTCTCGCGGAGAATTCCCCTCGCGCATTTTCTCCTTGAGGAGCTGGCCGAGGAGGGTGACCGGTACGGCCGCTTTTGCTTGTTGATTTTCTGCTGGCATAGTTAGGAAATTGTAAAAGATGTCTTCCGAAAACGCAAGATATACCGGGAAATCTCGTTTGAAATCCGGTCTTTTTTCTGATATAATGAACAAATAATATGGTTATCAACTACTTCGGAGAGCGCTGCTTTCGGCTCCAGAGCGGTGAAGTTTCTTTGCTCGCGGATCCCGCCTCGAACCGCCTAAAGGCGGATGTGATCATACGAACCCTGGCCCAGACGGACCTCGCGTCGTCTCCCGCCGGGGATATTTCTTTTCCCGGAGAGTACGAAGTCCACGGGATGGAAGTTGTCGGATTTCCCGTTCCCGGGGAATCGACCGGAAAGTTCATAAAGACGGTGTATCGCGTAGAGTGGGAAGGGATGTCGTTCGTATTTTTGGGGCACGTCGCGAAGGTCCCCGAAGCGGAATGGTTTTCGAAGATCGGCGAAGCGGACGTGCTTTTCTTGCCGCTCGACGGGGAGTCGTATCTGTCTCCCGAGAATGCTTCTGCCGTCGTGCGCGAACTTTCCCCGAAAATAACGGTTGTCGGGGAAACGAAAAATATGCCGGAGATGCTGCGGGCGCTGGGGAGAAAAGCAGAACCGCAGGACAAGCTGGTATTCAAGCGAAAAGACATCGAAGGAGAGGAGGGGAAAGTGATCGTCCTCCGCGCGGCGTGATATGAAAAAGAATTTTTTGGAACGGCTTCAAGAAGCGGACGAGCGCACGAAGCGGCGCGTGGTCGCCGTAAGTTCGGCGCTCGCGATGATCGTGGTTGTTTTTTTGTGGTTTTCGTACTTCAATTCCATTGTCCGCCCGGAAGCGACGGTTGCCTCCGGCAACGGAGGAGAAGAGGGAAATTTTTCGTTTATGGATACCATCCGGCACGGTACAGCGAGTATGATAAGCGGTGCGTGGGATATGCTTCGCGCGGCGGGCCGGGCGGTTTTTGAGGGGCGTTCCTATACTATTACTCCGTAAAGATATGGGCATAGAAAAAAGAGAGATCACGAGCGAGCTTAAAGAATCTTACATCGATTATGCAATGTCGGTGATCGTTTCGCGCGCCCTTCCGGACGTGCGCGACGGGTTAAAGCCGGTTCATCGGCGGATATTGTGGGCGATGTGGGACAGCGGTCTTACGCACCAGGCGAAGTTCCGGAAATCCGCGAACGTTGTCGGAGAAACGCTTGGTCGCTACCATCCGCACGGAGATTCCGCCGTCTACGACTCCATGGTTCGGATGGCTCAGGAGTTTTCGCTCCGGTACCCGCTCGTCGAAGGGCAGGGAAACTTCGGTTCCGTGGATGGGGATTCCGCGGCCGCGATGAGGTACACCGAGGCGCGCCTCTCGCGGATCTCGGACGAACTTCTGCTCGACATCGAGAAGGACACCGTGGACTGGCAGCCGAATTATGACGGCACGCGCAATGAGCCGAAGGTGCTCCCCGCAAAACTCCCGAACCTTTTGCTCTCCGGAACGGTGGGAATCGCGGTGGGGATGACGACGAATATTCCTCCGCACAACCTGAACGAAATTGCGGACGCGATCCTTCATATTGCGGATAATCCCAAGGCAACGAACGACGATTTAATGGAATTCGTGAAGGGGCCCGATTTTCCGACGGGCGGTATTATCTTCGACCGCAAGGCGATCCAGGCGGCGTACGAATCCGGCCGCGGCACCGTTACGATGCGCGGGAAGGCGGAAATAGAAGAGCGGCGCGGCGGCAAAGGATTCGATATCGTGATCACCGAGATCCCCTATCAGGTGAACAAATCGGAGCTTATCTCAAGGATCGCCGAACTCGTTACGGACAAGAAGATCGAGGGAATCCGGGATCTGCGCGATGAGTCCGACAAGGACGGCATGCGCATTCTGGTTGAGCTTCGGAACGACTCTCCGCCTCAGAAAATATTGAACCAGTTGTATCGCCATACCGACCTCCAGCGGGATTTCCATTTGAATATGATCGCCTTAGTGAAGGGGATCCAGCCGCAGCTTTTGTCGCTTAAGGATATCCTTGGGGAGTACATCGATTTTCGGAAGGAAGTGGTGCGGCGGCGAACCGCATTCGATTTGAGAAAAGCGGAGGAGCGCGCGCATATTCTTTCGGGACTCGTTACCGCGCTCGACCATATCGACAAGGTTATCGCGACTATCAAAAGATCGAAGGATCGGGATGAGGCGCACAAAAATCTCGTCAAGCAATTTTCGCTCACCGACATTCAAACGGCTGCGATCCTCGAGATGCGGCTTCAGACACTGGCGGGACTCGAGCGGAAAAAGATCGAAGATGAACTCAAAGAAAAAATCGCACTTATCAAGGAACTGGGGCTGATATTAAAAAGCCCGGCTCGGATCATGAAGATCATCAAAGACGAAGTGGCGAAGCTCAAATCCGACTATGGCGACGAACGGCGGACCAAGGTGGTCGCAACCGGACTCTCCGAATTTAAAGACGAGGATTTGATACCGCAAGAGGAGGCGATCATTACGCTCTCTCACGGCGGGTACATCAAGCGGCTTCCGCCAGATTCGTTCCGAAGCCAGCGGCGCGGCGGAAAGGGGCTTATCGGCTCGGATGTCGCGGAAGAAGATTTCATCACGCATTTCTTGAGCGCAAAAACGCACGACCAGCTGCTCTTCTTTACCGACCACGGAAGAGTGTTCCAAACCAGGGCGTTCGAGATCCCCGCCGCGTCGAGAACCTCCAAGGGGAGATCGATCCACAATTTTCTCGAGCTTCCTTCGGGCGAGAACGTGAGCGCTATCGTAAATTATCCCTCGGTCGCGAAAGAAGCGGAGAAAGAATTTTTGGTGATGGTGACTCGGGGCGGGCTTATCAAAAAAACTCCGGTTACGGATTTCCGGAACATCCGCCGCACGGGCATCGCGGCGATCGAGCTCAAAAAAGGAGACCTTCTGAAGTGGGTAGGGGTCTCAACGGGCAAGGACGAGGTGGTGCTCGCCACGCGCTACGGGCAGGCGATCCGTTTCCGCGAGTCGCAGATCCGCGCGATGGGGCGCGGTGCCGCGGGCGTCCGGGCGATCCGCCTTAAGGATGTGGGCAAGAAGGGAGGAGAGGGATCCGATGAAGTTGCCGGGTTTGATATAATTAAGGCGGGGAAGGCGGAATCCGGAGGCGCGCGGAGGCTGATCGTGGTTATGGAAAACGGTTTTGCGAAGCAGACGGCCCTCGCACAGTACAAGATCCAGAATCGCGGCGGCTCCGGCATAAAGACTGCGAACATCACGAAAAAGACCGGACCGGTGATCGCGGGCAAAGTGGTGACGGACGAAACGGAGATATTCGCGCTTTCCGAAAAGGGTCAGGTGATCCATACGGAACTCAAAGAGGTCCGTACGACGGGCCGTGCCGCGCAGGGAGTCCGCATCATGAATATGAAGGGTAGCGACCGCCTTGCGGGAATCGTGATAGCATAAGTGATGATATCCGTGCGCGTTCTTGGAGGGTAGGGTTATTTTTATCATATGCCCATTCAACTTCCCGATCTTTCGAAAATTCCAAAAAAGCAGATCGCAATTTTGGGCGGCGGCGTTTTGGTCGTGATCGTTTTGATCATAATCATTATGGCGAATCTTCAGGGGGAGCCGGCCGGACCGGGCACGGCGGATGCAAGGCTCACCGTCTGGGGCCCGCTCGGCGATTTTGAAGGGAAGTATCTTACGGATTCATACGCCGCGATCGAACCGATGGTTGATATTCAATATAGGAGCATTGACCGGGCGGATTATGAACAGACGCTCTTGGATGCGCTCGCCGCGGGCGAGGGTCCGGATATTTTTATGGTCAATAACCGCTCTCTTCCCATGCAGGCGGCAAAGCTTTCTCCGCTTAGTCCGGAAGCGTTTCCTATAACGAGCTTCCGCGAGCTTTTTCCGGCTGTCGCCGAACAGGATTTTGTAAGCGATAATCGCGTGTACGCCCTTCCTCTTTTTATAGATACCCTCGCGCTTTTCTACAACCAGGAGCTTTTTGATCAGGTGGCGATCGTTGCGCCGCCCCGCACGTGGGAAGAGTTCCAAAATATAGTGCCCTCGCTCCGTTCTTTGAACAGCCAGGGGCAGATAGTAAAAGCCGCGGCGGCGATCGGCGGCTCAAAGCGGTCCATCGCGACCGCCTCCGATATCGTGGCCCTCCTTATGCTCGAGCGGGGAGTCCCCATCGTCGGGACGCGCGGCGTAAAATTTGAGCAGAGAGACGGCGACGGCGCCGGATTTAAGGCGTTCAGTTATTATCTTCAGTTCGCGAATCCAGCCTCTCCGCTCTACACATGGAACGACAACTTTGGGAATTATATTGATTCGTTCGCTTCAGGGAAAACGGCGATGATATTCGATTATCGCGATAGAATTTCGGCAATTCAGGAGAAAGCGCCGTTCCTTCGCGTAGGCGTAGCGCCGATGCCGCAGATCGCGTCGGACGCGGCGGTAAATTATGCGGACTACTGGGGATTTGGGGTTTCGAAACAATCAAAGTTTTCGAATGAGGCGTGGAAATTCATCATAAACACCGCCGCGAACAAACAGGTTGCTCAGGCATACATGAAGGAGTTCCGCCGCCCGCCGGCGCTTCGCGCGCTGATCGGCGCCGTTGCGAACGACCCGGAGCTTGGAATATTCGCGAAGCAGGCACTGACCGCGCGTTCGTGGAAACAGCCCAACTCCGAATCGGTTCAGGATATTTTTTCGGGCGCGATCGCGCGAGCGCTCACGGGGCAGGTGGCGCCGCAAGCGGCGTTTAACGAGCTCGGCGACCAGTTGGAACAGCTTCTCGCGAAGAAAAATTAATATGAAGAAGATTATTATTCTCAGCGCGATATTCGCGGTTGCCGTTCCGCTTGTCGGGTTCGCGCTCCCGCTTCCCTACTGGGGAACGAACCCGCCGCTTCTCCCTTGTACGGGGGCGGATTGCAAGAGCATCTGTCAGATGGTGCAGTTGGGGCAGAACGTGATTTGGTTGGGCATGAGCATTGTGGTTTTCGCGATCGCGCCCATTCTTATCGCGTGGGGCGGGATCCTTGTGCTTACTGCCGGGGGAGCCGAGGAGCGGATGAAGGAGGGAAAGAAGGTCATTACGGCGGCGTTGATCGGCATGGCGCTTGCGCTCGGGGCGTTCATGATCGTAAACACCTTCTTTGTTCTTATGGGTATCACCTTCGATAATCAGCCGATTAATTGGGCGGATATTTCGTGCACACAGGAAGAGTTTATTCGTCCTCCTGTCGGCGGCTTTCCTACTCGGCGTGTTCCCGGAGAGCCACCGACAGGAGCGCGAGCGCCTTCCGGGGGAACCGGATGGGTTGGCGCCACTCCTCCTGCCGGAACGCTTGACGACGCTACTGCGCGCAACTTACTCGAAGAAGCGAACGTTCGCGTGAATAAAGAAAATTGCGAGACCGAACAGCTTACTGATTGTACGAGTCTTACTGGCATTCCGCAACAAGCAGTCAATGGAGTGATTGATATAAAGAATAATTGCGGGAGTCCGTCCGCCCCATGTTCGGTGGTGGTGACAGCGGGCACTGAAAGAGGCCATGAGACGCATGGTATGGGTCAGGCGATACTTGACATACGTCCATCGCCAAACCTAAATGCGTACATAGGGGGGAAAATAGGCACTTCTAATCCCACCCCGTACCAGTACTATCCCGGAACTGATGGCAATCGTTACTATTACGAAGTGGACCATTGGCATGTTGAATTCTGATGGCATGATTTTTCTCGGAGGTTTATGGTAAGATATCAGAAATGGCATTCTGGCTATTAAAAACGCTTGCGCTTATCGACTTCTTCCCGCGCGCGCTCGCGGCCAGCGGCGTGGGGAGCAACGACGGTTCGGGAACGAATATCACCCTCGACAATCCGATCGGGTGCGGCGACTTTCAATGCGTGATGACGAAAGTTACGAGCGCGCTTATCACAATCTCTATTCCCATTGTCGCAATCATGGTTTTGTGGGGTGGGTTCTATGTCTTGACCGCGGGCGGGAGCGAGGATCGGCTCAAAACAGGCCGGAAGACCATTCTCTATGCCGCGGTGGGGTTCGTGGTGGTCCTCCTTGCGAATTCGGTCGCGAACATTTTACAGGATATATTCAAACCATAGAGAACATGAACACAATAAAAAAAACCGTTCCCGTAATACTAGCACTTCTATCGGCTATCGCACCGTATGCGCTTGCTCAGCAGATCGATGTGCGTGGCGTGGACGACATCAAAAGCAAAGTGCTCTGCCCGATCGTAACCGTGATGTTCTGGGCATTTATGATCGTCGCGGTCATTATGGTGATCTGGTCGGCATTCTTGTACCTCACCTCGGGCGGGGATTCCGAAAAAGTGAAAACGGCGACCAAGTCCCTGACCTACGCGGCGATCGCTATCGTGGTGGCGATCCTCGCGAACTCATTCCCGCTTATCGTGGGGAGCATTTTCCGCTTGAGCGGGACGCCGATCACTGGTTGCCCGACGAGCTAGGATGTGTCAGGTGTCAGGTGTCAGGTGTCATGAAATCTACTACCTACTTTCTACCATCTATCACTTTTGCTATAATTGATATATTGAAAGGGTAGTGATCCGTCAGCCGACGGACTACTACCGGGAAAGGTCGAGATGGGAATTAGAAAATAACAATGAAAATACACTTGAAGGAACTTGCAACTCCGGTTGCGACGACGCTTGTGTCTCTTCTGCCGTCGGTCATTCGCGCGCAGAATTCCCCCTTGCCAATTCCGGGGACCGGCATAGGAAGCGTAGGAGATATTATCGGTACGACTCAGAATAGCCTTCTCTGCAAAGTTTTTGGCTGGCTTTTCTGGCTCCTCATTATTTTGGCGGTCGTGTTCGTTATTTTTGCGGCGTTTCGGTATCTCACCGCCGGTGGAGAACCGGAAAAAATCAAGAAAGCGAATTATTCGCTGATCTACGCGGTTGTTGCGATAGTAGTAGCGCTTCTTGCGCGCGCGCTTCCGAATATCATTTTCGGTTTTGTGAGCGGCGGCGGAGATTCAAGCGCTCAGGTTTGCTTATAGCCTTTACTGTTTCCAAGTAAAAAGCCCTCGGAGAGAAACTTCCTCTCCGGGGGCTTTTGTATGTGGCCCTGTTACATGTACTTACCCGGCATTACGACGGGCCGTGTTGTCGTAACTACCGGAGAAGGATTCTCTTACTGGTTGGGGTCCTGATTGGGGTCAGGAGCCGCGGAGATAGCCGCCATTCCCGTACCCCGGATCGTCATCTCTGCTCCCTTGATGAGCTCTTCTTCTCCGGGAACGAGATTCCAGAAGAAGCCGTTGTCCTTCGGAGTCGTGACCTCGAGTCCTGCGGTTTCAGCCACTATGCGGAAGGTGTAGTGGAGGGCGTTCTTCGAGAAAAGCTTGTAACAATCAGGCTCCCTGAAGTCCGCATTGAATAATTCCGCACCGCTCTCGTTCAGGCTGATCATCGCGGCTAAGCTGCATGGATCCCGGTACGGCTGACCGTAGTCGTTGGGTCCAACCACTCTTCGCTCTGGAGGCTCTTCTCCGACGCGGTAGAGGGTGATGCTCAATTTCTTTCCACCTCCCTTCGCGCGGAACGGCCGCTTGATCTCGAAGTCCCTCGTGCTTGCGGAGACCTTGACTGGCATTTTCCTCACTGGCCAGATCCATATATCCTCGGTGGGCGGGTTCTGCCAGTTGAATCTCCACCCTTGCCACCCGGGGGGCGGCGTGATGATCGGCCCAAAGCATTCTGGATCTATCTTGATTTCAACAAGTCCGGCTTCGGGCTTCAAGTCGATCGGTTGGTCCCAGTCCGCACAGAAAGCGGGCCTCTCTTCTCCAGCGATGGTGCTGTTCTTGATGGTGGAGCCAGTGCTGGCCTCCACATCCCAGTACTTTTCGCCGATCGCCGGTATCACGGTTGGCATCCAGAACGACGCGTAGACGATGACCATGCAAGTGAGCGCCACTGTCTGCGCGAGCTTCTGGAACCCTGTCCTCTTCTTCCCTTCCTCGTGCATCATAGTGAGAAGAACGAGGATCCCTATCAGGAGAAAGAATCTCCCGACGTCCCATCGGTTATTCTCGATGGGCGTGATGGAAAGTACTACTGCGGCGAAGAGCTCAACGAGTAATACCTGCTTCACAAATCTCGTGAAGCGCTTCCACTCATCGGCGACGGCTTCCTCGGTTGCCGCGCCCTTCGCCACCGCGTACACGATCCCGAGGGGAGCGAGCACGAGGAGGAGAAGGAAGCAGCTCCCGATCCACGGAATTCCCAGCCAGCCCAAGAGCCACCCCATCCCGACCGTAATACGTATCGCGAAGAGGAGGACGGGCCAGAAAGCGAGATTCCAGAGCAAACACCGGCGGAGACTCCGCCAGTAGAGAGCGAGATCTCCTCGTTCTCCGTCCTCCTCTCCTTCCAGTCTTCTCGTGAACGCGAGAACTGCGGCGAATTCCGCACTTCCCGCGGTGAACCATCCGAAGCCAACTTTGCATTCGCTCCAGATGTCGAGCAGAAACCTGATGATGTTCATCGCTGTTTCTCCTTGTTGATGCGGTTATCTTTACCACGGAAAGATGAACAGGTTGTTCCATCGGTGGCGGCGAACACGCCCAGTCCTGAAGTCGTCCAGCTTTTTCTGGTGACACGCGGGGTCGAGCACGCCGAGAACCTTGAGCACCCTCCTAGAGTTTCCCGCCACGGCGTTCGCCTGTTTCCAGAAAACAAAGGAGCTCTCCTTGAGCAACGCCCACGACTTCCGGACAAAAGCGACGAACTTCGGGTCGGTATAAATCATCTGGACGACGGCATCGAAATCGCTCTCATTCGCTCTCCCGAGAGTTTTCAAGATCTCCTCTTCCTTGGAAGGGTTCTTGATTCCCTGGAGGAGCGAGAGAAGAGCCATCTTCATCTTGTCGGCATCCCCGTATGTGAACGGAGGAATGCAGGCAATCCGCTTGTTGAGACGCGTAGTCAGATTCGTGCGCGCCGTGTCATCGCTGAGATTCGTTATCTTTTCAGCGAGATGCGCAAGGTCTTCTGGCGGGGCCTGTTTTGTCATGTCCTCCATGAAGACCCGCTTGGCCTCTCCGAAGATGGACTTTCCACCCTCGACTACGGATGCCCCGACGACGCCGAACAGGGATTCCTTGCTGATCCATTGCAGGAGCCGCCCAATCATTCCAAACATGTTCTTCTCCTCTTGTAGATTACGGGTTGTAGAGTCGGATGGTGTAGTTTTCACATCCGGGTGCAGTAGCGCAAAGGACTGTTACCGCTTTGGTAACAGTAACCAGAAACGACGCGGCGCCGTACTGGTCGGTTTTCTTTTCTTCCTTCCAGTCGGATATCGTCGGGTCAGTGATGCAGATCGGGATCCCCGAAACGGGGATCTTCTCTGCGGTGAGAGCCCGGAAGTCGATGTGCTGCTGGGAGCCCTTTCCTCGGGTGTCCCAGTAAAGATCTGCCGCCGTCTTCTTGGCTCTCTCCTCCCTGATCCTCACGACTGCCGGCTTGCTTGCTCCCGTTTCCTTGAGGCGGGCCGTGATGGTGTGAATACCAGCCGGAAGCTCGTACGTCTTCCTCGCTATGCCGCCGGCGTCCGTCTCGTCCCACTGGTCCGCGTCCGCCGCCGTGGCCGGAGGTTCGAATCTCAATCTCACTCCGGAGATCGGATTCTTCCCTAGCTTCACGACGGCTGTGACGGTGACGCCCCAGAGGCCGTCGGAGATCTTGTTCGGTTCCGACTGCTCGAGTGCCACGGTGTACTGCGGCGAATCCTTCTTCTTTGGCTCCGCCTCGGGAGCTTTCCGCTCCTTGCCATCTTCGGTTTCGGTGGGCTTCGGGACTTGCGGTGGCCCTGCGGTCACCACGATTGTTTGCGAAGTGCCGTCGGGGATACTCGCGGAGATGGTGTTCTGACCTTCGACCAGGAACACTTCCTTCACCGCGAGCCCCTCCCAGTTCGTGTTGACCATTGTGCCGTAGCTACGGCTTCCCAGGCAGAATTGGACGGGAACGTTTTTCCCGTTTCCTTCCACCGTGGCGACCACAACTGTTCGCCAAGGACCTTTCGTCCTGATGGGCTCGGTCGCTTCTATCTTGACTTGCATAGTTCCTCTCCCCTCGCGCTTGTGCGCAGAAATATTTCGTTTCTAGAGAATCCTTGATACTATGTTGTTGTCAAAGGGCCGGAATCGCCCCACTATTGAGGTTCCGGATATTCTACTATATAATATAGTAGAAGTCAAGGATTTTGCTGGGGTGGCGAAATGGCAGACCTGCCTGCCGGTTTACCCGCCGTAGGAGGGCAGGCAGGCGCACTGGCTCAATATTTCAATGTTTTTTGTATATGTTCTAAAAAGTTTATCAAGAAAGTATTTATATGTTGGATTAACCAATAATCCGGAACGGCGGCTAGATGAACATCAGAACGGAAAAGAGAAAACTACAGCACCCTATCGTCCATTTGAAAGAATTTTACTTGAACAATTTTCTGATCGAATTGACGCCAGGAAACGCGAAAAATATTTGAAGTCGGGGGTGGGTAAGGAGTATATTAAAGAAAACTTTAGTTAAGCTCCCGTGGCGGAACGGCATACGCGCATGGCTTAGGACCATGTCCCCTAAAGGGTTGGAGGTTCAAATCCTCCCGGGAGCACCACAAAATTATGATTGACATAGAAGAAAAGCTTCGCAGGTTTGAATATTTCCTGTTGCTTCTTGGTCCTAAATCCCACTCTCTACCCCCCTGTCCCCTACTCACTACTCGCTACTTTCTACCTCTTCTCCTTCCGTGGAACGACTGATGGACCTCTTTGAGCTCCTTGTTCGTGAGGTGAGTGTACATTTGCGTGGTTGTGATACTTGAGTGGCCCAAAAGTTCCTGAACCGAGCGGATGTCCGCGCCGTTTATTAAGAGATCGGTCGCGAATGAATGCCGGATCTGATGCGGGTGGATGCGTTTTGAAATGCCGGCCGCGACTGCGCGGTGCGCGACCAGGCGTTCAACGGAGCGTGGCGTCACGCGCCCGAGCGCCTTCTCGCTATTCTTCGCGACGCTCACGAAGAGCGCCTCTTCGGTATCGGTGCGTTTCGCGAGATATGTCTTAAGCGCCCGCTTTGCGCCGTCGGAGAGAAAGACGATTCGGAGTTTTTCGCCCTTACCGCGCACGGAAACTTCTCCGCGGTCGATGTCGAGGTAGCGGTTCATGGCGCACAGTTCCGCGAGCCGGAGGCCAGTGGAAAAAAATGTTTCTAAGATCGCCTGGTCGCGCAGATACCGGAACGAATTTTTTAGGATTCCCGGCTGAGGCGGATTTAAAAGTCGCTCGAGCTCTGCGTAATCCAAGACGTCGATCTCTCTCTTCGCGATCTTCGGGAGTTCTATTTTCTCGGGCGCAAGAACTTTTACGTCGTGCCTCGCGAGGTATTTTAAAAAGTTCCGCAAGGCGATCACGTAATAGCTCTGCGTGACTTTTTTTAAAGGCTGCCGCTCTACGCCACCACGAGTGGGGCGGGCGAGATTCAGCCGGAAGTTTCTCACCAGCGCTTCCGTGATCTCTTCGGGGCGTTTTATTTTCGAAAACGAGACGAACTTCTTGAGATACCGCTCGTAATTTTCCCTTGTCTTCGGCGAGCGGTTTTTCTCGATCTCGAGGTAACTTAGATATTCGTCGAGATAGTTTTGTATGCTGGGCACACCCTTATTCTACTATCATCCGATAGCGAAGACGAATGAAGAAAATATACGATGCCGTAATACGTGGCGCTAAAGAGGATTTTGGTGGTTGCTATGACATGTCATAGCAACAAGTTTTGTTGTGGCGCATATGCCGTTCCGTATTTTGGCTTTGTGTGGATAGAGTTGCTGTTGATCTTGGGACGAGCGGTAAAAGTCTGCCGGCCGCTATTTCGAAGCCAGCAACATGCCATTCTGGAGCAGAAACTTGATTTTCCGCATAGAACGTTATATTCTGTGTTTATTGTTTCGATGCTTTCTAAACGGGTAAAGACAAAGATAGTTGGCGAGGCACAGAAGCACAAGACGGACACCGGATCGGCGGAGGTCCAGGTTTCTGTTCTTTCGCGCCAGATCGACGAACTTGCAAGCCACCTGAAGAAGCACCCCAAGGACAATCATTCCAGGAAAGGGCTCCTGGGGATGGTAAGCCGCCGCCGCCGGCTTCTTACGTATATGAAGCGGAAAGAGCCGAAGGAGTACGAGAAGATGATGAAGAAACTAGATCTTAAGAAGTAAGGAATATGAGACC
>Ga0209210_1002149_pt1 | contig 14851 bp, 13 predicted proteins | sample RifGroA1_FD_183991 | JGI IMG/M metagenome (GOLD analysis project Ga0209210, IMG submission 183991) | Contaminated groundwater microbial communities from Rifle, Colorado, USA - Rifle Groundwater A1 (SPAdes) (version 2) | ecosystem: Environmental > Aquatic > Deep subsurface > Groundwater >...
AGGCCGGGATAGCCCTGCAGCAGCGCGTTGCCGTTGCACAGCATGGCTATCATGATCTGCTCGACGGTGTCCTGCTGGCCGACGATGACCCTGCCCACCTCCTTCTGGAGCTCATCAAAGTGTTGCTTGTAGTTCTTCATATGGTCACCTCAATAGTATGTTTGTGTTGCGTGGATAATGCATAGGGTGCTGAATGCTCATGCTCATGCTCATGCTCATGCTCATGCTCATGCTCATGCTCATGCTCATGCTCATGCTCATGCTCATGCTCATGCTCATGATTCCGCCAGCCCCTTGAAGTAGTTCTTGACGATCTCCTGCTGGTCCTTGGGGATGTTCTCCTTGGCTTCCTCTGCCTCGTTGAGATGCGCGTCCTTCGGGAAGATGTCGTTGAACGTGCCCGTGTCCACGTCCCCTTCCTCCTTGACCGCGACCTTGAAGTCCACAGGCTTTATCCGGATGTCCATCACATCGCTGCCCAGCTGGGCAACGTCGTCGTTGCCATAGATATTCTCGTCCGTCTTCAGCTTGATGGACTCGAAATCGCCGGCGCCCTTCGATTTCTCCCCGTTCCCGTCGCTGAACAGGTGCAGGTTCTTCAGGTCAATGAAGTGGATGTCCAGTGTCGAGCCGAAGATGATGCCAAAGGAGAGGATGGAGATGATGAGGATCTTGTAGGAGAGACCGCGGGCGTTGACGAACTGGGAGACGCCGACGTTGCGCATCTCCCGCAACACCTCGCCTTCCAGCTCCTCGACGACGGGGTTCTCGCGCCCCATGTAGTCGGCGGCCGTCCTGAGCTTCTCGCGCAATGCCGCGTGCTTCCCCTCCACGACGCGCGCCTTGTTGGACGTGAGGCTCCGGTATGCGGTGATGATGACGTAGACGGCCGCCGGAATGATGGCCCAGAACGGGGACAAGCTGACAAAAATCAGGATGAGGTAGCCGAGAAGGAATATGAGGAGCCCGTTGAGCAGCACCTCAAAGAGGAAGAGCTGGTTGAGCGTCCTTTTCACCTCTCCCATCGCGCGGGTGAAGTCCTTCATCAGCAGTTCCCCTCGTCAGCGTCGGCAGTCGACTCCAGGCAGGATTTTTCGTCCGCGAGGCTGTCGAGCTTCCTGTTGAGGACGACGATATTCTGGAGAAGCTGGTCGCTCTTTGCCTTCTCCGCCTGCAGCGCGTTCTGGGTGTCTGAAAGCTCGGTGAGTTTGGCTGCAAGCTCGATCTGCAGGGTTGCCTTGTCCTTCTCGAGCTGTTCCTTCTCTCCCTTGAGGTCGGTGTACTGGCTGCTCAGCGCCTGCTCGTTGCTCTCCTTGAGCTGCAGCGTCTGGCTCGTCTCCGTCAGCTCCTTCTTCTTGGATTCGAGGTCGCTGGAGACCTTCTCGAGCTCCGTGAGCTTGGCCTTGTACTCATTGGAGACGTTCTTGAAGGTGGTCTGGTAATAGACCGTGAAGCCGGCGAAGACGATGAGCGTGGCCACTATGAGAAACAGGAGCCCTATGTTGATGTCTCTCCTCATCACTGCCATGACGCGCCCTCTTTTTCCATCGAATGGATGATTCCGGTGTTTTTCATCGTTTTGATGTTTATTAATGTTCTTATGCGGTTTTGGGGGGCTTTTCTTTCTTTTGGTCAAGCCGCGGGAGGCAAGCCTCCGGGGCTCTGGAAACTTCGTTTCCACGAGCTGTTCTTACGCGAGCCGCAGGCGCGCCGTAAGAAAAGGTTGGGTGCAGCCGCCTTTCGCTTTTTCTGCTCACCTCCTCTCCTCCCGGTTCTCCCTGATCTTCCGGTAGGCGATGTCCGCGAGGAAGACGAGCAGGGCTAGGATGAGGAACGGCCACCTCAGGTCGTAGGAGTCTATCTTGAGGCGCTTCGAATGGGCTTTCACGAACTCGATGATGCCGTCGGTGTCCTCCGGGGCGAATGCCTTGCCTCCCGTGGCCCCGACAAGGCTGACGAAATCGCCGCTCATGCCCAGCGGCGCGTATTCCTCCGGGTAATTGGCGGCGGCGGTCGCCCCGAGCAGGGTGAAGAAGCCGGTCTTGTCCGGCGTGTAGTCCGCGGAATAGAAGTTGGTGTCCAGCTTCGCGAACTGGAGCCCGGACTCCTGCGGCATGTCGGAGGAGACGACATCCGCCGATGCCGGCTTCCCGACCGAGGTGTCGTGGAGCGTGACGTCGAAAGCCTGCTTCCTCGAGAGGTCGCCGATGGCCCAGTTGACGGTCTTGGTGAGGAGCGCGGAGTTCTGCCGGTTGAGCAGCTCCCCTCCCCATCTGCTGCCGTCGTCCGTGGCCAGGGTAATGACGCGGCCGAGGCCGAAGCGCCACACCACAAGGATGGGGATGTTCTTGTTCGTGGTCACGAGCAGGCTGGACGCCGGCTTGGGGACGACATAATTGTAGCCCGCGATCGTGGCGCGGAGGTCCACCCCCCTCGTGATGAAGTGGGTGCTGTCCAGGACGACAAGGGAGTTGTAGTACTCCGGCTGCTGGTCCTGGTCCGGCTCATCGAAGAGCACCTTGAGCTTGTTCTCCGCGTCAGCGGGGAAATAGATGCCGCCGCCCACTCTTGCGACGTTATCGAGGAAGAGGTCATCCCGCTTGTCCCCTACGCCGACCGTATAGACCGTGACTCCCCGGGCATTGAGGTTGCGGGAGACTTCGATGGTGTCTTCCTGCAGCTTGCGGTACGTCGTATAGCCGTCAGTGAGCATGATGATGTTCTTCCCCCCTCCCACGTCCTTGAGCATGTCATACGCCCCCCGGAGGCCGTAATTGAAGTACGACTGCCCGTCATAGGAGAGCTTGGATATCTTGTCGCGGAGCTGGTCCTTGTGCTGCTTGAGGGGGAGGATGGGCTCTATCTGGTAGGCATTCGAGTTGAATGCCACCGCTCCCACGCTGTTCTTCTCGTTGAGCGAGTCCAGGATGCTGAGGGCGAACGCCTTCTCGTAGGGGACCTCTTCCGCGCTCGCCGCGGAGATGTCAAGCACCAGCACGATGTTGACGCCGCTCTTGTTGCTCTCCTCCCCCGCGCCCATCTTGACCGGCAGGAGCGTCTCGAGGAGCGTCCCCTTGTAGCCGCCGGACTCGTATGCCTGCGGGCCGCCGATCACGATGAGCCCGTTGCCGTCGTCGATGAACTCGTTGAGGTCCTCGAAGGAGGGGAGGGCGCGGGACGCGGGGATGTCGTCAAGGACGACGGCCATGTACTGGTCGAGGGAAGAAGGGATGTACGGCATCACGTCAACGAGATAGAGGCGCTGGAGCTCCTGCTGGAGGGGGGAGGGGTTGTCCGCCACGAAGAGGACGGAAGGGCGCGGCACGACCTTGACGCTCTTGTAATAGACGTTGTTCTGCGGGAAATAATCATCAAGACTGGAAAGCTCCGCCGTGATGGTGTGGGACCTGGGCTCGGGGAAAGAACGGGTGATAGTGTAGCTCATGCTGCCCTGGGCGCCCTCATCCACCGCGACATCATTGCCGTCGATGGTGACCCTGACATGGTAGGGCTGCGCTTTCCCCACGCTGCGCACGGTGACGGTGAACGTGCCCTCGTTGTCCTTGATCAGCTCGGGGGGGCCGGTGATGGTGACGCCGGTGTCGTCATGGAGTGGGTTGAGGCTGAGGGTGCTGATGGTGGCGTTGATCTGGGAGGCAAACAGCATGACGTCCCCCAGCAGCTTGCCGCCGTGGCTGTTGCCGTCGGTGACGACGAGGAGATGCTCTCCTCCCTCAAGGTTGTTGAGGATGCCAGTCCCCAGGGGGGAATCCTCCCCGGTAGCGATGGTGCGGATCTTGACCGGCACCCGGTTCTCCAGGGCCGCGAAGAGATTCTGCCCCGTGCCTTGGTCGAAGAGCTTCATGGACGTCGAATTGTCGACGAGTATCGTGAGCCGCGGGTTGCCGGGGACGGTCTTGTCCGTGAGCTTGAACGGGGAGGCCACGGCGATGATGAGGAAGAGCAGGGAAAGTGCGCGGAGCGCCAGAAACGTCTTGCGGAGGGGGCGGCGGGACTGCTCGTATTCCTTCTGCTCGAGGCGGTTCGAGAATTTCACGAGCGTGCGGGGGACGAACCAGAGCAGGAACAGCAGCACGGGAAACACCAGGAAGAGCAGGTAGGAGTACCTGACGCAATACCCCGCAAGGCACTGCACGCTGCTGACGTCGGGAATTATCATGGGATACCTCCAAACAGCCGCGGACACCTTGCTATGCCCGGGGCAGCATCGGCTCGCTTTCGCTTTCGTAACAGTAAACGGCAACTCCCCGCAGTCCACGCAGTGGATGCCGGAAGCCTGCTTCCGGGCAGGGCCGTCCCCCTTGCCGTCCGCTTTCCTGATCGGATAATCGCTCGCACACTGATGCTGCCCTCCGTGTCCGCCGCAGGTGATGGAATGCTCATACGTCACCTCTCACCTTGACGAACACCATCTCCACGAACACGAGGATGAGCGCGATCAGGCTGAAGAGGAACACTAGGTTGAAGTCATGCCTCGGCTCCCCTCCGCTGAGGAGCGCTTCCCTGCCGGAGATGTCCGTCCTGCCCCCTTCCGTGGAGACCGCGGATTCCTTCTCGTTGAGCAGGTTGGCCGCGATCTTCCTGCCGGAAAACTCATAGATGCCCTGCTCGTCCAGGAGCAGTTTCGACGCGCGCACCGTGGCGGAAGGCGTCTTGACATCCTGCTCCTCGAAGGTGGCGATGCTGCCCGTGTTGTAGTTGTAGGATTTGATGTCCTCGGTCCCCACCATGAAGTTGATGAGGGAATTCCAGAAGATGGGATAGGACGGCAGGTTGCGGAAATCACTGGTCTCGTCCATGATGCCGTAATAGGCGACATTCCCCCCCTCCACATCCCTGTAGGCGATGACCGGATCCCCGCTTGCGGAGGCAAAGACGATGGTCTTGTCCCTCGCTTCCGCGGCGAGGTGCTGCGATGCCACCGTGAAGCAGGACTCCCTCTCGAAATTCTGGGTGACGGAGTTGATGGTGTCGACGCAGATCTTGCTCAGGGTGTTGGACAGTCCTTTCAGCTTTACCAGGGCCAGGTCGCCGAGATCCACCTTGTCCAGGTCTGATTGCGCGGCATAGATGAGGGAGCCCCCGTTGTCGACATAATCCCTCACTTCCTTGAACGTTCCCGGCAGGATGCTCTCTTTGGCGACGCGGTAGAAGATGATGAGGTCCTGCTTGTAGGGGTCAATCTTCTCGCCCGTATCGGTGATGGTGAGCACCGGCGGGTGCACCACGCGGAGAGCGATGTCGGGCGATGCGCGCAATGCCAGCTCAAGATTGTTGAGCCCGTCCTTGTCCTCGAGATTGGTGACCAGCAGCACATTGGTCTTCAGCCTGTCCGGGGTGGCGATATAGGCGATGTCATCCACCTCGAAGCCGTCCCGGGGGGAGAGCTCGACGGTGCTGATGCCCGCAGGCGTGTCAAACTCGAAGTTCTCGATGGAATTCGGGGCGATGGTGATGAGGTTGGAAGACGCCAGGGGCTTGCCGTCCTTCCTGAGCTCGATCGTCCGCTTCCTCTCCTCATCGTCGAAGTTCCTGGCATAGACTTTCGAGGTGAACTTGCCCACCTCAAGCCGGGTGATGCCGACGTTCTGCGTCCGGGAAGAGATATCGATGAAGTCCACGACCTTGTCTTCTGCGGTGAGAAGCGTCCTGATGACCTGCACGTCCGGGCCCTCGGTCATGAGGAAGTCGCTGATGATGACTATCCTCCCGGGCTTGTCCCCCAGGATGTCTTTCGCGAGGAGCAGGGCATCGCCAAGATTGGTCGAGGTGGCCCTCGGCTTGAGCTTCCCGAGGACGTCCCTGGCAAGATCGGAGCTGCCGTCCTCCAAGACGGTGACCGGCGTCGTTTCGGCGAGGATGAGGGTATTCCTGCCGCTGAGGGCGCTTCGTGCCTCGTCAAGCGCCCTGTCGAACCGTGATTCCCCCCCTTCCCCGGCCTGCATGGACGCGGACGCGTCGATGATGACGACGGTGTTTTCCCGCGTGATGTCGTAGGGAAGATTGACGAAGGGGGAGGCGACGGCCAGGGAGAGGAGCAGCAGGACGAGCAGCTGGAGGTAGAAGAGCAGGTTCGAGGTGAAGCGCTGCAGGAAGGAGTGCTGCTTCGACCTCTTGTTCTCCTGCACGAGGAACATGAGGGAGGGGATGGTCTCGTCCTTCGGCTTCGGCCTCCTCAGGTAGAGGATGATGAAGGGGATGAGCGAAAGCAGGGCGAACAGCCCGACGATGCTGGTGACTCCTGCAAATGCCATCCTTCATTGCCTCTTTTTGTTATGATTTCTTCCTTATCTTCTTCAATAAGTCCTTGGGGTTGTCGAGCTCAGTCGTGAGCACGAGGTAGCCGTCGATCTCATACCAGTAGAGCTCGGCCTCCGGAGGTATTTTTAAATTATTCCGCGCCTCCTGGGGGAGGGTGAGCTGGCCCTGCCTGGTCAATTTCACCTTGGCGATGAACTTCGGCTCGTTCATTACTTTTATTATTTTATCTTTTTTTATTTTTTTCTTTAATTGTAATAGAAATAGTACTTTTACTGATATGGTTTATAAGGGTTTTGGTTGTTGGGAGTTGTAAAGTAAACGTCAGGTCGGATTATAGAGAAAGTTTAAATAGAGTTTGGATTTATTTGATAGTTGTAGCAATGGAAATATCGGAATTGTTTAATTTTGAGAAGATTGCTAAAGAAATAGGTATTCATTCGCCTGTTTTTATTTATGGTTGGTTGTTTTATAATTTAAGAAATTCAAGATTTTTCTTAATTATGTTAATCTTGTCTATATTATTATCAGTGTTATTTATTGTATGTGGGGATTATATTGTTGGGAGATTAGAAATTAAGAAATTTGGAACATATAAATCTGATGAAAAAAGAATAGTGAGGGGAATTAGTAATCAACCCATTCTTATGAGCATAATGGCATTATTTGCTTATTTACAATTAGCAAATCTTGCTTTTTCTGTATTTTTGATAATTGGCTATTTAATATATAAAAGCTTTGACATTATTACTTTCATTTTAACTCTTATAGGAGCTTCGGGACTTGTCTACAGAATTATACTTTTTGTTTTTAATATTAAAGGTACAAGACAATTATCAGCAAATGTGAATAAGGAACTAATTGCAAGAAAGCTTAATCAATCCAAGCCACCTGTTAGCCTCAAGAGGAAGCGGAAGTCTCGCTAACTCACAATAACCTGACGTTAACTTTGCAGCACGTGGTTGTTGGGGTGGAGAACGGGGATTTTTCTGCAATCGTGCAGAAAATATTTCCGGTCCTATTGGGAACTGGCCAGATGAAGAAAGTTAGATAGTTCCTGCAGCCTTTTTCGCCCTGAACGCGCCCTGCACGACCTCCCTGCTGAAGCCATGCGGGATCTTCCCCTTGTCCGCGTAGACGAACAGGGCCGTGTTGAAGACGGTGTTGGCGACGGCGAAGACCAGGATGACGGCGAGGAAATACAGGACGATGAGGGCGATCGCCATCACCAGGGCGACGGGGCCGAGGGCGACGGAGAGGAATACCAGCGCGACGCTGGCGAGGATGCCGGCGATGATGAAGGCAAACTGCACCAGGCCGAGGCCGAAGTGCCGGATGAGGCTCTCTCCCCACGTCTTGCGGAGCACCTGGGTCGATCTCTTGATGGCGTCGATGGGGCCGAGGCCGTAGTACACCATCGAGGGGACGACGAAGATAGTGAGGATCGCCCATGCCATGCCCAGCCCCGCTGCCACGAAGCGGAGGAGGATGTTGCCCCTTCCCCGTTCCGCGGCGCGCTCGAGCATCCTCAGGAGGAGGCCGACCGTGGCCGAGAGCAGGCTCCAGTAGAAGATGAGGTGGATCTTCGAGAGGGCGAACGTGATGCTCTCGCCGAACGTGGCGTTGCCGCCCTCAAATCTCCGCTTTGTCGTATACACGACGCAGACGTTGAAGAAGGTCGCGATGAACGCGAGGCCGAGATAGGCGATGAAGAGGAGGGCGTACGCGGTGATGCCCCATACCGGCTCCCCCTCCTGGACAAACGCGAGGATGATGGTGGGGAAGAGCAGCGCAACGAGGAAGAGGATGGAGAATATGCCGGCGAAGACGGGGAAGAGCAGCAGCTCCTTGTCCTGCTTCATGACGTGCAATGTCAGCTTTGTTATCTCCCAGCTCCGTGAGAATGCGTTTGCCATGGAACCACCCGCAAAGGTCATTGGAGAAGGAGTGTTATAAGGTTTTTGATTTTAAGACTTGTTGATTTGTTTTAGATTTGGAAAGTTGTCGATAGACATCAGTAATCTGCGTTCCAACTCCAGAGCAAACCTTCGGGCTAAGGAACCATCTTCAGGCACAGGAGCACTGGTCACGATAAGTGTTTTATTCGGATGCGAACCTTCCCACCCCTCTAAAAAAGTTGCTGAATCTGCTGGTTGGTCCCAATTGGACGTGTATGGCTTCCCTAATTTACGTATTGTGTTCATTTCATTTGAACCATACGCTTCATTCACCGCATGTACGAGCCCCCTTTTCACTGCTGAAACAAGGGATGGCGGGAAAGGAGATGGCACAACAATCCCAATATCATAGAGGTCGCTCCACGTGTCCAAAACCCTTCCCTGCTTGTAATAGACGACAGCGCCAACAGGTACGTTTTCGAGTTCCGTCAAAGCATCGATGGTGAACGCCATGATATCTGAACTTTATTTTTGTTTTTTCTGATTTTATTTTCCTTTAAGCCTGCCAATCTTGTCAAAATAATGCATTCTCAGCTCTTTCGGGACATAGCGCGGAGACCCTCCCATCAAATTCTCCAGAGGGGGAATAAGCGATTGACCCTGCTGGGCCCGTGATTGAACCGCAACAACAGAGCCGTAGTCGGGAAAGCACATGCCGACAAAGCCTTCAAAGAGCTGCCGCACCACCAAGGCGATCCTCGGGTCCTGGTTCATCCGACCCAACACCAATGGATAGGCATGCGGCTTGTCCGGCGAGATGATATCAAAAGGATGCCAAATCCCGTAATGGTCTGTTTCTAGCCTACCCTCAACATCATCAAGATAGCGGGCAACCGCGTCCTGGACGCCTCCACCCCTCGCGATGAAAAGCTGATTCTCGGCAAGCTTCGCGATGGTTGTATATCCCGATGGCGTTTTCTTTGCCTCTTCAAAATCTAGGACAATGCCGTAGTGCCGCGGCAAGCTACGGACTCCACGCTTCATTTCGGAGTATGGATGCACAGGAAATGTCTTTCCATCGGGCAATTTTCCCGCAAGAAGGTCCGTGAATTCATTTTCGTGCGGCTTGCCCATGCCATCGCAAAGCTGCTGGCGCATGTATTCCGTTTCTGTTCGATCAATTTTCGACGGGCCTTTGGAACTCTCAAACACGAAATGATCGAGGAAAGAGAATTCATCTGGCTTTACGTCTCCGGACTGCATCATGGCACGCGCCCATTGGGCAACCTCGTGGTTTTCCGCTCCAAGGGCCAGAAGTTCCAGATGTTCATGATCGTGTACCTGCTTAGAGTAGGCTGCCCATCGCCTCTTTTTTACCTCTTCAAGCCTCTTCGCATCGTTAAGGAAGAGCCCTCCGCCATGCACGACGAGCACCACGGGTTTCCCCCCTTCTGTTTTCCCGATATATTCTTCAGAATTCGCGACAATGCGCATTTCCATCCATAGTTCGCTTGAGGAGGGGGCCAAGGTGCTCGCATGCAGGAGTTCTGGCATGGAGGCCAGATGGCCGTCCGGGCCTGCATACCCTTTTGCCTTTTGGGCGACATGGTCCAGGGTTCCCTCGAAAAAATCGGAGGGTGGGCTAAACATAACGCCGGTGAGATAGCTCCCCTCTCCTTTTTCCATGATGATGGCCATTTGTAAACCACTCTTAAGTAATGAATGCAATTATAAGTAACTATGTATCATATTTCTAAAAATAATCATAAAATTTATATATAAAATCTGAATATGTTTAGAAATATGGCCCTAGATACTAAAGATTTACGGATTCTGGAACTTTTGGCAATAAACTGCCGCTTTTCCCTGACAACCCTATCGCACAGCGTCGCCTTGTCAAAGGCGTCCGTCAAGAACAGGATAGACAAGCTGGTGGAAGCCGGCATCATCCATACCTTCACCACCCTCACGAACATCAGCAAACTGGGGTACGGAGAGTACCTCCTCTTTTTGAAGCTGCATAATCTCACCAAGGCGAGGGAAGACCAGATACTAAAATTCTTGAAAGGGCACAAGCTCATCTTCGCTATCCTGAAGACGTCCGGCGTGTGGAATTATCTCGTTTTCATCGCAAGCAAGGACAACGAGCATTTCAATGACATAAAAAATGATATCATCGATTATTGCGGGGATAACGCGCAGGATTATGACGTTGCCATATGGATCAAGGACTACAAGTTCACCCATTCCATCAAGGACATGGACAAGGGGACCAAGGCATCGACCATCAAAAGGGATCCCAGCTTTTCCAGGGAGCTTCTTCTCAAGCCGAAGGAGTACAAGACGGAGAAGAAAGAGGCGATTGACGGGAAAGATGTGGAAATCCTGAAGGCTCTTAACAAAAATCCCCGTGCTGACTTGAAGGAAATAGGAAAACAAGTCGGCTTGTCCATCGAAACGACGGGCTACCGGATCAGGAATCTCATCAGGAAGGACTTCATCCTGGGGTTCTCATGCGTCCCGGATTTTTTCAAATTGGGCTACAACAACTACTTTCTTTTCATCCAGACCAAGAATGTGTCGAAAGAGAGCGAAAAAGAGGTTGTCGACTTTCTGCAAAAAAACGATTTTATCGTCATCGCTATGAAGCTCATGGGAAGATGGAATCTCTTCACCTCGATCTCGGCAAGGAATCTTGAGGAATACAACCAGATTGTCGATGTATTGCAGCAGAAATTCGCCGAGATCATCAAATCGCATGAGACGCTGAACATCATCAATTGGCACAAGTACGAGCTGTTTCCGGATGGGATTTTTGAACAATATTAGAAGAAGCTCGGCACAACAAAATATATAAACAGCGAGAGGGAACTCCGCCCATGCAGAAAATAACTATCACGCTCCCCAACGGCTCGGCAAAGGAGTTTCCCAGGGGCGCGACCGGCCTGGAGATTGCGGAGAGCATCGGCAAGCGGCTCGCGCAGGACGCATTGGCCATAAAAATCGGGGGGGAACTGAAGGATGTTTTCCTGCCGTTGGAAAAAAGCGCGCCCATACGGATAGTCACCTGGAAAGACAAGGAAGGCATGGAAGTCTTCCGCCATTCCACCGCGCATCTCCTCGCGCAGGCGGTGCTGCGGCTGTTCCCGGAAGCGAAGCCCACCATCGGGCCGGTGGTGGAGGAGGGGTTCTATTATGATTTTGACCTCGAGCATCACTTCACGCCGGAGGACCTGGCCAGGATAGAGCAAGAGATGATGAAGATTGCCAAGGAAGACCGTACAGTGGAACGGATGGAATTGGATGAAAAAGAAGCCAAAAAACTGTTCAAGGACAATCCCTACAAGCTCGAAATAATCGACGAGCAAGAAAAAGAAGGGCTGTCCGCCTACAAGCAGGGGGAATTCACCGATCTCTGCCGCGGGCCGCACGTGCCGAGGACGGGCATGCTCAGGGCGGTCAAGCTCACGAAGCTGGCGGGCGCGTACTGGAGAGGGGATGCGAAGAACAGGCAATTGCAGCGCATCTACGGCATCAGCTTTCCGGAAGAGAAGATGCTGAAGCAGCACCTCGCCATGCTGGAGGAGGCGAAGAAGCGCGACCATCGCGTCCTCGGCCAGAAGCTCGACCTTTTCAGCTTCGACGAGGTTTCCCCCGGCGCGCCGTTCTTCCACCCCAAGGGCACCATCATCTACAATGAGCTGCTCTCCTTCATCAGGGAGGAATACCGCAAGCGCGGCTACGATGAGGTCATCACTCCGCTCATCTACGACCGGTCCCTGTGGGAGGCCTCGGGGCACTGGCAGCACTACCGCGAGAACATGTTTGTCCTGGAGGTGGACGGCAAGGAGGCTTCCCTGAAGTCCATGAACTGCCCCAGCCACTGCGTCATCTACGGGAAAAGCTTCAAGTCGTACCGGGACCTGCCGCTGAGGATAGCGGACTTCGCGCCCCTCCACCGCAATGAGCTGAGGGGGGTGCTGGCCGGCGCGACGCGCGTGAGGAAATTCTCGCAGGACGACGCCCACATCTTCCTGGCGCCGGGCCAGGTGGAAGGGGAGATATTCGCGCTCATCGATTTCCTCGACTACATCTACACGGGCGTCTTTGACTTTGAATACTCCATCGAGCTTTCCACGAAGCCGGAGAGCGCCCTTGGCTCCGCTGAGCTGTGGGAAAAGGCGGAGGCCTCCCTTGCGTCCGCCCTGAAGAAGAAAAAACTCCCGTACCGGATCAACGCAGGCGACGGGGCGTTCTACGGTCCCAAGATAGACTTCCACATCAGGGATGCCCTCGGCAGGAACTGGCAGCTCGGCACGATCCAGCTGGACTTCAACCTTCCCGAGCGGTTTGGGCTCGAGTACGAGGACAAAGACGGCAGGCGCAAGAGGCCGATCATGATCCACCGGGCCCTGCTGGGCAGCATCGAGCGCTTCATGGCCATCCTCATCGAGCATTACGCCGGGAAGTTCCCCCTGTGGCTCGCGCCGGAGCAGGTCAGGATCGTCACGGTCGCCGACGCCTACAACGAGTATGCGGAGAAGGTCGCCGGCGCGCTGCGGAAGGAGAATATCCGCGTCCGCGTGGACAAGCGGGCGGAGTCCATCCCAAAGAAGGTCCGCGAGGCGCAGCTCGGGTACATTCCCCTGATTGTGACCGTTGGTGAGAAGGAAGCCTCTTCCGATACGGTCGCGGTGAGGACGCTGGACGGGAAGGTGAAGTTCGGGGTGGAGGCGGGGGAGTTTGTCCGCCTCGTGCGCAAGATTGTCGCTGAGAAGGCTCTCTCCATCGGGCTTTAGCCTCCATCGGTTAATCACTCGCGGATGAATACATTTATATTGAGCGGATTTTTCCAGTTTCCGGGGGCGCATGGACGACGACACCAACCAGCCCGACCTTTCCGCAACTGGCCTCTCTGACCTTGTGTGCGAATTGATGAGGGAGCTTCGCACAACATCCGATCTTCTCAAGAGAGCGGCAGCCGATACTCAAGCAATTGCAGACCAATTAGCTGGAAACGCTGCTGTTTATGGTAAATTAGCCGAGAAAATCGACTTCCTTGCGCCACTTCTCCAAAGAATGTATGACCATCCCACTGGAGATCCCGCAGGTGGGAGAAGAAGCACGGGAACCGGAGCTGCTCGCCTTGATGGGGTTGACAGCGCTCCCAACCAGCTAAGCTTCCTAAAGATATTCTCCCTTCCCCAAGAAGAATTGAAGTCCATTGAAGGGCCGGATTTGATGCAGAGGATACGGGATTTCTATTCCAGCATTCCTTCCGTGAAACAGAACGGCATAGGGATTGCCATTACCAACGACTCCTTCTACTCCGCTCGCGATATCGCCACATTCATCGATCGCGGTAAAGGGCAGATAAGCAACGATGCACATAACGGAAAGTTACGGAGGGCCAGCAGGGGCAGGTATGCCGGAACAGAAGTTTTCCGCTATTCCCTCATAAAGAGATTAAGGGAAGCAAAGATGGTGAATGCTGCTACTGCCGGAGGATATTTATTGGTGGACGTTCCCATCATCAAGAGACTGATGCAGTTGGGACTCTTGGATACACGCCTGCGTGATGGGATGATTCATGCCATGTCCTACCAATCCCTGGTGGACAAGATATTCGCGCTGGAAGGCAGCAAGAACCCAGCCCCTGTCCCGCCTCCTCCACCTCCGCCTGAACCTGATAGTATCCCAGTGAAACATCAACCCTGTTTTGGCGCCGATGGCACGGAGTATATCCCCCTCTCAAAAACCAATCTTCCTCCGAACAGCTACTCAACCAAATCAGACATGAAGGAACCTTATAAGTCTGCAAATGAGATAAGGAGCCTCAACAGGGACTCCCTCATTTATGTCAACAAGGGAGACGCCGATCGCCTTGCACTGGGACTGATGTTGAGAGAGAACGGGCACACGCTGGATAAGATCATGCAGAGAACAGGGATGGGCATCGCACAAATCGACAACATCCTTGACAAAACCCCGTTCAGGCCGATAATCCTCTCCCGCCGCAATCCGGATTCCCTGGAACCTGATGCGGAAATCAGGACAGCGTACCTCATTCCCGGCATGGGAAACTTCCTTAAGTTCTTTCAGGGCCATGAAAATCTGGGGCCGGGGGTTCTCAGCGCGGCCAGCGACCTTAGCAGGACATATGGCCTGCTCTGGTCCCACACGCAAATACGCGACATTTCAGGCACCCTCTCAGAAAAAGGAAATCTGATGAAAGGCGATGGAGAGAAAAATTTGGATCGCTTTCCGTCGCTGGTTGATGGGAACATGGTAACAAGGTATAACCCGCTCCACGTCATTGCCTACATCCAGTTCGGTGTTCATTTCTAGAGGGCCCATACCCACCCGGACACTGCTACAGGGCAGATTCCCTCTATTCTTTCACTAGTAGAATTACTGATGAAGCGCTATCATGCCTGTCACAGGCGCAGGATAAGTCCCCTCACATCCGCAGCCTGCCCATCCATTTTCCTCCTGGCGTCTGCCATTCCCCTTCCTACATGCTCTCTTTGAAGCGCTGTTAAGGGAAGGTGAAACTCCCCGGACTAACGTCCGGTGCCTCTCCTCTCTAGCCTTCTGGACACCGGAAAACACTTCGCTTCGTTCTCCCTCATTGTGATTTTTCCCCTTCGGGGCCGCTTCGCTAAAATCACATG
>Ga0209210_1002151_pt1 | contig 14811 bp, 18 predicted proteins | sample RifGroA1_FD_183991 | JGI IMG/M metagenome (GOLD analysis project Ga0209210, IMG submission 183991) | Contaminated groundwater microbial communities from Rifle, Colorado, USA - Rifle Groundwater A1 (SPAdes) (version 2) | ecosystem: Environmental > Aquatic > Deep subsurface > Groundwater >...
CAATGCCCCCCCAATGGGGTCTTGTTTGGGACTCCCTGGTGTTCGAGATGATGTCCGACGCCGAGATGGCTCCCTCAATGCCAGCCCAAAGGCTTTGAATTTGGGACGCCGGCCACTTGATCGCCGCCTCGGTGATGAACGCGACCCCTCAATGCCAGCCCAAAGGCTTTGAATTTGGGACAGCGCCGTCCATTGCCTCCCGAAGGCAGCCCGTTTGTCCCCTCAATGCCAGCCCAAAGGCTTCTTGTTGGGACAAAACCCTCGCGTGAGACATCAATGCCAGCCCATCGGCTTCGATGATGGGACAAGCCTGTGAATGGTCAGGGGCCATTGGAAAGTCAAACAGTACGTAGTCCTGACTTGATTAGCACAGCATCTGTCAACCCGCGAACCTTCAATACCGCCATGCCACCTACCGGATCATACGTCGCCCAAACCGAAACCCCACCCTCAATGCCCCATGGTCGGAATAACTCCCGTAAATGCGGCCACCGCTTGCTCAATAATACTAACAACCGATCCGACTCGGGCGATACCCGATGCGCCGGAAGCCGCAATATAATCCCCTCTTCTCCGCATGTCACAACCAGAAAACCCTTCCCCCTCAACCACTCCATAACCTTCTCACACCCGGCCACTACCGAATCCCTAACTACCCCCGACTGAACCCCCACTTCCGGATCCCCAAACGCCCGATCCGGAACCAAGACCCTCGCCCCAAATCGCTTCAACCCCCACTTGCTGGGAATCGAAACCCAACGCTCCTCAGCCGGAGTCCGCCATAACTCAGCAAGATACTCCTGCTCAGATGCCTGCTCCTCACAACCCAACTCGGCCCATAAAACCCGCTCCTGAATCACTAAGACCCGATCCTCTTCGATACCCCAAGGTACCTCAGGTAAAGACCGAGATACCAAAAGCCTCAAGGCCACATCCCGATGCTTGTCAACCACTGTCATGAAAAACCTCCGGTTGCTCTGCAACCCCCCCCACTCTACCCCGAACAATAGTGAGACTTAGTTACCCCCGCTATCGGGTAGAATACTCGATGACGACTGACATCATCACTGCCTTGCAAAATGAAGCCGCCGAAGTGTTCCCATTCTTGCCCCCAGCACACGCAGCCTTCCCTCATGCAGGACCCTGGAAAATCGGCACCCAAGGCCCACTCACTATCCTCAGGGCTGACCTCGGCCCGGTTACCCCTGGTACACCCTCAACAGGGAACGGCTCCCTCGTCTTCTCTGTCGGATCCAATGGAGCCGCCCTCGGCTATCTTTCCAGCACCCACACAAAAACGAGTTTCGACCAACCCCTACTCTCTTGCTACGGACGTGAAGCCTTCGACGGTAATGATCCCAATAATATCGTCGGCTGTCTCGCCCATCTCTGGACCGTCTGGACTACCAAAGTGGCACCAAGATCAGTCTACCAAATCCTCCCGAAAGGTCAGGCGAAACTCTCCTCTAACTCGAAAGCTACCCGTATAGCCCTCTTCATGCCCCAGGAACAAACAGCCGCCCATTTGACCTTCGGAGACCGACTCGAAGTAGCCCTCACCGCTACCCCCCACCCCGTCTGGTTCCGAATCCTCCCACCACACCCCCAAGCCTCACCTGTATGGCAAGAAAGTCCAACACTCGGCCTCTTGCTGAATAACCCGGACATCTTCATCGCAGATGGTCAACAACTGCCCCTGAAACCCCAAGAGTTCGCCCGACAACTCGGATCCATCCTGAATACAAAAAAGGATACCCCACCATGCCGATGACTACGTCAAGCGCCCTCGGAAAAGCTATGTCAATAGCTAAGGACTATATCCCAGCCCTCCGCCTCTCAACCACTTGGACCATCACCCTGGGAATCGCTACAGGTCAACTAGACTCCCCTACAGACCCCTTCCTCATCGGACCCCCACTCTCACTCTGTCTCGCCCTCCCCACCAGGGATGGAAAACCTAACCAGGAGAATGACTCTGCCCCCATAACCCTTATCACAGCATGGCTGCTCGCAGGTAACCAACGACTCCTGACCACTACCTTGCCCCTAAATGACCTCAATGGCTATCTCACCCTCGTCTGGTCGTTGATCTATGCCTCAGGCTCTTCCCCGTCTCCGTCTCCTAGACGCCTCTATACCCTCACCCCCCCTGGGTCACCCCCACCCACTAACGGCCAACAATGGCCTAAATGGCCCCCAGGAACTATCATCGAAACCCTCTACCCCCCACTCCTCGGTCGCTTTAGACCCTTCCCAGGTGACCCCCTGGTGCTTCGCAAACCCTTCCCTAGTGGGATCGCCTGGAAACAACACCCAAACCTCCCCTCCTGGATTGCCTCCGGAATCATTCAGCCCGCTTGACCCCCTGGGTCACCCCCCTGGGTCACCCCCCTGGGTCACCCCCCTGGGTCACCCCCCATGACCCCCTTTCCGAACTAAATACTTGACACACCCCTAAAGGCTTGCTACAACCCCCCTCGGGCCAGAAAGGCGAAAACTCCGGCCCTCCATAACCCCCTCGGAAGGGAATCAGAGTGGGGAGGTCAAATCGACACGGTTTTCAAGATCCAGAAGTGCAGGAATTCGAAACAACAGGGCACTTGTTTCGAGTTTAGGGCATTAGGATGTCGTGGAACCCAAACAAGTGCCCTCTTGTTTGGTGAATTGGCCTTTAGGATGTCGTGAAACGTAACTATCGGGGCTTCTAGTTTCAAACTCGAATGGGGGGATAACTAGCATGACCACACTGTTCAGTCGAGACCAAGATGGAGGATTTCCAGTTCACATCCTGACCCCTACTACCACCACAAACCCAACTCTGTTCCCCCCATGGGGACCAAACCTGCCTTTGTCCAATGATTTCGGGGGGTTGAAAAATCGACAATTCCGAGTGGAACTGCCTCCTGAGAGGGGTGGCCCGGTCATTTACACGTCGGCTCGTCAACTGCTCATTGGGTTGACCCAACATCCGAAGGCTCGTAACTGGACTTTCGAGAGATATTTCTATCTCGGTCGGTACACCCCGGCTCTATTACGCACGGCTCCTGGAAATGGTCCTCCCTTGACAATCCTGGAACTTCTCGGTCCCGCTCCGGTCATCTCACCAACCATTGTGATAGCCAGACCCAGGGGGCCAGGCATCGATCTAGCCAAGAGGGGTAAGGAGGTAGAGAAGCTCCTGTTCGCAGGCTTCGGTCGAGTGATTGCAGCCTGTGGCTATGACTCCGAGGATGTTCTTCAGGATGTCAATAGGGCCATCCTGGTACGAAACAAGGGTACCTGTCCTTGGGATCCCGAGAGGGCCAGTTTCGGTCATTACGTTCACATGGTGTGTCAATGTGAGCTAGCCAACTATCATCGGAAAATGAACCGTCGTCGAGAGATTGAGCAAGTAGGACTCATGGGTTTCGACCCTGAGGGGAGTGGCGAGCTTATCTCAATGGACGTGCGGGAAGTGGCTCAAAACTCCCTATGCGCTTTGTCTGCTATTCCTGACCCCTCTCTAGGTCAGGACATTCAGAAGTATCTCGAACACTGTCCAGCACCCAAAACTGACCCTGAGAAGATCCAACTAGCCCTTCAAGCCCTGCCCCTTCTGACTCATGGATACACCCGTAATGAACTGGCTGCTCTCCTCCATACCTCCAAGGCTACCTTGATCAAAGCCCTGCTCCTGTTGCGAAAAGTTGCTCGTACTCTTGACCAAACCAGAAGTGCAGGAATTCGAAACAACGAGCCTCTTGTTTGCAATTCGTGACATCTAACTGCATCGAATTGCAAACAAGTGCCCTCTTGTTTGCTTCTCACGACATCCTGAAGGCCAATTTAGCAAACAAGTGCCCTGATAGTTTGGTGGGGCAGAGTACCCACCCCCTGCCATTCTGGAACCGCTCGATAATCTGTTCAGAATGGCAGGGGGGTCCGTTTTAAGCGAATTGAACCCACACCCAAAACGAGACTCTTGGGATTACAACGGGAGGCCCCTTTCTGGGGCAGAGCAGGGGCCAGTCAGGGAGCCTAGAACCGATTGGTTATCGAATTGGGGGTTGATGGGGGTTTCAGTTTGGCTGTATTGGGGCGGGGGTTGATTTTTCGGGGGGTTGAAATCATTGGGGGGGCGGAGCATTTAGAAGGTGATGACTGAATCCACGTTTGGGTCATAGGGGAGGATCATTCCTGATGGGGTACGGAGCACTTGTAGCCAGCCATTGGTTTGCATGTTGGTTTGGATGATAGGTCGGAGGGTAGCCGGGATGGTTGGTTCTATTGCGACCTGGGCTTGAGTGAGCACGGTGCCGCCGTAGAAGAGGACTCCTGGGGTCACATTCAGACGGATAGATGTGACGTGTTTGGGTGTGTTGGTTGAGGGATCGAGTAGGTAGCCCTCTAGTTGGTCATAGAAACGAACCCCGACGGCATCGGCTGGTGGGCCGGGGAGACACAGGGGGTCTCGATTGGGGACTTCCCGGACAGAAGTGAAGATGTCGGCCCCAGAAGCGTCGGATGGATGAAGGAACTCGGCATAGGTGATTCTGGTACCCGATCCTGGTTGGCTTATCATGGGGGTATCTCCGGGTATCTCCGGGTTGAATGGGGTAGGAAGCCCACCCCATTTCAGCCTGTTGATTTCAGCTCCGGTTCTTGAGGATGGCATTGATCAGGGCGACCTTACCGCCGGGGATTTTGCTAGCCCCAACGATTTTGAGGTCAAGGGCTGCGTACTTACGGAGGCTTTCCAGGGACTGGTCAAGGAGCTTGGGCATGTCCATCTTGTCGAAGTGGGTCCAGTTTCCGGATTTGGCCACCGTGGTTTTGGGGGTCTTCTCCTTGGTTTTCTTGGGGGGAGTGGTCTTTACGGGGCTACCGGAGTCTTCCTCGTAGGTGGTATCCGGGAGTTTGGTGCCATAGTTCCCGAGGACTTCGTAGCGGCAGACCCGCATTTTCTTCTGGGATTCGTCTTTGGGGACACAGACGACGTGTTCGGGGTCCACCTTGACGATCACGACTCGACCAGTTCCTGCGAATTTTTGGGCGTAGGACAAGTCTCCGACGTGGAAGCCTTCGTGACAAGGGAGGTCCGGGTCATCGCTGATCTTGTTCCTCGGCATTTCGAGGGTTTGGCCCGGTTTGTTATCGAACTGTCCCGAGTGGATGTCCTTATAGTCGGATTTGACTCCCTTGTAGGCCAGGAAGCAGCCGTCGGGGGTCAAGGGGATGCCCATGTGTTCCAGGAAGCCGAAGAGTTGGCGGACGGAGCGGAAGCTCGGGTTTTTCTGGAGGCGTTCCCAGAAGAAGCAGATGGAGATTGGGTTGTTGCCGTTGGTGACCATGTTCATGATGCGTTTGGTCAGGACATCGGGCAGGGGTTCTCCTTTGTAGACCACGTTGTTGTCAACGAGGGTGAACTCACCGTGGTTGCCCCAGGATTTGATTGTTTGGGCGACGGTGAGGTATTTGGGGATGTCTTTGAAGCGTTTCTCGGTCAGGGCTTGGCGGAGTCCTTCGAAGTTGGGGCTACCCCGCTTGACGACGTGGGTTTTGCCTTCATAGACGAGAGTGATGGTATCGGTCGAGAAAGTGAAACTGGGCGTGTTCATGTGTAGCACCTCCTGGGTATTCTACCCGAAAGTTGTTTTGGCTAAGCCACTCGGTCTACCAGTTTGATGTAATCGAGCCATTTCCCGGCATTGGGTCTCCACAGTGCCTGCAACCTGACATCCTCGATAGCCAAGAGCGGGTACTTTTCATATATCCGTTTCAGAGCCATTGCGGCTTCGGATTTGCGCACTGTAGTGATGGCAGCGAGTCGTTCCAAGGTTAGTGTCGAAAGGCCCCCATTTTTCTCGTCGGCGGTTTGAAGTACAGCCGCACTGTTCAGATGGGTACGGAACAGATTTGTAATGGGATGGTCGGTTCCCAACCGGGCTGTTATTTGGGACATGTCCGTGTTTGGGGAGGTGAAGGCATGATGACCTCTCGCCGAAGCGAATAACTGTGCCCATCGAAAATGTCCCATGAGGGTTCGCAGTCGGGGGGTTTTGGCCAGGAGGTTTTGGAAGAATGTCACCCTCCATTTGTCATAGGGGATGCCGAGACAATCCTGGGGGGTCACGGGCTTATCTGTCGTGCTTTTGTAGCCATAGACCGGAGGAAGAGTCATTTTCAGGCCAAGGGCCAGGGCTTCGTCTATTGCACGGGTGTGGTAGAAACCGTCTTGACCGTCAACCTGAAAGTGATGAAGGATGACGTACACGTCATCCTTCATTGGGACTCGGGTTTCGATGTCCCAGTTTTGGGACCACGGGCTATGAAAGCATGTTTTGTCCAGGAGGCGGAACATCTTGGCCTGGTGTTTCTTGTTGATCTTCCGACCCGAGGATGTTTGGTCGGTTTGTGTCCAGGTCAGGGTCGAGAGATCCGTCACGGGGATGCCATCGATCTGGGCTGTCTTGATCAAGAGGTCAAGTTCCGTTCGCACCATGGCCAGATCTTTGCCTCCCATGGGCCGAACCACGTAGTCTGTTGAAGCCAGATGGTACCCTTGCAGACCATGTTCGCAATCCCGAATCAGGAACCGACTCAGGGCATGTACCCGGATAGATGCAACAGCCTGTCGTTCCTGGCCATCCAGGATGTGAAACGAAGTAGGGGTCAGTTTAACGTGACTTGTCAGCAACTCCTTGTAGTTTTCCGGAATGGGCAGGTGGAACCTGGGGATGACCTGGGCTTGCACCCGTCGTTCCCATATGGGTCCGGTCCCTTTGGTCAGGGTTTCCAGGGTATACCGGACCGATTCCTCAACCAGATCCTCGAACTTCTGGACAAGAGCCTTTTTGGTGTTGGGACTGTATTTCAGCTCTTCCCGCGAAGCGGAGGTTTGAACCTCACCGATGTTGAAGTACAGGATACCGGACATTTGAGTCAGGGTTTGCCAGAAGGATCCTCCTGATTCGGGGACTACCTGTTTCAGATTGACTCTATAGGGAACGCATCCCATGACGGCCACCCAGCCGTCCGAGACATCCTTCTCTGAGAAGGTGATGGCTCCGTGCTTGAGTTTCAGACGGTCTGTCCGAATCGGGGGCAGTTCGATGTTGATGGCAGGACGCGGTTCGAAGTGTCGAAAGAGTCCCCGAGCCTTGTGCTGAAAGTCATAGATGTCTTCAGGTCGGATAGCGATCTGGATTTCCAAACCGGTTTCGGCCCCACAGGGTTCTTCGGCCAATCGGTTGATGATGCCGGTTTCGGTTGCATCCAGGACGGCGACATAGGTTCGTTTCATTCCCCCGTGGAAAGAGATTACGGTGAAGCTATCGGAGTAGGCAAAGCCGGATTTGGATCCAATTCCAAGCATTCCAACGGCAAGGTCACTGTCTCGTTTGGTGGATTTTCCGTATTGGGTGAAGACCTTGAAGATCCCGTCTTCGGAGAGACCGGGGCCGAAGTCTCGAATGGTCAGTGTGGGTTCGTTAAAGGTTGGGAGCGTGACCCTGATGGGGGTGTCCCCCTTGCCTGTTTCCCGATGAGCATCCCAGGCGTTTGAGCCATATTCCCGGAGCACTGCTAACACTCGGTCGGTGTAGAGGGTGTCTCGGAGGATACCCATGATGTGAGTTGAGTCTTCGAGACTGATTCCAAAGAAGCCGGAGGCCCCGACCCCTTCGGAAGTGATTGTTCGATTTTGTGTGTTTGGCCTCATGCCCCTACTACGCGGCAGACACGCCTGGCTAAGCCTTCGGGTGGGCCTTTTCGTGTTCTTCCGCGAGGGGTTTTTTCTTGGTGGATGGCATTTCTAGGGCTTCCCCGAGGGAGTCCACGATCTGTTGCAGAGTCAGGTTGCAGAGTTCGTCTGTCCAGTCCTTGATGTAATAGAGCCGACGGGAACCTTTGAACACCCCGAAGAGAATGGGGTCGCGGGCACGGTCACGGTCTGTTTCCGTCGTGGCTTTGTCTTCGGGGTCAAAGTGCAGAACCACGTAGTTATCGAACAGGTCTGCCTCATCTGCCGTGAGTTTGGCTGCCACCACGTCTGCGGGGATTGGGCGAACGAAATACCGGGTCCAGTCGAGACACAATCCTTTCTGACAGTTACGGGCGAAACGGAGGAGTTGTTCTTCTGTGAGGAACTTCTTGTAGCCCTTGGCATACAGGACGTTCTCGAACTTGCGGATGTCCCGTTCCCGTTCGTACTGTTCCACGAGTCGGATTTGTCCGGCTGCTTTTGCTGACTTGATTGCCCCTGCAAAGGCATCACTACGCTCGTTGAATGTGGCCAGTTCCTGGGGGTCCGACAGAACCAAGTGGAACACGGTTTCGACGGGTACAGGCTTTGGGGGTTTTCGACCAAAACGGGGCAACCAGGCTTTCCACCCTTGTGGGGGAGCCGAGGACTTTTCCCCAAGAAACCATGCTTCCCCAGTGCTAGAGACATTGGGTGCAACGGTGAAAGTTATGTTGCCCCCCTGCACGGCATGATCCTCCTCGGGTTCGTCTGCTTCGGCGTTACCCTGAAAGCGGGCAGCTTTCATGTGCGTCTGTACTTGCTTGGGTTGCCCGGTCTTCTGGGCCTGTAAGGCTTCACGCAACTTGCGGTGCTTGGGCAGGTCATTGTCTATCTCGAACTCATCGAAGATGATCAGTCTTGTAGCCCCGTTAAGTCGGCCGAGTGTTGAAATACTCATGAGTTTGTCTCCCTACCTCTTGAGGAATCGGGCTGCCGTTTGGTACCCTGCCGACAGGATCTTGGTTCCATCTTTCGAGACCCAGCCCTTGAGTTTGGCGTGTTCGACATAGACGAGGCTTGCATTGAAGCACGGGTCAACTGCGAGGATCTTCTCCCCTTGGATCTCTCGGGCACACCAATCAACCAGGAGCTTGCGGGTCATCTGGTCAATGAACTGGTCCCTCGGGCTTTGCGGTGTCATGTTTCTTCCTCTCCTTCGGCATCCTCTGCCGGGGGTTGTAGCAGACTTTGGAAATGAGCGGCCATGAGTCCAAGATACCGTTGCCAAGCCTTATCAGACTTACTGGCTTGAAACTTTTTCCAAGCTGCGTGTGTTGCAGTCACCGTGGATTCGGTTACGGCAATGGACATTGAGGCTGTGATCAGGTCGTCTTCGGAAGCAACCGTAGGGTGTCTAAGGTCAAGTCGCCAGCCGTCATTTTTCTCCCAGTAGAACGCGGCCACGAATTTGTGATCCCGCCAGAGCACCACTCGGTCAGTGGATTGATGAACCGAGTAGCCCTTCTTGGTGAAGAGCTTGGCGATGTTCTCGGCTTGGTCTTTTCCCAACCGTCGGCGGGGGGTATCAACCATGGCAAACCCCCAGGAGCCGGTCATATTCGGCCCACATGCGAGGGCAGGCTTCAAAGTCGAAGTAGGCCACTCGGAATGCTCCGGCTTCTTTCCGGTACATCTCCAGGAGAGAAGAATCTTGACGGATTGAGGCCCGGATGTTGGCCAGTCGATCAGCAACCTTGACCCGAAGGCCAATCAGTAGCCATCCTGTAGGGGGGGTGAAAGCAAGGCAATCCAGATCTGCTCGAACCCGTTTGTAAGTTTGTTCCTTGCGGGTACGTCGGTTGTGGCCTGGGGCATCCGTACAAAACCGCACGGCTCGGATGACTGTTTCTGAAACCCCCGCATCCCGAAGACCTTGAACTCCGCTTGAGGTGTCTTCCAGGATGTCATGGAGATAGCCTGTTGCCTGGGTGTTTTCGTCTGTGAAGCCAAATTCGGCCAGGATGTCCACGACTTCATCCAGATGGGTCAAGTAGGGTTGGTCCCCGTACATCTGGACACCGTGCCATTTGCTTGCCAGTTCTCTCACTGTCGTTGTGGCTTCCTGGAGTGGGGCTACCATTCGCATCAACCGTTCTACCCGAAACGCGGACACACTAAGCCGGGATATTCTTTCAGGCTTAGGGTTTTTGAGTTTCGGGTAGATGGGGGTGCGGGCATTTGGCTTTTTGTGCCTGACACGGAACCCTATGGACCTTGCCTGTACCACTGATCGTTATGACACCCTCTACAGACGGTGGCGGGCTAACCCAGGGGAACTACTTGACCTGGGCGGGTACCAACCGGGACAGCGGTTGCTAGACCTTTGTGGGGGCACCGGAGCTGTAAGTCGGGAGGCTCTCAAACGGGGAGCCAAACCGGGGGAAGTTCATCTCCTAGACTTGAACCCCCGTTGCAACCATGATTGGATCCATCCGATTAAAGCAGACTTGAATCACATCTGGTTGACACATAGCCCGAGTCATCTACCTACGGTTCAGTTCCCGCACAAGTATGACCTGATCGTTTGTCGGCAAGCGATGGCCTACTTGGACTTGCGGGGTCCGGCAGGGATCCTCTTGGCACATTGGCTTCTTGAGGTGTTGAAGCCAGGTGGTAAGCTGGTGTTCAACATCTTCAACTGGCCGAAGAACGTCAGTCGTTGGGTGTTCAAAAGGTACACACATGAGGGGCAACGCTTCTGGGAAGTTGCTGTTCGGATTGGCACCCGCGTAATGCACCTTCAAGTTCTTTGGGGTCGCGGTGGGGGTTTCGACGTAACTACCTTCCACGCCTACACCAGGGCGGATCTGTTGTGGGTATTCTTTCCCCATTTCGATTGTGAGATCCACGAAGCCAAAGACGGGCATTCGGTTCGATGGGTTTGCACATCGAAGAGGGCAGCATGAAACGGCGTGTGGCCAAATTGAAGGCACATCAGATCTTCCTCGATTCCTATAAAGGCATACTGGATCCAGGGATACGTTGGAAGCGAGGACGTGAGCATCGTCCTGAGTCCAAGGATTTGATGCGTGAACTAGAGGTTCTCGACTTCGAGGTTGGGGGTGATTTCTTCTGTTTCAAGACAGGTGGCGACGGGGACAATGGGGAACACTTGATGTACCTGTTGGACATGATTTTCGACCTTCGGGCACAAGACAGTGCCGAATTTGGAGGGCGCTAGGATGAAGAAGGTCTTGATTACGGCGGGATCTGTCTACGGATCCATTGACGACAACAAGCTGGTGTCCAATCGTGCCCGTGGGGTTTGGGCTATCAAGTTTGCCGAATACCTAGAGGCTTGGGAATACCGAGTTACTCTGCTTGTGCCCGATTTGCTGCCGGACCCCCTTGGGCGGAAAAATGAACACAACGTCATTCGGTCAGGGCCGGGCATTCAAGTTCTCCACCACAAAGGTTTCGAGGACTACCACTACAAGTGTCTTATGCTAGCTCAGAGTCATGACGCTATGGTTGCAGCGGCTGCCGTGGTTAACTGGATTCCAGCGGAACCGATTCCCGGCAAGATGCCTACCAAGGGCTACAAGCCGGGCGACATCATCAGCATCCCTTTCAGACTTGCTCCCCGTGTCATTGACGAGATGAAGGTACAGAACCCCAACTTGACTCTCATCGGTTGCAAGATGCTCTCGGGAGCAGGGCACGAGGATCTCATTGAGGCTGCCTATCACACCGTGTTGTCTGCCCGTTGCAACGTGGTGGTGGCCAATGACCTGAGTCATCTTCGGGACAAGTTCCTAGTTCATCAAGATCGCACGGTGGTTTCGTTCAGGAACGACTTTGACGGACTTTTCAGGGCACTAAGGGACATTATCGAAGACGAGCACTACACCACAGACTGGTTGCAAACGAACTACCCCGTGACAGCCCCTAATGAAGCTGTAGATTGGACCCTGAATCAGTACCGGGGTCGGTTCATTCAAAGGGCCGAGGATTCGGATCATGTGTTCGGTGCCTTGTTCATTCCCACGGGGAGCACCGCTTTAGGGCTTGTCACCCCGCGTGAGAAAAACAAGATGTTCTCCGTCAAGGATCTGGTAGTGATCAAGAATATCCACGGTACCGTTATCCAGGTTCACGGTCCTTCCAAAGCCACCCTCAATGCCCCGCTCCTGGCGCGGGTATCCCAAAAGTATCCCAAGGCTAGAGCCGTGCTTCACCTGCACGAACAACTTTCTGGGGTTCCTGTTGTGCCCTATGCCCCACCGGGTACAGTTCGAGACAATGATCGAGAGATTCCCGGTCCCGTGTTCAACATTGTGGGGCATGGGTTCGTTGCCTGTTTGGACCAGAACGGGGACATTTTCAAGGTTGGGAACCCGGCCTTGTTGACTCCGTGAACGGCTTAGCCGGTTCATCTTTCGGGTAGACTGATTGAAACGAGGTGTTGACAAGACACCTTGCGCAGTGTAGATCAGACACGACGATGAGGGTCTCAGCATTGTCCCGAAAGGAGTTCTGGCATGTCGATAGCCCCTCTTCTGCTGGGTCAAGACAAAGCCTCTGTTCTCATGACAGATGGCTACAAGTTCAGCATGGCTCAAGCTGGGTTCCCCTTGCGTGAGGAAACCTTTTATCTCACGCTCCGCAAAGGAGGCCCCTTCTACATTCCGTTTGATCTGGCTGAAGTCGTTCGGGGACTTCTCCCCGCCCCCCCGACGGGAAAAGAAGCCGCTTTCCTGACAGCCAACGGCTACGGGATGACTCCGGCAATGGAGGCTGCTCTAGGGGGCAGTCTCAAGATCTGGGCAGCCCCACAGCATTCCTGGGTTACTGCCCGGGAGCCAATTTTGACCATCACGGGACCGTCTTTCTTGGTTTCATGGCTGGAACCCCTCGTCATCATGCTCCACTATCCGATTCAGATCGCTACCGCTATGGTGGGAGGCGAAAGAAAGTTTCACGCCACCTGTTCAGATGAAGTCAACATCATCCGTGCTGTTCAAGAGACACTGAATCTGGATGGCGTGGCCATCCTAGTTCAAGAGGACACTTACAGGGATGCCGTTCAGGCACAGGCAGAGACCATTCGAGAAGTCTTGAAGGGGGACATGCACCGAGCCTTTGAAGTAGGGCTGCGGGCAGCAACCTGTATGGAACAGCACCGGATAGCTCTGGCATCCTGCCGTTTCGTAGGTATTCTCAAGACAAGCAACGTCTACGGGGCGTGGAAACACTACATGACTCCTGTGGGAACTACAGGGCACGAGCATCAACAGCGGTGGGGGCGTGACGAAGACGGGTTCCGAGCCATTCGGGACATGCGTCCCGAACCCCCGTCTTATCTGTTCGACACCTACAACCCAATGAAGATTGGGATCCCAGCTGCTCTGAAAGTCATTCGGGAGAACCCCCACAGACCGTGTTCCTTGCGGTTTGATTCGGGAAATCAAGATGAGCAGCTTCGGTTGATCCTCAAGGAGTTGCACGGTTTCGGGCATCTCAACACGCCAGTTAACTTGATCTTTGAGGATGGCTACACGGCAGAGAAGACTGCTCTGAATGAATCTGGACTTGAGGGCCTGTGGCCCGTGGAACGACGGTTGTACGGCTACGGCGGGTATCTGATTTCAGCCCCGTCCACATCAGCCTGCAACCGAGACGCGGTATCCGCCGCTTACAAGCTCTGTGAAACAGGCGGGCGTCCTGTCATGAAGTTCAGCGGTTCTCCGGGGAAGGAGTCTTTGCCGGGACGCCCCGTGGTTCTTCGTAAGAGTCCAGACGGGGCAATGATCGCCCAGGAAGGAGAAACTGTCCCTGGGTATGAGCCGTTGGACAGATTTCACGGAACACGGGTATGCACGACGTTCAGCCCGCGGACACAGGCACTGGTAGAGCGATTGACGGCGGATAAGGTTGCTTTGGAGCAGGGAAACTAGGCTTAGTTCCCCTGGCTCCCGTGTAGTAGATGCAGGAGGCCAAAACCATGAATACGCATTTGCCAATCAGACCCATCAGGGGGGTCACTCAGGTTGTGGTCCATGATGAGACCCGGTCCACCGATACGGATCACAGGGGTCGAACCGTGTTGATCTGTCCGGATACTAACTGCGGGCACAGGGGCAGGTACTCCGTCATTACGATTGATTGGCGTTCGGGCGAATGCCGCCAGATTGGGAGGGAGCTGCCCCTTCGTCTTGCTCGGGAAGTGGCCCGGGTGGGGTGCTAGCATGAAGTTCAAAGCTGAACGTATCACAGTCACCTCTGGGACGGAAACTCCCAAGAGCATTTGGGACTTCCTGGAGGCAATGCCTCTGTCGAAGGTAGAAGCAAATGTCCCCTATCTGGGGACGCTGAGTTTCACTTGGTGCGTGCGGGTACACTACGTGGGGACTCATCCCCACGATTTGTTTACGGGCAAACACCTACGCATGGTGCAGGGCAACAACGACCAGGACGTTGTGCTCCAAAATGTCGTCCAGATACAAGGGCGCTCTACTTGGATGCACGCCACATCGAGTAAGGAGTTGGCACGCCTTCTGAGTGCCGCTCACGCCTTTGAAAAGGGGTAGTCGGGATATGAACTTCAAAGCAACACGAAACACCACCACCGAGGGGAAGGAAACCCCTGAATCCGTTTGGGAGTTTCTGAAAGCGAATCCACTGTCCTCAGTGGAGGGCAAGTTTCCCTACTTGGGAACAGTGCTACTTTCTTGGAGTGTCCGGCAGGAGTATTGGGGCCAGCATCCGGAGGATGCCTACACGAAGAATGCCGCTCGGAGCCAGAAGGTGATTCTCACGGATGTTGTTGTTCTGCAAGGGGGCAATATCCGTCTGTTTGCTAGAACCGCCGAAGAGTTGGGGCGGTTTTTGAGTAGGGCCATTGCCCACTGCAAGAAGGTGGCGAGCGCATGAACATCTATCTTGACGATGTACGCGGCCCGCTGAATATCAGCAAGCCCTGGGTTGAGCACGACTGGACGATTCCGCCCACGGTATGGACGCTGGTTCGCACAGTTCCAGATTGCATTGCCCTTCTGGCGAAGCACGGGGAAGAGGTCAAGGTTCTT
>Ga0209210_1002153_pt1 | contig 14810 bp, 14 predicted proteins | sample RifGroA1_FD_183991 | JGI IMG/M metagenome (GOLD analysis project Ga0209210, IMG submission 183991) | Contaminated groundwater microbial communities from Rifle, Colorado, USA - Rifle Groundwater A1 (SPAdes) (version 2) | ecosystem: Environmental > Aquatic > Deep subsurface > Groundwater >...
CTTCTTTTATTATAGTCCTCATTCTATTATTATACCACTTTTGCCAATTTCCTGGAAATAAAAACCCGAGATTATTATCTCGAGTTTTTATGTATTCTTATTTGTAAATCGCAATAATTTGTCTAGTTATAAGCTCGCCTGGTTTTATATGCTTACCCATAAAATCAAACCAGACTTTCATAAAATCATCTCTCTCAATTTTCCTCTTGTTGCCCGTTTCTGGATCTTGCAAATAAATGTATTTATCATCTAAACCGAATACAACAGAATAGTGCCCATCTGCTACTTCTGAATCGTCATAGTCACAACGACCGCGAGTAAACCAATCAACGATGATGGGTACTCCTTTTTTAAGCCATCCTTCTATATCATCAAATGTGCTTTCATTTTTTATTTGTACCTTAAAACCGAGCGATTTAACCGCCTTTTTTATACTTTTATCGTCAACTCCTATGCCAGGAACCACACCAATCAAATTAGCAAGATCCTGCTCGGTTTTTTTCAAACCATAAAAGTCCAAAACAATCTTTAAAGATGCCGGGCCGCACATATCTGCATGTAAAGTTTCCTGAAAAGATTTTACATTGAGTGATATTTTTTTCATTATTTTTGCTATATTATATATTAAGATTATCTTTATTATATATATCTGTCAATTTAGCATAAATTTTCATAACCTCTGTTTTTGTCGGAGCAAAAACTACTAAAGCGAGTGTGGGCTGGTGGCTGTCTACAGCGATGACCACCACTCCTTTTTTTTCCCCCTTCATGGGAAAATTTATTTCCGACATTTTATCTAATATGTTTTTAACAGATAAGATGTTGTTTCCATAATAAAATGAATCTGACGACAAAGCGACTATTTTATCTTGCCACTTACTACCAAATAAATGCCTCGTTAGATCGAAGACATGAGTACCCCCTGTTCTTCTTACATTGGTTTCAATTGGATATGTAATTCCTTTCTTTGACATAATAAAATCTATGTCAAAGAATCCTCTATATCCTAATTCTGAATATCTTTTACCGATTGTTCTTGCTATGCCACGAATTTTTGCCTCGGTATTTATATCTAAACAATTTTTTCCCATTAATATGCCGATAAACCTACCATAAGAATCGACTATTTGGTTACATGTATAAGTAATCTTTACTGTTTTATTATTAATAAAAACCTCCAACGAAGGAGACCTCTCGTCATTTTGTTTGGAAGGTATGAACTCTTCAACTATATAGGGGCCATAATTCCATATTGAGTCTCCGCTTAATTCTAGTTTTATTTTTTTTCTTAAATCAACCTCCGAACTATAGTCCTCTCTTTTTATCATCATTACTCCCCAACCGCCCTCACCAGAAAACACTTTAGCTACACATGATAATCTTTTTTGGTAGAACCACACTACAGCATCTATAATTTCTTCTATATCTCTACATATAAAAAATTCTGGAGTTGGAATTTTCCCTCCCGCATTTTTTATTTTTTGAACTTCCATTCTAAAACCTAATTTTGAACCCAGATATGTTACTAACCATTCAGAATTTTTAAGAGGTTCCTGGTCGACATAAAATTTAAGACCGTCCTCTCTAAGGAAACCAACCAAACTAGAAAAGTGTCTTGTAAACGAGTAAGGCGACAACACTATACCCTGATTGTCATTTATTGTTTTTTTAAGTTTTTCTAGTAGCACATTATCTCTTAAGATAGCCTCAGACAGACTAATACCGACCCTTGATGGATACCAATTTTCAATATTTTTGTATCCAATTTTTTTAGCCTGATTTAATAGTGCATCTTCTATAGGGAACGGCGTGATTACTATCTTATCGTCCCCCTCCCAAAATAAAAATCTACTGGATAAAAAATGCTCTTTATTTATTTTTTTAATACGTTGAGCTTCATCTTTTATATTGTTAATAATAAATTCAAAAGCTTCGGTGTCATTTGCAATTATTATATTTTTGATTTTTTTGTTCATGTAGGTTTGTTTATTTTTAATATTAATCGACTTTATTTATTCTGCCAAGTAGTTTATATAAAAAGGGGGCAGATAGCTTGTTTGCCCATCCGCCCTCCATTCCCGCTAAAAAGCATACCTCTCTTGAGCGGTAATGAGGATTTTTTCTATAAAATCCTCGAAAGAATATCCATCATAATTAGCCATCATTGTAAGGGTGTTGTTCAACCCATGCGAGTTCGGGCCAATACCTGGGTTACAATTAACCTCAAGCAGAAATATTTGTCCTGTTTTAGATAATCTGTAATCCATTCTAGCGTAATCCTGACAGTCTGTTACCAGAAATGCTGTCCTTGTATATTCCAGAAAACGGTCAATCAAATCTTTTGGAAGATCCACTCGAGCCATGGCTTCTTTGCCACCATCCCACTTGTACTCGTAAGAACGAATCCTTCTAAGAACAGGGACTGAGTCAGCAAAAACAAATTCGAGTGGCGGGAATAGATGAATATTTGTCCTGTTTCCTAAACAACCAACTGAAATTTCTCGACCCTCAATAAATTCTTCGACAAGAGCGGGCTGCCGATAAACATGGAACACATTACAAACCCTATTCACAAGATCGTTGTGTCCAGACACAACGCTGTTGTAAGTAATACCAATACTAGCTCCTTCATATACCGGCTTGACAATAAGTGGGAAATGCAACCCCTTTGAAATTATCTCTTGTCCCGGATAAAACACGCTATGACGTGGCGTTGGCACTCCGTGTGCACTCAAAACAATATTCGCTTTAGCCTTATCGTGGGTAATGACAAAGTTATGAAGAGAAGCACCCGTAAATGGAATTCTAAGTGCCTCCAGTAATGCTGGCACAAACACTTCGTTTGAATTAGCACCACCGAAACCTTCTGCGAGATTAAAAACTATATCAAAATCTCCTCTTCTTTTTTTTAACACTTCCCAAAGGTCAAGATCGGCTTTGAGTGTTTCTACGCGATAGCCTTTCTTGTTAAGAAGTTCCGCGACTAAGGGAACAATGATGGTTATCTCTTGTTCGCAGACTAAGTCACTTGGAACTCCTTTTTCTAACCTCTCCGCTAAATTATACAGCACTAGTACCCTTTTCATATTTAGTCCTCCCTTTCGTCAAAAATGATTTTTAATGAGCAACTTTACTATGGTATGTTTTAAAAACTACTCGAACTTTTTTCCAATCCCCTTTTTTCTAGCTTGGTTGTAGTAGTATTGTCCAATAGCTATATCAAATACTCCCATGCCCATAGGATTAAACATTACTACTTCTTTTTTTTCTATTGCTTTTAAAAAATCTCGGCATACGACATCAATAATATTTTTTACATCTTCCTTTTTTAATCCCGCCTCTTTATGCATAATTTCTATATCAGTATTTTCTCTACAAACCTCGTCCCAATCATCAACAATAATTGCATTCTTCAGGTGTTTTAAGATATCTGTTTTATAATCTCTCAATGAGACATTTAATTGCAGAGAGCCACTCTTTGGCTTTTTATTAATATATCTATCTTTTGATACTGTACAGGTTATAAATACGTCAGAATCCAAATAAGCTCTCTCCCAATTATCAGTTATTATAATTTTATTTTTGTGCTTGCAAGTTATAAGATTTTTATTGATAAACTTTAAATCATACAAAAAAACTTTATCTATTCTATCTCCAAATAAATCCATAAACATTTTTAAATGATACTGACCAATCGGGCCAAATCCTATTATTCCTAAATTAAAATTTTGCAATTTTCTTATTTTGTCAAAATATTTAGTTATTAATCCGCTGACAGAAGCTGTTCTTATTATGCTTAAAAGTGCGGCATTTATTATGGCTATAGGTTTGCCGGTGTCTGCGTTATTTAATATAACTACGCTATTGGCCCTAGCTATGCCCTTTTTGATATTGTCCGGAAAACTAGCTATCCATTTTATACCTGTGATATTAAAACTTCCGCCAATGTAGGCCGGCATAGCAATAATTCTGTTCTTTAAATCTTTATATCTTAAATAAAGTTTAATCGGCTGAGAAAAATCTTTTTTATCCAAACACCTTACAGCCTCTTCAATAACGTTTATGGTCTTATTCCAATCAATTCCAATTCTTTCTAAATTTTTTTCGTTTAAGTAAAGCATATAAATTATAATTGCTTTATTTCGGAATATTTTTGCAAAAAGCTATCGCACCAGTTCTTATTATATACCGTATTAATATATCTGTCCCCCTTATCGGCAAACACAACAACGACAGTAGGTTTTTTCTTAAATTTTTTATTCTTAAAATATTTTTTAACAGCGGAAAATACCGATCCCGAAGAACCGCCAACAAATAAGTTATGGTCTTTAAGCAATTCATGGCACATTCTAATCGTAGAAACCTCATCTACGGTTAAAACCTCGTCGATTTTCGCATTTTTTAGGACAGTGGGAACAATACTGGACCCTATTCCCGGTATGTATCTTTTTTTAGGAACACCGCCGAATATTACCGAACCTATAATATCAACTGCTACAACTTTTACTTTAGGGAATATCTCTTTAATTTTTTGCGACAAACCCGTAACAGTTCCTCCAGAGCTCACTCCGAGAAAAATATAATCAATATTATTTAATTCGTCGCATATTTCTTTTCCTAACGTTTCTTTGTAAGCCTCGGGATTATAAGGATTTCCGTATTGGTTTATCCAGTAAGAATTCGGAATTTCTTTTAATAGTTTTTGAACCTTTTTTATCCTGTTTAATAAATATCCTCCATTTTCGTCTAGCTCGGTCACTTTTATCATTTTGGTGCTCAATGTTTTTATAATGTACTCATTGATTAAAGATATATGCGGATCAACAACGCAATAAAACTTTAATCCAAATTCCTTACAATATGCAGAAAGCGCAATACCGAGATTTCCGGAAGATGATTCTATTACAATTGTATCTTTATTGATTTTTCCCGACTCTATACCTTTTTTAAGCATATACGCTGCCGCCCTATCCTTCACGCTCCCCATAGGATTGTATCCTTCCAGTTTTGCATATAGATTAATATTATCCAAACCCTTCGGTTCAATTTTAACCATCGGAGTATCGCCTAGTTTGTCTAATATCTTTGGATAAATCATAGATAGCCTATTTCTTATTGTTTAAATTTTTATAGGTGTATAATTTATTCTTAAATGTTTTAAAAGTTATGCCTTTTTCGTTCTTGTGTTTATAAAATTCTGGAATTACTCTTACTTTTCCATATCCTCCTTTGCAGTCAAAAGCAAAATTAGGTATGGCTAGTCCACTTATATTTCCGATAAGATTTTGCGCTATTTTAAACATTTGTTGATAATCTGTCCAAAAATGCTCTGTTCCTGAAACTTCATCACACTGATAAAGATAATATGGTCTTATGCCATTTTCCACACACTTGTACAATAATTCTTTGATCGTTTTACTATTATCATTAACTCCTTTTAATAGCACTGATTGGCTACCTAATATAATTCCCGCACCAGATAATTTTCTTAAAACTTTTATAACTTCCTGGGTAAATTCGTCTGGATGGTTAATGTGAATATTGATATACAAGGGAGTAAATTTTTTAAGCATTCCTACTAAATTATCGGTTATTCTGCCCGGATTTGAAATGGGTGCTCTAGTTCCTATTCTAATAATCTTTATGGTTCTTATTTTTTTAATTCTTTCAATTATTAGCCTCAAATCAGAGTCCTTTATTGTTAATGGGTCGCCACCGGAAATTATAACATCTTTTATCTGCTTATTTTTAGCAATATATTTACAAGCGTCATCCAACTGCTTTAATGTTATTCTTTTGCAAAGCTTCTTAATACGTTTTCTGGTGCAAAAACGGCAAGAGCTAAAACACATATCAGTCGCTAAGAGCAGAGCTCTATCTGGATACATATGAATCAATTTTCCAGTTGTCTTTTTTTTATCTTCATTAAGCGGGTCATTCTCCCCTACTAAGTTAATCAACTCCTTATTATTTGGTATAAACTGCTTATATACTGCTTTTGACCTAAGACATTGTTTGAAAAGATAGGGGGAAATAAAAATTGGGTATTTTTTATTAACCTTTTCTAATTTTTTGTAAAATTCATCGGATTTTTTAACGCCAATCTGGTCAAAAGCACGACTCAGCTCATCAATCGAGGATATTCCTTTTTTAAGTTGATTTTGCCAATTTTTTTGTATTTTCTGGACCATTTATTATCGAGAATTATTAATATATCATACTATACAAATTTTATACAATTTAGTCAAGTTTTTGGAGAACATACAAAAAACCGCGCTTTACGCGGATTTTTGTTTAAATCTTATTTTTAAAATTTTATCTTTTTTGCTTCCTCTATTAAAATCGGGGAAAGAACATTTATGGCGCTACATTTATATCTCAAACGGAACACCTATCAAAAGGTCTCTAACTTCTATATCAGCCCCCTCTTTTAAAAACTATTTCCCTTTTGTTTTTATCAACCCTTCGGCTATGCTCAGGGTAAATAAACTTAAATTTAATTATAATTATATTTTTAGGCAAAGCTTTTTTTATCCGTTCTGGCCATTCAATTGCCACAATATTTTGCGGATTTTTAATAATTTCTTTGAAGTCTAATTCTAAAATATCTTTTGTATTTTTTAGTCTATAGCAATCTATATGATAAAAATTCGTAAATTTTAAATTTTGATTTTTGATTTCGAACCTTTTTAAAATTACAAATGTCGGACTAAGAATTTTTTTCTTGATTCTTAATCCTTTTGCGAATCCCTGCAGAAAGGTTGTTTTGCCTCCGCCTAAATCTCCCTGCAAACCCAAAACAATCGCAGTCTTTCTGTTTTTAATTTCTTTTGCTTGCCATGAGTAAAGCCCAAGGGCAAAATCTTCCCCTAGTTTCTGAGTTTCTTTATAGCTTTTTGTTATATATTTTTTTTCCACTTGATTTATTTTTTAAAATCGAATAGGGTGTAATAACTCTAAAATATAAAAATATGCAGGAAGCTGTCCAAGCAATCAATAACTCAAAAAACATTTATATTATACCATCAGAGGAGCCGGAAGGCTTTGTTTGCGCTTTGGCCCTTTTTTATACTTTAAAAGAATTAAATAAAAATGTAAACTTAATTATAGAAGACCTGCCGGAAAACCTTAGGTTTTTAGCTCCATCTTTAGATTTTATTTCCTATCCTAAAAATTTTGTAATTTCAATCCCGAATAAAATTGCCAGCATCTCCCAAATCCATTACGAAAAAAATAATAACGACTTAAAAATACATTTAACACTGGAAAATGGCTTTATAAAAAAAGATGATATTTCTTTTTACTTTTCAGAAACAAAGCCAGATCTTATTACAACTTTGGGCATAAAAGATTATGAAGCTCAATTAAAAAACAAGTTAAATTCTTTTGGCTTTTTGATGGATTCTCACATTTTAAACATTGACAATAGGCAAGATAACAAAAATTTTGGTAAAATTAATTTATTAGAGGATTATTCTATAACAGAAATAATTTTAAGGCTGATAAAAAATATTAATAACGACTCTGTTAAAAAAGACGTGGCCGGCTGCCTTTTAGCAGGATTGATAATTTATACTGAAAACTTCAGAAACTCTAAAATAACAGCGGACATCTTCGAAGCGGCAGGAAGTTTAATGAAAAAGGGAGCCGCATTAAAAGAAATTACAGACAATATTTATAAATCAATTTAATCTTAAAAAATAAAAAAATGGAGGAAACAAAAAGAATATTGGGGTCTGTGGCAATCTCCCCAAAAATTATTGAGGAGGTTAAAAAGGACATAAAAAATATAGCTGGATTTAAAAAAAAGATCCAAGACTACATAAACCAAAATGTTACAGAGCTGTTAGATGTTATTTTATTCGGGGCAATTATTCTTGATGCCTCTGATATTCATATAGAGCCGCAGGAGGAAGAATCAAGGTTAAGGATAAGATTAGACGGCATCTTACAGGATGTTGTTTTTTTTGACTATAACGCATACCGCCACTTGCTTTCGCGCTTAAAACTTCTTTCAAAGCTTAAATTAAATATTACTGACAAGCCCCAGGACGGCAGATTTACAATAGGAATTGAAGACTCGCTGATTGAAGTGAGAACCTCGAGCCTGCCTGCTGAATACGGAGAATCAATTGTAATGAGAATTTTAAATCCGAAAAGCTTGATTGCCTTAGATGATTTGGGTTTGAGAAAAGACCTGTATAAAATTTTTGAAAAAGAGATTACAAAGCCTAACGGAATGATAATTGTCACGGGGCCAACGGGTTCTGGCAAAACTACCACCCTTTATGCTTTTTTGAAAAAAATCCAAAACCCTGAAATAAAAATCATAACCATTGAAGACCCTATTGAATATCACTTAAAAGGCGTTTCCCAGACGCAGGTGTCCCCTGAAAAAGGATATACGTTCGCCGATGGACTGCGGTCAATTGTAAGGCAGGACCCTGATGTTATACTGGTCGGCGAGATTAGAGACCTAGAGACCGCTAAAATCGCTCTACAAGCGGCTTTAACAGGGCACCTGGTGCTTTCTACTCTGCACACTAACGACGCAGCAGGCACCATACCAAGATTAGTGGACTTGGGCACTGATTCCTCGTCAATCGCCTCGGGATTGAAAATGGCGGTAGCGCAAAGGTTGTTAAGAAAAGTTTGCAAGAAATGCTCAACCTCTGCAAAGCCGACCCCTGCAGAGCTTTCAGAAATTAAAAAAGGGTTAAAAGGATTGCCGCCTGATATTAAGCTCCCTGATTTAAATAAAATAGAAATTGCAAAAGTAAAAACAGGCGGGTGCGACGCATGTAATTTTACAGGATATAAAGGCAGGCAGGGATTATTTGAAGCATTTTTAGTTGATTCTGAAATGGAAAAGTTTATTTTAACCAATCCTCCAGTTTCTTCGGTAAGAGAACTATCTGTTAAAAAAGGAATGGTGACAATGTATCAATCCGGCTTAATTGATGTTGTTTTAGGAGACACAACATTAGAAGAAGTTTTAAGGGTTGTGGAAGAAGACGAAGAATCTGCAACAGCACAGATAAAAGCTTAAAAATTGTAAAATAAAGCGGCTCTAGAGTTGGAGGTAGCTTTATGTCTGGGACATAAACAAAGATTTGTTTGAGGAGTAATCGAGCCGAAGCAAGATTATCCGAAGCTAAAACAAATCCAAAAATATACCTCCAACTCTAGAGCCGCTTTTTACCCGCCTAAATTTCCCGCAGGAATTTTGGCGGGCGCTAACATTTAATACGTAAAATTACCTGGTTCCAATATTTTTAATTATATCACCTCATATTACTTATGTCAAGTCTCTTAGACAAAAAATCAAACAAGGAAGATGAAGTGCTGGATTCTACTTTAAGGCCGAAAAAGTGGCTTGATTATGTTGGCCAAGAAAAAATTAAGGAAAATATAAGGATAATTATAACGGCGGCAAAGCAAAGAAGCCAGTCGCCAGACCATCTTTTATTTTATGGCAACTCGGGTTTGGGAAAAACAACGCTTGCTTATTTGGTCGCCTCGGAAATGGGAAAAAATATAAGGGTGACTTCGGGCCCCGCCATAGAAAGAGCTGGAGATCTGGCTGCAATTTTAACTAATTTATCAGAAGGAGATGTTTTGTTTATTGATGAAGTGCACAGAATGAATAAAACCATAGAGGAATATTTATATCCTGCCATGGAAGATTATAAACTGAATTTAATTTTAGGTCGAGGCCCCATGGCGCGCACAATGGAATTAAAACTGCCCCATTTTACAATAATCGGAGCTACCACAAGGCCTGGATTATTATCGGCCCCCTTAAGAAACCGCTTTGGAGCTACTTTCCAGTTAAATTTTTATACAAAAGAAGATATTGAAAAGATAATAGAGAGGTCTGCTGAAATTTTAAATATAAGAGTCGAACCAGGGGCTGTAAAAACAATTGCCGAACGCTCGCGATTTACGCCAAGAGTTGCCAACCGGCTTTTAAAAAGGGTGAGAGATTTTGCAGAGGTGGAAGGAACAGGATTAATCACAAAAGAAATTTCAGACCATGCTTTAGGGTTTTTAGAAGTTGATAAAATGGGATTAGAGCCAGGCGACAGAAAAATTTTATTAGCGCTGATTGAAAAATTTAACGGCGGGCCAGTTGGTTTGCAGTCATTGGCTGCCGCAGCTATGGAAGAAGAAGACACAATTTTAGATATTTACGAGCCGTATTTGATGCAATGCGGATTTATTGAGCGCACCCCAAAAGGCAGAATTGCCTCCCGCCTCGCCTACGACCACTTGGAAATAAAAAATAAAAATAATCAAAACCAGTTAATATAAAAAGTCCGACACAAAATCGGGCTTTTTTGTTATAATAAGAATATGCAAAAAACTATTGTATTATTTTTATTTTTTGGTTTTTTACTTTTTCCGTTTTTTGTTTTGGCAGCGGACCTGGTGGAAATCAACACGGCATCGCTGGAACAATTGGATATAATAACGGGAATAGGTCCAGTGCTGGGGCAAAGAATAATAGACGCAAGGCCTTTTTCTTCGGTTGATGACTTGTTAAGAGTAAAGGGCATTGGAGAAAAAACTTTGCAAAAAATAAAAGACCAAGGTTTAGCTTATGTGCAAGAACAGAATAACCAAACTCAAAATCCTCCGCCTGCTCCGGCTCCTTCTCCACAAGAGCAAAACTCAACAACGCAAAATACGCAAAATGAAGAAAAAACAGAAACTACAAATCAAACAACTAACACTAAAAACTCAACATCTAATAATACACCCAATACACCAGCACAAACCAATATAGAAACAAATCAAGCGTCCAATATAATCTATCCTGAAGGTGTTTTTATAAACGAGATATTGCCGAACCCCGATGGGGCTGATGAAACTAACGAATGGATTGAGCTGTATAATTCAAATAATTTTGAAGTTGATTTATCTGGATGGAAAATAAACGACACAATGGGGACTATAACAAATTACACCTTTTCTAAAAATACCAGAATATCCTCTAATGGATTTTTATTATTAAAAAGAACTGAAACAAAAATAACATTAAATAACGATGAAGATAAGTTGGATTTTTTTACGCCAGCTGAAAAAAATATAGATTCTGCAACATATACGTCAGCTCCTTTAAACCAGTCGTATAATAAGACTAGCTCCAGCCTGCCTGCGCAGGCAGGCTGGCAATGGAGCACAACTTTAACTCCAGGAGCCGCAAACACCATTACTGCCTCTGCTAAAAGCTTGCCAGAATCAAAAAAATCTGTTAAGAATAATACTGATACAGGATTAGCAAGTTTAAGCTCAAACATAGATATAAATCAAGAAGGAATCCTGTCTGCACAGGCAGGAAAAACAACAAACCCTTGGTTTTTATTTTTTATAGCCATAGGAACAGCAATAATTTCTGCGGTAATTGTATTATTTATTAAATTTAAATTAAATAAAAACAATGTCAGGACATAGTCATGCAAAAACAATCATGGCCACAAAAATGGCCAATGACGCCAAAAAGGGGAAAATATTTTCTAAGTTTGGCAGATTAATTACAATTGCCGCAAAAGAAGGCGGCGACCCGGTTATAAATTCTAAATTAAAGGTTGCCATAGAGCAGGCAAAATCTTTTAATATGCCTAAAGATAATATTGAAAGGGCTATTAAAAAAGGCACTGGGGAATTGGCGGGAGAAAACTTAGAAGAAGTTTCCTTTGAGGCTTTTGGCCCTGGAGGGATAGCAATTATTATCGATGGCATAACAGATAATAAAAATAGGACTTTAACTGATATAAAAGTAATCCTAAACCAAAATGGAGGCAAGTTAGCAGGCGAAGGAGCTGTAAGATGGCTCTTTGAGAGAAAGGGAGCAATAACAGTCAGCAGCCAAGGAAAAACAAAAGAAGAATTAGAGTTTTTAGCAATTGAGGTTGGAGCAGAAGATGTTTTGTGGCATGACAATATGCTCGATATTTACACAAAACCTGAAGATTTTGATAAGATTAAAAAATTACTGGAAGAAAAACAGATAAAAATAGAGTCCGCTTCATTAGATTTGGCGGCGAAAGAAGAAGTTGAACTTTCAGAAAAAGATAAAGAGCAGGCTGAAAAACTCTTTGAATCATTAGATGAAAACGATGCGGTAAATGATATATATTCAAACGCTAAAAATGTATAAAATAAAAATTCCTAAAATTTTATTTTTAGCATTAGATGTTGCGAGTTTTTACCGCAATAGTTTTTTTAATACTAACGATCTCGCAATATTATCTAATCGCTATAAAAAAGACTTAGTTCGTATGAGGGTTAATAAGAAAGATTATAAATATTTAGACGATACTAAATTCGGTGGATTGAGGGGTAATTTTTCAACTTTATTAACATGGAGAGGTTTGGTTAGAAGAGGGTCTGGTATCGTTAATACATATAGTTTGGGAAGAGATGGTAGATTAGTTAATGCTGTTTGCAATGGAAAAATAATTTTAAATAGAAAAGATTTATCTGCATACACTAACGACGAAAAACTAAAAAATATTCTTGAAAATGAAGCGTGGCTACTTAATGTTAGGGAGAATCAAGCTCACGTAAAAGTAATGCTAAAAAAGAAATCCGGAATACCACTGAAAAGAGATAATATTAATTTCCCCAAAAAATCTGTTTTTAAAAGCTACAAAAATCAATATTTTATTAGAAGTTTAATAAATAATTTTGTTGACCCAAACAATGAAGTCCTTCAATTTAGTATTATAAATTTATGGGAAGGTATAAAATTTCGTAAAAAAAATTTACATCCCCTCATTGTTTTACCAAAAGATAATAATCCTTGGGGAGAAATCTATGCTATCAAAAATGAAGATTTATATACGAACAAACCATTACTTTTAAATATAGATTTATCCACTAAAATTTGTACTGATAAAAATGGAAATACTTATAAAATGTATCCTTTGACGGAAGCATTAAAAGAATTTTCCAAAGAGGATGACAATATAGAAGACAGATTAAATTATAAATGGGGAGAATTAAAGGAAAAATATTGCGAAGAAGAGGTTGAAGAGGATGTGAGAAAAGAAGATGAATTTAGTAATTTTCTTAGATTATTTTTACACTGGAATCATAAATTTTCTATAAATGGTAGGGATATTGCTGACATAAGAAGCATTAGTTCTGGCGGTCCAGATGTAGAACTACTTTTTTTGGGCGGAACAATTCAAAAATTAGAGTTAGAGCATTTGTGGAACAGTTATTTAAGTCATAATCACCAAACGAACCCTGCATTTAAAAATGTTTGGATTTTTGCCGAAGAGAAATTTGATTTTCCGAAAATATTAAAATTATTTGAAGATGAAAAAAGGCGAAACAATGATAGGATTCCAGATATATTTTTATGCGTAGACGAAGACGGCAGCAGGCATGCCTATTTGATAGATTGGAAAAATAAAACTTTTAAGGAGTTAAAAATTATTTTTTGAAAATTAATAAGAAAAAAGATAGTTATTAGCTATCTTTTTTTAATGTTTCTATTTTTGATTTATCTATTATTACGGGTTTCAATTTTTCATTTTTTTTTAAACGATTTTTCATAATTTCGAAATAATCTCTATTATTTTCTATACTTATTGAATTCCTGTTTAAATCATTAGCAACTTCTGCCAAGGTGCCGCTACCCGCAAAGCAATCTAATATCAAATCATTTTCATTAGTAAATATTTTCATAAGATGAGACAAAACTTTTTTAGGTTTTTGAGTTGGATGAGGTGTTCTTTCATTACCCATGCATATTGGATACTCGATAAAATTATGCATTTCATTTTGTTTTGAAAAATTGAAAGTATAAGATATTTTTTTATTATCAAAACCATTAGTTGCCCAAAGGATAGCTTCACAAGACGACAAAAATCCATTTTTTCTTATTTGTGGTGCAGGGTTGGTTTTATGCCATATCATAGTACCATGATGCTTAAAACCTAGTTTTTCGTAAATTCTTTTGATATCACTTATATATTCTAACTTTGAAAAAATTAAAAGATTGCCGTTTTCTTTTAAAATTGGCTTAGTGAGTTTTATCCATTCTTCTGTAAAACTTAAATATTCATCATTGGTAAAATAATCCCATTTACCAAAATCAGAAGAGCGTGCTTTTCTGCCTTTTAAAACTTTTGTGTTTTTGTTTGCAGTATTATACGGTGGGTCAACGATAACAGCATCAACCTTGGTTTTCATTTTTGATAAAACTTTTAAAGCATCGCCTAAAATTAAATAATGTTTTTGCATGTAGTTTGGTTAATTCTTTCAACTGCTTTTTTAAAATAATCGCGGTCTAACTCAGCACCCAAATATTGTCTACCATATTTTTTTGCAACTACAGCAGTTGTTCCAGAACCTAAAAATGGATCAAATACAATACTATTAGGATTAGATGTTGCAGAGATAACTCTTTCTAGGAGCCATTCCGGCTTTTGAGTTGGATGAATTCTTTTTCCACCAGCTGTTTTTCCTTTTGTCCACATTGACCGCATTTGCTTTCCGCCGTTTAACTTTTTCATTATATCATAGTTAAATATATTTCCTTTTCCTTTCCTTGCCCAAATAAAATTCTCATGATCAGCAACAAATCTTGTGCAAGATAGATTAGGTGTTGCATCAGATTTATGCCAAAGAATCTCATTCAAAATCTCAAAACCCAATTTTTTCATTAAATAACCAGTTAAGTATATATTATGGTATGAACCCGCAACCCAAATAGATCCATTCTTTTTAAGAATTCTAAAACACTCCGCTAGCCATTTTTTTGTAAATTCTTCAAATTCTAGGTCAGAGTAGTG
>Ga0209210_1002154_pt1 | contig 14807 bp, 23 predicted proteins | sample RifGroA1_FD_183991 | JGI IMG/M metagenome (GOLD analysis project Ga0209210, IMG submission 183991) | Contaminated groundwater microbial communities from Rifle, Colorado, USA - Rifle Groundwater A1 (SPAdes) (version 2) | ecosystem: Environmental > Aquatic > Deep subsurface > Groundwater >...
CCGCCTCGTCTATGCCTCGGCTCGACGAGGTTTTTGGTATATATTGGTATATAATCGTAATTAATGTCAAGGGTCATTCTTTATATTGACGGCGAGAACCTCAAACATTATCTCAAGGACGTACTTCTAAACTCCGGCATCAAAGAAGAGGAAACCAATGTTGAGAAACTAGACCTGAATACCCTTTTTGACGCACCACTCAAAGGATTGAAAATCTCTAAAAAAAGATATTACTCAGCCAGACTACACATCTACCCCGAGTATCCAGAAACACACAAAAAATCCAAGGAACTAATCCTTAAACAGCGGGTCCAAAAATCCAATCTAGAAAATCTCGGGTTTGAATATATCATAGCCGGTAATATACGCCCTCAAAAGGTAAAAACAGACGGAAAGACTAAAATTATTTTTAAAGAAAAAGGTGTTGACGTCAGAATAGCAGTCGATATGGTGGCTGACTCCTGTGATAAAAAGATCGAAACGGCCATTCTTTGCAGCTCCGATTCAGATTTACAGCCCGTGGTGAAGGAAATTCGCCAACGAGGAACCGAGATCGTCTATCTTGGCTTTGAAATAAGCCCAAACAAGGGACTCTCCTATACCACAAACAGAACCATAATAATCAGAAACTCCGAAGTCCTTGATGCTTATAAAAAAACTGGTTCCCGTTCAAAAAAATAACTCCCCACAAAGTCTACTAGTCCCTACCAACGATATGGCTAAATCTCCAGATAATCATCGTCCCCTCGAATTGGTTTTTGTCAGGCACGGGCAGTCCGAAGGCAACGTCGCCACCAAAGCGGCCGAAAAGGGCGATGCCCGCTATTTCACCCCCGAATTTCGCAAAAGACATAGCTCCACCTGGGATCTGACCAAAACAGGCATCCGGCAGGCCAAGGCCGCCGGCAAATGGATCCGGGAAAATATTAACGGCGGCGTCTTTGATGGCTATTACGCCTCCACCTACCGCCGCGCCAAACGAACCGCCGGCTATCTCCATCTTCCCAACGCCAAGTGGAACCTGCGCGACTATATCCGCGAACACGACTAGGGCAATCTCGACGTCATGACCGACGAAGAAAGACAGGCCAAATACCCGGATATCATGGAGCAACGCGACATTAACCCCTACTACTTTTCCGCTCCCGGCGGCGAGTCCCTGGCCGACGTTCTCATCCGCGCCCGGGTCGGCATCCTCGCCACTCTCTACCGCCGCCTGCCCAACCAACGCGGCCTCGTCGTCACCCACGGCAATATGATCTGGCCGATCAGGATCATCATGGAGGGGCTGTTACCCGAAGAATATCTCGCCCTCAAAAAGAAAAAGCGTCTTCAAGACAAAATCAACAACTGCCAAATCGTCCACTACACCAGAATCAACCCCACAACCGCTGAAATTGCCGAAAAATTCTCCTGGATGCGGTCGGTTTGTCCCTGGAACCTCCACCCCAAGCGCGATGCCTGGCGCCCGATCACCCACAAAAAATACACCAACAAGGAACTGATCAAGTAGCAACTAAGCGTCCAATAACTTAACAAAATCAAACTTGGTTCTTGAAACAAATTTCCTATCGGCAGTCATTAACTCCACCCCCAGCCTCTTGGCTAAAACTGCGTACAACATATCGTAAACTGCTGTCCCTTTTTGTTTGGCCATCGCCGCCGCCTCAACCAGCAATTTTTTGTCGGTATTTTCGACGCGCAGACCCAACTCATAAACTAACTCCAGCCCCTCTTTAACTTGGACTGGCGACAGTCGAGTCTTTGTGGCTAAAGTGTTAGCCACCTCAATAAACAATAAGTCGGGAACTACCATCTCTTCCTTCTTAACCAACTCCCGCACAACGGCACTACCATCCTCCTCAATAAGCAACTTCACGATAATCGACGCATCCACTACTTTCATTGCTCGTATCTCATCTCGATCAATTTCTGACTCAAGCTCACTCCAGGATTACTCTGAGCCGTCTCTTTGGCATACTCCTCCAGTTTCTTCCAGAACTCTTTCCTGCTGGCCTTATGTACCTTCACTCCCAATCTCTCCCTTACCAAAGCATTGACACTGGTTCTTTTACGAGCCGCCGTTAATCTCAATTCCATATAGTCCTCCTCAGGCAAGCGGATATTGGTCGTTATCCAGTTCATGTCACCATCGTATAATAATACAATGATATTGTCAACCTTCCTTTGTGTACTGGCTGACCACCTCGGTGGTATTCTTAAGTAGTTTTTCAATTCGGCCTCCCTAGCATTATCTTCGGCCTTATCGGCACCGGTCTCTGGTTCAGCTATCTTTGGCTTTTCCCCTAGTGCTAGAATCACCCCGTCGTCTAGCTCTTTAAGTTGCCACCCAATCGCGGGTGGCCCCAAAAGAAAGAAGGGATCCATGAAGCTCAACTGCTTCAAACTCCGGCTGGTAATCGAGATTGATTACAAGACTACGCTTGTAGTCACCCACAACAAGGCAACGGCTGTCAGAGCGCCCACGCCCATCCGGAAGACCAAGTTGTTTGTTTCCGAAGAATTGACCAACGCTGGTGTCACGGTCGAAAGCACATCGTTCCTGTTTCCAGCCGGCAATTTCCAGGTCGCCCTGATCTACGACCCGGAATGCAACCTCGCCACCGCCCGCGTCGCCCACAGCGACGAAACTGAGGCTCTTCTCAACCGGCGGGCCGAGGAAGCCGATAATCCGAAAGTCGACATTCAGGCCCTTCTCGACATCATCGACTCTCTCGAAAACGAGGTCGATCCCGTCGAAGAGGAAAGCGACACCTAGACGGCCAGGCATAAAAAGCCTAGCCCATCCCCAAACGCCAGCTGGCCATCCCAGTTGGCGTTTTTCCTATCAAAATATAACTTTGTATATCAGTAGCATGGTAGAATCCCCTCGCCAATGGCCACCTCGGAGTTAGCCAAACCCAAAGAAATCACTCTTAACCACGTCATCGTCGAACGCGTGGGAACAAGACAGGCAGAACTCCTCCCCCAACTCGCCCAGCCCTTCAGGGTCCGTCCCCGAAGGCAAGATCTACGCCCTCATCCAAACCCTGCCCGTCAATCTACCCGCCCTCCGGTTTTGTCACTACGACGATCCCGACCCACTATCCTTCTATCTGAAAAACCTGGGTCACTCCCAGCAACTTGGCGCCGTCGGCATGCACGAAAACCTCGGCGGCCTGACCGTCGCTATCATTCCCAACGCCCGCCCCGAAGATAGCCGTGGTGGCGGCGCCAACGTCCTCGTTCTCTATCCCAAAAACGAACAAGAGGCGATCAAAATTACCGCCGCCAAGAAAACCCGTCGTCTAACTCCTCCCCCTATCCTCACCCAAAATAACCACTGTCTCTTTCTGGATATCTAAGAAACCATAAAAAAACCGCCGGGATTAACCGGCGGTCAATTCAACACTTGTCCAAGTTTCAGAGCTGGCTTCCCCGTTTGCAAAACTCCAGCTCGTTTTAGGGTGGTAAACGTGGTCGTAACCACTACTCTTAACTCAACGGCTCGAGCATTTTTCGACACCAACAAGCAAGTAGTCGTTGTCCGAATGAGAAAGGTAGCCGGCCTCTCTAGCCTCTATACAGGGGACCACATTATCTCCATATCTCCATTCTACGCAGTAAACAACTTGAGTTTCTTTGGGTTTTAAAGTACCGAGGCCATACATGCCGCCAGGCGAGCATTGGTCAGAACTTAACTCCAATCCAATAAGACTTAGGTTGTTTGTAACGCGATATTCTCCCTCGGTTTGTCGACACCCGAGTTCGTTACAACTTGGACCATCCTTTACTCTTGTGAAGGACAGTATCATGCTGGGGTGATCAAGGGCCCATCGATATTCTGTCTCATATGCTCGGTCACTCTCTTCGGCCCGCCTTTGCTGAGCAACTGTAATTGCTACGCTTCCAATGATTTGGAGTGTGAAGACCAGGGCCAACAAACCAGGAACTAACCAATACATCACCGCTTCACCCCATTTCCCCTTGCTCAAAGCCACAAAACCCATTACGACCATTTTAATGAGCATGTAGACTACAAACCCTGCCGCAAGCAGGATGAGTATGGCGATTCCGAACAAGCAACCAAATCCTCCGCCTGCCGGTGTGAATGTCCCCACAAAGCTTCCCCACTCATCGAATACGTCAAAGTCGCCCATTTTAGCCTCCTTTTAGGTATTAGGCTTATTTTTTGACAAGTGATTTCAAAGTGCGCGCCCGTTCGTGCCCACACATTAGCAGGCAGAACTTGCTAGAAGCAGAATATATCTCAAATCACAGCTAAAATCAAGTTATATAGGATAATCTTTCGCCACTATCTTTGACATGCTAACATGAAGTTGTGGACCACAACCTGCTCTTTGCGACCAACAGCAATCCCGATCTGGTCGCCGCCCTCTGTGAGCTCACCGGCCTCCACCCGGCCAAATATCGCCTCGGCCGCTTCGCCGATGGCGAGATCTCCCTTCATCTGGACGAACCGGTCGCCCTCAAGGTCGCCTTTGTTCTCGGCAGTGACTACCCGCCCACCGATAACCTGGTCGAACTACTGACCCTGATCAACACTCTTCACATCAACGGCGTCGCCAGGGTAATCGCCGTTATCCCCTATATGGGTTACGGCAAATCCGACCGGCTAGACCGACCAAATATCTCAGTCAACGCCCGACTTGTCATTCAGACCCTCGAACTGGCTGGTGCGGATCAATTTATTACCCTCAATCTTCACAGCCAACTGATTAACCGCTATTTCCGTGTTCCCCACCAGGATCTCTCCGCCATGCCTCTCTTTGCCGAAAAACTGACGGCGGCTGGTCTCGGCAACCTCACCGTCGTCGCCCCCGACCAGGGCGGCATCGACCGGGCCAACGACTACGCTAAAGCCGTCGGCCAAAACGATATCGTCGTCATTGAAAAGCACCGCCCCGCCGATGACCAAACCGAGGTCGTCAAGATCAGCGGCCCGGTCGAAGGCCGCAACCTCATCCTCATCGACGACATGGTCCAGACCGGCCTGACCCTGATGACTGCCGCCGCCGCTCTCAAAAAACAGGGTGCCCGCGATATCTACGTCGCCGCTACCCACTTCGTCTATTCCGCCCATGCCCTCGACCCCCTCAATCAGGATGGCAACATCAAAAAAATCTATCTCACCAACACCATTCCCGTCCCGGAAGGGATTACCCTGCCCGAAAAATTCGTCGTTCTGCCCATTGAAAGTCTCCTCGCCGAGGCCATCAAACCCCTGCTAACAGCTTAAAGCGACCTAAAATCTTTGGAAACCGATTCCGCCAGATAGGTTTTGATAAGAGACTGATAAGGCACGTCTCTTTTACTGGCAATAAGTTTGATTTTGGATAGCAATGGGGTGGGCAACCGAAGAGAGATGGATTCACGGGAAGGCCTAAGATTGGTAAAAATTACCCGCTCGCCCTTTGAATAGTCGAAGTATTCGCTAGTATCGGCTTTGGACCAAAAATCGCGCTCTTTCTCCTCATCTTTGAAAACTGGTATTGCCTTCTTGTTATTTTGTTTCATAGAATCTCCTTCTCATATATTAACAGTAAGTTGTCAAGAGCCCAATCACCTCTTCATCGGAAACTTGGGGAAAACGGTCGTAGTAGCTGCCCACCGCCCCCAAGAAATCCTCCGGCGCGGAAAGATAGACCACCTCATCGGCTTCTTTTTCGATCTTCGCCAGCATTTCGGCCGGCAGGACCGGAATTGCCGCTACTAACTTCGCCGGCTTCCGCTGGCGCGCCTCCCTTAAAGCCATTAAAAACGTCATTCCCGTCGCTATCCCGTCATCGACCACGATCGCCGTCTTCCCCGCCACGGCGGGGCGTTTCCGTTCCCCTAAATATACTTTTCTTCTCCTGATTGCTTCTTGTCGCTCTGCTTCAATTGCCTTCTCCAGCCATTTTGGCTCGAGCAAGGCTTTCTCCGCCGGATTACACAAAATATCGTGGTTCTCGGCGACTACACAAACGGCATATTCGGGATTAGCCGGGTGGCCAATTTTTCGCGTAATCACCAAATCCAACGGCGCCCCCAGAACCTTCGCTATCTCCACTCCCAGAACCACCCCTCCCCGGGGCACGGCATAAATCACCACCTGCCCGCCCGCGTAGCTTTTCAATTTGTCCGCTAGCAAAACACCCGCCTCAGTCCGATCTCTAAACCTCATACTTTCATCGCCATTATCAAATCAATCACCTCTTCTTTTTGTCCTATTACCCACATCAGCATTGGCGTCACCGTCGTTCTTCCTGTCGCATCGAGAAAATCCCGGGTGAGGTCACGGCCGTCGACGGTTTTTGGCCATAGGTAATTGTTCGGGCTAACCCACCATATCTGGAGCATTAATCCAGCCATTACACCATCAGCCGCTTTTCTTACTTCTTTTGGAATTCGCACTTGTCCAAATTGTTCTTCAAGAACCGTACGCAGTCTTTTCCGTCGCCCCAATCTGCCCTCTGCCAAAGCCCGCCTGCTCCTTTCCTCGCCTCCGGCCAACCAAGCGTCCAATTCCGGACGGGGAGAAGCCGGCTCGCCGCGCTTCGACCTTTTCGAGTTTTCTTTAACCGACATTTCTCTTACATGATACACCTTAACACTAGTCAGCCACGACCAGGTCAATCACTCCCCTGATCCAAATCCAGTTGACCAAACAAGCTTTCTCGATTGGTGTCGCCCCCGAAGTCTCCGTGGTCAGACTATATTTCGCTCCCCGCCGGTAAAAGAAGTCCGAAAAGGTGCCGTCGTGCCGAACAATGAAGCCATCCCCATCGGACAAAAAACCGCCGCCGGCCTCTCTCGGGATGACCCCGCCTTTCTCATCAATCTGTTCCCCAAACCCGGCATTCATATCAAAATGGGCCAGTAGCGGCACCACTTCAGCCACCTTTTTCGCAATCGGCGAAAGAACCGACAGGTCGCCATAGGCATAATGGTAAGCACAAGGCGGTAGTCCCGGGGTGATGTAGTCCTGGTGCAGGTCAATCGCGGCCGCCACCTGATCAAGCGGATCTTTCTTAATTAGCTCCTGAAAAAGTCTTGCCTCCGCCGGCAGATGGATCGAGAGGCGGGGGTCGGCCGAAAACAGCCACTCCTTGAAGCTATCATCCGATCCCAGGTCCTTCTCCCCAATCGAGCCGTCGGCAAGCCGGTATCTAATGAAGTCGTTATTCCCCAAACCCTTGTCGTTATCCGCGTTATAGCGCCTTCCCTTCTCAAATCCCGACGGGTTGGCCAGGGGATAAATAATCAACTTCACCCCCCGCTGGTGGGCATAATCAACCAACTCATCAAAATAATTGAGGATCGTCAAAGCCCCGGCAATCTCATCCCCATGGATCGTTCCCCGGATCACCATTACCCTGTCTTTCGGCCCAATTGTTTTCGAAACGATCCGCATTACCTCCCACCTTCCAGCTTTGTACTCCACCGCTGCTTGGGAAAAGACCAGATCACCCCGCGCTTTGATTTTTTCTTTCAGCCACCCGTAAAATTCTTCTGCCAACATAGTAAATTCTTATTTCTGATACCACTCCGGCATCTCGTAGGGCGAGGTCACCACAAAAGCGCCTACGATCTCGAAGTTCTTCGTCCCGTTTGGTCTCTCTCCGATATTTGGGGACACCTCGAAATCTACATCAACCACCGTCCATTGATCGGGATAAAAAAAGGAGTCGTCAAAGAGCGGAATCAAACCGCTGTACTCGGCATAACCCGGACCGATTGCCTCCTCATACCGCTTGTAAACCGTCCAGTGTTGGAAGAGCTTGCCTTTAGCATTGATCCCGATCATGGCGATCATCAACCGCTGATTCGGCGCCAGACTCTCCCCAACCTCCACCAGTGAATATTTGGACAAAACCGGCTCCTCGGCCGTCAAACCAAAGAAACGGAGAGCACCGCGGATACTGGCCGGACCAGCCCCGACGCAGTCCATAATTATCTGACCCTCGCCCACCGGTAAATTCGGATAAATATCCCACACCAGTTGCGCCGGATCAATCCCCGGCGCTTCTATTTTTTCGTAAATCACCCTGGCCGGTACCAAATAGTTAATGACGAAACTGGTCGCCGCCGCGTTGCATGACGGCCTGCCCATAAAGTCATTGAATCGGTTTACGGCACAACCGCCCGGTAGCGGCCTCTCTGCCCAGTCCTCCGCACAATCGACCACGTAATTATTCTCCTCATCAAACCACTGTTTGCATCGCTGGCTGAAAGGCTTATTGAAATACGGGTTAACCATCTCCTCCTCCGCCTCCGCCGTTGGCAAATTTTCCGCCGTCGCCGTCGGGACAACCAGCGTCGGGGCTATCGTCGGCCATCTCGTCGGCCAGGGTGTCGCCGTCGCCGCCAAAACAGCCTCCGGCGTGACTGCTATTTCTTCCCCCGGAAATACCTCCGCGGCGTTGACCACCCCGACCAGTGGTTCCTCCGCAACACAGGCGGCCAACCCCCCCGCAATCGCCAAAACGGCCACCAAACGGATCTCCTTATTCAGACTTCTCATTTCTCAATTGATATGGCAGATAATATCTCAACAATATCGGCCTTTTCAACCAGCTCGCCCCACCAGGGATCCCAGATTGCCAATTTTCCCGCCCCAGCGCGGTAAAACAAAATAAAGTGGTCGATAATATTGTTCGCCGGTTTACTGCCCCACCAGGCAAAGTTCTCCCGCACCAGCGCCATCACCAGCTTGCCCTCGGCCGCCTTTTGGGCAATACCATAAGCGCCATTCTTGATATCTTTTGCCGGTATCTGAAGCTGGTTAAACAAGTTTCGGTACACCTGGGTAAAAGTCCCGATCTGACCCTGCCACTCCGGCAGATAATTCTTTGTCAGTTCATAGGGGTCGGTCTTTTCCGACAGATTCAGTATCGTCGCCGCCACACTCTGCCCACAGCCTCGCCGGCCGAAAGTCGCCCAGGAAGCTTTCCCCACCTTGATACCATCCCACCGGGGATCATGCTGAAAGAATGGGGGCAGGTTATGCTCGTCACCCCCCTGATCAACAAAATGAAGATAAGCCTGGCGGCCGAAATTTTCGGGAACTATTCCGGCTCCGGTTTTGTCAATGAAAAAAAACCAACCGTCGCCAACCCCCACTTTAAATCTCGTTTTACCCTGCCTCTCGATTGTCCCATTGTGGCCATAAATTAGTTCCCGATCATAAAAAACTTCACCGCTCGAAACTGGGCCGGAAGGCTCCACCCCGTCCCCGGACCATCCAGCCCGGGGTGGATTCAACCCCAAATCCCGCAAACTAAACCCCGTCAGCGCCAATGATGACAACCGCAAAAACTCTCTTCGCGATAAAGGCATAATCCGTCTATTCTACCCTACCGGGATTACCAACGCCCAGCGCTCGACCACCCTGTTGCCCCGGTCGATGTCCCAAAAATGCCGTTCGAGCCAATCTTTGTCAATCTTCCGCAGTCCCCCATATCCCGGCAAAATCGGGTTCGGATCCATCACCCAGACGTCATTACCGATTATTTTATCGAGCGCTACATAATGCCCGTCTTCGCCATTGCCCGTTCCATGCCGCGGCTCTACCCCCAGTTCTGTATCCATGAAATTCAAGATCAGCGCATTCTTCTCTGCCAACTGCCCCAACTCCTCCAAACTCTTGCCGATAACTTCATACGCCCCCAGGACGAACGCCCGCGCCCCCGCCAGCATCGCCGCGTGATCGGTCCCCCAGTCGGGATCATAGGGGGCTATTTTGGCCAGTTCGCTTTGGGGGACCGCAATGCCCACCGACTCCAGCACTATCGCCAGCACCGCCGGGCCGCACCAGCCCTTGACGTCTCTTTCCTGGTAAACATACGGTTTTCGCCCGACCATGATTTGTTTATACACTACCAACCCTATATAATCCAAGCCATAGCCCCGAACCGTGCTCTGCACTGGTTCAGGGTCCTACCACCCATCGCCGATCCTCGACGCCTGTCGGGGACACTCGCACCTTAACGAAAGAGAGGACCAACCAGTTCCATGGACACCTTAATGAATCTTCTACCCGGCCGAGTCGTTGTTATCAAAGAGGGCTTCGGCCTCATTCCCGTTGCCGTAGATGTCGAGGATACAATCGCCTTTGCCGCCAAAAAATATGCCATCACTGCGAGTGGCATTCTCCTGACTGAAGCCGACTATCGCGGCCTGGCCTCGTTCGCCCATCAGCAGGAACTCAAACCCTCAGGCTTCCACATTAGCACCAAAGCGCGACGCTTGCAGGCAACCTTGCTCCTGCCCCTTGAGGCACCCTACTCCGGCACCATCTTGCCGCCTGAGACCGTTGACGGATTTGATCCCAAGGACGATCCGCTCGAACTGCTCTAGAAAAAACAAATAACAAACCCGGCAGACGGGTGGCTGCCGGGCCACCTTTACACTTGATGCTATAATATAGGCTACAACCGCAAGGTTGAACCTTAAAAAGGAGGCGGCAATGTTCCGCTCAAAGATAATACTATTCGTGTTCTTGGTAACCGGCCTCTTGCTGGCCGCCTGCGGTGGTAGCGGCAACGTCGTAGTTAAACAGGCGGACCCCGAAACCAGGGAGTTGGTCATTCAGGCCTGGGGGAAACTTGGTGACACTACCAGCATCACCGTAATCTCCACGGACGACGAAAAGTCGACTGCTTGGGCTGGGAGCGTCTACTGGTACTACGATGTTCCAGAAGACCAGGTGGAATATCTCGTCATCTCCGACTCCATCTTCTATCTCCACCTCCACGAGAACAAAAATCCCCAGCCTTGACCGGGGACAAATCTAACAGCGGCCGCCAACGCGACCGCTGTTAGTCAAACTTCAAAACATATGACCCGACTCGAACAAATCCAGGCAATCCTGGAAAAAAATAACCAGCCGAAATTCCGTTTAGAACAAATAAAGACTGCGATCTATCACCAGCCTTTTACCCGCTACAGCCAGATTTCAAACATTCCGAAAGAACTAAAAGAGCAAATCATTTCTGTTTTGGGCGATCAGATTCTGACCCTGACCAAAGTCCACGAGGCCAAGGGCGAGCAGGCCCGCAAAATTCTCTTTACCACCCGCGACGGCCAGCAAATAGAGTCCGTCCGTCTCACCTATCACTTAAAGTCCGGCGCTCTCCACCACTCCCTCTGTCTTTCCACCCAATCGGGCTGCGCCCTCGATTGCCTTTTCTGCGCCACCGGCGCCATCGGCTTCAAGAAGAACCTAACTGCCGCTGAAATTGTCGACCAGGTCCTCTACTTCACCAAAAATAGCCCAAGCGAACCGGTTGAGCGCGGTGCCGATTCCCAAATCGGCCTGCCCGTTGACTCAATCATCTTCATGGGCATGGGCGAACCCCTGGCTAACCCGGACAATACCTTCGCCGCCATCGACCTCCTGACCGCCTCCGACGGCCTCGCCCTGAGCCCGCGCCGTCTCTCCCTGTCGACTGTCGGCATCGTCCCCGGCATCGAACGCTTGACCCGCGACTATCCCAATATCAACCTCGCTTTCTCTCTCCATAACCCCTTCACTGCCGAGCGGCTCAAACTCATGCCCATTACTAGGGCGTACCCGATCGAAAAAGTCCTGGCCGCCATCGATGCTCACCTCGCCGTTACCAACCACAAAGTCTTTATCGCCTACATTCTCCTCGCCGGCGTCAACGACTCGCCCCGCCACGCCCAGGCTCTGGCTGATCTCATCACCGCCACCCCCAACCGGAAACGGCTGCTGCACGTCAACCTCATCCGCTATAACGCCACCGCCAACCCGACTCAGTATCGGAAACCCAGTCACTCCACCGTCGAAAGATTCCAAGCCATCCTCACCCAAAATAAAGTCCATCACACCATGAGACAGGACTTCGGCACCGATATCCAAGCCGCCTGCGGCCAACTAGCCGCCAATTATAAAACCAATTAAAATACGTCCTCTATCTTGATTCCCACTCCGCTCTTCAACAAATCCTTATCCCGAGTAATCACTTTTAATCCGCCATTTTCAGCCATCAACGCATAATGAGCGTCATAACTCGTCAAGTTATGTTTATATTCTGCCTCAAGTAATCCACTCCAGTCTTCTCTACCCAGCTCAACAAAAACAATACCAATTTGTTCCAAATGACGAATCACAAACTCAATCTTTTTTTGACTATAGCTATATTTCCATTTCAGTACGTTAATTATCTCCACAATCAAAAATCCGGGAGCAACCAACTCTATTTCTTTTGATATCAATTGTTCAATCAACTTATGAACCAGCATCTTGTCGTCATCTCCAAATACTATCCAATCTAAGATGACACTTGAGTCGACTACAAATTTTGCCATGATCTACTCTCCTACTAATTGTTTCAGTCTTTCATCTCTCATTTCTCTAACCGCCTTCACGGGATCAATCTTGGGAGTGCTCTTTGCCAGTTTTCTGAAAAATTCCCGGCTCTCTTTGATCTTTTGCTTGACTTCGTTTTCAGAAAGAGAGAAGGACTCACCCGCCAATTTCACATTCACCACCCCGGAGAAAGACATTCTCTTGGCCGCGGCCAAGCGGCGCAAATTATCATAAACGTCCTCTCTGAGACTAACAGTCGTTCTGATCATATTCATCCCTGCATACTAACACAATGATGCGTTGATGTCAATCATATCAAACTACTAACTAGTATCTCATTTATCCTGCCAGTAGCCATAGAGCGCCTTAACCCCCACGGCCTGCGCCGCCAAAATCTGATCGTCTGTTTGCTTCGGCCCGCCAACGATGACGATGATTTTTCTGCGCACCAGCTCGGCGTCGATTTCTTTTTCCAACCGTTTCCCAAAATCTACCGGCGCCAGCCCCCTTTTCAACGCCCACAAATCGCCCCGGTGAGTTAATAACAGGTCGGCAATCACTTTTCTGAACTCATCAACCCATTTCTGGCTGGACTTAACCTGAATGTAATACTCCCTTAATAACCGCAACTTGAGCCTGGGTACCACTACCACGTCTTTCCAGTCCAAATCCTCCTCGCTTCTTGGTTCGGTCACTCTAACCGCTCGCACCAGCGGGCTTTTTTTAATCAGCCTGGCCACTCGCTTCTCCGCCTCCCGACCAATCAGCTCCAGGTCATCGATTAGCCCCTTTTCGACCAGCACTCTCTCCGCCTCGTCGGCAGTAATTCCCGGATTGGCTTTTATTAGATCTAATTTTACCCCCAACCTGGCCGCCCCCAACTGCCTGTCCCTGTTTTTTCCTCCTCTTTCAGCCATGCGGCCATTTTACCATTAAGCCCTACCGCGGCGCTCATTTTTTCCCGGGATCTTTCCCCGAATTACCAGGTTGGGTAGACTGGTCCGATACAATCGGACACGTCATCTCCCTTAAAAAGATCTTGTGGAGGAAAAACCTCCCGAGACTTCTAAAGCGCCTTTGATAGGGCCTACTTTAAGTATAGCGAGAAAAGCAATACCCTCCTTCCGCTACACCCGCCCCTCACGATCCCGCCCTGCGGGACAAACCATTGACCTTCTCTGAAATGAACGCCCTCTACGGCCCCTGTGTCAGCCTGCCCGTCCTAATGTATCACCACACCCAAGACAGTCAAACGGCCGCCCAAAATGGCAATGGTTATCTCACCGTCACCCCCGAGACTTTTGAAAAACAACTCGCCTACCTAAATGACCAACACTATGTTTCGATTGGCCCGGCCGACCTAATCGCCTTTTTCAATTCCGGACAATCCTTACCCAAAAAACCAATTATGCTCACCTTTGACGACGGCTATTCCGACTTTGCCACCGTTGCCGCCCCGCTCCTGACGCGCTATAGCATCAAGGCCACCGTCTTTGTCCCCACCGGTTTGCTTGAAAACCCCGGCTACCTCTCCTGGTCAAACATCGCTTCCCTGGCCCAATCCGGCTTCTATTTCGGCAACCACACCTGGTCGCACCAAAATCTGGGCACCAGCCTGGAAAAAATTAAAAAAGAGGTCGACACCGCCAAACTTCAACTGACCGACCACGGCCAGGATCCCTTCAAAGTCTTTGCCTACCCCTACGGCACTATCAGCCAAAGAGCCAGCGGCTATCTGCGGCAGTCCGGCTATCAACTTGCCTTTACCACCATTCCGGGGCGCGTCCAATGTCAGAAACAACGCCTTAGCCTGCCGAGAATCAGAATCGGCAACACCGCCCTTAGTTTCTACGGCCTCTAGGTCTTGCCTTAGTTAAATGCTAAAATAGGCCTATGTCTGAAAAAAGACGGATTTTTAGTGCGCCAGTTGAATTCATACGGGAAGTTAAGGTAGAATTAGCCTCTGTTAAATGGCCTTCCCGCCAGGAGACATTGAAGCTAACCGGTATGGTTATCGCTGTTAGCCTCTTTGTCGCCCTCTACATCGGCGGACTAGACCTGGTTTTTACCAGCCTAATTCAAGGCGTCATTAACCGCTAAAATTAAAATGTCAAAAGCAGTCAAACCAGAAATTACCGCTACAGACAACGTCATCTCCGCCCCGGACGTCAACCACCTTATCGTCAACCCCGACGCCACGACCAATGCCAAGTGGTACGTCGTTCACACCTATTCCGGCCACGAAACCCGCACCGCCAATACCCTCAAGACCAAGGTTGAATCCATGGGCCTGACCGACTACGTCTACGAAATCCTTATCCCCACCCAGGAAAAAATCAAAATCAGCAAGGGCAAGAAAAGCACCGTCAAGGAAAAAATCTTCCCCGGCTACATGCTCGTCAAGATGATCGTCAGCGATAACTCCTGGTTGGCGGTGCGCACCACCCAAGGCGTCACCGGCTTCGTCGGC
>Ga0209210_1002155_pt1 | contig 14783 bp, 13 predicted proteins | sample RifGroA1_FD_183991 | JGI IMG/M metagenome (GOLD analysis project Ga0209210, IMG submission 183991) | Contaminated groundwater microbial communities from Rifle, Colorado, USA - Rifle Groundwater A1 (SPAdes) (version 2) | ecosystem: Environmental > Aquatic > Deep subsurface > Groundwater >...
TCAGAGATTCCATCATTTTGATATATTCAATTTGTTTCATTCTGCATTGAATGTTTCTTTTACAGGATTTCCGGCAATAGTTACGTGGCTTGGATCTCCTCAAACAAAGAATTTTTTTAGAAGGGCCTTAAATAAAATGCTCTTGGTAACTCTGAAAAAAAACTTGAAAACAGTAACTATTTCTAAATATTTGAGAAAAAATATAGGATTCTTGGAAAATGTAGAGGTCATCTATTGCGGAATTTCTAGGGAATTCAGCCCAGCAAAAAAAGAGATAAATAAAAATTACATGCTTTATATAGGCAGATTGGAAAGGCACAAGAATATTGGCGAGATAATAAAATTAAGCAAGATATTGAATTTTCCGTTGAAAATCGGGGGATATGGGTCCGAAGAGAAAAAACTTAAGAATATGGCTAAAATTATCTCTGCACCTGTTGAATTTCTTGGATTTGTTGCAAGAGATAATTTAATAAGGCTTTACAGAGAATGCAGTTTTTTCATTTCTGCATCTAGATGGGAAGGTTTCGGGCTTATTTTTGCAGAAGCTGGCGCTTGTGGAAAACCATCTATTGCATATAGAATAGGCTCGATTCCAGAGGTTATTTCAGACGAAGAAACGGGTTTTTTAGCCAATAATTCAATGGAATTAAAGCAAGGAGCAGAAATGCTTATAAAGAACCCAAAAATCAGACAGAAAATGGGAAAAAACGCCTTGATATTCGGAAGAAAATTCAGCTGGGAAAAAAGCGCTGAAGAATACGAAAAAATTTTTTATAAGGTAATACAAAAATGACTATAATACTTGGAATACACCCTGGGCATGATTCTGGAGCTGCTTTAATAAAAGACGGAAAAATACTTGCAGCTGCAGATGAAGAGAGGTTTAGAAGGCAAAAATTCTGGGGAGGAGACTATCCTAAGAACAGCATTAATTTTGTAATGGAATATACCAAAACAAAAATAGAGGATGTTGACGCAATTGCAATTCCTGCAAAGAAATTCACAATATATGATTTTATAAAAATAGGTGCCAGATATGTTAGATATCCTTCTGTTTTGCTTAATAGAGTAAAAAAAACAAGAGATAAAAAGATAGGCTATGATTATCACGTAAATATAGTCAGAAAAGGTCTTTTTGAGCAATTTGGAAAATGTCCAAAAATAATTGGGGTAGATCATCATATTGCTCATGCTGCTTCCACATACTATTCTTCTGGAATGAAAAATGCTTCAATAGTTACTGCCGACGGCGTAGGGGGAGCTATCTCGGCAACAGTGAGCATTGGAGAAAGGGGAAAAATAACTAGAATTTCAAGCACGTTAGAGCCAGGCTCATTGGGCCATTTTTATGAAGCCCTAACAGAAGGACTTGGATTTCTTATAAATAGCGATGAATACAAAGTCATGGGGATGGCTGCTTATGGAAATTGGAAAGAAGGCGGTTATAAGGAACTGAAATCAATGGCTCCAAAAGTTATTGGTTTGAAATTCTGGAGAAAAAAACAATGGAATATCTTTTCAAGTTATGTAAATAATTTTTGGCATGTTCATCTTGCGGAAACCGCTTTTGTAAAAATGCTGATAGATAAGTACGGGAAGCTAAATGTTGCGGCTGCGGGACAGAAGGTATTGGAGGATCTTATGATTGAATGGCTAAAAAATGTTGTAAAAAAAACAAGAAGCAAGAACATATGTGCTGCAGGAGGGGTTTTTTTGAATATAAAGGCGAATAAAAGAATAAGAGACGAGCTTGGTGTTAATTTGTTTGTTTTTCCCCATGCCGGCGACGGTGGATTGTCTGTAGGGTCTGCTTTATATGTTAATTATCTTTTAAAGCCAGAGACAAGCTTTGAAAAAATAGAAAGCCTGGCTCTTGGACCAGAATATTCTAATGAGAAAATAATTGAAGAATTAAAAAAACACGAAAGAATTAGATACAAAAAAATTAGAAATATTGAAGATATTGCTGCAGAAAAAATCGCTTCAGGAAAAATAGTTGGATGGTTTCAGGGAAGAATGGAATTTGGGCCAAGAGCTCTTGGAAACAGAAGCATACTTGCAAATCCAACAAGCAATAAATACAAAGACAAGGTAAATATAGAGGTAAAATTTAGGGAAGAATGGAGGCCTTTCTGCCCTTCTATGATAGAAGAAGAATCTGATGAATATCTAATCAGTAAAGACGAGGCTCCTTTCATGATAACTGGCTTTGATGTCAAAAAAGATAAAGCGAAAAAAATAGAAGGGGTTGTTCATGTTGATTCAACAACAAGGCCCCAAATAGTCAAAAAAAACAAATATCCAAAATACTGGAGATTAATAAAGAAAGTAAAAGAAAAAATTGGTGTAGGGGTTGTTTTAAATACGAGCTTCAACAGAAAAGGTGAGCCCATAGTTTGCAGTCCGAAAGATGCTATTAACACTTTTCTGAACTGCGGCATGGATTTTCTTGTAATCGGAGATTACTTTGTGGAAAAAATAAATTCGAGTAAAAAATAGATTAAATTATGATACATATCCCTCTTTCATAATCCTTAAAAACTGATTTTGGTTTTTTTGAAAATGGATTGGAAAGGAAAAAAGGTTTTGATAACAGGAATAAGCGGTTTTCTTGGCTCTAATCTTGGAAAAGAACTCCTTAAACAAGGAGCAGAAATATATTCTATAGACAATTTCAGCTACATAGATTATGAGATTACTAAGAAAAAAGTTCCCATAATCAATGAAGTAAATATAATAAGTGGGGATATTTCTATTAAAGAAACATGGGATCGTGTTCCGAAAGATATAGAATATCTTTTTCATCTCGCTGGGCCTTCTTCAATTACCTTATTTAAAAGAAATCCAGAAAGATGCTATTATGAAACAATCTTTGGATTGTATCAAGTGCTTGAATTTGCCAAAAAAAACAAAGTAAAAAAAGTTATTTATACTTCAACCGGAAGCCTTTATGCCGGAAACAGAATGCCGCATAGAGAAGAGCTTTATCCAATAGGATATAATCTGTATGCTGCTGCTAAAATTGCCTGCGAAGCCCTGGCAAATTCTTATTCAAACGATGTAAAAAATCTTGGATTAAGAGTCTTTGCTGGTTTTGGCCCTGGCGAAGAAAGAAAGAAGGATTTTGCAAGCGTCATCTGCCTCTTTGCAAAAGATGCTTTAGAGGGAAGAAGACCTGTTATTTATGGAGATGGTAATCAGATAAGAGATTTTGTCTATGTTGATGATGTTGTAAGGGCTTTACTACTGGGCGCTGAGATAGAGGAGACAGGCATAATAAATGTGGGGACTGGAAAAGGCATAACGTTTAATGAAATATGGAAGACAATAAAAGAGCATCTTGGAACAGAGATAGAACCAGAATATATTCAAAAAGAAATAAATTATGTTGAAGAATTAGAGGCAGATACATTCAAGATGAGAAGAATTCTTAAAGTTTTTCCGCAGCCGACAGAAGATGGTATAAGAAAGTTCTTAGATTATCTTAAAAACAACTAATTTAATTAAGAATTTCATTATATATTTTAATCAGCTGTTTGTTTCTTTGGCTAATAGAGAATTTGCCTGTGGAAACAATCTTGAAACTGTTTTTTCCCATTTTTTTTCTTAATCCAGGGTTTTCAATTAGCAAAGATATTTTTTCCACAAGCTCTTTAACTGTTTCCGGGCTGCTTTTGGCTGCTATTTTTGGATAGTTTTCAAGGTCAAATCTATGATCATACCAATGAGAAGGGCTCTTAACTAATAAGCCGTTATAGCCATCTATTACAAGCTCTGGAAGAGTAAAATCATCTGTGCAGACTATTGGAAGCCCTGTAGACATTGCTTCAAGTATAGAAACACCAAAACTGTCGACAGTTGTCGGCTGGATATAAATATCGCAGTCTCCAAAAATTGCATCATAAAATTTCTTTGGATCTGGTATGTTTTCAAGATATTCTATGTTCGAAAGATTTAATTGCCTATTTTTTGGAACTTTTCCTTTATATTTAAGAGAAAGTTTTCCGGGATATTTCTTATCTAAAATCTTAAATGCCTCAAGAAGATGATGCCCTCCTTTTTCATAAAAAGTTCTTCCGATAAAAGAGAGCCTTACTTTGCCTGATTTTTTTCGCTTAAGTTTTGTGGTGCGGTAGGCAAGATAAAGAGTTTCTATTTTGTGCTTGAACTTTGAGCAGTCAATGTTCTCAAGAAGACTTTTCTTTGCCGATTCGCTTTGAGGGATTATCTTTTTGCAATATGGGGAAGAAAGCATCTTGATAATTATTTTCTGCATCAACGAATTTTTAAGATTTTTCCAATTCAATCCGCAAAAAGCAGCTCCAGATTCAATGTCAATAATCCACGGCTTTCTGTTTAAAATAAGAATTCCGCGAGTTGAATGTATTAAATCATATTTTTCCGCATTTGGAACAAGAGCCATTCTTGGTATTCCAAACTTATGAATTTTTGTTATGATTGCCCTTTTTTTCCTTGTTGAATCGCTGTTATAATCTTCTTTAGATAACTTAAAATGGTATTTAATCTCTTTTGGCGGATAGTTGAAGATTTCTGCAAACTGAGGATGAACACCAGGATTGAAAAAAACATTCAGTTTTTTCTGTTTTTCTCTATTTTTCTGCATGGTAGAAAAATGCTGGTGGTGTTTAAAAGGATTATTGTGGAGCAGTAGGGAAAATATCTGCATAAAGGTTTTAAATGGATTTTTTATTAAAACATAATGAAATGCAGTCTTATCATGACGGTCTATAATGAAGGAAAGACAATAAAAAAGGAGATAGAATCTTTTCTAAATCAAACAAGAGTTCCTGATGAGATAATAATTCTAGATAGCCTTTCTAAAGATAATACTGTGCAAATAATAAAATCCTTTAAGAGCAAGATAATAAAAATAATAGAAAAAAAGTCAGATATGGGTACTGCTAGAAACATTGCCATAGTAAAAGCAAAAAATGAAATTATTTTAGTGACAGATGGTGGCTGCATTCTTGATAAAAATTGGGTTTCTGAAATGATGAAGCCATTTGAAGATAACAAAGCAGATGTTGTTGGAGGAATCTTTTTTCCGCTCGCAAAAAATGTTTTTGATAAGTCCCAGGGGGCTGTAATATGCAAAAGTCTTGAAGAAATTGATGAAAAAAAATTCATGCCTTCAAGCAGGTCTCTTGGATTCAAGAAAAAAGTCTGGAAAGACGTTGATGGCTATCCTAAGCATGAAATCGGGGGTGAAGATACAAGATTTGTCCTTAATATAATTGAAAAAGGCTATAAAATAACAATAACCAAGAAAGCCATTGTTTATTGGAGAATGAGGTCGTTAAAGAGTTTTATCAGGCAATTCTATCTTTATGCCAAAGGTGAAGTCAGAGCAGGAAACCTTGCTTTTCCAAGAATGAGGCGTGTATTAATTGCAAGCATCATATTCCCTATTTATTTCCTTTCGCTTTTTTTTACTCTTCTTTTTTTCAGAGTCTTTTTCCTTTTTTTATTCTTTGTTCCTGTTTTATATTTTATATATCAAGGCATAAAAGTATCTAGAAAAGTCAATGATATTCGCGGATTTTATTATGGATTCCTATTTTCTTTTCTGAAAAGGTTTATGTACTTTTCAGGCATATGGGCAGAGATTTTGTCAAGAAAAAAAGACATGTATAGAAACGAAAACTATTAAGTAATTTTCTTAATTGAAAAAATGTAAAGAGGTATTTCTGGAATTACCTTATCTGCTCTTTCTATTTTATCTTTTTTTACAGAATAGGACTTATATCCTATATTTTTGAAAAAATCCAGGACATCTTGCGGATTGATTTTGTATTTTTTTGTATGTCTTTCTTCTATTTCAACAAAAACAACAGGTTTAAATTTCCTTAGGGTTTTTTTTGCGCCTTTAAAAACAGAAAGTTCAAAACCCTCCACATCGCACTTAATAAAATCTATTCTTTGTATTTTATTTTTCTTAACAAAATTATCAAGAGTTGTTATTTCAATTTCTTCAGAATCATCTTCTTTGTTCTTTTGCATATTCTTATTCCCTATATATGCAATAATTGTGTAGTGCATTGGTGTAATTATTTCTTTTGTTTCTTCTTTGGAACCCAGGCCTTTTTTTATAGGAATAACATTATTCAGATTAAATCTCCTTATTATCTTTTTTAATATATTATATGAACCTGTTGCAGGCTCAAATGCAAAGATTTTTGCTTGCGGATACAATTTTGATAGAAAAAAAGAATATGTTCCATAATTGGCTCCTATGTCTATTATTGTTTTTGGATTGCTTATGATTTTTGGTATTATCTGCATTTCAGATTCGTAAGATTTAGAGAACTCTTTTGCGAAAATGCTCTTGTCTTTTATTTTTGCAAATCTGGAGAATTTATATGAAAATTTTAAGTACCTAAGAAGATTTATGTTTTTTTGCCCTAAAATTTTGAAGGCAAGAAGCCTAAGTTTATCTTTCAGTTTCATTTGTTTAATTAAGAATGCTTCTTTTTACAAAGTTTACTATTTTATTTATATTTATTTTATCTGTACAATTTGGTCTTTTTAGATTGTCTGTTGAATAAGAACAATAAAATTCCTCATCTTCTGTTATTATTTTTTCCCCGTGATAAATTTCTATTTCTTGGGCAGATGTGACGGTGAAGTAAGTCAAAACGTATTTATTTAAAGAAATTCCCACGTGCATAGCCAGAGTATCTGGAGTAATTAGAATATCACAAAGGTTTATTATTCCAAAGAAGGTGTTTAAATCTACTATTTCATGAGTCTTAACTGACGGTATTGCTTTCTTTATCTCTTTGGTTTTATTAATTTCGATATCTGAAGGTCCTGTGATTATTAAGATTTCGGCATTGTTTTTTATTTCTTTTTTTATCTTATTTATAAGTTTTATCTGAAGATCTAAAGGAAGGACTTTTAAGGGCCATCTTTCCCCAGCACCAACAACAATCCCTATAATTGGTTTTTCTAAATTAATCTTCTCAATTTTTTTAATGGAAGATTCCATGATGTTATTTTTTAGATAAAGTTTTGGTTTTTGTTTATTCCAATTTAATTCAAGCATCCTATAAAGAATTTCTGGATATGAGAAAATGTTTGATTTTTTAAGTGCATCTGCTGTTTCTTTGCCAAATTTGCTAATTAGGCTCATGTTATACCAATAAGAAGATCTTGGAGTATATTCTTTTCGGCTTTTATTTTCATAAACACCAAAAATTGTTTTTTTTCTTATTTTTGTAAGAATTTCAAGGCATTTTTTGTCTTCTTCAAGAGAAAGAACAAGGTCAAAATTTAAATTATAAATTTGGTTATCTAAATTTTCTATAACAAAAACTTTTCTAAGATGTGGGTTATTATCAATTACATTTATCGACTTAAAGGAAGTCAACCAATATATTTTGGGGTTGAGATATTTTTCAATGAGACCTTCAATAATGCAAGTAGTTCTTAAAACATCTCCAATAGCACCTGTTTTAATTACAAGAATGTTTACCATAAAATCCTAGATTTTGGCGTCTATTTAAAGATTATGATTTTAGATATTATCACCTAGTTAATAAATGATAAAGATTATGCAAGAAAGCAGTATTATTCATTTCTATGTACTCTGATTGCCCACCCATTCTACTGAATGTTTTCATAAACCTTAGGTAGTAAGCTGGGCTTGTTTTTGGCGGTTCTCCATTAGACCAATCCCATTCAGACGGCTGGATATCATTTACATAGATCCTATAGTCATTTAAACTTCTGTTTACGTTTCTGGCCATTGACAATGCTTTTTCAAAAATTTGTGGGGAAAGAATTGCAGATCCAATTGAAATATAAGTGCCGTTTTGAAATTTGGATATTGTATCTACAAATTTCAAAAAATCTATTCCTCCAACTTTTCCTAAATCAGAAAAATTAAGCTCTGGATGAGTATGATGTATATTCTGTCCTATTGTAACTCCGACGCTGAATGGTATTTCAAGTTTGTATGCTTGCCATAGAAGGCTAATTTCTTTATTTGGATGCATGATTCCCAATTTACTATCTCTATTTATGAATCTTCCAATGCTCTCCCCATAACCTATATTCTTTTTTGCTCCTGTTTTTATTGCGGATGCGATGGCTTTTCCCGGCTCATTCCATAAACCAAATTGTCCTTCTGCAACATATCTTCTAACATCTTCCTCTGTTTTTCCCTGAAATGCAAGTTCCCAATCATGGATTACAACTGCCTCATTAGATAATATATGTTGTACATATCCTTTCTTCATTAATTCTATTAATATCTTAGAGAGACCGTTCTTTACTAAGTGAGCGCCAAATGCAAAGACTATAGGGGCTTGTCTTCTCTTAGATTTATTTATAGAAAGAACTACTCTTTCTAGTTTAGATAATTCATAATCAGAAACCGATTGAGGAGTTGAGTCTGGATCGACTATAGAAGATAAATAAGTTTTAGACTCTCTTTCAGATAATGGCTTTATTATTAATCTTGATCTATTAAAGAGCGGCATTTTATTCTCTATACATCTCCAATATTTTATCTATTATGTTTGTAGTTGAATAACCCTCTACTACAGGAAGGGTTTTGAAGATTCCATTCCAAGATTCTATTAACTTTTTTTCTTCGTCAATTTTTTCCTGTATAAAGGTTCCGCCTTTTACATGGATATCTGGTTTTATCTCAGATAGGGCTTTCAATGGAGTATCTTCTAAAAAAATGCAAACATAATCAACTGATTTTAAAGAAGAAATAATCTCTGCTCTTTCTCTCTCATGAATTATTGGCCTTTTTTCTCCCTTGTATTTTTTAATTGAGCTATCGCTATTGAGAAAAACAATCAGAATATCTCCTAATTTTTTTGCTTCCTCTAAAGTTTTTACATGAGCTGCATGAATAATGTCGAAGGCTCCATTTGTTGTTACTACCTTTATCTTTGAATTTTCTTTTCTTATCTTTGAGATTTCGGCTTTTAAGGATTCTAGGTTAAGGATCATTTTATTTTGGTCTTTCTATTATTTCTACTTTTCTCTTTATTCTTGGATCTGTGAAAATATCTGCTTCGTCTCTGCTTGGCATAGAATACTCTATTGCAACCATTCCTCTAGGACCGGCACGCGCAGAATGGGGTGTATTTGGAGGAAGTTTCAACTGTTCAGAAGCTTTCAAATAAATCTCATGTTTATTTTCAACATATTGATATTGACTTTTTGGAATTGAATATCTTGGACATTTGGTTTCTTCTCCAGGCAAAAAGAAAGAGCCGTCTCCATAGATTATATCAAAAGTCTCTGCTTTTCCAGGTATTAAAATTGAGCCTTTTGGAACTATTCCGTCTTCAATTCTTTCTCCATCTTCCTTAAGAGTGAAAAAATCATAATCCCGATTTTCAAATCCAACCAATCCTGAAAAATTCTGAACCAAATTTTCAAGCCTAATAAAATTTCTTAATTGATGTTTCATAAATTTATCAAAAGATTTGCTTTTTAAGAATCTGGTATCTGTATGATTCTTATTAGGAACAGCTAAAATATCTCTATGCCTGTGCTCTGGAAGAAATTGATCTGGAAACCAGCCAAGTAGTTTTCCAGTATAACCTACTTGCGTGTTGTCAACATTTCTCTTATATAATTCTCTTACACAAATGCCAAGACCGCCATCAATAAATTCTCTGTCAAATTCTCCATTAGAGATGCCATGATCAGAGAGCTCTATTAGTTTGGGATCTATAATTAATCCCGGAATAGCTGCCTTAAATAATTTTGAATATTCTTCCTGAAGTTTTTCGGCAACATCTTTGTAAAGCATTTTAATTCCAATTGTACTCCTTTCCTTTGCCGTTATATCTTTGAGAACTCATAACAATATTATCTCCTGGTTTGAAATCAAAACCTTTGAATTTTAAGGGCCATTTCACCCTTAAAACATTTATTATGTTAGAAAAGTTATATTCTCCAAAGAATTCCATATATGCTTGGCCTTTGGCTATTACCAAATCTGCTTTTTTGAATAATTCTTTAAATTCTGCTGAAACTTCTTCTTCATGCAACCCAAAACAGTTGCTTCCGGTGGAAACAATATTTCCAAATTTTTCAAGTCCAAGTTCTCTTAATTCTTCTGCAGTCATGTCATTTTGCATCGGACTTTCTTTTCCGACAATGTAAATATTATCTTTATTAAGATATTTAAGCAGGTAATTAAGCATAAAAACATCAAAGACAATTTCCCCTGAGTTATCTGTTAAATAAAAAATATTTTTTGCTGTTTGTATTCTTTTTTCCAAAAATTCTGAATCGTCAACCGTTAGCTTTTCCCTTTTTATATCTTCCAAATCTTTTTCCAGGTTGCTTGTATCATAGGCTCCTTTCAGGCAGGCTCCATAATCAATTATGTTTCCAAGAATAGAAATCAATAGTCTTTCTCTAAAATTTCTCGGGTGGAGATTTTTTATTATTTTAGCAGCCTCGTTATTTGAATTTATTTTAAGCTCTCTGTAGGGATCATTATTGCCAACCAACCTATACAGTTCTCTATAAATCTGTGTGGAAAATTCTGTTATAATAGGAGGTATATATTTATTTCTCTCAAATCTCAAAGTTATGTATTTTTTCATCTCGGCAGATATCAATTTAGCTCTTGCTTCATCTTTTGCAGTTAATCCAACAAAAAAATCTATCTGGTTTAGCCAATCGTTCAAGCTCCTGTCACTTGTTTTCATTTCAACCCCATAGATTCCAAAATTTTATCGCTTGATAATCCATCTACCATAGATAATAAAACTATTTTTCCCCCGTAGCTTTCCACTATTTCTCTGCCAATCACTTCTTCCTGGCTATAATTGTTTCCTTTTACCAATATATCTGGCTGGATAATTCCCAAGAGGTTTATTGGCGTTAACTCATCAAAAATAATAATATAATCTACAAAATCCAGACTTGACAAAATTTCTGCCCTTTCTTTTTCATCCATATAAGGCCTGTTCTCTCCCTTATTCGCTCTTACGGATCTGTTAGAGTTAACTCCTACAATAAGAACGTCGCCAAGTTTTTTTGCCTCACGAAATTGCCTTATATGCCCTATATGCAATGGGTCATAGTATCCATTTGAAAAAACTATTTTTTTTCCGTTCTCTTTTAATCTTTTTCTTAAAGGGATTAACTCGTCGATTCCTCTTATTTTATCTTTCATATGCTAAGATTCTATCTTTTATTTCTCCAGGTTTAACAGAAGTTGTGCCTGGCTTACTTATTGCAATAGCTGCTGCATGATTTCCAATATATACTGCTTCTTCTAGATTTGCTCCGGAAACTAAAGAAAGAGTAATTGCTGCCGTAAGAGAATCTCCTGCCCCTGTTACGTCTAAAACATCTTTAGCAAAACTTGGCAGATGATATATCTCCCCTGCTCTGCCAAAAGCAGAAACGCCCTTTTCTCCCTTTGTGAGAACTATATTTGAATCAAGCCTTTCAACAAGCTTTCTTCCAGTTCTTTCCAAATCTGCAGCCTTCATGCCATCTCCAAGAATGTTCTGCACTTCTCTTTCATTTAAAGTTAATAATCCAAATCCATAAAATCTATCTAAATTTCTTCTTGACATTCCAACAGAAAGTATCTTATTTTCCCTAGAAAAATTTAGTAAAAATTTTAAAAATCTTTCCTCTAAAAGACCTGTGCCAACCTCGTCATAATCTGCAAAGATAACTGCATTTGTTCTTGAAGATTCTTGTTCCACGTGCTTAATAATTCTATCAATAGAGCGTTTATGAATACCTTCAACATTTTCTAAATCAAATCTTATCAGTTGCTGCCCTTGTTTCCCGTTTGCAACAATTCTCGAATATGTTGGAGTGTTTCTGTTTTTATCAATAATCATTCCAGAAATATATATGCCTTTTTCCTCAAGGGCTTTTTTTAATATTTCTCCGCTGCGATCTCTTCCAATTACCCCGCAAGAATAAGTTTCTGCTCCCAAAGCTCTGACTCCAGAAGCAATATTCCCTGCGGCTCCGGGAACATATTCAACAGAATCTATGACTACCCTAGGTATTGGAGCCTCTGGCGAAAGAGATTGTGCAGTTCCATAAATATATTCATCCAAACAGAAATCTCCAACTACAGCAATATTTTTTGTATTAAAATTTTCTATTATTTGAATTAATCTTTCTTTATCAATCTCCATCTTATAAATACAATAAATCCATCTAAAAGTTAGAAAGAGATGTCTTTTAAGTTTTATGAATTTTCTTACTTTTCATATGTATTGAAGAAGTTCTCTTCACAAGGTTTTTATTGGCTGATTTTTATTGAGTTTTATGAAAATTCTGGTGTTGGTAAAAGAGATGGGTTCTGGAGGCGTAGAAACCTTATTAAAAAATATCTCTAAGGAATTTGAAAAAAAGGGACATAGTATGGATATTATCTCAAGAAGAAATGATTTAGGAATTAATTCGGTTTTTAGATCTATATTTCCTTTAAGAAAGAAAGTAAAGGAAATAATGAAAGAGAAGAATTATGATATTATTTATACACAAGACTGGAATATGGCCTTGCCTTTATTTTTCCCTTATCCTATATTTAGAAAGAAACATTTTTCCTTTTTCCATGCAACGCAAAAAGGAAGTGGTTTTTTTGTTCAGTTTCTTGTGGGTAATCTTCTTGGAAAAAGATTATTGACTGGGGACATAAATAATCGAAAAAGATTTTCAAGGTCAAACCTGATTGCAACAAGTGTTAATCTTGATGATTTTAAGCCATTACGCAAAAAAAAGATTTATTTGGGATGGACAAACAAGCCTTCTGAAAATCTTACTAAAGATAAGATTGAAGAGATAGGAAGAAAATTGAAGATTCCTGTTTTGATCGCAGAGAAGAGTATTCCTATTGATATGAATGAATTTTATAATAAATGTAAGATTTTTGTGAGTCTGCCTTTCAAAGAAGCTGGCGGCGGAGTGACATATATGGAATCTATGGCTGCGGGAATTCCAAGAATAGTGGGAAACATGTATGCTGAAGGATACAAATTTCCCTTTGATAAAGTTGAAAATTTTAAAAATCTTGAAGAGGCAATAAAAAATTCAAAAAAGAGAGATTACAGAAAATGGATGAAAGAAAGCAAGATTACATGGGAGAACCACACTAAGAAGTTAATTGAGATTTTTACAGAAAGAGGAGAAAATGGAAAAGATTAGAGTTGCTATATTGGGAGCAGGAAAAATTGGCAAATACCATGTTAAAGAATTTTCTGCGCTTGGAGCAGAGGTGGTTGCTATTCTTGGCAGTACAAGAGAAAGCGCCTCAAAAACTGCTGAAGGATTGAAAAATGAGTTCAATATCAATGTAAGGCCTTATCATAAGATTGAAGAATTAATAAAATGGGAAAGGCTGGATGCAGTTTCTATATGCACTCCTCCTGAAATGCATGAAAGCCAAATAAGGCTATGCTTAGAAAATAATTTGCATGTAATATGTGAAAAACCATTTGTTGAAACAAAGGGCAGCAATCATAAAATAGCTGAAGAACTGTTTAATCTTGCTGAAAAAAGAAAAAAAATTTTAACAATAAACACCCAATGGATTTCAATTGTAGATTATTTCAAAAGATATATGGATTTGAGCAAGCTGGCAAATTTTTCTATTTATATGGAACCTGCAGAGAGGGGAATAGGCATGATTAAAGATCATCTTCCTCATTCTAATAGCGTTCTAATAGAACTAATTCCAAATGGAAGAGCAGAAAACATAGAATTCTTATCAAAAAATGATGAGGCCATGTCTGTTAGATTCAAATATAAGAATTCAGAAAGAGAATGCGAAGTGAGATATGATTTTAAATTGAGAATAAAAAAACCCGGAGAAATTGTTTTTTCTTTAAATGGGGAATCTCTTAGGAGGGAAATTGGTCCAGCATATAAGCAAATATTTGTTGGAAATGGGAGAAGTTTTGAAATAGAAGATCCTTTGAAAGTTTCTATAAGGAGATTTTTAGGGGCTGTGGGCGGGTTTAATACAACCTTGGCGAATAAAAAAGAAATTTTAGAAAATATTGCTCTTACAGAGCAGATTATTGCCCAATACTATTTTCAGAATGGGAAACAAGACGGGCTTAAAAAAACAGATGAAAGAGTGGCTGTGATTGGAGGTGGAATTTTTGGAATTTCAACAGCTTTAGAGCTTTCAAAAAATTTTAAAGTCACGCTTTACGAGCGCTCGGAAGAGCTTCTATCTGGAGCCTCTAAGAATAACCATCTAAGGCATCATGGCGGATATCACTATCCAAGAAGTAAGGGAACTGCATTGGAATGTTTAAGATCAAGAGAAAGTTTTGAGAGAGAATACGGGACCTGTATAATAAGGCCTTTTAATCATTATCATGCTATATCGAAAGAGGATAGCAAAACAACTCCTGGAAATTACCTAAAATTCTGCGAAGAGCTAGGGCTTCCTTATGAGGTGGTTCAACTTGATGAAAGTCTTATAAATAGGGATAGAGTTTCAATGATTGTCAAAGTTGCAGAATATGCATATAATCCCAAAAAAATGCTTGAGGTAGTGAAAGAGAAATTAAAAGGCTCAGGAGTTGAAGTTAAGATAAATCACGAAATAAAGGGGGGAGAAATAAGGGGTGATAAAAAGATACTAAAAATATTCTCTCTTTTTGGGAATACAGAAGAAGAATTTGACTTTGTAATAAATGCAACATATGCTAATTTTAACAGTTTTAATAAGTGGTTTGGGCTTCCGAGAAAAAGGGTTCTTTATGAATTGGTTGAACTGCTGGAAATTGAGT
>Ga0209210_1002158_pt1 | contig 14775 bp, 12 predicted proteins | sample RifGroA1_FD_183991 | JGI IMG/M metagenome (GOLD analysis project Ga0209210, IMG submission 183991) | Contaminated groundwater microbial communities from Rifle, Colorado, USA - Rifle Groundwater A1 (SPAdes) (version 2) | ecosystem: Environmental > Aquatic > Deep subsurface > Groundwater >...
CAGTTGAATTTCATGTCTACGCTCTTCTTCCAGCCGAGCGATGTGCTTTTCCAGCTCATCGTGGCATCGTCGACAGATATAGACTTTTTCGGCTCGCCCGTTTTTTGGCCGTAACTCCTTTGGAATATACCTCCTCGGCAGGATGTGGTGAGACGTCTTTTGTGCCGATTCATGGCACTTCGGACAAATAAAGCCCGGTGTTTCAATAGTAGCGGTCTTGAGATATCACCCCCTTTCTGTTTTATTTGTAGCAAAAAAAGGTTGATAAGGCAAACCAAAGCCTCTTTTACTTGGCTGACAGCTTTTCTACCATCTCCTTCAATTCGTTTAATTTATGGTTGAGGTTGTCGAGCTTGTTAACCTCACTCTCTAGCTCGTTCTCAGTCTTTTCGATGATCTTTTTCTCGCCTCGCAAACCGGAAAGGAGGATCTGATCACCAACAAAATAGGAAACAAAAATACCAGTGGAAAGTAAAATTATCGCCCCGATCAGGCCAGAAGCAAAATTAGACATTCCCATACTGATACTGCCCTCCCAAATACCCCGCCAAAAGAGGATTAGACCCACACCACCAATAATGGCATAGATAGTCGGGTAATGGCTGAGAAAGCCCCTAGTTTTGTCTTCGAGTTTGTCGAAGAAAGAAAAAGTTTTTTTAAACATATGAGGAGATTCTATCATTTTTGTGGTAAAATGGCCACATATGGAAAAGACTAAGGTGGCGATTATTGGGGCGGGCGAGCTGGGTTTAGCTCTGGGAAAGATTGTCAGCCCTCGGGCGGAAATTTTATTTTGGGACAAAGAACCGGCTAAATTAATGGATTTACCGGGCAAAGATTTACCCTTGCCGGAAATCATCAGTCAGGCGAAAATTATCTTTTTGGCGATCCCGTCTTGGGGTTTAAAAGAAGCTCTCTTTTGTCTATCACCCTATTTTTTGCCTAAACAGACCATTATCACCCTATCCAAAGGTTTGGAGGAAAGCAGTATTAAAACGGCCCCGGAATTTGTGGCCAAGATTGCCAACAAATGCCTTCTCGGACATCTGAGTGGTCCAATGTTGGCTGAGGAATTATCAGCTGGCCAGTTGGGCTGGGCGGTTTTGGCTAGTAATAATAAAAAAGTTTTTGCTGTCACTGATTTATTCAAAGATTCCAAATTGATTATCACCACTTCTACTGATCTAACCGGTTTGTCTCTGGCGGGCGTTTTAAAAAATATCTATGCTTTAGGGGCGGGGATCGGGGAGGCCCTAAACTGGGGAGATAACAGTCGAGCGGTTTATTTAGAACGAGCCATCAATGAATTTTTAAAAATCGGAGTTTTGCTGGGTGGTAAGAAAGAAACTTTTCTGGGGGTGGCTGGGTTGGGTGATTTTTTGGCCACGGCTCTCAGTCGCAGTTCACTCAATAATGAATTGGGTCGGCTGATTGCGCGGGGTAATGATTTGGCTAAAAAAAGTGAGGGCTCGGTTTCTCTGCCCCTAATTTTCCGTTTGCTCGGCAACAAGGCTGGCGATTTTCCTCTGTTGATTATGTTAAAGAAAGTTGTCCTAGAAAATCAATCAGCCGAGGAAGTTTATTCTCAAGAGCGATATTGTTAATTTTTCTAATTTACGCTAGAATTCAATCTAGGATTTGGCCTTTTGCCACTCGGGCTAGGTAGACTCAAGAAGGCCTAGAGACGAGTGGCTTGGCGGTGTAGAGGTATGACGTTTGGAAGGTCGGTAACTAAGAGGGAGATGCCTATCGAATAAACGACGTTGTTGAAACTCACTCTTTTGGGCAAGTTAAGACCAATAGAGCGGCGAGTCTGCACACTGTGTGCATGGCCCGTCGCTTTTTTTGTTAAAAACCAAAGTAGGGTCTGACCCTACTTTGGTTTGACAGTTACATAAAATAATGCTATACTCTATCTTAGGATAATGTTTGGGATTTTCCCAATTGTGAAGCTAACTAACGACGGAAAGGAAAGTGAGAATGTCTAAGGTATATGACTCCTTGGTCAAGAAAGTGACCGATAGGCGTTTTGGCGAGATTACCCACGAGGAGTGGGCTGTATGGCGCCTGAAGGCCAAGGACAAGTTGCCCCGTTTCGTGGCCACGGTGATTTACGGCGAAGACTTCACGGCCGAGGTTGATATCTATCACAAGACGCTTGTGGTGGCTGCTGGGACGGCGGCGGTGCTGTTCCAAATCGGCTTACCCGGCATCAGCGGAAAGTCGATAAAAGCCATCCGTCTTGTTAGTGAAGACGGAATCGAATGTCAGCATCTCACCTCTCTCAGAGATCGGGTCGTTGATCTTGTTGGCGCACACTAGAGCGATAAACCCCAACTAGAAGACGAAAGGTCCTAACCTTTCACTTTCTGGTTGGGGCTTTTTGTTGCGTCAATCTGCGTTTACCCTGCTGAGTAATTTGCTTTAGCAAATTTAAACAAGCCATTTTTCTAATTAAACCAGAAAAATGGTTTGTTTTTTACTCTACAGGGTGAATCCGCGGGTATCTGCGTTCCTTAGAAGAGGCTTTCTACCACCTCCTTGACCACGTTGCCATCGGCTTGGCCGGCAGTGGCTTTCATCACAGCGCCAACTAGAATACCCAGCTTGGTTTTGTCAGTCACCCCCATCTCGGCTTTTTTAGCTTCAGCAATAGAGCGGATTTGCTCGATCGACATCTGGGCTGGCAAATAAACTTTCAAAATATTGAGTTCGGCTTCTTCGGCGCTAGCGAGGTCTTCGCGATCGCCGGCGCGGAATTGTTCGATCGAATCCTGGCGTTGTTTGACCAGGCGTTTGATAACCGCCAGCGCTTCCTCATCAGATAACATTTCATCTGGTTTCATCCGCTTGGCGACCAGCTCGTTGGTCATGGTGGCGCTGACACTGCGGACGGTGGCCAGGCGGATTTCATCCCGAGCCTTCATTGCTTCTTTTATCTCATTTTTGATTTGCTCATGTAACATAGTCGTATTTTTTATTATCTTTTCCTTTCCGTTGACAGACGGATTTTTTTGATATTAACACGGAATTAGCGCAAAACGCAAAATTCAAAGCTCAAAACTTAAGTTAAAAACTTAAAATTTTAATACCACTACTTTGGGCGGTCGCCCAAAGTAGTGGTATGTTAAAAATTTCAAAAAAGAGAAAAAGTGCTAAAATAGAGCCATATGGAGACACTTAAATTTCAGCAGGCGATAGTCAAGCTCAACCCAGCCCAGCGTGAGGCCGTGGAGGCCATTGAGGGCCCGGTGATGGTGGCTGCGGGTCCGGGTACGGGTAAAACCCAGATTTTAGCCCTCCGGGTGGCCAACATCTTACTGAAAACCGATGTTGGCCCGGAAAACATTTTAGCCCTGACTTTTACCGATTCGGGCGTGGTGGCGATGCGGCGACGTTTAGCTGAACTGATTGGCACGCCGGCTTATCGGGTTAAAATCTCGACCTTCCACGGTTTCTGTAATGAAGTCATCAAAGATTACCCCGAACATTTTCCGGCGATTATTGGCGCTATCAATATTGATGAAATCGGTCAGTTAAAATTATTGGAAGAAATTATTTCCGTTTTGCCACTACAAAGATTGAAAATTCTTGGCAGTGAATTTTTCTATTTGAAAGATATCAATGCCTCGATCGGCAAACTTAAGCGCGAGGGTGTCTCACCGGCAGAGCTGATCAAATTTAGTGCTGATCGCTTGGCCGAATTTGCCAAACGTGATGATCTCTACCACACTAGCGGTCGATGGACGGGTAAGATGAAGGGGGCGTCTGCTGACGAACAGAAAGTTTTGGAAAAGTTGGCTGAATTGGCGGAAGTCTATCGCGTTTATCAAGAGCGCTTGCGAGCCGACAAACTCTACGATTACAATGATATGATTTTAGAAGTGAAGATGAGTTTGGAAAAAGATGAAGAGTTACTACTAATTTTACAGGAACAATATCAATATCTCTTGGTGGATGAACATCAGGATACCAACAATGCCCAAAATAAAGTCCTCGAGTTGTTGGCTAGTTTTTATGACCAACCAAATTTGTTTGTGGTGGGTGATGACAAACAGGCGATTTATAAATTTCAAGGAGCGTCACTGGAAAATTTTTTGTATTTCAAGAAAAAATATCCTGAGGCTAAATTTATTGCTTTGGAGGACAACTATCGTTCTGGTCAGTTAATCCTCGATCTCGCCCATAGTCTGCTAGCTGGTGACCAGCCTCTGCAAGCTAAAGGCTCATCAGCTAAACTTGGTAAAATCGGTTTGGCCGAACTGAGCAATGAAGAGGCCGAAACTTATTTTCTGGCCCAAGATATCAAAGCCAAGATTGCGGCCGGTGCTAAACCGGAAGAAATTGCGGTGTTTGTTCGTGACAACAAAGACGCTTGGCCGATCGTGGATATTTTTTCTCGCTTAGGTGTACTGTTTGTTTTGGAATCTAGCCAAGATATTCTTGCTGATGCGGAAATCAGAAAATTAATTTTACTTCTCCGTGCGGTTCATGATTTTGGCAATGAGACATTGTTCTTTGAATTTCTCCATTTAGATTTTTTGGGGGTGGCCCCGCTCGATATTTATCAACTATCAGCCCGAGCTGGTGAATATGATGAAGCCGGCAAAAGAAATAGCGTTTTTGACTGGCTTAAACAACCGGCCAAATTGGCCGAATTAAAACTCCAGACTCCAGATAAAATTATCAGCGCTTTCGAGCTCCTGTCTGACTTAAAAATCAAAGCTAAAAATTTGCCCTTGTTGAAGTTTTTCGAAGTGGCGGTCCGAGAGTCTGGTCTAATTGCCGACTTTTTGGCTGGCGCTGAGGCGTTGGATAATATTGCTAAAATCAACAGCTTTTTTGCTGAAGTCAAAAAATTAGTGGAACAAAAAAAAGAGGCCAAATTGCCTGATTTGATCGAATATCTAAAACGGCTAGAAGATCATGAGTTGAGTCTGAAACGTAGCACAGCTTCTGGTACCGCTCTGGCTGGCAAGGTGCGTCTGATGACCGCCCATCGCTCCAAAGGCCTCGAATTTGATCATGTTTATATTGCCTTTGTGGCCGATGGTCGCTGGGGTAATAAACGTCGACATGACAAGATTAAATTACCAGTGGCAATTTTTTCTGGGTCGGTCGCTGAGACTGAAGATGATAATGGCGAAGAGCGGAGATTGTTTTATGTGGCTCTAACTCGGGCCCGGAAATCTATCACTCTGACTTGGTCTCGACAACGCGCTGATGGTCGGGAGCAAGCGCCGTCAGCTTTTCTGGCCGAGCTTAACCCCGATTTGATTACGACGATTGGAACAGGGGCGATTGAAAAAGACTTAGAGCTTCATCCAGAAATATTCTTTTCGGCTCCGATCGGAGCCTCGGCTGGTCAGGCAGAGGTCAAAGCTTTTGTGTGTGAACTTTTTGCTAAGCTCGGTCTGTCAGTCACTCATCTCAATAATTATCTACGTTGTCCGTGGAATTATTTTTATACCAATCTCTTGCGCTTACCTCAGGCCCCGTCGGCGAGTCAGATGTATGGCATTGCGGTCCATAGTGCGCTAAAAGATTTTTTTGATAAATACCGTGAGGAAGATCCGGGCAAAGAATTTTTGCTAACCAAGTATGCTGATTATCTCAATCGTCAGCCGATGACAGCTGGTGACTATGAAGAATGGCGTCGACGAGGGGGCGAATACTTGGCTGGCTATTATGATTTTTGGCAGGGGCAGTGGGCACAGAGAACGATCACCGAGAAGAAAATTCGGGGAGTGGTTTTGACCGATGAGATTAAATTGAAAGGGGATATTGATAAAATTGAATTTATGGGTGAGACTCAAATTGCGGTGGTGGATTATAAAACTAGCAAGCCAAAAACTCGAGGCCAAATCGAGGGCACGATCAAAGATGGTGATGGCAATATCAAACGCCAATTAGTTTTTTACAAACTTTTACTGGATTTATACGAGCCGGAAAAATATCAGTTTGAAAAAGGGGCGGTGGAGTTTCTGCGGCCAGATGACAAGGGGCGATATGTGCGTGAGGAGTTCGGAATCGGTCAGAAGGAAGTTGACGCTCTGGTCCAAGAGATTAAACGAGTGGCCGATGAAATCATCAATCTGAAATTTTGGGATAAAAGGTGCGATGATAGTAATTGTGAGTTTTGCCGGTTGAGGGAGTTAGTAAGAAAGTAATAAGTAGTAAGTAGTATTGCAACAAAAATCAAAATATTTGTGATTTTTTCCATCCAAATAACAGTTTACCAACCTCGTTAGTCATTATTTCTAAGTCATTAAAAATTTCTTCTGAAATATAACCCAAATCTTTTGAAAGTAATATTTGATATTTTAATTCTTCCAAAGATCCTTCAGCTATATTGTAGAAATGAACTCCATCTTTAATCGTTCTTCTTTTAAATCCCTCGGCGATATTTGAAGGTATGGAAACGGCCGCTCTTCTCATCTGATTAGTTAGCGCATACTCTTCATTTTTTGGGAATTTTTTAGTTGATTCATATATTGACAGAGTAAGTTTGTGAGCTTTTTGCCAAACAATAGCTTCTTTAAAAGTTTGTATTGTCACCATGTTTTTACTACTTACTACTTACTACTTTACTACTTATTATTATCTAGTATCTTTTAAATTCCAGGCGGTCCAAATCCCGCCGAGCAAGATCAAAGCTAGAGCGGGAAAAATCCAACTCAAAGGCAAAAAAACAGTAAAAATGGTCCCAAAGACTGGGCCGATTAGATAGGCGAGGGGAATGTTGTTGCGAGAGACGGCCACAATATCGGCATTCTCACTATCTATTTTTTTAAACAAATAAGTTTCTTTCATAATCTCGGTGCCAGCGGCTCCAGTGCGAGTCAAAAATAAAATCACTGACCAGGCGATCAGACTAGTGCCACCGATTAGTGGAATGGCGGTGGTGGAGATAATCATAATAATTAAACTGGTAATCAGCATTTCTTTTTCGCCAAAATATTTGTCAGCTATCTTACCCAGTGGAGCCTCAAATAAAACAAAGGGTAGGAGCATAAAGGTAAAAATGATGCCGATGTTTTGCCACGACAGACCGACGACTTGGCGTAAATAAATCGGGCTATAGACGACCATAATGGCGTAGAAAAAATGCAGTAAAAAATCGACGACTAAAATATTTTTTATGTCGCTATCATTTTGGTTACGGCTGTTCCAAAGTCGTTTGAGGGCTTGCCAGGGGGTCGAAATTTTAAAATCCTCCTTTCTTTTTTCTTTTAAGGCAAAAATGGTCAGCAATAAAACCAGTAGGAGAGGTGGGAGAGTTAAGAAAAAGATTAAATCATAATGGCCGGGATAAAGTTCCAATAACCGACCGGCTAGGAGAGGCGAAGCCAACCAGGCTAGGTTGATGGCAGTCATATAAATCCCTCGAGTGGCGCCAGTATCAATATCGCTACTGTATTGTTCTAGCAAAACATCAAGCAGATAGCGTAAAATCATACCGGCACTGTAGAAAACCACGAAGGCAAATAAAGTGGCGTAGCCGATCGAGCTGGTGGAAAGCTGGATCGTGGCAAAAACGGCAAAGAAAGTAAAAAGAATCATTGGAGCGCGCAAGCCAAAACGGCGCAGACGGTAGGAAAGAGAAGAATAAATAATGATGGTCAGGAGGGAGCTAATGGCAAAAACCGAACCGACAGATTTGGCCCCGACGAGCGATGCCAAAAAAGATGATTCAATATAGGCGGGGAGAGCGGTAGTGATAGCTAAAATAAAACTGGCGAGATAGATGAGTTTGCGCATGCGAGCATTATAACCTGTGTTGGCTATTTTAAAAAATATTATTATTACCCATAGGGGCTCTAGCCATACCTACGATTTTCCTCTTAGTTTTTTGAAATTATTTTTGGAAACGACTGATCGGCCTAATTCTTTTTCCAATTCTTTGCGAGCGTTACCGGCTACTTTTCCACCACGATTGGCGTCAGATTTTAATTTTGGCACCCCTTTTGAATTTTCGGTCCGATGAATTTCGGTGGTGGCGCGTTCGCCCAGCATATTAAAAATCAGTTCAAAATCGTCCATATGGTCACGCAAGTTTTGTCGTTTGAGGCCTTTTAGTTTTTTGTATTCACTGGGGGTGACGCCAAAAGTGGCTTTGGAGATTTCAGCTGTTAAGATTTCATAATCTCTTTCTTCTTTAGCTCCTCTTTTTTGCCATTCATCTGTTAATTCTTCACGGATAGCAATGCCTCGCATCCTTTTTTCAATCCAGCTGTCAGAATAGCCCTTGAGCTTGTAAAGCATTCGAGTGCGTTTGGTAGCCAACTCGGGGTCTTCGATTTCTTGAACTCGTTCGTAACCGACTTTGGCCAGCCAACGCTTCAGTGGTTCGGCCTTAGGTGATGGGATAGACTGGACGATTCGAAACATACCCTCGGTATTGGCACAATTCAACATTTGTAAACCACCCGCGGTTTGGATGGAAAGGGGGGTGGCAATTTGCCCCCACCCTTTGGCCAGTTCCGGATCACGTCGTCGCATATCTTTGATATAACCATCCGGTTGAACAGAATTGGTTAGAGCTTCAACAACATCAGCAATGACAAACCACCACTCGTTATTATAGAGTGTCTTCCTAATTTCCCGACCCTTAAAAATCGCAATTCTCGTTTCAATTTTCACCTGTTCATTTTACTGTAATTTGGTCAAAACCCCAAAAAACTTATCCTCTTTCCATTTCTATACCTCGATAAGTACCGGCAGAATAATCGGGCGTTTGTGAGTTTTTTGGAAGAGGAATTTGCCGAGGTCTTCGCGGACACAGTTTTTGACATAATCGAGGTTGATGGGATGCATTTTAGCCGTCGCATCCTCGATGGTCTTCTTGGCAGTACTACGGACCGCGCGAAGCAGTTCCTGAGATTCTTTGAGATAAACGAAACCGCGAGAAATAATATCCGGTGATTTGCGGATCTTGCCATTTTTGACATCAACAATGGCGATGATGACAAACATGCCATCTTGGGCCAACATCTGGCGATCACGAATGACGACTTCCTGAACATTGTTGGTACCGAGACCATCCACCATCACCACTCGGGAACCAGCGTTTTGTTTCAAACTAGAAATTTTTTGGCCTTTGTCTGAAATCTCAATAATCATTCCGTTGTCCGGCACGATGATATTTTTTTCTGGCATACCAATATCCATCGCGACATCAGCGTGGACGCGAAGCATCGAGTGAGCGCCGTGAACGGGAATGAGATATTGAGATTTAAGCATGCGATGAATCCATTCAATCTCACCTTGATAGGAGTGGCCACTGGAATGAACATTGGCGATGCCATAGTGAATAATCTTGGCGCCCTGACGAGCGAGGTTGTCTTTGAGTTTGCGGACACTGATTTCATTGCCCGGAATGACCGAAGATGATAGTAGGACGGTGTCACCTTTTTTAATCTTGACCATTTTGTGTTCGCGTTGGGACATGCGCATCAGGGCAGCGAATTCATCACCCTGAGCCCCTGTCGCTAAGATCACGATCTGATTATCAGGGTAAAGATCAAGTTCGTTGGAATCAATCAGAGTCCCCCGTTTGACTTTTAACAAACCAAGCTCCTTGGCAATCTCAATATTGGTCTTCATTGCTCGGCCCTCGATGGCGACTTTTTTGCCGAGTTCTTCACAAGCCATGATGATATAGATCAGACGATCAAAGAGCGAAGCAAAGGTGCCGATAATCACTCGGCCTTTAACGTTGCGAATGATCTCCTTCACATTTTCCTGAACATATTTTTCCGGATAAGAAAAACCAGTTTTTTCAATGTTAGTCGAATCGGCCATTACCAAGAGATTTTTTTCTTTACCTAATTCGCCGTAAGTCTTAGCTTCAAAATCAGCTGGGACACCTTCTTGGTGTTCAATCCGAATATCACCGGTGGCGATGATGTTGCCATAAGGGGTGTCTAAAATGATACCAATAGAATCAGGAATAGTGTGGGAAGTGGCAAAAAAACGAAAACGCATCTCCCCTAATTTTAATTTTTCTCCCGGATTGACGATTTGGATATTAAGTTTGGCCAAATGAGGAAATTCTTCTTGGCGTTTTTTGATCATGACCGCGGTTAGCAGTGACGTGTAAATCGGGGGGTTGCCGATTTTATCCATGATATAGGGGATACCGCCGATGTGATCAAGGTGGCCGTGGGTGATTAAAACTCCACGAACTTTACTTTTGCGTTCCTCAACATAAGTAGTATCGGGAATAATGTAGTCAACTCCCGGCGCGTCTTCGCCCGGGAAAGCTAAACCGGCATCAATGACAATCAGATCATTGCCAATCTCAATCGCCGTCATATTTTTACCGATCTCTTCTACTCCGCCTAAAGGAATAACGCGGATAACGCCAGCGCTAATCTCGGGAATTTTTTCTTTTGGTTTGGTCGTCGCTTCATCATGATCGGTTGCCGGCCGGCGTCTTTTTTCTGTTCCTCGTCGAATCGTTGGACGGGGGCCTGGACGATTGATGGCTTGAATGGCTGGCCGAGGGGCTGGTCGATCGTGGCTGACGATCGGTCTGCGGGGTGGCAAATTGTTTTTATGTCGGACCAAGCGATTGACTGAAAAAGTCGGAGTTGGCGCATCATTGCTAGAGGCGACAAAATGTCGTTTCTCTGGCGGTCGAGCCTGATTTTTGTTGGTCGAAAAATCACGACGGGGGTGGTGGCCGGAAGGATTATTCGGATTATTCTGATTGTTTGGAATCATGATCTTGAAATATTTTTTAATAATTATTTTTTAATAATGTTTTTATTGCTAGCGAAGAAGCGCCAGATGCGATCGGTATTGGTATACCACTTATAGATAGAAGTAAAACGTTCGGCCGGATTGGTAATGGCCGGAAACTTGGCCCCCTTGATATCATTCGACAGGAGATAGAGATAGTAAGGTGAGTAGAGAAAAACCGCAGGCTGATCTTTGGCGACTTCTTTCTGAAATAGTCGATATTTAGTCAACTGAGTTTTTTCATCCACCGCTTCGCGGGCTTCTTCGAGTAGCTTATCAGCCGTGAGGCTGGTGTATTGAGCGATATTGAGACCGGGGTCGAGACGTTGAGAAGAGTGCCAGAAAGGAAAGGGGTCAGGGTGACGGCCGACAATTTCACCAAAAAGCAGAGCATCATATTTGCGGGGACGGATGAAATTTTCATTGAGGTCGCTAGCTTCAAAGATTCGGACTTCCACCTTGGCGCCGATTTTTGACCATTGATCGCGGATCATTTCGGCCACCGCTTTTAGCTCGGGAACGTCAGAAGTAAAGATTGAAAAAGATAAAGTTTCTAGTCGGGTCTCTTTTTTGCTGATACTAATTTTCTTTTGCAAAACACCATTGGTTCCTGGTTTCCAGCCGGCTTTGGCTAGTAAGGCTTTGGCGGCGATTGGGTCGTAGACGGCGTCACTGCCCTCCAGGGTAAAACCAAAAGAGCTGGGCGGAATAGCGTTATCGGCGACTTCACCGTAACCAGCCAGGACTTTGGTCACAATGGCTTTTTTGTCGGTCGCCAGGTCGAGCGCCTGACGCACTTCTTTGCTGGTAAAGACGCGATTTTGGTTTTGATTGAAAAAGATGCCGAAAATTCTGGGTAGAGGAATCTTGACAATTTTATTTTGGTTAAAACTTTTGGCTTTTTCCGGTGAAATAGCGCCAAAGCTGTCTATTTTTCCCAATGAATAATCGGCCAACAATTCGTCAGTATTGGAATAGGAATGAATATCGACGGCTTTGAGGTGAGGTTCGCCCAGAGCAAAATCAGCAAAAGCGGTCAGATTGTAAGTTTGGATCACACCGAGGCTATCTTTTTTGGTGCTGTTAAATTGAAATGGGCCGGAACCGACTGGCTCCACATTGAGTTTATTGAGGGAAAAAGATTCCACTGCCACTTTAGACCAGAGATGTTCCGGTAAAATTCCCATGGTGGTATTTTCTAGGAAATAAGAATAAGGACGTTTGAGGACAAATTCGATTTCTCGTGGGTTAATCTTTTTTACTTCCACCCCATCCCAGTCCGCTCGCTTTGGACTTTTGATTTGGGGATCGGTAGCCCGTTTGATGGTGAAAACAACGTCATCAGCGGTGATCGTCTGACCGTCGTGCCAATAAATTTTATCTTTTAATTTAAAACGATAAACCAAACCATCTTTAGAGACAGAATAACTCTCGGCTAAATCGGGAATGAGTTTACCATCGGTCCCGACGCGCATCAGACCGGAATAGATCAACATCACCAAATCTCGATCAGTATCAGAGATGGCCAAGAGTGGATTGATAAAACGCGGTGAACCGATCACCCCCTCGGTCAAACTACCACCAGGGATTGCCACTGTGACGACGATTGAATGATTGAGTCGCCAAAATAGTAGAGAACTGCTGATGACAAAAAGAATGGCCACACCACTTAAAATCATTCGGCTACGCGGGTTAAAAGAAATAAGGGCCGTCCGGATTTCCAGTTTATTGGGCAGGTCTAGAAAATTATACAGTTTGATTAAACTATTTTTAACCCAATAAAGGGCGAGAGTTAATTTTTCGATCACGATAGAATTAATTTGGCTTCCTATCCAGCAGACTCTGTTATTAGTAATTTAGGCCAGGAAGGCTGAAAAAACAGCTGGCTAAATTTACTGAAAGAGTGCGAGAATAGTCGAAGCAACGAATAAAATAGCGAGAATAATAGTAACAATGAAAAGATTTTTTTCCATGCCACGTTTGGTCGAGAAGGGATTGGCATTGCTGGAACCACCAAAAGCGGTACCGAGACCGGCGTCACTTTGTTGAACCAAAATAGCGCCCACCAACAGGATGGAGAGGACAATTTGGATATATGGTAGGAGAACACTAAGCTGCTGCATTTGAAGGCATTATAGCACAACCGGAAGTGGATGCAATATAATGGAATAAGCAAAGCGAAATTTGTCAAAAAAACTTTCTTAATTTCAAAATGGTTGGGCTTGGGTCTGGGTTTTGAAATTAAGAAAGTTTTTGAACAAATTTATTCCATGGGGCCAGGGAAATCCGTACCATAAAAGTAACTTGCCTCAACCAGTTTTTAATCCTAATTTGTGTGCTATAATAAGAGTCGAAATTAGTAATTTTAGAACAACAAAAATTATGTCTATTTTAATGATTATTTTGATCGTGGTGGTGGCGGGAGTCATACTCTTCCCCATCGTCATCTACAACCGCTTGGTGGTGATAAAAAATCGGGTCAAGGAGGCTTGGGCCGATATCGATGTTCAGCTCAAGCGTCGCTATGACTTGATCCCCAATCTAGTGGAGACAGTCAAAGGCTATGCCTCTCATGAAAGTGCTGTCTTTGAAAAGGTGACCGAAGCTCGGGCCAAGGCTTTGTCGGCTCAGGGTCCAGTGGCCAAAGGCCAAGCGGAGAATATGTTGACCGAGGCTTTGAAAAGCGTTTTTGCTGTCGCTGAAGCTTATCCCCAGCTCCGTGCTGTTGAGAGTTTTACCAAATTGCAGGACGAACTGGCTGATACCGAAAATAAAATCCAAGCCGCTCGTCGTTTTTACAACGGCAATGTTCGCGATATCAACACCGCTATTCAAACTTTTCCCGCCAATCTGGTGGCCAACATGTTTGGTTTTACCACCGAAGCTTTTTTCCAATTGGAAGAGGGTAGTGTGGCCAAGGAGCCAGTAGCAGTTAAATTTTAGCCAATTAATTAAACTTTATGAAAAAACTTTTTGGTCTGCTTTTGCTCCTACTCCTACCCCTGTCTTTTATAAATGCCGCTTCAGTTTTTTCTAATCCTAGTAGTGGACTCTTTGGTGATATTTGGGTTAATGGCACCAATGAAAATATTACCTGGACCTATTCGTCCACCTACGGATCCTCGGCGAAACTTCTTCTCTTTCGCAATACTGGTGGTGGTAATGTCTTAATCAAAACCTTTAGCTCTGTCACCAATACTAGCGCTAGTCATAGTTATAACTGGACGGTGGATGCTCCCGCTGGCTCTGGTTACAAGTTGGCGATTTGTCCCACCATGGCCCAGGCTCCTGATTACAGGGACTGTGGCTATAGTGGCAACTTAACTATCAAAGGTGCTCCGACCGAGACCCCCACTTCCACCATTACCCCGACTTTAACCGTTAGCCCCTCGACGATTCAACCGGGTGGTTCGGCGACTTTAAACTGGAATTGTTCCCCTGCTGAGAAGTGCTACTGTCTAGGCTCTTTAATTGGCGGTACTGGGCAATTAGCTTCGGTTGGCACTAAATCTGTTTTTTCCACTCAAACCACCACCTACACCCTCCAATGCCGAGACAAAACTATCACCAACGCTAGTTATGTTTCTGAAACCGCTACCCTCACCGTTAGTTCAGACCCCATCACCCCTAGTGTCAAAATTGTTCTGAAAGCTAACGATGTGGATCAAGATATTACGATCAAGGCGGGGACAGCTGTCAAACTAAGTTGGCAAAAAGAAAGAGTGGGGTCAAATAATACTTACTTTACTTCTTGTCGCATTGACAGCCAACCAAGGGATCCCTCTTGGGATAGTCCTCAAGAAGGGGCGATTGGGTATAGGCTAGTTTCTCCAGCTACCACCACTAATTATTCAATCATCTGCTGGGACTCGGCCGAAACAAACTATACCGATAATTTAAAAGTGACGGTGGAGAACCCCGTGATCGAAATTCCTCCGCCAGTGATTATTGCTACTTCAAAAGATATCGATAAAGACGGGATCTTGGACAAGGATGACAAATGTCCCAATACTACCAGCGGTGCAAAAG
>Ga0209210_1002159_pt1 | contig 14774 bp, 7 predicted proteins | sample RifGroA1_FD_183991 | JGI IMG/M metagenome (GOLD analysis project Ga0209210, IMG submission 183991) | Contaminated groundwater microbial communities from Rifle, Colorado, USA - Rifle Groundwater A1 (SPAdes) (version 2) | ecosystem: Environmental > Aquatic > Deep subsurface > Groundwater >...
TCTTTATTAATCGTTTTTTCTATGTCTGTTATATGCAACTTATAAAAAGTTTTATCGGCCGCCGCGCAGTCTTCGCTATTGCAACAGGTTTTATAATTACCGGCGGTCTTTTTGTTTCCGCGCCGCTCGCGCACGCGGCACCGACGCCTACGACACTCACCATTGTGTCTCCAAACGGCGGAGAAATTTGGAGCGGCACACACAGCATCACATGGACCTCTACAGACGGGGTTTCGGGAGATGAGGTAACTTTGGCGTGGTCAACAGACAACTTTGTTTCCACCTCGAACCTTATCGCAGAAAACATTCCATACGGTTTGGGAACCTACTCGTGGGATACAAACACAGTCGCTGGCGGAACCAATTACCGCGTACGCGTGGTTGCCGAGAGCAACCCATCGGTATTTGACAGTTCCAACGCAAATTTTACGGTTGATAATACCGCTCCTACAATCTCCGGCGTATCTATCCCGGACGCCGCGATGAATATAGGAGACACGGTAACGGCAACTATCACCGTCGGCAATGACGCGGGTGTTACCTACACGCTTGTAAGCGGTGCTATCGACGGTTTTACTTTGGGGAGTCTTATCCGCACTAGTGCCACGACCTACACGGCAACCTTTACGGTCACCGGCCCTGGAATGGATATCGCCGCCGGCGATGATATACCGGTAACCAACCTTGTACTTGCAGACACCGCTGTGGCACCGAATCAAAGCGCGGCGTTTAACGGGTCAGTTTCGCCGGCAGGCGCCGCAGACTCAATCGACGCCAACGTACCGGTACTCTCCTCGGTAACCATCGCTTCAAACAACGCAAGCACGACCTGGGCGAAGACAGATGATATTGTCACCGTTTCTTTCACAGCAAACGAGGCGCTGGGAGGAACACCGGTTGTCACAATCAGAGGAGGCGCCGCCAGTGTTACCGGCTCCGGTACAACATGGACTGCCACACGGACCATGCTCGTTACAGATACGGAAGGAGTAGTCCCATTCACGATTGACTTCTCCGACGTTGCAACAAATGCCGGCACGCAAGTAACTGCTCTCACTTCGGGCTCGGACGTTGTATTCGACAGAACCGCTCCGGCCACTCCGAGCATCACCTCCATCGCAGGAGACAATCTCATTAACAATGCGGAACAAACAGATGTTCATGTCGTTGGTACCGCGGAAGCAAACTCAACAGTGAGCGTTACTCTCACGGGCGGAGCGAGCGTCGGGCCGATTACAGGAAGCGCAAGCGGAGCAGGTGCATTCGACATCACTCTTGATACGACCGCACTCACCGACGGCGCAGTTACACCTTCTGTCACGGCAACCGACGCGGCGGGGAACACCAGCACGGCCGACACAGCGCCGACCGCGACCAAGGATGTTGTTGCAGCTATTACCTCTATCACTTCCAACGCCACAGGCGCGGGTGTACTGAAAATCGGCAACACGATAACCTTTACCATGACTCCGTCGACGACCGAAGACGGCGCGGCGGTAAGCGGCTCCTACAACGGTCAACCACTTTCGTGGTCAACGGCTGACAGCGGCGTTACCTACACGGCGACATACACAGTAACGTCGGGCAATAATGACCAGACGACAGCGTTACAAATCTCTGGTGTCACATACACAGATGTTGCTGGTAACACGAGCGCTTCCGCAAGCGGCACCGATATTGTTAAAACCATCGACGCCAACGTACCAACCCTTACCTCGGTCACTATCTCCTCCAACAACGCAAACCCAATCTGGGCGAAGACGGGCGATATTGTCACCGTTTCCTTTACTGCCAACGAAGCGCTCGCCGAAGGTGACGATGAGCCGGTAGTGTCAATTGCCGGACATGCGGTTTTGCCAGTGAACGTGAGCGGTTCAGGCACGACATGGACGGCCGCTTACATCATGTTAAGCGGCGAGGCGGAAGGCATCGTGCCGTTCACTATTGATTTCAAAGATGTTGCCACGAACGCGGGAACGCAAGTAACTGCTCTCACTTCGGGCCCGAGTGTGACGTACGACGAGACAGCTCCGGCCACTCCGAGCATCACCTCCATCGCAGGAGACAATCTCATTAACAATGCGGAAAAAGCCGCAGTGCATGTAGTCGGAACGGCGGAGACAAACTCGACCGTCAGTGTCACGCTTACCGACACAGCCTCTGCTTTCGTTACCATTATCGGTTCTGCAGATGGAACAGGTGCGTACGACATTACGTTAGACACCACTGCGCTTCTTGATGGAGTCATCACACCGGCGGTCAACGCGACCGACGCGGCGGGGAACACCGGTTCTAATGTATCAACACCAACCGCGACCAAGGATGTGCTCGCGCCGACTGTTTCCTCCATCACGACAAAAGACTCCAATACAAACGGGACTGTTGATAAAGCGACTATCGTCTTCAGCGAGGCAGTCAAAGACTCCACTTTCGGTACTGGGACCGATTTCAGCATCGGAGGTTCTGCAGGCACAGGTTTCTCAACGGGAAGCGCTGACGATAATACAGTAGATATCACTCACGCCGGAGTCGCCAGCACCACAAAACATATTGTCGCGTACACGCCGGGCACGGCGACTGACCTCGCTGGCAACCCACTCGCGGGCTTTTCTCAGCTCAGCACCACCGACGAAGCAAAGCCAGTCTTGCTCTCCGCACGAACGGTAGATACGACGCATATATCACTGCTTTTCAGCGAGGACCTAAACGGTTCGACGGTCAACGATTTGGGTGGTGAGTTTGCGGTCGCAGGCTACGACGTCTCCGCCGCAAGCGAGACTTCGGACGGCATGATAACGCTTACCGTTGCCACGATGCCGACGGACGCAGTCCCGGACGTGACGTACACCCAAGTGGAAGCCCTTGACGACCTCAACAGCAATACAGCCGTAACGCCGAAGATGGTATCGGCAGTAGACGGCGTCGCACCGGTTCTTACGGTCATCCACATTGCTACGAGCAATGCTAACGCGCTCTACGCCAAGACAGGGGATACGGTAACGATTACCTTTACTTCCAGCGAGACAATCGGCACACCAACGGTACTGATTAATGGTATAGCGGCAACGGTTGACGATCTGCCAACCAACGACTGGGCAGCACACCGCGTTATGACCGCTACCGACACAGAAGGTCCTGTCACATTCTCGATTGTGTACGCGGACATTGCCGTACCGGCGACAAACGCGGGTGTTACAGAAACAGCTGTCGATGACGCCTCTTCGGTACTCTTCGACCGCACCAATCCGTCGATTGATGATATGGGTGGCGATAAGGAGGTTAATGCAACAGTTGCTCAAGACGCGACCGTAACTGATCCGGTTCCGGCTTCGGGTGTGAACACTTACACGTGGACGAACCAGACCCCGGGAGTGGGCATAATCACGTTCTCAAATCCGAGCGGCACTGGCACAGGCGTTGATACCAACATCTCAGCCGACACTGACGGTACGTACACACTACGTCTCACGGTCACCGACAACGCCGGCAACAGCGCGTTCGATGAAATAACGTTCATCTGGGATACGACCATGCCAGAACTCCTCACCTCTTCACCGATTGACGGTACGACGGGCATCTCCATTTCGGCCGGAACTGCAACGGTGACGTTTGACGAAAGCATCGTCTTAATCGATGCCGCGAAAGTCCTGTTGGTGAATAACTCGACTAGCGCATCGTACAAGGGTGCGGTCGCGGTCTCGGGCCTCAGCCCTGCGGTGCTCACCATCGCCTACTCCGGTCTTGAGTACGGCACAGTCTACCGAATTAATGTGAAATCGGGCGCGGTGCGTGACGTTGCTGGTAATGTGGTCACACAAAGCCAAGACCCAATTTACTTCACCACTATCATCGATACTCTGGTGCCAGTAGTCAACTCGCTCAGCGCGGGAACGATTACAACGACAGGAGCCATTCTCTCAGTCACGACGGATGAAGCCGCAAACTGTAGCTACGCGACGACCGACTCTGCGTACGCGGGCATGACCGCATTCACTACGACCGGTGGCACTTCGCACACCGCTACTATTACCGGTCTCACACCTTCGACGGGATATGACTTCTATGTACGTTGCCAAGATACAACTGCCCAGCTCAACACGATGACGACCTCGGCGCATGTGTCGTTTACCACGCTTACGCCTGATACAGCCGCTCCGGTTATCACGAACATTCAGGCAAGTGGTATCACAACGACCGGCGCAATAATTACTTGGACGACCGACGAGTCGGCTGGCGGAACAGTCGAATACGGACTCACTTCTTCGTACGGCTCTTCGCAGGCGCAAACAGGTGGTGCTGGCACGAGCCACACCGCAACACTCTCGGGTCTTACACCCGGCTCGACGTACCACTTCCGCGTCATCTCGACTGACGGCTCGTCTAACACCGGTACTTCGGGCGACAACACCTTCGATACGACGGTCGTCGCTGATTCAACGACCCCACCGGTCCCTTCGATAACGACAGGCACCGCGACGGTAAATTCTGATTCGTACACCATCTCCGGCACCGCAGGCGCTGACACACCGTCCCCGACCGTCCGCACCGTTTCCGTCTACAACGGCGCAACGCTCGCAGGCACAGCGGTCGTCCCAATCGGACAAACAGGCTGGAGCGTATCGGTCACGTTGACTCAAAACGCGACGAGCACGTTTACCGCAATCTCGGCCGATGCATCGGGCAATGTAAGCGCCGCGAGCGCGTCGGTAGATATCGGCGACAACGAAAATGTCGGTGCTGATGTAACTGCCCCAGACGTACCAGCAATCACAACGGGCACTGACGCGGTAGATGCCGACACCTACGAGATAGCAGGCACTATGGCAAACGACGGAGGAGTGCGCACCATCTCAGTATTCGAGAGCGGCTTCGTCGTCGGCACGGTAGTACTTCCTGCGGGACAGACCACGTGGTCGGTGACAGTAACGCTCTTGCAGGATGTTGTGAATGTCTTTACTGCAAAGGCAACGGATGAAGCGGGCAACACGAGTGCCGCAAGCGCATCCCTCACTATCACGGAAGCAACGGTTGTTGACGGAACCCCGCCAGTTATCACGCTTTTGGGCATTAATCCTCAAACGCTGACGGTTGGAGACACCTACACAGAGCTTGGCGCAACGGCATCGGATGATGTTGACGGTGACATATCCGGAAGCATTACCATTGACAGTTCCGCTGTAAATATGGCGGTAGCAGGCACATACGTCGTTACCTATAACGTCTCGGATGCAGAGGGTAACGATGCTACGGAAGAAACTCGTACAGTAGTAGTAGAAGCGGCATTTGACGACACGGCGTCGCTTGCGGTGACTGGCATCGATGCGGTGGATACGTTCGCGGATGATACCGACAGCTTTACCGATGGCTGGAGTTGGACATTCCATATCACCGTACCGACGGATGAGACGGAGTTCGCGATGAAATTCACAGACTTCACGAGCGGTGCCAACATCATCCTCGCTGCGGGCAATATCCGTTACTACAGTGCGCAGTCTACCGAAGCGGACACGACAGGAGAGGTGGTGACCATCGCCGGAGCCAACACATATCCGGGAAACATAACACTCGATGGCGACGCAGACGCAAGCACCGCAGGCAGACAAATTGAAGTCATGGTCGAAATGAAAGTCCCGGTCGGAAGCGCGGGAGGCTCGTACTCGGCGCAATACGGCGTAAGCTCGGATACCATCTAATTCTCCCAGATACATCCGTATGAAAAAATATCTACTCACTACACTCCTCTCGTTTGCCTTGGCGGTCCCTGTTTACGCCTCTGAAGTGACAGGCACACTCTCGACAGGCATCTCGACCGGGATCGAAGGTACTGTGGCGCAAACGCCCGTGGCTTCACCTGTCGCTGGCACATACACATCGAATCAATCGGTAACGCTTACCTCGACTGGTGCAGACTTAATTCGCTACACGACAAACGACTCTACTCCATCGTGTACGGTAGGTACGACGTACACCGGCGCCATCGCGGTCGGCTCGTCATTGACAATTCGCGCTGTCGGATGCTACAACAGCACGGCCTCGCAAGTTGGCACGTTCGCGTACGGCATAAACGTCCCACCAGCTCCTTCCGGCGGAGGCGGCGGTGGCGGCGGTGGCGGGGGAGGACCTTTACCAGCGTCTACTCCCGCAACAGGGAATGGCGATCTCAACAGCGATGGTTTGGTGAACCTTACTGACTTCAACGCGCTTATCGTTGCGTGGGGCTTAACCGGTTCGAACTTGACCGCAGACCTCAACCACGACGGCGTCGTAGATCTCTCGGACTTCAACCTCTTAATCGTTAACTGGACAGGATGATGTATATGCGAACAATTATTTTCACCCTCACTTCTCTCTTGGTTTTTGCGGCGGTACCCGCGTATGCGGCGACCATATCACTCGCCCCAACAACGGTCTCGGTAACGAAGGGTCAAACATTCACCGTCGCGGTCAATGTCGACGGAGCGGGAACAAAAATCTATACAGTAAAAACAAGTGTGTCGTATCCGGCGGCTCTCCTAGAGGCAACAGGATTTGTAATTGATCCATCGTGGCCGCTTACACCCCCGGGTAATGTGATAGACAACGTGAACGGAAAACTTGTGGAAATGGCAGGCTTTGTTGGCGGCTTTACGAACGTAAAAAAGTTTGGAACCGCTACATTTAGGGCAAAAGAGAGTGGCTCCGCAACGATTCAGGTAAACTCTGATTCGGCGGCATATGATTCACAAAGCAAAAACACTCTTGCGGGTACGCAGGGCAGTGCGGTGGTCACTATTGCCGCCAAGGCGGCAATTCCCACGCCAACGCCGGCCCCTGCTCCTGCTCCAAAACCTAAAACCACCGCCAAGCCTGCGGTAACCGGCTCTGTTGTCGCTACCACAGCAAGCACCACAGCGGCTACGACCACGGTATCAACAAGCACCGATATTGCCGCTACAGCGGGCGCCGGCATAGGCTTCTCGCCATGGCTTCTGGGCGGACTGGTCGCCATAATTGTGGCGGGCATAGGCTCCTGGTTTATCTATCGCCGCCAAACCGGCCTCTAAAAACTTAGCACATAAAATGTGCGATAATACGGGGGATGAAAGGTTTTTGGCAGTGGATTAAAAATCATTTTGTTCCCTCCCACCACAACGCGTACCGGCCGCATATACTGCGTCGCCGGTCGCTGGTGTTTCTGCTCGCTCTGGCGTTGGTAGCCGAGGGCCTGCTGGTCGCAAACCTCATAGCGCGGCAGTCCGGCCACGACTTTTTGGCGGCGGTTATACAAAGCGAGATTATCTTGCTTACCAACGCGGAGCGCGCGCAAAATAATGTTTCGCAATTAAAGGAGAACGCTCTGCTCGACCGGTCGGCACAGGCCAAGGCAGACGACATGGCGCGCCTCGGCTACTTTGCCCACGTCGGGCCAGACGGCAAAGAACCGTGGGCGTGGATAGACGCGGCCGGCTACAACTACCAATATGCGGGGGAGAACTTGGCCGTACGGTTTGTTGATTCCAAAGACGTAGTGTCCGGATGGATGGCGTCGCCGACGCATCGCGCCAACATAATCAAACCGGTGTACACCGATGTCGGTGTCGGTATTGCGCAAGGTCTTTATAAAGGCCAGCCGGCGACGTTTGTAGTGCAGTATTTTGCTGCGCCCTCCATATCCTTGGCGAAGGAGGGGCAAACGGCGGCCGCGGCCGCTCCAAGCACAACCACTGTCGCGGCGAGTGTGCAACCGCCGGTGCAGGTATTGGGAGTTGAGACCGTTACTCAAACGCAGTCTCTCAGCAACTCTGTTTCGCGGCAGATAGGCAGGGTGCTCAGCGAGCCGCGCGTTACCACCACGTGGGTTTTGGGCGGCATCATAACACTGCTCATGTTGGCGCTTATGTTTGCGTTCTTCCATCACCTGCAAATCCAGGCGCACGACCTGCTGGTGCCGAGCGCTATGGTGGTGGTAGTGGCGGTTACGCTGCTTGTTATCAACAGTAGCGCGCTCCCGAACGTTATCCACGACACGCAAGCCGCGAGCGTTGCAAATGCTATACTGTTTCCATGAGTAAACAATTAACAACCGGTATAGCGGTCGCCGCGGCGCTCGCGGTAGTGGGGCTTTTCTTTATATATGGCGTGTCAGATACTAATTTTATGAACACCGCGTCGCCGGCGGCAAGCACCGGGCTTATCATGCAAGACGAGGTGGTCGGCGCCGGCGCCGAAGCAACCGCTGGTTCCGTGGTAAGCGTGCAGTACACCGGCAAGCTCGACAACGGGACCGTGTTTGACACCTCCGTCGGCAAAGCGCCGATAGAGTTCCAGCTCGGGCAAGGGTATGTGATACCGGGATGGGAGCAGGGCATCTTGGGGATGAAGGTCGGCGGCAAGCGATTGCTTATTATCCCGCCGGGCATGGCGTACGGCGCGCAGGCCAACGGGCCTATACCGGCAAACTCTACGTTGATTTTTGAGGTAGAGTTGGTGGGTGTCAGATAATACGTTCAAAATAGAAAAAGAAATGCCCGGCTCCCTCGCGAGAGCCGGCATTTTGTCTACGCCGCACGGCGATATACAAACACCCGCGTTCGTTGCCGTAGGCACCAAGGCGGATGTTAAGGGGATTAAGGCGTCGGAGTTTGACGCGCTCGGGATACAGACAATCATCGCCAACACGTATCACTTGTACCTCTCGCCAGGACCGGAGTTGATAGAAAAAGCCGGCGGCATTCATAAGTTTATGGGCTTTGACGGCCCGATTATGACCGACTCGGGCGGGTTCCAAGTATTTTCGCTCGGAGAAGGGTTTGGCAAAAAAGTTTCGAAGGTCAGCGGGCCGGAACAAAAAGCTCCCGCAAAAGGGAGAGATGAACACGACCCCAACTCCCTTTTGCAGGACTTTGTTGTTCCGGCCTCAGCTCCGGCTGTGTACGACGAAGAGTTGGCGACGAGCCACGGCAAGCTCGCCATCGTCGACGAAGAGGGCGTCTCGTTTACCTCGCATGTCGACGGCACGTTCCACCGCTTTACGCCGGAGCGTTCGATAGAAATCCAGCACGGGCTCGGCGCCGACATTATTTTTGCCTTCGACGAGTGCACCAGCCCCGCGGCAGATTATGAGTATCAAAAAGAGGCGATGGGCCGGACGCATCGTTGGGCCGACCGGAGTCTCAAGGCGCACCGGCAAAATATCAAAAAAAACGCCGAGCAGGCGATATACGGGATAGTGCAGGGCGGGCGGTATGCCGACCTGCGCATCGAGAGCGCCAGATATCTGGCGAACATGGACTTTGACGGTTACGGTATCGGCGGCTCGTTCAGCAAGGACGACATCCTCGGTATTTTGGACAAGGTCAACACGGAACTGCCAAAGGAAAAGCCGCGGCACCTGCTCGGCATCGGCGAGCCGGAAGATATGTTTATTGGCGTAGAGGCCGGCATCGACACGTTTGATTGCGTGCTCCCGACCCGCAACGGCCGGAATGGGGGTGTGTACACCCATTCCGGCAAAATCCAAATTCCAAGTTCCAAATATCAAACAGACTTCGAGCCGCTTGATGAGTACTGCGAGTGTCCCGTTTGTGTCTGTGATATTAGCGGCAAGCCGTGGCACACCCGCGCGTACGTACACCACCTCTTCCGCACGCACGAGATGCTCGGGCAAATACTTGCGAGCATGCACAATATGTACTTCCTGACCAATCTGGTCGCCAAAATCCGCCAGTCTTTATTGGACGGGAATTTTGCGGAGTTTCGTGATACATTTCTTGCTTCGTATGGCAAAGTTTAAGCTCAAAACTACGCACCGGCCGGCGGGGGACCAGCCCGCGGCTATTGCCGCTTTAGTTGCCGGGCTCAAAAAAGGGAAACAGCATCAGACCCTGCTCGGCGTGACCGGCTCGGGCAAGACCTTTACCGTCGCCAATGTTATCGAGGCGGTACAGCGGCCGACGCTGGTTATCGCGCACAACAAAACGCTTGCCGCTCAGCTGGCGCAGGAGTACCGCGACTTCTTTCCCGATGCGGCAGTGCACTACTTTGTTTCCTACTACGACTACTACCAGCCGGAGGCGTACATGGCACACTCCGACACGTATATCGAAAAGGAAGCGCAGATTAACGAGGAGATAGAGCGCCTGCGCCACGCGTCGACGCAAGCTCTGCTGACGCGCAAAGACGTGATAGTGGTTGCGTCGGTGTCGTGCATTTACGGCTTGGGGAGCCCGGAGGAGTACCGCAAAGTGCATTTGGAGTTGCGCGCCGGTGTAAAGAAAAACCGCGCCGAGCTTATCCGCGAGCTCATTGGCGTATATTTTGAGCGCACCAACGCCGACCTTACGCCGGGCACCTTCCGCGCGCTGGGCAACAGCGTGGAGATTATGCCGACCGGCGAGCGCGTGCTCTACCGTGTTGAGTTCGCCCATTCGACAGGCTCAGGGCAAGACGGAGAGGTCATCGGCAAACTGCGGATTATCGATGCCATAACGCGCGCGGAAAAGAAGTCCGCCGAGTCGGTATTTTTGTTCCCTGCCAAGCATTACGTTACCCCCGAGCATGAGCGCGCACGCGCAATAGCCGACATTCGCGCCGAGCTCAAAGCGCAGCTGGCCAAGTTTGAAAAGCGCAGCAAACTCTTGGAGGCCGAGCGCCTCAAGCGCCGCACCAACTACGACCTCGCGATGATACGCGAGGTAGGCTACTGCAACGGGATAGAAAACTATTCCCGACATTTCGACGGACGCAAAGCCGGCGAGCCGCCGTTCTCATTGCTCGACTACTTTCCTAAAGATTTTCTTACCGTCATCGACGAGTCGCATGTTACCGTGCCGCAGATAGGCGGCATGTACGCAGGCGACCGCTCGCGCAAAGAGACTCTCATCGAGTTCGGCTTCCGCCTGCCGTCGGCGCTCGACAACCGCCCTCTGCAGTTTGAGGAATTTGAAAAGCATGTAGGGCAGGTTATTTACACCTCGGCGACGCCGGCGCTGTACGAAAAAGAAAAGAGCGGCAAAAAAAATATTGTGGAACAAATTGTCCGCCCGACCGGACTTTTGGACCCGGTTATAGACATCCGCCCAGTGACTGGAGGAAGTCGGACTTCCCCATTTTTTGGGGAAGTCCGACTTCCCCAGACTCAAAAGGGTCAGGTGCAGGACGTGATAGAAGAAGTGGCCAAGGTGGTTAAGCGCGGCAATCGCGTGCTTATTACGACGCTTACCAAAAAGATGGCCGAGGACCTTAACGATTATTTAAAAGAGCGCAAGATTAAATCGACCTACCTGCACAGCGATGTCGAGACGCTGGAGCGTATCGAGATACTCACCAGCCTGCGCAAAGGGGAGTACGACGTGTTGGTGGGCGTCAACCTCTTGCGCGAGGGCTTAGACCTGCCGGAGGTGGAGCTGGTCGCGATACTCGACGCCGATAAAGAAGGATTTTTGCGCTCGGAGGTGTCGCTGATACAAACCATAGGTCGCGCCGCGCGGAACTCCGCCGGCAGGGTTATTTTGTACGCCGACCAAGAAACGCCGTCGCTTATAAAAGCGGTTGGCGAAACGCGCCGCCGGCGCGCCGCGCAGGAGGCCTACAACAAAAAGCACGGCATCACGCCGACGACCATCATAAAGAAAATCAAAGACATTACCGAGGAGCTACGCTCCGAGCACTCCAAGGCGATAGTAAGCATGCTCGAAATAGACAAAGAATTGTATAAGAAAAATCCCCGCCAGTTTATAGCGCAAAAAAAGAACGAAATGGCCGAGGCGGTCAAAGAGCTCGACTTTGAGTCCGCCTCCCTCATCCGCGACGAGCTTTTGGTCCTGACCGGCGGAGCCTCCAAAAAACCCTCAAAAAAGGCCAAGAAATAAGGGTAATTTAGGGTACCCACGAAAGGGCTTGACAAAAGTCTTTAATGGGTATATACTGTCCTTTAGTACAAGGAGCGGGTCTTAAACACCGCCAACCTTGAAGGGTTAATCACCCTTTAGTTCTTCAGATAGGCTGGTTCCATGGAAGTGATTCAGGAGGATGGAATCCGGACTGATCATCCAAAGCCTTTGAGAGGGAAGTTCCTCACTTCCAACTGGTTTTTCTTAGCAGACAGTCTGCAGTTGTCGGCGAGAGGGTCTCGTAAGACAAACGTACCGAGACCGGAAAAACCAGCACTCTTTCGTTAAGATGGCGCTATGAGAGCGACATCTCAGCCCCGCAGCCCCCTACGACCGTAGGTGTGGCGCGGGGCTTAGTTATTGCCTAGCAACTCCGGAAGTTCCGGAGCTTTTTCTTTTATGGACTCATTCGCACGAATGGTACAATAGAGGCATGTCAGTGGGTCAAAAAGATAAAGAATTGGAGAGAGTGCTTAAGGCTCTAGCTAACCGCCGGAGACTGGCAATTCTCCGGTTTATTGCAAAAGAAAAGCAGGTGAACGTCGGCGGGATGGCGGAGGAATTAAGGTTGTCTTTTAAATCAACCTCCAAACATCTTGCGGTCCTTGTTGCGGCGGGCGTGTTGGAAAAAGAACAACATTCTTCACAGATGTTTTTCTCTCTGTCACCAACAATGCATCGTCTCGCCGGCAAAACCATATCGCATTTGTAACAAAGTTGTTATTGTCTCATTCGCACGAATGGGTAAATATAACATGAGGAGTAACCGGCTTTTTCTTTTTCTGCCATACAATGCTACACTGGGAACACATAGCTCACCCCTCGGAATATTCGAGGGGCCGTTATCGTTGCATATGGAAGAGTATATCCACATAAAGGGTGCAAAAACCCATAACCTAAAGAATATCGACCTCAAAATCCCCAGAAACAAAATGGTGGTTTTTACCGGTTTATCCGGTTCGGGCAAGAGCTCGCTCGCGTTTGATACTATTTTTGCCGAAGGCCAGCGGCGTTATATCGAGTCGCTCTCCGCGTACGCGCGGCAGTTCCTCCGCCAGATGCAAAAGCCAGATGTGGAGGAGATTACCGGCCTTTCTCCTGCAATTTCTATCGACCAAAAAAGCCGCTCCAACAATCCGCGCTCGACCGTGGCGACTATTACAGAAATTTATGACTATCTGCGCATCCTGTATGCGCGCGTCGGCAAGCCGCATTGTTTGGTTTGCAATCGGGAGATACGCAAGCACAGCAATCAGGAAATAATCGAGCTCGTGCGCAAGATGATGAAGGGAGTTGTGCGCATATACGCGCCGGTGGTTATTGGACGCAAGGGGGAATACTATCAATTGTTGTACGATTATCTCAACAAAGGCTTTGAGCGCGCCCGGATAGACGGCAAGGACCTCTCGCTGCGCGAGCGTATTGACTTGGCCCGGCACAAGAAGCATGACATTGAGATGTTGGTCGACGAAGTCTCCGCCGGCGACTCCGAGCGCCTCGCCGAGGCGGTGGAGCGCGCACTGCAGGAGGCGGACGGGTTGGTCCGCGTGGAAAATGGAACCGAGTCGCACCTTATTTCCAGCAAGTTTATGTGCGCGTACGACGGATTTTCCTTCCCCGAGGTGGAACCGCGCCTGTTTTCCTTTAACTCCCCCTACGGCGCGTGTCCGGCGTGCAACGGGCTCGGCACCAAGCACTTTTGGACCGACGAGCCGTGCCCGGTGTGCAAGGGCACGCGATTAAGGCCGGAATCTTTGAATGTCTTTCTTGGAGAAAAAATAAATATCGTAAACGTCACAAATCTATCAATTCAAGACGCGTTCGAATTTTTTGACACTCTCGAGCTTTCTAAAAAAGACCATGAGATTTCGAAGACCGTTATTAAAGAGATTACGGCGCGGCTGCGGTTTATGCTCGACGTGGGGCTCGACTACCTGACGCTCGATCGCCGCGCCAACACGCTCTCCGGCGGCGAGGCGCAGCGCATCCGCCTTGCCTCGCAGTTGGGGAGCGGCTTGGTGGGCGCTTTGTATGTGCTCGACGAGCCGACCATAGGCCTGCACCAGCGCGACAACGAGCGGCTCATCAAAACCCTGCTTAACCTGCGCGACTTGGGCAACACCATCATCGTGGTCGAGCACGATGAGGATACCATCTACTCGGGCGACTATTTGGTGGACATCGGGCCGGGCGCCGGCGTACATGGCGGAGAAGTGGTCGCCGAGGGCTGGCTCGACAAACTGCTCACGGCTAAAAAGAACGACAGCAACTCGGTGACGCTCGCGTACCTGCGCGGGGAAAAGGCTATTAGCGTCCCGGAAGAGCGCCGCGAGAAGGACAAAGGATCACTGCGGATAAAAGGCGGCACAGCTTTTAATATAAAAAATTTGGACGTCGAAGTGCCGCTCGGGCGCATGGTCGCGGTGACCGGCGTGTCGGGCTCGGGCAAATCCACTTTTTTGTACGAACTGTTGTACGAAAACTTGCGCGCGCGCTTCGACAAGAAGTACCGCTCCAACAAAACACACAACGCTGCCAAGTTTGAAGGCACCGAACATTTGAACCGCGCCATACTCATCGACCAGTCGCCGATAGGCCGCACGCCGCGCTCCAACCCGGCCACCTACACGGGCTCCTTTACCTTTATCCGCGAGCTGTTTGCCGAAACAACCGAGGCCCGCGCGCGGGGGTGGAAGGCCAACCGCTTCTCCTTCAACGTCAAACAAGAGCGCGGCGGCGGCCGGTGCGAAACCTGCGAGGGCAATGGCACCATTGCGGTGGAGATGCACTTCCTCCCTACGGTGTATGTCACTTGCGATGTATGCAACGGCAAGCGGTTTACCAAAGAAACACTCGAGGTCAAATACAACAAGAAAAATATTTATGACATCCTGCGGATGACGG